>OFMJ01000576.1_pt1 | contig 37329 bp, 29 predicted proteins | sample 1541801 | NCBI WGS metagenome assembly OFMJ01 (sample SAMN04209234, study PRJEB22552) | human gut metagenome | biome: gut; material: feces | host: Homo sapiens | place: USA: Oklahoma
AAAAATCTAACAGACAGTTAAAAAGAGCTAATAGAAAAATGAGCGAGTACGGTCTTCAGTTACGTGAAAAACAGAAAGCGAAATTTATCTATGGCGTTTTAGAAAAACCATTTAGAAACTATTTTGCAAAAGCTTCTAAAATGAACGGAATGACAGGTGATAACCTTATGATTCTCCTTGAATCTAGATTGGACAACGTTGTTTTCCGTATGGGATTTGCAAGAACAAGAAGAGAAGCTAGACAGATCGTTGACCACAAACATGTTTTAGTTAACGGTAAACAGGTAAATATCCCATCTTACTTAGTAAAAGCTGGTGATACAATTGAAATCAAAGAGAAAAACAAAGGTTCTCAGAGATACAAAGATATCTTAGAGGTAACAGGCGGAAGAATGGTACCAGAATGGTTAGATGTTGATGCAGAAAACTTAAAAGGTGCTGTAAAAGAACTTCCACTTCGTGAAGCAATTGATGTTCCTGTAGACGAAATGTTGATCGTCGAGTTATATTCTAAATAATCCGTAAGGATTATTTAGAAACTCACCCTCAATATTTTATTAACCCAAAGGAGGGACTTTGTAGTGTTTGATTTTAATAAACCAAATATTGAAATTACAGAAATTTCAGAAGATAAGAAGTATGGAAGATTCGTTGTAGAACCTCTTGAAAGAGGGTATGGAACAACTCTTGGAAATTCTCTTAGAAGAATCATGCTTTCATCACTTCCGGGAACTGCAATTACTCACGTGAAAATCGATGGAGTTTTGCATGAATTCAGTTCTATTCCTGGTGTGAAAGAGGATGTTACAGAGATCATCATGAATTTGAAATCTCTGGCAATCAAAAATACTTCTGAAACAGATGAACCAAAGACTGCATATATCGAGTTCGAAGGTGAAGGTGTGGTAACCGGTGCTGATATTCAGGTTGATCCGGATATCGAGATCATGAATCCTGAGACTGTAATCGCTACATTAAGTGGCGGTGCAGACAGCAAGCTTTATATGGAACTTACAATCGCAAACGGACGCGGATATGTGAGTGCGGATAAGAACAAAAACGGAGAACTTCCGATTGGAGTAATCCCGATTGATTCTATCTACACACCTGTTGAGAGAGTAAACTTAACAGTAGAAAATACGCGTGTTGGTCAGATTACTGACTTTGATAAACTGACACTTGATGTTTATACAAATGGGACATTGGCTCCAGACGAATCTGTAAGTCTTGCGGCTAAAGTTTTAAATGAACATTTAAAACTCTTCATCGACTTATCTGAAGTTGCTCAGGCAGCGGAAGTCATGATTGAAAAAGAAGATGATGAGAAAGAAAAAGTGTTAGAAATGAGTATTGACGAATTAGAACTTTCTGTTCGTTCATACAACTGCTTAAAGAGAGCAGGTATCAACACTGTAGAAGAACTGACTAACAGAACTTCAGAGGATATGATGAAAGTTCGTAATCTCGGACGTAAGTCATTAGAAGAAGTGTTAGCAAAATTGAAAGAACTTGGCTTAGAATTAAGTCAAGGAGAAGAATAAAATTCTTCGACTTGACGCTACTTCTTGAACTGCTAATGTTCAAGAAGGTTCTAAATTCAAGAAGGGAATAACCTTATAGTAAGTATGTCGCCGGTAAGCCCGATGAGCACGGAGACAGCACATGGCTAGTAAGCCCGAAGAAGCATAACCACGTGTTTAATGGAGGAAAATAAAATGGCAAAATATAGAAAACTCGGCAGAACATCAAGCCAGAGAAAATCATTAATCAGAAGTCAGGTAACATCTTTACTTTACAATGGTAAGATCGTTACTACAGAAGCAAAAGCAAAAGAAATCCGCAAAGTTGCTGAAGGTCTTATCGCTTTAGCTGTAAAAGAAAAAGATAACTTTGAAGAAGTGAAAGTTATGGCAAAAGTTCCGCGTAAAGATAAAGACGGAAAAAGAGTAAAAGAAGTTGTAGATGGTAAGAAAGTTACTGTTTACGATGAAGTTGAGAAGACAATCAAAAAAGATATGCCTTCAAGATTACACGCAAGAAGAGAAATGATGAAAGTTCTCTTCCCTGTAACAGAAGTAAAAGACGGCAAGAAGAGAAGTGCAAAAGAAGTAGATATGGTTGCAAAATTATTCGACGAAATCGCTCCGAAATATGCTGACCGTAACGGTGGTTACACAAGAATCGTAAAGATCGGTTTACGTAAAGGTGACGCTGCTATGGAAGTACTTCTTGAATTAGTTTAAGAATGATATAAATGCCCGAGAGAAGAAATTTTCCCGGGTATTTTTACGCTCTTAAGAGCAGGGAAAGATAGAAGAAACTATGGACAGAAAGAATATTTGATTCTGTCAAAGTGAAAAAAATAGGTCATGTACAAAGCCATGTGGTTTTTCTGTTTCAGAATAAACAGAAGCACATGGCTTTTTTTTGAGAAATGGAGGGTATTATGGGAAAAAATAAAATGGAGACGAAAGACATTTTTCCACTCTTGATGAGTATGTCTTTGCCAATGGTGTTATCCATGCTGGTACAATCGCTTTATAACATTATTGACAGTATTTATGTATCCTATTTGGGAACAGGAGCTCTGACTGCAGTATCACTTGCATTTCCTTTACAAAATATTGTGCTGTCGGTGGCGGTAGGAATCGGCGTAGGAATTGCATCTGTTCTATCGATCAGCTTAGGGAAGAAAGAACAGGAGCGGGCAAATGAAGCTGCTACAATGGGAATTGCACTGACGGTGATCCATTGTGTTCTATTTGTAATTCTGGGACTTATCATTACAAAACCATTTATTCGCTTGTTTACAAAAGAAGGGGAAATATTGAAACAGGCATGTGACTATACGTATATTGTGCTTTGTTTTTCCTTTGGTTCACTTTTGCAAATCGCGATGGAAAAAATCTACCAGGGAATCGGAGCAATGAAAACAACTATGGTATTGTTAGGGGCAGGAGCGATCATCAACATCATTCTTGATCCGATTCTTATTTTTGGTCTTCTTGGATTTCCTGAAATGGGTGTTAAGGGGGCGGCAGTTGCAACTGTGATTGGACAGATCAGTGCATTTCTTCTGTACATTGTTGTGTATTTACGGAAAAATCCGGGTGTGACGATTCATCCGAAATATCTGCATCTGGACTGGCATCTGATTCGGCAGATTTATTCTGTCGGAATTCCTTCATCCTTGATGATGACAATGCCGTCTATTCTGGTAGGTGGTTTGAATGGGATTCTGGCTGCGTTTTCGGATACTTATGTGGCAGTACTTGGTATCTATTTTAAGCTGCAGACATTTATTTATATGCCGGCAAATGGGATTGTGCAGGGGATGCGTCCCATCATTGGATATAATTATGGAGCAGGTTTGAAACAAAGAGTAAGAACGACAATCCGTTATAGTTTGATCTCTGCAGCAGTACTGATGTTGGTCGGGACAGTAGTTTCCCTGGCAATTCCGGGAAGGATTTTGAGTATGTTCCAGGCGGATGCGGAACTGATGCAGGCAGGGACAGAGGCTCTTCGACTGATTTCCTTAGGTTTTCTTGTGTCTGCAGTAGGGGTAATCTTCTCCGGTGTGTTTGAAGCATTGGGACGAGGAGGAGATTCCTTGATTATTTCCCTTTTGCGACAGTTGGTGATTATCTTGCCACTTGGATACCTGTTGTCACATAAAATGGGCGTAGCAGGAATTTGGATCAGTTTTCCACTGGCAGAACTGATTGCGGCAGTAGTTGCCTGTCTGTTACTGAGGAAAATGGAAGGCGGAAGGTACTTTCCCTTCGGGAAAAAATAGGAAATTAGTAGAATTTGAGCATATGTTGTAAAAAAGCAATAAAATTTATGACCAAAATTCATATTTTTTGCAATAGTCGAAATGGCTCCTTTGTGATAAAATACACTACTGTGGATAATGTGTTTATTAAAGGAGGCCGAAAATGAAGTGTGCATTTCAGATTTTTAAACGAGACATAAGACGACTGGCACGCAATCCGGTGGCAATGATTGTTGTGGCAGGAGTCTGTCTGCTCCCATCGTTATATGCATGGTTTAACATTGCTGCCAATATGGACCCTTACGGGAATACAGGAGCAATTCAGATTGCAGTGGCGAATCTGGATCAAGGGACAGACAATGAAATTACCGGTGCACTCAATGCCGGAGAGGAAGTTGTAACACAGTTAAAGAAGAATCATGATCTGGGCTGGAAATTCATGAAAAAAGACCAGGCGGTAAACGGAGTGAAATCCGGCAAATATTATGCTGCCATTGTGATTCCGGAAAATTTTAGTGAATCTTTGACCAGTGTGTTGACAGGGAAGATTGAACAACCTCAATTTACCTATTATCTGAATGAGAAGAAAAATGCCATTGCACCGAAGATTACGGATAGCGGAGCGACAGCAGTACAAAGTCAGGTGAATGAGGCATTTGTTTCGGCTGCATCAGAGGCGGTTTCTGAGATTTTTAAGGATTCCATTGCAGAGGTGGCAGGCAATTTGGACACATTGCAGGGAAATGTAGTTTCTGATATCCAGAAAGTATCAGATAATATAGAAAGTTATGAGCAAATACTTGCCGAATTCCAGAAGAGCTTTCAGGACAGTGATGCCAAGATCAAAGAAGTGCAAAACACCATGGATCAAGTGAAAAGTGCGGCATCATCCGGAGCAAAAGCTTTGGATGAGGGCTCTGCTGCGCTTCAGGCAGGAAGGAATAGCGTATCGTCATTTTCATCAGCGCTTTCTGGATCACTGACTGAGGGCGAGAATATTTTGTCTGATATCGGCAGTTCGGCAGGAGCGGATCTTGGAAGTCTGAATGAGAAGATACAATCCGTAAGCGGAAAAGTGGATAGTGCGATGTCATCTGTGAACAGTGTTATAGAGTTGAACGAGAAGATCATCGATCTGCTTTCGCAGTTAGACGGGAAAATACCAGGAAATCCGGCAGCGGATCTGATTGCGCAACTTCAGGCAGAGAATCAAAGACATCAGGAACTTTTGAGTAGTTTAAAGGCAGGAAATGAAGGAATCGGAGACGCAGCGCAGACAGCAACCAATACCGCGAAAAAGATCGGAAGTCTGGTGCGGGAAAATCAGCAAACCCTTCGGGGAATCAAGGAGAATTTTGATGGGAATGTACTTCCGGGACTAAATACATCTTTGGATTCATTCGGACAACTCTCCGGAAAATTGTCAGGTGTATTAAGCGGTGTTGATCCCTTGGCAGAGCAGACGAAAGGAATTCTTGATAATTTAAACACAAGTTTAAATGATTCGAAGACAGCCCTTGAAAGTACGGGGACAGCTCTTCAGAAAGTGCAGGAAAAGCTGGATTCGGTAATTGCAGATTTAAATGCTCTCAGAAATTCCCAGTCTTATCAGGATTTCTTAAATCTGACAGGTTTGGATTCCAAGTCGATTTCTGACTTTGTGTCTGCACCGGTAGAGTTGAAAACAGAATCTTTTTATTCTGTAAAAAATTATGGCAGCGCTATGACTCCATTTTATACAAACCTTGCAATATGGGTAGGAGGCATTGTGTTGATTGCCATTTTTAAGCTGGAGTCTGATAAAGATGAAATCGTGCCAAAGTTCACGGCAGTGCAATCTTATTTCGGCAGATGGATGCTATATGTAGTGATGGGATTGATCCAATCTTTGATCATTTGTGTAGGAGATTTACTCTTTTTAGGGGTTCAGTGTAAGTCACCCGGGGCATTTATTTTTGCCGGTTTATTTACTTCATTTGTCTATGTGAATATTATTTATGCACTTTCCATTACATTTAAGCATATTGGAAAGGCAATCAGTGTCATTCTCGTTATCATTCAGATTCCGGGTTCGGCAGGAACTTATCCGATTGAGATGACACCGGCATTTTTCCAGAAGCTGCACCCGCTTCTTCCATTTACATATGGGATCAATGCCATGCGAGAAGCAGTGGCAGGAATATATGGATTCCATTACGTTGAGAATCTGTTATGCCTTGCAGTGTATGTGCCAATTGCACTGTTGATCGGAATCGTAGTAAGGCCATGGCTTTTGAATATGAACCATATGTTTGATCAGAAACTTGGTGAGACGGAATTAATGATCTGTGAGGAAGAAGGATTGACAAAAGAACGATTCCGTATGGCGGCACTTGTAAGCGCACTGGCAGATAAGAAAGCTTTTCGACAGGATATGTATCAAAAAGCAGAACGGTTTGAAAAGAATTACAAGAAGAGAATCCGTAGAGGATTTGTGGCTATTTTGATCATTCCATTGATTTTTTTAATCCTGATGTTCAGTATCAGTTCCAAAATGGTATTTTTGGTATTGTGGATCGCATCCATCATTGTCATCGCAGTTTATCTGATTTGTGTGGAATATATTCATGAAAGTCTGAAACGGAGGCTGAAGATGAGCCGGATGTCTCAGGAAGAACTTTTGGAAACATTGAGAAAACGCAAAGAACAGGAGGAAGAAGAGGCATGAAGAAGATAGGACGTGTTTTCCTTTATGATATTTCGCATATAAAAAAGAATGTGATTGCAATGATTGTAGTACTTGGATTGTGTGTTGTTCCATCTCTTTATGCATGGTTTAATATTGCGGCAAGTTGGGATCCATATTCGAACACCAATGGTCTGAAGGTAGCAGTTGCAAACACAGATCAAGGATATGAAGGAGAAGTATTGCCTTTGCAGATCAATATCGGAGATACTGTTATCTCAAACCTTAGGGCAAATGACCAGTTGGATTGGACATTTACAGGGAAAAAAGAGGCGATAGAAGGGGTGAAATCCGGGAAATACTATGCAGCGATCGTAATCCCGAAGAGTTTCAGCCAGGATATGATGAGTCTGTTTTCTGATGAGATGAAACATTCCGATATTTTGTACTATATTAATGAAAAGGAAAATGCCATTGCTCCGAAAGTAACCGATAAGGGGGCAAGTGCGGTACAACAGCAGATTGACGAGATTTTTGTCAAGACGGCAGCGCAGGTGGGATTAGATCTCATGGATACGATTTCTAAGGCAACGGATAGCGACAGTGCCAAAACGGCTGCAGAGAATCTGACAGGAAATATCCGTAAAATCGGGGCGGATCTGGATTCGGCAGCGGGCACAGTGAAAGCGTTTTCTAATATGACTGTTTCTATGCAGCAGATGTTGGAAGCCACAGCAGACATTTTGAACAAAGCGGGACAGAATACAGAAGAGAACATGTCCCTTTTAAATGAAACCGGCGACTCTGTCGATTCGTTGAGAGGAGCAGTGTCAGGTACTACAGAGAGCGTCAATCAGGTGCTGGCTCAGGGAAGCAAATGCTATGATGCCATATCCGGACAGATTGGAGATGCATTTTCTTCTATTTCCACAGATGTAGGAGCAACATCAGGATCACTGAAGAGTCTGGCATCGGAAGTACAAGTAGTGATTGACCGTTACGAAGGATTCAGAGACAGTGTACAGCAGCTTGCAGACTCCTATCCCCTTGCGTCAGATTTACTTCAGCCGATTATTGGAAATCTGAATGAGTCCATCGCACATCAGGAAGCGGTGAGGGATAAGTTAAACGAAGCGGTAACGAAGATTACAGAGACAACGACAGATGCAGGAAATTATCAGGAACAGTTGGATCAATTGGTACAACAAAGTTCGAAAGAAATTTCGGGAATCCGTTCGGATTATGAAAATAATGTCAAAACACAGATCAATACGATGTTTGGAACTCTAGGCGATACAAGCAGCGCAGTACAGTCTTTGTTTGGAAGTATGGACAAAGGAATGGAAGACATGGAAAAACTGGCGGGAGATGCTGGATCCGGTCTTGGAAACATGAAAACAACATTGGATACGTCTGCTTCTCTTTTGACAGAAATAGCAGATAAGGTAAATCAAGTAGCAGAAAAGTTGGAAACGGCAGTTCAGGACGGGAATATGCAGACATTAAAGAATGTACTTGGCAGCAGTCCGGAAATAGTAAGCAGTTTCGTATCTGCTCCTGTAAAAATGAAGACAAAGGCATTATATCCGGTAGAGAACTACGGATCTGCCATGGCTCCGTTTTATTCTACACTTTCCATATGGGTAGGAGGAATCATTTTGGTAGCTATGGTGAAGGTTACCGCTTCTGCCAATTTAAAAAGAGCGCTGCGGCCTTTGAAACCGTATCAAATCTATTTCGGCAGATATTTGTTGTTCATGGTGCTAGGATTGATTCAAAGTGGATTGATATGTCTGGGAGATTTATATTTTCTTGGCATTCAGTGTGAGCATCCGTTTTTATTTCTGCTGGCAGGATGGGTAAGCAGTATCGTATATGTAAACATTATCTATACGTTTACCGTGTCGTTTGGAGATGTGGGAAAGGCAGTCTGCGTTGTGCTTCTGGTTATGCAGGTAGCAGGATCGGGAGGAACATTCCCAATCGAAGTGGCACCGGAAATTTTCCGGAAAATATACCCGTTGCTTCCTTTTACACACAGTATGACAGCTATGCGTGAATGCATTGCCGGGTTCTATGGGTATACTTATTGGATCGAGCTCGGGAAAATGGGACTATTCCTCTGCGCGTCACTGTTTTTGGGACTGGTGCTTCGAAAACCGGTGATTCGCCTCAACGAACTTTTTATAGAAAAGCTAGAAAGTACAAAGCTCATGTAACGATATGAGAAAGATTGCATAAAAAACGTATGCAAGGATGTATTTATTCCTGCATACGTTTTTTTGTGCATATATTTTCTTCTATGATTCTAGAAAAATACGTTATCTCCGATGATAATTCCATCGTGTCCTGTATAGGAAGCACGGAAAGAATAGCAGTTTTTCACGGCAGAATGTCTGGCTCCGTTGAGAGCATCCTGGGCTACAGTGTAGCACAAAGGCTTGGCGCCTCGTTCCAGCACTTTGTCAAGTTTTCCTGTCCAGGTTGGTGAAAACTGACCGCTCTGATATATAACACCCGTGATAGTGTCTGGATATTTCGGACTTTCTTTGCGGTTCATAATGACTGTTGCCACAGCAAGGAGCGCATCGTAATCCGTAGATCCGGCTTCACATTCCAGAATGGCTGCAAATAAAGCAAGTTCGGTATTATCTGAAGGCTTTTGAGGCTTTTCTGTATTATGATCCGTATTGTCATTTGGCTTTTCCGAAGGTTTCTCCTGCGGTTTACTGTTTGCATCCTCATTTGGTTTCGATGTGTCTCCCGAATCAGAAGAGTTCTCGGTATTTAAAGAGGACTCATTTTCTTTCTTGGCGGCTTCCGCAGCTTTCTTAGCAGCTTCAGCGGCAGCAATCTGTTCCTTATACTTCTCCAATTCACTTGAAGTAGAACTGATCAGAGAAGTGAGTTGGTTGTAGCTTTCTGTCAGATTTTTCTGCTGCTTTTCCATCTCCGCTTGTTGGGAGAGGAGCTCTTTTTCTTTTTCTCCAATTTCCTGGTGAATAGACTGAAGTTTTTCTAACATCTTGCGGTCATATTCACTGACGGTGGAAATAAAGTCGGCACGGTTTAAAAGTTCCGTCATGGATTTGGATTCAAGCAGCATGGTAAAGAAATTACCGGAGCTCTCCTCGTAAATATACTGGATTCGCTTTTTCATCATCTCGTATTGGCCGACTTCTCTTGCCTTAGCAAGATCTAATTCCTTACGGGTTGTTTCTATCTCTTTCACAATAGAATTGAGAGATGTGGCAGCAGATGACAATTCTTTGCCAAGAGCAGCCTTATCCTGATTTAAATCGGATAAATCACTCTCCAGATCTTTCTGTTTCTGTTTTAAATCTTCTGCATGAGTTTCGAATGTAAAGGGCGTAGAGAAACAGAGAGTGAAAGCCAGGATAAAAGCCAGAACCCTGATCCTTTTTCGCTTTTGTATCGTATTCATTGCATTTCCTTTCTTTTATATTAAAAGTATAGTTAAGTATTATACAACAAATTGATATTTTTTGCAAATTTTGATATGATAAAGGAGCAGGGATCGTATAATAGGTGTAGAAAACAAGGAGCATAGAGCAGAGAAAAATGAGACAAAAGATAAAAATGATAGCCTTTGATTGCGACGGAACATTATTAAATGATAAGAAAGAAATGACAGCACATACCAGAAATGTTCTGCTTCGGGCAATGGAACAGGGGATAGAGGTACTGCCAGCAACCGGGCGTCCTCTTACGGGGGTGCCCAAGGAAGTGACAGCACTTCCGGGAATCCGGTATGCGCTTACATCCAACGGTGCGCGAATTGTGGACTTGAAAGAACAGAAGGTGATTTATGAATCGACCATGCCGATCCATACGGCGAAACAGATTTTGGATCTTTTTTCCCAATATGATACATATCGAGAAGTATTCATTGACGGAGTTGGATACAGTATGGCCAGTGAACTTGAGAAGGCTGAGGAATATGTAATTCTTCCGAGTATGGCGAGATACTTAAAAGAATGCCGGATTGGGGTGCAGGATCTTTATGAAAAGCTTGAGAAAGAGAAAAAACAGGTTGACAAAGTGCATGCATTGTTTAAAAATATAAGCGAAAAAGAAAAAGCATTTCTTCAAATAAAAGAGATTCCGAATATAACAGCTACGGGGGCGATGGAAAACAATATTGAAGTAAATGCTTTGGGAGTGAATAAAGGCATCGGTCTTTTGAAACTCGGAGAGCTTCTTGGAATCAAACGAGAAGAGATCATGGCATGTGGAGACGGCATGAATGATCTGGAGATGATTCGGGAAGCCGGATTGGGAGTTGCAATGGCGAATGCGGTGCAGGAAGTGAAAGATGCAGCAGACTTTGTAACAGACTCCAATGAAAAAGATGGTGTAGCTAAAGCCATTGAGATGTTTGCCCTTGTTTAGCAAAGAGAAGAAAGAAAGAGGAAAAAAAATATGGAAATTTTTGTGGAAATATTGAAAACCATTCTGCTTGGAATTGTAGAAGGTATTACGGAATGGCTTCCGATAAGCAGTACCGGTCACTTGATTTTAGTGAATCAGATTGTACAGTTGAATGCAAGTCAGGAATTCATGGATATGTTCAACGTTGTGATTCAGCTCGGAGCGATTCTGGCAGTTGTTGTACTTTATTTTAATAAGCTGAATCCGTTTGCTCCTTCAAAGACGGAGAAACAGAAGGTTCATACATGGCAGTTGTGGTTCCGGGTTGTAGTTGCATGTGTTCCGGCAGCAATTATCGGAATTCCGTTGGATGACTGGATGGAAGAGCATCTTCACAACTCCATTGTGGTTGCGGCAACGTTGATTATTTACGGTATTTTATTTATTGTTGTGGAAAACATGAATAAGAAGAGAACACCGCAGATTACTTCCTTCTCGCAAATGTCATACAAACATGCTCTGATCATTGGTGGATGGCAGGTATTATCTTTGATTCCGGGTACATCACGTTCCGGAGCGACAATCGTAGGGGCACTTTTAATGGGAACATCCCGTCATATTGCAGCAGAATTTACATTTTTCCTTGCGATTCCGGTTATGTTTGGCGCCAGCTTAATAAAGGTTCTGAAATTTATCATTACGGGAGTGGGAATTACGGGGCTTGAAATTGCCATTCTGATTATCGGATGTCTCACGGCCTTTATTGTATCGATTTTAGCGATCAAATTCCTGATGGGATATATTAAGAAAAATGATTTCAAAGTATTTGGTGTGTACAGAATCATACTTGGTATCATTGTTTTAGCATCCTTCTTTATGTTGAAATAATAGAAATATACAAAGAAAGTGGTTATTTATACAAAAAGTTGTGTAAATAACCACTTGTTTTTTTGCGCTTACGTGGTATAATAGCCACTATGAAAGAAATAAATATTCATTAAAACTGAATTTTTATGCAATACTAGGAGGAAGAGATTATGAAAATGAAGAAAGTTTTGAGTTTGGCATTAGTAGGAGCAATGGTATTTTCCTTTGCAGCATGCGGAAGCAAGAAAGAAGAAAAGAAAGAGGATGCGGCATCTGACAAACTGATCGTCGGTACGGAAGCAGGATTTGCACCGTATGAGTATATGAAAGGCGATGAAGTAGTTGGTATCGATATGGATATTGCAAAAGCAATCGCTGATGAGTTGGGGAAAGAATTAGAAATCAAGAACATGGATTTTGATGGAGCGCTTCTTGCGGTACAGCAAGGGAAAGTTGACTTTGTTGCCGCAGGTGTTTCAGTAAATCCGGAACGTGAAGAAGTGATGGATTTTTCTCATGATTATGTAAACTCAACAGAGGTTGTTGTAGTGAATAAAGAAAATCCGGCAGTAAGTTCCGTAGAAGATTTGAATGACAAAGTCATTGCAGTACAGCAAGGAAATATTGCAGATATCTGGGTGTCCAAGGAAGAAAACTGTAAAGCAAAAGAAGTGAAACGTTATACGAAATTTGCACAGGCAGCAGAAGATTTGAAGAATGGAAAAGTGGACTGTATCGTTATGGACCAGCTTCCGGCAGAAGAATTAGTTGCAGCCAATACAGAACTTTCTATGCTGGATGGAACATTGTTTGAAGACAAATATGCGATTGCGGTGAAAAAAGGCAATACAGAACTATTGGATGAGATTAACAAAGTGATCGATAAGCTGATTGAAGAAGGCAAGATTGACGAATTCACAGCAAATCATGCACAGAGTAACTAGTGAAAGGATAGAGTATCATGAAAGGAATTCTTTTGACCGGATTTTTTCAGAATTTTGCAGAAGCGTTTGACCGGGCGTTTTTACGAGAGCAGAGATATCTGGCATATCTGGATGGTTTGAAAGTAACCATTTTGATATCTTGCATGGCTATCCTGATCGGTACCGTCATTGGTCTTATCATAGCGGTAGGGAAGGTTGCATCAGCGCAGAATAAGAAGTTATGGATCGTAAGTAAATTATGTAATCTTTATACAACGGTAATTCGTGGAACTCCGGTTATGGTACAGCTTCTTATCATTTACAATCTGGTATTTACGTCAAGAGATACCAATGAGATCATTGTAGGAGGAATCTGTTTCGGAATTAATTCCGGTGCTTATGTGGCAGAAATCATCCGTGCCGGAATCGAGTCTATTGACAAAGGGCAGATGGAAGCAGGGCGTTCGCTTGGATTTAATTACATACAGACTATGCGTTTTATTATTATTCCGCAGGCGATCAAGAATATACTTCCGGCCCTTGGAAACGAGCTGATCGTTCTGATCAAGGAAACGTCAGTTGCAGGTGTAATTGCGGCAACAGATCTTACAAAAGCAGCGCAATATGTAGGATCGGTAACGTGGGATGTACTTCCACCGTTATTTATTGCAGCAGCATGTTATCTTGCAATGACACTTGGAATTACAAAATTATTGGAAGTTTTTGAAAGGAGGATGGCTCAAGGTGATCGTCACTAAGAATTTAAAGAAATCTTTTCATGGGAACCAAGTGCTCAAAGGCATTGATGAGCACATTGAAAAGGGAGAAAAAGTCGTAATCATTGGTCCCTCCGGTTCCGGTAAATCCACATTTCTCCGCTGTCTGAACCTGTTGGAGGAACCGACAGAAGGTGAAATCTGGTTTGAAGGGAATAACATTACAGATAAAAAGACAGACATCAATCAACTACGTCAGAAGATGGGAATGGTATTCCAGCAATTTAACCTTTTCCCACATATGACGGTAAAGGAAAATATTACCCTTGCTCCGGTACAACTTGGCGTCATGTCGAAGGAAGAAGCGGATACAAAAGCAATGCAGCTTTTGCAGCGTGTCGGTCTCCCGGAGAAAGCTGATCAATATCCGAAACAGTTGTCCGGTGGACAGAAGCAGAGAATCGCTATAGCAAGAGCGCTTGCAATGAATCCGGATGTGATGCTCTTTGATGAGCCTACTTCTGCTCTTGATCCGGAGATGGTAGGAGAAGTGTTGGAATTGATGAAAGAACTTGCAGATGAAGGAATGACGATGGTAGTTGTAACTCATGAGATGGGATTTGCAAAAGAAGTGGCAACGAGAGTTCTTTTTATTGACGAGGGAATTGTAAAAGAACAGAACACGCCGAAGGAATTTTTTGAGAATCCGCAAGATCCGAGATTGAAAGATTTCCTCTCCAAAGTGCTGTAAGAGAAGGAACTGTGAAAACATTGTGTACTTCATTAACATTTGATAAACTTTGTTGACTTTATATTCTGAAAAGCATATAGTGTGAATCAAGTCATACTGGATGGATCAGATTATATTGGAAGCGGGGAATGAAAATGAAAGAGAAATTGCAGCGTTTTATGACAGGGAGATACGGAGTAGATGCACTGAATAAGTTTTTACTGGGTGCATCGGTTGTATTGCTTGTTCTATCTATGTTTACGAGAAGAGGAAATGCATTATATTCTTTTGCATTATTGCTGTTATTGATTTGTTATGTTAGAATGTTTTCGAGAAACATTCAGGCAAGGTATAACGAGAATATTAAGTTTTACAATATGAAGAATAAGTTTTTCGGATTTTTCAAGAAGCAGAGATCTTACATGGAACAGAGAAAGAATTATCATATTTATAAATGTCCTACATGTAAGCAAAAAATCCGTATCCCAAAGGGAAAAGGTAAAATTGCGATCACATGTCCGAAGTGTAAGACAGAATTTATCAAGAACAGTTAGGAGTGTAAGAATGAGTATTTTATTTTTAGAATATCCAAAATGCAGTACATGCCAGAGAGCAAAGAAGTGGCTTGTGGAAAACGGGATAGAATTTACGGATCGACACATTGTAGAGGAGAATCCGACAGTGGAAGAAATCAGACAATTCCACCAAAAGAGCGGTCTGCCTCTTAAGAGATTTTTCAACACAAGCGGAATGAAATATAAGGAACTTCAGTTGAAGGATAAGCTTCCGTCCATGACGGAAGAAGAGCAGTATGAACTTCTTGCCACAGACGGAATGCTTGTGAAGCGTCCGATCATCGCAGGGGATGATTTTGTGATTCCGGGATTTAAAGAGACAGTCTGGGCAGAGGTTTTGAAATAATGAAATATGAGAGAATACAGGTTGGGAGGTTCATAGAACGTCCCAACCGTTTTATTGCGTATGTTGAGATCGAGGGTATGGTGGAGACGGTACATGTGAAGAATACCGGAAGATGCGCGGAACTGCTTATTCCGGGAGCAACGGTTTATGTGCAGGAAAGTGATAACCCCGAGAGAAAAACCAGGTGGGATTTGATTGGAGTGATGAAAGGAAACCGTATGATAAATATGGATTCACAGATTACAAACTATGTGGTGAAAGAATGGATTGAAGAGGGAAATCTTTTTCAAAGCCCGAAATTAGTCAAACCGGAGACGGTGTATGGAGAGTCCCGGTTTGATCTTTATGTGGAGACGGAAGAGCAGAAAGCATTTATCGAAGTGAAAGGAGTCACACTGGAGGAAGACGGTGTTGTGCGATTTCCGGATGCTCCTACAGAGCGAGGAGTAAAACATGTGGAAGAATTAATACGTGCCGTCAAGGACGGATACGAGGCATATATCTTTTTTGTCATACAGATGGAGCATGTCCGTTATTTTACGCCGAATGAGAAGACACACAAGGCATTTGCAGATGCCCTTCGAAAAGCAAAGAAGGCCGGAGTCAGGATTCTTGCTTATGATTGTAAAGTAGAGACAGATGGAATTCGGTTAAACTGTCAGGTTCCTGTTGTACTTTTGGAGCCAAGGCTTATGGAAATTACAGAGCCGATTGTATCATGGTACAAGGCGAATAGGAGACAGCTTCCATGGAGAGAAAATGTAAGCGCTTATCGCGTATGGGTATCAGAGATCATGCTGCAGCAGACAAGAGTGGAGGCAGTGAAGCCATATTATGAGCGGTTTCTGCAAGCATTTCCTACAGTCAGGGATCTGGCGGAGGCCAAAGAAGAGAAGCTTTTGAAACTTTGGGAAGGATTGGGATACTATAACCGTGTAAAGAATATGCAAAAGGCAGCGAAACAGGTGATGGTGGATTATCATGGAAGATTCCCGGATACTTACGAGGAAATTCGTTCACTGACAGGAATCGGAAATTATACGGCGGGAGCAATCAGTGCCTTTGCCTATGGAATTCCGGAACCGGCAGTGGATGGCAATGTACTGCGAGTGATTTCGCGTATTCTTGCCAGTGACGAAGATATTATGAAAGCCTCTGTACGTGGGAAGATCGAAGAAGCGCTTCGGGAGGTGATTCCGAAAGAGGCGGCCGGAGATTTCAATCAGGGGCTGATTGAACTGGGAGCCTTGATCTGTGTGCCAAATGGTATGCCGAAATGTGAAGAATGCCCGGTAAGAGAAGTTTGTCTGGCAAGAGAAAGAGGATGCGTGTTGGAACTTCCTGTGAAGACAAAGGCAAAGGCAAGGCGGATTGAGAAACGAACCGTACTGATTTTAAAAGATGGAGACGAGGCTGCTATAAGAAAACGACCGGGGAAAGGGCTTCTGGCAGGGCTGTATGAGCTTCCGAATGAGACGGGACACATGAATGAGGATGAAGTGATCGGTTATTGCAAAAAGTTGGGGCTAAGTCCGTTAAGGCTGAAAAAGCTTGGAAGTGCCAAACACATTTTCAGTCATATTGAGTGGCACATGGAAGGATATGCAGTGCAACTGGATGAGCTTTCCGAGAATCAGGCGGAGGGGATACTCTTTGTACACCCGGAACAAGTGGAAGAAGAATACCCAATTCCCTCTGCATTTGAAGCATATACAAAATATCTGGATATTAAATTGGGACCGGAGAAATAGAATAGAGATTACAAGAAAGAAAAGGCGATGTTGCAAATGGATTGCGACATCGCCTTTTATGACTCTTCATTCAATTTACATGCCTCCCTTTTCTGTCAATCCACAAATGGTGCTGATTGCAAAATGCCTTAACTTTTTGATTTGGCGGATTGTTCCGGAAATAAAATCGGATGTATATGCCGCCTTAATCATCGGACTGATAATCGTACTGCTCTTGTGAAGGAGCGGGAATCTCATCAGTGATTTCTCATCAGCTAAAACAAGGAAAACTAACGTGATTACCATACCGGCTATAATTGTTAAGGTTAACATAAAACCGCCTCCTATTTCATCAAGTTTTTAAGTTAACCTTATCATACGACTTAATTATCAGAAAGTCAACGTATATTGACTAAATTGTGAGATAAATTTTTCGCGGAATTCCGTTCCGGCTTATAAACAAGTATATACATGATCGTCACAAGTGCGCAGCCTGAAATTACATCTACCACAGAGTGTTGTTTTAAGAACATTGTGGATAGAACGATCAGGACTGTAAGTGTCAGTGCAGATACCTGTAACCATTTGTGTTCCCGAAGTTTTGCATTATGGGAAATTGCCAAGAAAGCTCCGATGGAATTGTATACATGGATGCTTGGCAGTACGTTGGTAGAGGTATCGGTCACATAAAGACTTTTTACCATATCTACGAAGATATTATCCCTTGCAAATGTCTCAGGTCTTAAATTCAGTCCGTTCGGATAAACGGTGGAGACAATCAAAAATATAGTCATTCCGCCGAAGAGCAGAGTGATCAGACGATAAAATTCTGATTTTTCCGCAAAAAACATGAAATATCCGATGGTGACTGCAATATAAGCAAACCACAGAAGATAAGGGACGATGAAATATTCAATAAACGGAATCTTGTCATCCAGCCCTACGTGGATCAAATGGAAGTCTGTTGTTACATGTTTTTCCAGATAAAGGAACCATGGAACGTAAATCAGGGCATATAGACAAACCCAGGCACGTTTATAATTCTCGGAAAATTTCTTTGCCATAAAAAGGGGCTCCCTTCCAATTTTATATTATTAGGATGTTTCTCATGCATTATAGCATGGCAACTATGTAATCACAAGGAAGGAAAACATTTCTTAATAAAAACTTTAATGTTTTTCGGAAATCTTAAAATTTATAAAATAAAAAAATCTTTATGCGAACTTAATACGGAAATAAGATAGCTTATACGATATTTGTACGAAACTACTTATAATAGCAAAAGCAAAGGAGGGATAGGCAATGATGGATATTATTATGGTTGGAGTTTTGCTGATTTGTTTCTTATTCATCAAGTTGTTCGCAGATTTCTGCGAAACCCAAGTAGACATAAAAGAAAATTAAACAGACAGAAGGTGTAAAAATGATTGTATTAGGAATAATTATTTTGTTATTGGCTCTTTATCTTGTGTATGCACTGATACATCCAGAGAAACTTTAAGAGTCAAAAAATGGGAGGAAATAGAAATGTTACAGATAGTTCTTACGTTGGCAATTTTTTTGGTGCTTGTGATTCCGATGGGAAAATACATGTATCATATTGCCACAAAGCAAAAAACGTTTGCAGATAAAGTGTTTGATCCGGTGGATCGCTGCATATACAAAATATGTGGCATCAAAGGTGAGGACATGGGGTGGAAAAGATATGCCCTGACACTTGTGCTTGTCAATGGGATGATGGTTTTTATCGGGTATCTCGTTTTAAGGATTCAGGGTCTACTATTCATGAATCCGAATGGGATTGGAGGAATGGAAGAAACACTTTCCTTTAATACTGTCATCAGTTTTATAACAAATACAAACTTACAACATTATTCCGGAGAGAGCGGTCTTTCCTACACAGCGCAGATGTGCGTGATCATATTTATGATGTTCACATCCGCAGCCAGTGGATATGCAGCATGCATGGCATTCTGCAGAGGATTGTCCGGAAGAAAAATCGGAAATTTTTACGAAGATGTGGTAAGAATTATAACAAGAGTTCTTGTTCCGGTTTCATTTTTCATCGCTTTGTTCTTAGTCAGTCAGGGAACTCCACAGACTTTGGACAGCAATTTTACATTACATACAATAGAAGGAAAACTTCAGGATATTGCGGTAGGCCCGGTGGCAGCACTGGAAGCGATCAAGCATCTTGGAACGAACGGTGGAGGTTTCTTTGGTGCAAACTCTGCCACACCGTTTGAAAATCCGACGATTTTGACTAATATCGTAGAGATGATCTCCATGATGATTCTTCCGGGAGCATGTGTTGTTACATTTGGACATATGATTCATGACAAAAAGAAAGAAAAAGCAGAGGCTCCAAAGAAGAAATTATGGATCGGAAGACAAGGAGCCGTATTGTTCGGTGCAATGTCTATCCTGTTTCTTGTTGGTCTTACCATTTGCTATTGTTCTGAATCCGCAGGAAATCCGGTGATCAGTGATCTCGGAATCGCGCAGACAGAAGGAAGCATGGAAGGAAAGGAAGTACGATTTGGAGTTGCCCAGTCTTCCTTATTTACAACAGTTACCACATCTTTTACAACGGGTACGGTCAACAACATGCATGATTCGCTGACTCCGCTTGGAGGAATGGTACCGATGCTTCACATGATGCTTAACTGCGTGTTCGGCGGAAAAGGTGTAGGATTGATGAATATCATCATGTATGTGATTTTGGCAGTATTTATATGTGGCTTGATGGTCGGAAGAACACCGGAGTATCTGAATAAGAAGATTGAAGGGAAAGAAATGAAGCTTGTCGCCATTGTTATTTTGATTCATCCGCTTCTTATCCTTGGATTCTCTGCACTTGCGGTAGCTGTGCCGGATGGTCTTGCAGGTATCACGAATCCGGGGTACCATGGCTTGAGTCAGGTACTATATGAGTATGCTTCCAGTGCGGCAAACAATGGATCCGGTTTTGAAGGACTTGCAGATAACAGTGCATTTTGGAATATCACAACCGGTATTGCAATGTTCTTCGGACGATATATTGCCATTGTTGCACAACTTGCAATTGCAGGTTCCCTGCTTGCTAAGAGAAAAGTGAATGAGACAATTGGAACGCTTCGGACAGACAACGTAACCTTTATGATCATTCTTGTATTTATTGTATATATTTTCGCTGCATTAACATTCTTCCCTGCATTGGCACTTGGACCGGTTGCGGAGCATTTGTCATTGTGGATTTAAGGAATGAAATGACTGCAGAGGAGAGGAGAATAGAAAATGGCTAAGAATAAGCGGACGAAATTTATTACCCGCGATATATTAAAAACTTCAATTATCGGAGCTTTTCAAAAGCTGGATCCGAGATATATGATGAAGAATCCGGTTATGTTTGTTGTAGAAGTCGGATTTGTGATTACGCTGATTCTTACATTTGTGCCTACATTGTTTGGCGGAGAAGAGAAGTATCAGATATATAACGGAATTGTAACAGTAATTCTTTTCATTACGATCCTGTTTGCAAATTTTGCGGAATCCGTTGCAGAAGGACGAGGAAAAGCGCAGGCTGCCACATTGAAAAAAACGAAACAAGATACAAAGGCAAGAGTTTTGATGTCGGATGGAACTGAAAAGATTGTAAACGCATCTGAATTGAGAAAAGGTGATATTGTACTTGTTAAGATGGGAGAATTGATTCCGAATGACGGAGATGTCATTGAAGGAATCGCTTCCGTTGACGAGTCTGCGATTACAGGAGAATCCGCACCGGTTACAAGAGAGGCGGGAGGAGATTTCTCGTCTGTGACAGGCGGAACAACAGTTGTTTCCGACTGGCTGAAAATCAGAATTGCCGCAGAACCGGGAGAGTCTTTCCTGGATAAAATGATTTCTCTTGTGGAAGGTGCTTCCAGACAGAAGACACCGAACGAGATTGCGTTGAATACACTTTTGATCGTACTTACATTGATCTTCCTGATCGTGGTTGTAACACTGTATCCGTTTGCGGAATACCTGAATGTAAAAATTCCGGTTTCCTGGGCAATCGCATTGATGGTATGTTTGATTCCGACAACAATCGGCGGTTTATTATCTGCAATTGGTATAGCAGGTATGGACCGTGTTACAAGATTTAATGTCATCGCCATGTCAGGAAAAGCGGTAGAAGCATGTGGTGATGTAGATACAATGATTTTGGATAAGACAGGTACTATTACATACGGAAATCGTCTTGCAGCAGAATTTTATCCGGTAGAAGGAGTTCAGAAAGAAGAGCTTGTTGATTACAGTGTAATGTGCTCCCTTATGGATACAACTCCGGAAGGAAAGTCAACAGTAGACCTTGGAAAACAAATGGGATGCAGATTGGACGAGAGTGTTTGCGGTGAAATGGAATTCGTTGAGTTTACTGCGCAGTCAAAAATGAGTGGAGTAAACTTAAAGAATGGTACAGTTGTCAGAAAAGGCGCAAGTGAAGCGATTCAAAGATTTGTTCGTGAAGCAGACGGTACCATTCCAAAGGATCTGGAAGGAATTGTAACAGAAGTTTCTAACTTAGGAGGAACACCACTTGTTGTATGTGTAAACAATAAAGTCTATGGTGTAATTTACTTGAAAGATACAGTAAAACCAGGACTTGTGGAACGTTTTGCAAGACTTCGTGAAATCGGAATCAAGACGATCATGTGTACCGGAGATAACCCGTTGACAGCAGCAACGATCGCAAAAGAAGCAGGCGTAGACGGATTCATTGCAGAATGTCGTCCGGAAGATAAGATCGAAGCAATCAAAAAGGAACAGGCAGAAGGAAAACTGGTTGCTATGACCGGTGATGGAACGAATGATGCGCCTGCACTTGCACAGGCAGATGTAGGGCTTGCGATGAATTCAGGTACACAGGCAGCAAAAGAGGCAGCCAATATGGTAGATTTGGATTCCGACCCGACCAAGATTCTGGAAGTAGTGGAAATCGGAAAACAGCTTTTGATCACACGTGGATCATTGACAACATTCAGTGTTGCAAATGATATTGCAAAATATTTTGCAATCATTCCTGCCATGTTTACTATGGTATTGCCGCAGATGCAGATTTTAAATATTATGAAACTTGCAACACCTGCCAGTGCGATTTTATCCGCATTGATTTTCAATGCGATCATTATTCCAAGTTTGATTCCAATCGCAATGAAAGGTGTAAAATATAAACCGATGAAAGCAGAGAAACTTCTGCTCCGTAATATGGGAATCTATGGACTTGGCGGTATTATCGTACCATTTGTAGGAATTAAAATCATTGACTTGATCGTGGCACCGCTTTTATCCATGATCGGTGTTTAGGAGGAAATGAACATGAAAAAATTTGGTAAGATGTTAGGAAAAGCATTTGCATTCAGTATCGTAATGATGGTGATCTGTTCTTTTGTGTATCCTCTGGTGCTTACCGGTGTCAGCCAGCTTACAATGAAAGAAAAAGCAAATGGCAATCTCATTGATAAGAATGGAAATCCGACGACAGATAAGGACAAAGCAGTAGGATCTGCTCTTGTAGGACAGGATTTTACGGAAGATTATTATTTCCATGGAAGAGTATCGTCTGTGAATTATAATACTTACACAGAAGAGCAGAAGGAAAGCGGGGAATACACAGGTGTTGCTTCGGGAAGCTTCAATTACAGTAATTCCAATCCAGAGTTAAAGAAACGTATAGAAGCAGATATGGAAGAATTTCTGAAAGAGCATCCGGATGTGAAGAAAGAAGAGATTCCGTCAGATCTTCTGACAGCATCTGCTTCCGGCCTGGATCCGCATATCAGCCCGGAGGCTGCCGAAGTACAGGTTCAGACAGTTGCGAAGAACTCAGGACTTTCCGAAGAAGAGGTACAGCAGATCGTAGAAGATAATACAGAGCACAAAGTACTCGGAATCTTTGGAGAAGAACGTGTGAATGTCCTGAAATGCAATCTTGCGGTTGCAAATGCAATGGGAATTTTGAAATAAGAACAAAGAGGAAAAGGATGGGTTTTACCCATCCTTGTGGTCGTTAAGGAGGGAACAGATGAGAGAGGACAGACCGGATTCGGAACAGTTATTAAGACGGATTCATTATGAAGAAGAACAGGCAAAGAAAAAGAAGGACGGAAAACTGAAGATATTTCTTGGCTATGCTGCCGGTTCCGGGAAGACATATGCGATGCTGGAAGCAGCACATGAAGCGGCAAAACACGGAGTGGATATTGTAGCAGGCTACATTGAGCCTCATGCGAGACCGGACACACAGAAAATGGCGGAAGGATTGGAGACGATTCCGCCAAAAATGGTGGAATACCGGGGAGTACATTTGCGGGAATTCGATATTGATGAGGCGCTTAAGAGAAAACCGAAACTGATTCTGGTAGATGAACTTGCCCATACCAATGCGCCGGGATGCCGCAACGAAAAAAGATATCAGGATGTGCAGGAACTTCTTCGTGCAGGCATCAATGTATATACAACAATGAACATTCAACATATCGAGAGCCTGAATGATATTGTGGGGAATATTACGAATATACAGGTGCGTGAGAGAATACCGGACAGTGTATTTGACCATGCAGATCAGGTTGAGGTCATCGATATTGAGCCGGAAGATCTGATCGAAAGAATGAAAGAAGGAAAAATCTATCAAGAGGCGCAGGCGGAACGAGCGCTCCAGAACTTCTTTCGGGAAGAGAAGCTTGTGGCGCTTCGGGAAATCGCCCTTCGAAGAACAGCAGACAGGGTAAACCGGATTGCAAAGGAAGAACGCAATGCCATGGGAAGTATGCATTACTATACGGGCGAACATGTGTTAACCTGCGTATCGCCGGCAAGCTCCAGTGATAAGGTGATCCGTACGGCTGCAAGACTAGCCTATGCATTTCATGCAGAATTCACGGCAATTTGTGTAGAAACCCCGGAACTTCAGGAAGCAGATGAAAAGACGAAAAAGGCGCTTCAAAGTCGTCTGGAGCTTGCAAAGGTGCTAGGTGCCAAAATCGTAACAGTGTTTGGTTCAGACATCGGAGGACAGATTGCAGAATATGCCATTGTGAGTAATGTGTCTAAGATCGTAATCGGAAGAACAAATCACAGAGTATGGGAAACATCGCCAAGGCAGGCAATCCTTGAAAAATTGAATGACGTGGCACCCAATATTGATGTGTACATCATTCCGGATATGCGCCATGCGAAGCAGCCAAAAAGGCAGCCGATCCGAAAGAAACGGACCAGTGTGGGAAGAATTATGCTGGAACTTGGGGCGATTACCTGTGTGATGCTTTTGACTACTCTGGCAGCATACATGTTCAAGAAATGGAGTTTACCGGAATCCAATATTATCATGATCTATATTCTTGGTGTGCTTTTATCGTCCTATATTGCGGACAGACGTGCTTATGCAGTGTATTCCGCGCTGTTTAGTGTATTGGCATTTAATTTCTTTTTCACAAAACCGTATTATACGTTGAAAGCATATGATAGAGCCTATACGACTACTTTTGTCATTTTGTTTATTGTAGGACTTTTCACGGCCACATTGACAAGAAAAATGAAAAGGCAGAACGTGGAAAGTGCAAAGAAGGCATTTCGTACGGAAATCTTGTTAGAGAACAGTCAAAAACTGCGTAGATGCAGAACAGAGATGGAAGTATGGAATCAACTGGCAGGTCAGGTAGGGAAATTGCTGAATCTTTCACTTGTCATCTATCCTGTAAAAGAAGATCGGGTGCTTGGAGAACCGCTTTTGTTTCCTAGAAAGGGCGTGGATCCAAAAGAAATGGAAGTCTACACCCAGGCACAAGAGCGGGCAGTTGCACAATGGGTTGTAGCAAATCATCACAGAGCAGGAGCATGTACACATACACTTCCAAGCGCCAAGGCCATGTATCTTCCGATTCAGGGAACAGAGGAAGTGAATGGAGTGATCGGAATTGTACTGGAAGAGCGAAGACAGATTCAGGAATTTAAGTACGGACTTCTGATTGCGATGTTAAATGAAACGGGAGTCAAACTACAAAACAGCTTTATAGAATCTTAGTATTAGAAAGCCCCTCCTTTCTCAATCTTCATTTTATTTATATTAAAATAGAGCCATAAGATAAGGAGGGATTGATGATGACAGCTATTTTAAACATGATTCATTGTGTGGAGTATAATTTTGAAGATTCTATCAGACAGTTTGTTTCTGCTCATCCATATATTGCTTCTACAGCACTTTTGATCGGTACCCCGTTATTTATCGTGATGGCCGTTGTAGTGTGTACAACAGCAATTATGGCACCAATCGGATGGCTGCTTGGATGGGCATAGATTTTAACAGAATCTTTATGTGAGAAGAAATTTTTTAAAATTACTTTTATCCGCCTATAGATATCATATTAAGTGGAGAAGGTGGTCGCTTACATGAAGATATCAAATAAAGAAGAACATATTCTGGTCTGTCTGTCCGAATCACCGTCAAATGAAAACGTAATTCGGACCGCAGCACAGATGGCAGAAGCATTTCATGGAAGTTTTACAGCAATTTTTGTAGAAACATCCGATTATGATGCAACAACTTATGAAGAAGATAAAAAGAAACTTCAGACCAATATGCGTCTGGCACAGAAGCTTGGTGCTGCAATCGAGATTATTTACGGAGATGATATTCCGTTTCAGATTGCAGAATTTGCCAGGCTTTCTGCAGTTACAAAAATTGTAATCGGAAGAAGTCATCCATTACGGGGACGGTTTTTCCGGAAAATGACATTGACGGAACAGTTATTGACGAATATCTCGGATCTGGACGTCTACATTATTCCGGAGTCATCGTCATCTGCCGTAAGTTTTCAAAATAAGAAAAGAAAAAGAACAGTTACATTCTCTATGCAGGACATCTTAAAGTGCATCGGAATTCTTGTGCTGGCCAGTTGTTTTGGCTATGTCTTCTACGAGCTTGGATTTGCGGAAGCAAATATCATTACCGTGTATGTTTTGGCAGTGCTTTTGATCTCTGTGGTAGTGGTAAACCGAATTTACAGTGTCATGGCATCTGTTGTCAGTGTGCTTATATTTAATTTTCTTTTTACAGAGCCGCGCTATACGCTGAGAGCTTATGACCAAGGATATCCGGTTACTTTTCTGATCATGTTTATTGCGGCATTTTTGACGGGAACACTTGCAACAAAGCTGAAAAATAATGCAAAGCAGTCTGCGGGCTCCGCATTTCGTACGAAAATACTTTTTGATACGAATCAGATGTTCCAGAAAGCGAAGGATAAAGAAGAGATTATGTCGGTCACTGCAAAACAGTTGATCAAAATGCTTCGAAAAGACATTGTCATTTATTTTGTGGGGAGCAATGGTCTGGAAGAGCCGATCGTTTTCCCGGTGGATGAGGAAAGGCCGACGGGGATTTACACATCGGAAAAAGAACAAGCGGTTGCAGCCTGGGTATTTCAACATAATAAACATGCAGGAAAAACGACGGGCACCATGCCGGATGCAAGCTGTAGATATCTTGCAATCCGAATCAACGATGTTGTGTATGGAGTGGTAGGAATTGCTATGGGAGAGCAGGCGATGGATGCTTTTGAAAATAGCATTGTACTTTCCATTCTTGGAGAATGTGCCCTTGCTCTTGAAAACCAAAAAAATGCGAAAGAAAAAGAAGAAGCGGTGATTCTTGCGAAGAACGAGCAGTTAAGAGCGAATCTGCTCCGGTCCATTTCCCACGATCTGCGGACGCCGCTGACGTCCATTTCAGGGAACGCAAGCAATTTGCTGTCTAACGGGATCTCTTTCGATGAGGCAACAAAAAAGACATTGTATCAGGATATTTATGATGATTCCATGTGGCTCATTAATCTGGTAGAAAATCTTCTTTCAGTCACAAGGCTGGAGGAAGGCCGGTTGAATTTAAACATTTCTGCGGAACTTGTGGATGAAGTTGTGAAAGAAGCGCTGAGTCACGTAAACCGGTTAAAGACAGAACATACGATTACCGTGGAAAACAGGGAAGAATTTTTGCTGGCCAAAATGGATGCCAGATTGATCGTCCAAGTGATCATCAATATTGTAGATAATGCGATCAAATATACGCAGAAAGGATCGCATATTCAGATAAAAATGGGGAAAAAAGAAAATTTGGCCGTTATTTCGATAGCGGATGACGGGCCTGGAATTTCAGATGAGAATAAGAAACATGTATTCGATATGTTCTTCAGCGGGGCAAAAAAAATTGCAGACAGCAGAAGAAGCCTGGGATTGGGACTTGCACTTTGCAAATCCATTATAAATTCTCACGGAGGAGAAATTACAGTGAAGGACAATATACCACATGGAACAGTCTTTACATTTACATTACAAGCAGAGGAGGTTCAACTGCATGAATAAATTGACGATTTTAGTTGTAGAAGACGATTCGTCCATAAAAAACTTAATTACAACCACACTGAAAGCGCATGAGTATCACTATCTTTCCGCAGGGAACGGAAAGACAGCGATCGTTGAAGCTTCATCCCACAATACGGATATTATTTTAATGGATCTGGGACTTCCGGATATGGATGGAGTAGAAGTAATCAAAAAAATACGTACGTGGTCCAGTGTTCCGATCATTGTGATCAGTGCAAGGAGTGAGGATACTGACAAAATTGATGCGCTGGATGCGGGGGCAGACGATTATCTCACGAAACCGTTTTCGGTAGAAGAGCTTCTTGCGCGTATCCGTGCAACCCAGAGACGTCTCATCATGACACGAGATGAGGCGCCGTCACAATCCTCTTTGTTTGTGAATGGAGCACTTCGCGTAGACTATGCAGCAGGGTGCGCCTATCTAAATAGTGAAGAACTGCATTTGACGCCGATTGAATATAAACTTCTTTGTCTTCTTTCCAGAAATGTAGGGAAAGTGCTGACACACACATTTATTACCCAGAAGATATGGGGAAGCAGTTGGGAAAATGATGTGGCTTCCCTTCGGGTATTCATGGCGACTTTGAGAAAGAAACTTGAAAAAGAAGGAGATTCCCAACAATACATTCAAACGCATATCGGTGTGGGGTACCGGATGATCAAGGTGGAGTGATGAGGTTGATCTGTTCCGGAAGACAACGAAGGGATATCTCTTTTTGCAAAAAGCATGGTTCTCCATCTGTATGGATTTCTCGTGGTTTCTCGGAATGAATGGCAATCTCCTCACATGTGTATGTGTAAACGCCTTTAAAATGTACGTGCTTTCCGAAAAGTGCGGTTGGAAGGAGAAGCAGCATTTTTATTTTTGACAGATTAGCAACCACGCAGATACCAAGCTTTCCGTCCGAAGGATTGGCATGGGGAGCGAACATGAATCCGCCGCCTTCATAAGGTTGGTTCATAGATGTGACAAAGTAGCAGCGGTCAAAGGTATGCGTGGTCGTTTGATCTAAAGTCACAACTGTTTTCTTCGGTTTCAGATGAAACCACTGCCTTAAGGCAACAAAAACATAAACCAGCTTTCCAAGCTTGAATCTGTTGAGTCTTGCTTTCCAGTGGGAAACAACAACTTCATGGCAGATTGCAGCATCAAAACCAAAACCGGAGCTTACCGCAAAGCGCCGGTTTTTATCTTTGTAAGAAAGTTCCCCGAGATCCAGTTTCTGGATGCGTCTAGCGGAAAGGACAATATCCAACGCCTTCATAGGATCTGACGGGAAAGAATAACTTCTTGAAAAATCATTGCCGGATCCTGTCGGTATATATCCCAAAGTGACCTTTTCCGGATATGAGATTCCGTTGATCACTTCATTCACTGTTCCGTCACCACCTAAAATTACAATGGTATGCTCTGCTTTGTCGGAAGTCAGCTTCCGGATCAAAACGGAAGTGCGGCGGTGAGGCTTTGTAAAAAACACTTCGTATTTTATGCCTAAATGCTTCAGTTCTTTTTCAATGTTCTGCCATATAGATTCCCCGAGACCTGAACGGGAATGGGGATTCACAATGAATGTATACATAAAATTTCTCCTTTGTTATCATGCTATTTATTATAACAGAAGGAATGATAGTGAACAACAAAAAGGAAAATATTAAAAAAACATAAAGTCCTTGAATCTTGGAAGAGAAAATAATAGACTTATTTTTGTACATTTGGAAAGAAAAGAGGTTAACTATGAGAAAAATATTGAAATTTCTTAAGCCGCATATGGCAGCAGTCATTTCCATTGTTGCAGTGTTGATCGTGCAGGCATACTGTGACCTGTCTCTTCCTGCTTACACATCCGATATTGTAAATGTTGGAATCCAGCAGGGAGGTGTGGACACACATATTCCTGAGATGATCGCCAAGGAGGATATGGATAAGCTGTTACTGTTTGTTTCACAAGATGAGCAGAAAACTGTGATGAATGCTTATCAGACAAATGATGACAAATATGAAAAAGAAGCATACGTTTTAAAAGACGGCGTCATCAAGAATGAGAAAAAAGTAAAGAAACTGGAAGATATTCTTGGGAAACCGATGCTTCTCGTATCTGGCATTGAATCCATGGAAACTTCCGGAGATACAAAGAAAAATACGGGAATGTTTCAAATGGAAGAAGGGGCAGAGATGTTTGCTTCACTTCCGGAAGGAATGTCATTTTTCGAAGCACTTCAGAAAATGCCGGAAGAACAACGCCTTGCTATGGTAGACAAGATGAGCGAGCAGATTGATGAGATGCCGGGCATGATGGTGGAACAGGCATCGACATTGTATGTAAGAAATGCGTACAAGAATCTGAACGTGGATGCAGACAAAATGCAGTCGGATTATATTTTGTTTACCGGACTTAAAATGCTGGCCCTTGCAGCCCTTGGAATGGTAGCGAGTGTTCTTGTAGGGCTTTTCGCATCGAGAGTTGCTGCGTCAGTAGGACGCGATCTGCGAAGCAACGTATTTAAAAAGGTTGTAGGATTCTCGAATGGAGAATTTGACAAATTCTCAACAGCATCTTTGATCACAAGAAGTACCAACGATATCCAGCAGATCCAGATGGTGGTTGTTATGATGCTGCGAATGGTACTTTATGCACCGATCATCGGAATCGGAGGTGTCTTCAAAGCGCTGAATACTAACGTTTCCATGTCATGGATCATCGGACTTGGAGTTGTTTTGATCTCACTTCTTGTTCTGACACTGTTTCTTGTGGCAATGCCGAAATTCAAGACTTTGCAGAAACTTGTAGATAAATTGAATCTTGTAACAAGAGAGATCCTAACCGGACTTATGGTTATTCGTGCTTTTAGTACAGAGAAGCATGAAGAAGAGAGATTCGATAAAGCAAATAAAGATTTGACAAAAACGACTCTTTTCGTTAACAGAGCCATGACAATTATGATGCCGACTATGATGCTGATTATGAATGGTATTTCAGTTCTGATTATATGGGTTGGCGCCAATGGTATCAATGACGGACAGATGCAGGTAGGAGATATGATGGCATTTATCCAATATACGATGCAGATTATTATGGCATTCCTTATGATCTGTATGATTTCCATTATGCTTCCGAGAGCAGCGGTTTCTGCAGATCGTGTGGATGAAATTCTTACAAGTTCCACATTGATTCATGATCCAAAGAACCCGAAGAAACTTCCGGAAAATGGAAAGGGAGTCGTAGAGTTCGACCATGTTTCCTTCCGGTATCCGGGAGCAAAGGAAAATGTGTTGCATGATATTTCTTTTGTAGCAGAGCCGGGAAAAACAACAGCATTTATCGGAAGTACAGGAAGTGGTAAATCTACACTTGTGAATCTGATTCCGAGATTCTATGATGTGACAGAAGGTGCAATCCGGATTGACGGTGTGGATATCCGAGAGCTTTCACAGCATGATCTGAGAGAAAAATTAGGATATGTACCGCAGAAAGGGGTGCTTTTCTCTGGAACAATTGCATCCAATATTTTATACGGGAATGCCAAAGGCAGTGAAGCAGAGATGAAAGAGGCAGCTCAAGTGGCACAGGCGGCAGAATTTATTGCAGAAAAACAGGATGAATATGAAAGCCCGATCGCCCAAGGTGGTACGAATGTGTCTGGAGGTCAGAAACAGCGTCTTTCCATTGCGAGAGCCATTGCAAAGAATCCGGATGTATTTATCTTTGACGATAGTTTCTCTGCCCTGGACTATAAGACAGATGTTACGCTTCGAAAAGCGCTAAAGGAACATACACAGGACAGTGTGGTACTCATTGTCGCACAACGTATCAGTACGATTCTTCATGCGGATCAGATCGTGGTTCTGGATGAAGGAGAGGCCGTGGGAATCGGAACACATAAAGAACTTTTGAAATCTTGTGAAGTATACCGCCAGATTGCGATGTCACAGCTTTCAGAAGAAGAAATAGCAAGAGATTTAGGAAAGGAGGAGAGAAGTCATGAGTAATGAAAGACCAAAGCAAAGAGGTCCGATGGGCCATGGACCGGGAGCTATGGGTGCTGGTGAGAAAGCGAAAGATTTTAAAGGGACGATGAAGAAACTAATGGCTTATCTCGGTACTTTTAAAGTTGCAATTCTTGTTGTAATGCTGTTTGCCATTGGAAGTACGATCTTCACAATTGTAGGACCGAAGATTCTTGGTAATGCAACAACGGAGATCTTTAACGGACTTGTAAGCAAAGTTTCCGGAGGAGCAGGTATTGATTTTGATAAAATTGCAAAAATCCTGCTTACGGTACTCGCACTTTATGGGGTGAGCGCATTATTTTCTTACATTCAGGGATTTATTATGACAGGGGTATCCCAGAAATTGACGTACCGCATGCGCAAGGAGATTTCAGAGAAAATCAATCGTATGCCACTGAATTATTTTGACACAATGACGCATGGAGAGGTTCTGTCTCGTGTCACAAACGATGTGGATACGTTAAGTCAGAGCTTGAATCAGAGTGCAACACAGATTATTACCTCTTTTACGACAATTATCGGTGTGTTGATCATGATGCTTAGTATCAGTCCGATGATGACGTTGATCGCGCTATTGATTTTACCGGTTTCTATGGGACTGATTTCCGTGATTGTAAAACATTCTCAGAAACATTTCCGCAATCAGCAGGAGTATTTAGGTCATGTAAACGGACAGGTAGAAGAAGTATACGGTGGACAGAATATTGTCCGGGTATTTAATAAAGAAGATGATGTGATACTCGAGTTTGACAAAACAAATGAAATCCTGTATCAGTCAGCATGGAAATCCCAGTTCTTCTCCGGAATGATGATGCCGATCATGCAGTTTGTAGGAAACTTAGGGTATGTGGCAGTTGCCATTGTCGGTGGATATTTTACGATCAAAAATAAAATCGAAGTCGGTGATATTCAATCCTTCATTCAATATGTAAGGAACTTTACACAGCCGATCACCCAGGCGGCACAGGTGGCAAATATGCTCCAGTCTACAGCAGCAGCGGCAGAAAGGGTCTTTGAATTCCTTGGGGAAAAGGAGGAAGACCAGACCGTTCCGAATCCGGTTTCTGTGGAAGGATTGAAAGGAAATGTAGAATTTAAAAATGTACATTTCGGTTACAACGAAGACCGCATTATCATCAATGATTTTTCTGCAAAAGTTAAGGATGGACAGAAGATTGCAATCGTTGGTCCGACAGGAGCAGGTAAAACAACGATGATCAAACTCTTGATGCGTTTCTATGATGTAAATTCAGGGGAAATTCTGATTGACGGACATAATCTGAAGGACTTCAACAGAAGTGAACTGCGTCAGATGTTTGGTATGGTGCTTCAGGATACATGGCTGTTCCACGGCAGTATCAAGGACAATATCCGTTACGGAAGATTGGATGCAACGGATGAAGAAGTAGTCGAGGCGGCAAAAGCAGCCTATGTACACCGCTTTGTGCAGACCCTTCCGGAAGGATATGACATGGAACTCAATGAAGAGGCTAATAATGTTTCTCAGGGACAAAAGCAGCTTCTTACAATCGCGAGAGCAATTCTTGCAGATCCGCTAATCTTGATTCTGGATGAAGCGACAAGTTCTGTAGATACGAGAACAGAAGAACGTATTCAAAAAGCGATGGATAACCTGATGAGAGGAAGAACAAGTTTTGTCATTGCACACAGACTATCTACGATTCGCGATGCAGATTTGATTCTCGTTATGAAAGATGGAGATATCATTGAGCAGGGAAATCATGAGGAACTTCTTAAGAAAAACGGATTCTATGCAGAACTATATAATTCGCAGTTTGAGAAGATGGTGGCATAATACGAAAATAATAGTTAGATAGGCGAAAGCTCACAGAGAGCGAACCGGAAGCGGTTCCATACTCTCTGTGAGCTTTCTTATTTGTAAGCAGTCTTAACGAGGAATTGATGTTTTCTGAATATGACGTTAACATTTCTGCTGTATTCTCTTGAAAGAACAAAAAGAAAGAGGATAACACAATGAAAAAGTTTTTTAAAAATTACTTCAAAGAAAGTTTCGTGATAGTTTTAGTAAGTGCATTTACACTGGGGATGTGTATATGGGGGAGTCGGGTACAGAGTGGGTATCAGCATTATAATAATGAAAGTATTACTTATGTAAAAGGGATGATAACAGAAATATCCAATGAGGAACTGACAAAAGATCCGGGGAATGCCAAACGCTATGTTGGCCGACAGAAAGTAAAGGCAAAAGTGTTAGAGGGAACGTATAAAGGTGAGACTGTAGAGATTGACAATTATCTGACTTCGGCGAGCAATGTGTATGTAGAGCCCGGAATGAAGGTTATACTTTCACAGGATCAGCCAGAGAATACAGCTCCGTATTTTCTTGTATACAATTATTATCGATCTCCGATCATTTATGGGATGGTAGGAATGTTTGTTCTTCTTATGATTCTGATCGGAGGGAAAAAGGGGATTCGTGCCACACTGGGTCTGGCATTTACATTGCTTACGATTGTGATGCTGATGCTGCCGATGATTTCATCCGGCATCTCACCGGTGTTGGCATCTATAGTCACGGTGGTAATTACAACAGCGGTAACATTATTGCTGTTGAACGGATTTAGTAAGAAGACTTTGACTGCGGTTTTGGGAACAGCACTTGGAACGATGATTGTGGGTGTATTATTTGGAATGGTGTCTTATTTTCTTCATATTTCAGGATATAACACGGATGAAGCGGAATTTATGGTTCTGATTTCTTCTAATACGGAATTGAAAGTAGCGGAAGTGCTATTTGCGGGAGTACTGATATCCTCACTGGGAGCTGTGATGGATGTAGGAATGTCAATTGCATCTGCAATTTGGGAAATCCTTGAGGTAAATCCGGCACTTACGGCCAAACAGCTATTTTTCTCGGGGCTGAATGTGGGGAAAGACATGATTGGGACCATGAGTAATACACTGATTTTGGCATTTACCGGAAGCGGGTTAAGTACATTACTTGTGTTGACTGCATACGGAATTCGATATCATCAATTCCTGAGTTCGGATTTCCTTGCGATTGAGGTGGGGCAGGGACTTTCTGGAACAATGGCAGTGATTTTGACTGTTCCGATTACATCTGCCGTATCTGCTTATGTATATAAAAGGAAAAATCTATTTCATAAAACGAGCTAAAACTTAACTTATGTTTTACGATATACTCATCTTAGGTTTATATTGACAGATTAAAATAACCAGAGTCGATACCAGAGTCCATATTTTGAGAAGTAAAGACACTGGTTATTTTTTCAAAACACACAAGGAGGAAAAACAGAATGAAAAACAAGGCAGCAAGGAGGCTGTTTGCAATTGCGCTTGCGTCACTGAGCATATTGAGTATGCCGGGGATTGCGAGTGTCCGGGCGACTGACATGGAGGTGACAGATGAAAGAACGGAGCAGACAGTAAATAGCGGTGTGAAGGAAGACGGAAATAGTCAATCGAAAACTGAAGTTCAATCGAAAACGAATGTTCAATCGGAAACGAATGTTCAACCGGAAGAAGGGGCGGGAACAAGTGAGCCTTTGGAGGCAAACGGTTTTGTAGAAGAAAATGAACCAACCGAAGATATTGTAAATGAAGCGACGGAAGTAAGTTTTGGAGTCATCTCAGATACACATGTGACGGCGGCAAAGGAAACGGAGCAGGCAAGACTGAAAAAGGCATTTCAGTTTTACAGCAATTCAGGGGTGGATTCGCTTGTGGTGGATGGTGATTTGACAGACAGTGGAGCAGAGTCAGAATATGATACATGGGGACAGATTAAGGAAGATAATCTCACGATTCCACTTATTGCAGCAATGGGAAATCACGAGGGAAACAGTGGAGACCGGTTCATTGAAACTACAGGAAGTAAACCAAATGACCATAAAATTATCAATGGATATCATTTTATTACAATTAGCCCAGGAACAGGGACAGTAGATGAAACAACCGGAAAAGCCACGAGCCATGGGGGCACCACATATGCCTATGCAACTTCGTGGTTAAAAGAACAGATGGACGAAGCATATGCAGATGATCCGGAGAAACCGATTTTTGTATTTTTTCATGCGCCGATTAAGGATACTTTTTATGTGTCAAATGAATGGTACGGAAGTGGGTTAGATGAGTTTTTCAAAGACTATCCAACAGCGGTAACATTTTCAGGTCATATTCATAGTCCGAATAATATGCCGACAAGCATCTGGCAGGATGGCGGCTATACTGCAGTCAATACAGTTACTCTTTCTTATATGGAAATGGAGACGGGAATGATCTATGGTTCTGTGCCGCCAAATGCAAGTCAGATTGCACAGGGACTTGTTGTAGAAGCCGAAGGAAGCAGAGTTACTATTAAAAATTATGATTTTCTTGCAGAACAATGGATTCCGCAGACATGGACTTTCGATGTAAAAGATGTATTACCATATACAAATGAAAGAAAAGAACATGCACAGGCGCCATATTTTGCAGAGGATGCACAGATCAGTGTTAACAATGTAACAGAAGAGAGTGCCGAGATTACATTTACACAGGCCAAGGTGGCAGAAAATAATGTAGGTGATATTGTGCATTCTTATCGATATGACCTGATTGATAAAAAAACAGGAGAAACAGTAAAAACATTTAAGACCTGGTCGGATTACTATTTACAACCGATGCCGGATACCATGACCCAGGAGGCGGAAGATTTATTGCCGGGAACGGAATACGAAGTACAGATTCATGCTATAAATGCGTACCAACAGGTAAGTGAAAACTATTTATTAGCCAACTTTAAAACCGAAGGAGAAGCAGAGGGAGATCTTACATTTGAAGATATGACTGCAAAACTTCCAAAAGCAGATCTGTTGGATGTGGATTTTGCGGACGGGGAAGCAAAAGACAAGTCTGAACGAGGACATGAACTCGGTAACAGCAATGGAAGCAATGTTACACAGGACGATACACTTGGTAAATACACAGCGACTTTTACCGGCAAAAATCAGGAGGCCTTTACGGTGCCGTGGAGCCAGGAAGATTACAAGAAAGCAAATGATAGTTTTACGTTGGAAACTGTATTTAAAGTAGATGAATTTTCAGACAGTTTCGTAGATTTATTTGGAAATATGGAATCTGCGGGCATTGGACTTGAAATATCAAAAGGAAGTGAAGGAAAAGCAAATTTAGAGGCTTGGGTACACTTAAATGATGCATATAAAAAGCCGATAGCAGGTGATGCATTGACCTATGGAGAATGGTGCCATGCAGCAATTACATACGATGGAAAAAAAGTGACATTGTATGTCAATGGGCAAAAGGCTGCAAGTATGAAAGCAAACGGAAATGTAAAAACCCCTCCTGTATCTTCACAATATTTTGTGATTGGCGGAGATAGTGGATCAGAGGGAGGAATCCAGTCACCTATGAACGGAGCAGTTTCCACAGCACGAATATATAGTGAGGCACTCTCGGAAAAGCAGATTCAGATGATTGCGAATAGAGATCTGTCTCTTATTGATGAAGAAAAACCGCTGATTCAATTGGCATCGAAACCGGCGGTGGAATCAATGGAGGGAGAGACGTATGTGATTCCGGCAGCACAATCTGCAGACAACAGCACAGTTGTTACAATGAAAGCAGTAATCGAAGATGCGGATGGGAATGTTGTGAAAACAATCGGAGGAGAGACTGCACAGTTAGAAGAGAGTACTTTTCTCCCGAAAGCAGGGAAGTATACACTTCAATATATTGCAACAGATAAAGCAGGAAATGAAAGTGCGGAGTCGTATACAATTACGGTGTTGGAAAAAGAAGGGAATAACCAGGGTGAAAACAATAACCAGGGTGGTACTGGTAATCAAGGAGAAAACAATAACCCGGGCGGCGCCGGTAATCAAGGAGAAAACAACAACCAGGGAAATGCAGGAAATCAAGGAGGAAATGAAACATCACAATCAGCCGGAAATGAAACGATAAAAACAGGCGATTCAACACCGGTCATGTTATGGATAGCAGGTGCGGTAATCGGTCTTGCAGGTATCGTGGCAGCAGGGTATAAAAAGAGCAGAAGACACTAAGTCTCCTGTGATAGGAGAGGATTCTGAAGAATTTCCTATGATATAGGAAATTCCTTCGGAATCCTATATCATAAAAAACACTTCGTGTGGGGATGCGCAGCTCGCGGCAAGGAGTTTATTACTTCGTAA
>OFMJ01000578.1_pt1 | contig 37178 bp, 32 predicted proteins | sample 1541801 | NCBI WGS metagenome assembly OFMJ01 (sample SAMN04209234, study PRJEB22552) | human gut metagenome | biome: gut; material: feces | host: Homo sapiens | place: USA: Oklahoma
GTGTGTGTTCCATGCGGCAGGCTTCCCGCTGAGCGGTGTGGTGTTCCACCCCGGCAGCGGTGAGCATTTCAAAGAAGAACCGGTGCTTCTCATACACTCGTTCCGCTACCTCCCGGCCCACATCGGTCAGGTGGAGGGAGAAATCATCCTCCATGGTGAGAAATCCACCTTGCCGCAAAGTCGTCACCGCGTAGCTGACGCTGGCCTTGGATACCTCCAGCTGGTGGGACACATCCACGGAGCGCACAGTGCCGTGTTTTTGCTGGAGCATCAAGATGGCCTCCAAATAGTCCTCGCCAGATGCGGTGGTATGCTTTTTCTCCATAGAGTCCTCCCATGCCATTCGTACCAGTAAAGAAAACATAGCACCCTCTACATTACTGCGCTGTTTCAGCAAACAGTTTCCAGTTGATTGCTTTCTCCCGGACATGGACAAAATCTGCATAGATACCCGGCTGCTCCATCAGCTGCTGATGTGTGCCGCACTGTGCAATCCCACCATTTGCAATCACGATGATTTGCTGAGCGTTTCGGACGGTTTTCAGCCGGTGTGCAATGATAATCACCGTTTTATCCTTTGTCAGTTTCTCGATGGCCTGCTGTAATTCCGCCTCGTTTTCCGGGTCAACACTGCTGGTGGCTTCGTCCAGGATGATGATAGGGGTGTCCTTCAAAATAGCCCGTGCGATGGAAATTCTCTGCTTTTCTCCGCCGGACAAAGTTGCGCCGCTTTCCCCGATGACCGTATCATAGCCATTGGGAAGTGCCATGATAAAATCGTGACAGCAGGCAGCCTTCGCAGCCTGGACAACTTCTTCGTGGGTGGCATCTGGCTTTCCAAATTTGATATTGTTCTCAATGCTGTCCGCAAAGAGGAAAACATTTTGAAAGACCATGCTGATGTTGGAAAGCAGGCTGTCCAGTTTGTACTCCCGTATATCCACACCCCCCAACTTGATACAGCCCTCGTTCACATCCCAAAAGCGGGCAATCAGACTGCACAATGTTGTTTTCCCGGAACCAGACGGGCCAACAACTGCTGTAGTCGTTTTCGCCGGGATCGTCAGGTTCACATGGCTCAGGATTCGGTGATCCCCATAAGAGAATCCCACATCCTGCAATTCAATGGTGGTGTCTTTGGGCGTAATATCTTTCCCGGAGAGGTCCATGACCGGGGTGTCGTCAATGGCATTTACCTTGTCAATCGAGCTTTCGATCAGCCGGAGCGCAAAAGACTTGCCGCCGGCAGCCTCCAGCTCACTGAAAATCAGGAAAGAGGCAACACACATCATCAAGCAGTACACGAGGGTCATGCTCCCTTCCAGATAGAACAGGATGGAACAGAACATGATCGCAACACTTGCCAGCCGCAGCATGAACAGCTGCAGCATCCCGTAGGGGCCGAAAACCGTCTCCAACTTTGTGTTTCTGGCGCGGCTTTCTTCAATCGCCTGCTTCATCTTCTGATTGGACCCACCGCCCAGGTTAAAGGATTTTACAATGCCCATACCCTGGATGTATTCCAGTGTGGCCCCTACCAAGTCCTCCTGCGCTGCCTGCCGCTTTGGAGAGATTTCCTGGGATTTCTTTTGCAGGAGCGAATTGCAGAACAGAAACAGCAGGATTCCCAGGCAAGCCAACAGGCCGATCCGCCAGTCAAAGAAAAAGATAACGATGGTGATGACAACCACATGGATAAAGCCGTGAATGACAGTAATCAACACAGAGGGAGCATTATTCTCCACATCACTGATTGTAGTCGTCACGGTAGAAGTCAGATTTCCAAGGCTGTGGCTGTTAAAGTAGCCCATCGGCATATATTTCATCCTGTCGCCCACATGGATGCGCTTATCCGCGCACATGAAATACCCAACCCTCGTCTGCGAAAAGTCGGAAATATAACTGCAAATGATTTTCCCGATCACACCGGCCAAAAGGAGCAGGAATGCAAATATAATGTCTTGACCATGAAGGCCCTCGACCAATCCGTTGAGGATAAGGAAAAGCGCACCGATCTGGAACATATCAAAAATGGAGTGCAGCAAACTGAACACAACCGTTTTTTTCAGTACCCCTTTCCATCTGCCGGAAAAAACATAAATCTTCTTTAAGGCAGTAATCATGCCGTTTCACCTCCCTCGTCACGGCTTCCGATATGGGCCTGCCACATTTCCTTGTAGAGCGGACATCTTTGCAGAAGTTCCTCATGTGTTCCGGTGGCTTCAATCCGGCCTTGATTGACGACAACCAGCTGATCCGCGCCCGTGACAGTGTAGAGCCTGTGGGCAACCATAATCAGCGTTTTTCCTTGTACCAATTTAGAGATGGCTTCCTGTACCAAACTCTCATTCTCTGGATCGAGGTACGCTGTCGCTTCATCAAAAATAATGATCGGGGCATCCTTCAGCATAGCTCTGGCAATGGCAATTCTTTGACGTTCACCGCCTGACAGATGGCCGCCAGCGCCGCCTACGATCGTGTCATACCCATGCTCTAATCCCATGATAAAATCATGGCAGCCGCACTTTTTGGCGACATCCTCTACTTCCTGATCGGTGGCAGATAACCGGCCCATGCGGATATTTTCCCGGATGCTCTCGTCAAAGAGATAATTGTCCTGGGATACATAGGACACGCAGGAGGAAAGCTGTGACAAGGGGATATTCTTCAAATCCACTCCGCCCAGCGTAATCGCACCGGAAGTGGCCTCCCAAAAGCCTGTAATCAACTTTGTAATGGTGGATTTGCCTGAGCCGGAGGGCCCCACCAATGCCGTCATCGTTCCCGGCTGAATCGTCAGGTTGACGTGATCCAGTATCGGCTTCGGGTCCTTTGGGTCATAGGAGAAAGAAACATCCTGGAAGAGGATGGTCAAGTCGTGAATGTCGGCATCGTGAGCTGGCCGCACCATTTCCGGTGCATCCAGAAGGCTCCCAACTTCGCCTACAATCGTACCCAACTGTGAAATGTTATCTGTAAACTTAATGGCCCCCAAAATCGGCCCTACAATACCCAGGGACAAAATCATAATCGTCAGAAATACCGGGGCGGCCAAGGTCCCATTCTGATAAAGCACAGCGCCGATGGGCAGAACCGCCAGCCAGACACTGGGCCAGATCGTATTGCTCATGGACATGAACAACTGCGTGTCCTTCATCCAATCCACCGCGTAGCTGGCGTCATCGTTGACCGCATCGGAATACTTCTGATAAGAGTTGGCGGACTGATTGAATGCCTTGATGACCTCAATTCCTCCCACATACTCAATAATGGTGGCATTCATCTTCTGCACCCGTTTCATCAGACCGGAAAACCGCTCACTATACCCGCGGGACATCCCCATATAACACAGAAAACCAATGGGCAGGGTCACAAGGGAAGCCAGCGCCATACGCCAGTCCAAAATGAACAGGTAGACAATGATACACAGAGGGACAAACAGATTTGAAGTCATTTCCGGCACCAAATGAGCCAGAATCGGCTCCATGCTTTCCACGCGGTCCACGATAATGTCCTTGAACCGCCCGGAGGACTGATCCATGATGTAGCCCATGGGGACCCGTGACAGTTTATCTGCAATTCTCATACGGACCTCTTTCAATGTCTGGAAGGTCGCCGTGTGGGACACCGTTGTGGACAAGGTGGAAAATAGCAGCTTCAGCGTAAACCCCAACAGGATCACGCCGCACCATAAGGCATAGGTACTCAGGGCGGTTACGCCATCCATCAGGCAGAGCATGATATAGGCGATGGCAAAATACGGAATCATCCCACAAGCGACGCCCAGGATCGCCAGGAATATGGAGAACGCATAGGCCCTCCGATGTGCGCCAGCCAATTCCCAAAGCCGCTTGACTGGCGATGGTGTTTGTTTCATCATCTCTCACCCTCCATCAAAGCAATGCGGGGCAGTCGGTTCCTCCCAACCACCCCGCATCGCCGCATTTTTTATTCTGCCGGTGTGATCTGCGTCACATCCAGGAAAGCATAATCGGAAGCAAAGTTATAGTCTGCAATCTTATCCGTATTGTAGACGATCATATCCATCTGATGGGTCAGAGGAACATCCAGCACCTGGTCGAGATCCGTATTGATGAGGAGTTCAAACAGCTCCCGCAGGCGTGTCTCATCGTTGCAGGTCTTAAATTCGCTCAGAGCGGAAATGAACTCGTCAGAATTGTCCAGCAGCGGGATGGAAACATCCTCCGGCATCTGCGCCATCATCGCCGAGAACCAGCACTGCGGCATAGCATAGTTGAAGAAACCGGCAGTCATAGCGGTAATATCCCAGCCGGTGGGCTCCATATAACTTGCGTACCACTCCATCTTTTCCATGCTCTTGATCTCTACTTCAATTCCCACTTCGGCAAGCTGGCTCTGGAGCAAGGTGGCGATAGAGCCGATGGTGCTGTCATCTGTGGGGCAGGTAAAGACCACATGAAGCGGTGTTCCATCCTTTTCCCGGATACCGGTGGATTCATTCATTGTCCAACCGGCGTCATCCAAAAGCTGATTTGCTTTGTCCACGTCATAGCTGTATTCAATAGTGCCGCAGATGTCAGAGTAAGGCGTTCCCTCCGGAACAATCGTGTTCGCTACCGGCTCATAGCCATAGGTCAGGCCCTCAGAAATAGCCTCCTTGTCAATGGCGTAGGCCAGCGCCTGGCGCACGCTCAAATCAGCCAGATTCCCATTGAAGTTCAGAATGATGTTGCGGATCGTCGAACCGGAAGGAGCAAACTTACCCTCAATTCCCTCGATGGCGGTGGCCTGGTTATAGTCCTCATAGCTCAATTCCGCGGAGCCGTAAATCAGGTCAATTTCACCGGTCTGTAATGCCTGCACACGGGAGGCATTGTCAGGAATGTACTTTGCAACAATCTTGTCGTAGTAAGGCTGTTCTCCCCAATAGTTTTCATTGCGGACAAAGGTGGTGTACTGGCCCGCCACATATTCATCATAGATGTAAGGGCCGGTTCCGGCATAACCGTTGACGGTCTGGAAATCTCCCTGGGTAATCAGTTTCGGAGAAATCATGGTGCAGACATCCGGCCAGCAGAAGTCGTTGATGTATGCAAAGTACGGCGTATCATAGGTCAGGCGGATAGTGTACTCATCTACGGCCTCGATGTTTGTATAGTCCACAACGCCAGGCAGAGAGGCAAAGGAAGGATTGATGTGCCAGGATTCAATATTGGCAATCGCAGCCTCAGCATTGAAAGGCTCTCCATCATGGAAGGTCACACCCTGCCGAAGATAGAAGGTAAGCTGGGTGCCGTCCTCGCTCAGTTCCCAATCTTCCGCTAGGACCGGCTGGATCTCCCCATCCACGTATTTCACCAGACCCTCATAGAGCAGTTTCTGCGTGGGACGGTTGTCCGCGATCATATAAAGGGGGGATAGGGTTGTGGTTTCGCCAATCGTGGCGATGTTCAGGACCTTTTCCTCCGTTTCGGCCGAGCTGCTTTCCTCTGCACTTGTTGTTTCAGAAGTACTCACTCCATCAGAATCTGTCGCGCTGCTGGATGTTTCCCCACTGCAGCCGGTAAGCATCCCCACGCACATAACCGCGGCAAGAGCAAGGCCCAAAACACGTTTGGTTCGTTTCATCTCATTTTGTTCCTTTCTGTGATTTTATAGTTATCGAACGGCCTTTTTTGTGATTTTGCCGTGTTCGATCTCGTAAATGACCTCGCAGAGCCGCGAGGCGATTTGCAGGTCATGAGTAATGACCAGATAGGCGCAGTCATGTTCCTGCTGGTATTTTTCTAAAAGCTGAAAAACTGACTCGGTTGAAATCAGGTCAAGGCCAGCTGTCACTTCATCCAGGATCAAAAACTCTGGAAAAATAGATAGAGAGCGCAGAAGCGCCAGACGGCGTTGTTCCCCGCCGGACAATTTTCTGACCGGAGTATCCAGGAGGTCTTTTCGCAAACCGGTTTGCTCCATCAACTCAGATATGCGGCTTTTCCTCTGTGCAGGGGATAAATCCGTCAAGTTTACAAGAGCTTCCTCCACATTTTTCGAGGTACTCCAAGCAGGATTCAAGGTTCCGCCCGCATCCTGAAAAACCGCTTGAATTTTGCCCCGGTGTTTTCTCCACTCTCTATGGCCCCATTTGGTGGTATCGGCTCCATTGACCAGTACACGCCCCTCAGAGGGCCGCTCCAAACCAATCATCAGCCGGGCCATAGTGCTTTTCCCGCTGCCGCTTTCTCCCATGATGGCAACACTGTGGCCCTGCTCCCAGGCCAGGGAAACATGATCCAGGGCACAGAAGGTTTCTCCCTGTGCATCGTAATAGGTCCTGGTGAGATGATCTAACTCAATGCAGTCCATTTCCAGTCTACCTCCTCCCGATGACAGGCTGCTGCGGCAAACCGTTTTGTCCACGGCTGCTGTGGATGAAGAAACAGTTGTTCCGTTTCCTGCGTTTCAATGACTTTCCCATGCTCCATCACATGAGTGATGGGGCAAAGTGCTTTCATCGCTTCGGTATCATGGGAGATGAACAGGATGGCGGAACTTTGCTGGTACTCACGCAACAGATCGAGCAGTAAGTCCCGATTGGCTTCATCCAAAGCACTGGTTGGTTCATCTGCCAGCACATATTTTGGCTTTGTTCCTAAAATCAGTGCCATAGCAATGCGCTGGAGCATCCCACCGGATAACTCTCCCGGGTAGGCGTTCAGAATCCGCTTGGTATCGGACAAATTGACCCGCTGCAAGACATCAGCGGCCAGTGCCAACGCTTGCTTCTTATCCATGCTTGCGTGCAAGCGGAATGTTTCTGCCATTTGATGTCCGATCTTTGTATGCGGGAAAAACGCTGTCATTGGATTTTGGGGAATGAAGCCGATAACCTTGCCGCAGAGTTTCCGCCGTTCTTTGGCGGTATGTTTTAGCAGATTATCTCCATCCAGCAGGATTTCCCCATGAGGGATTTCCAAGTCGCCGCCATACATCCCCATGATGGATTTGATTAAAGTTGTCTTGCCGGAGCCGCTGGCCCCGGTCAAGCCGATGCAGCTCCCCGTATCTATGGAGAGGGAAACATCGCTCAGGATCGGCGCATCATTTTTCACTTTGACTGTCAGACTTTTGACCTCCAGCATCAGGCCCCCTCCTTTTCCAAAAGCCGCCCCAAGTAGTTAAAACAGAGGGAGCTGATAAAGATAAAGAGGATCGGATAAAGGAGCAGTTGGGGATGTGTTCCCGCCAATGCCCTGGCATCGGAAAGCATTACGCCCCAGTCGATTACATCATCGCCCAACGAAAGGCCGATGAATGAGAAACCAGAGATTGCGATAATCATTTCCGCACAGGAGAGGCAAATAAACTGCACAATGTCCCGGATGATATTGGGGAGGATATGTACCAGCATAATTCGCACTTTGCTTGCACCACAGGCAATGGCGCACATGATGTATGCTTTGTCGTATTCTACCTCGATTAAGGTTTTAACCAGCTTAATCATCCGCAGGATAAGAGAGGCGGTCAGGGCCACCAGCATGGTGGGAATGCTGTTCCCCCAAATGCCGATGAAGATAATCAGGTAGGCCACCGGCGGAATGGCTGTGACAGCATTCAAAATGCTCTCCGCGAGGATATTCCTGCGGCGGCCCGTCTTTGCCAGCAGGATACCAAAAAGGATTCCCAACACAATCACAATGGCCGATCCGACCAGCACGATCCCCAAAGTCGTTTTCCCACCCTCTAATATGCGTGAGAACTCACAGCGGCCAAAATCATCTGTGCCAAAGGGATACTCGGCACTGCTGGTGAGGAATTTGCCTCGGATATTTGTGGCTGTCGGGTCATGGGGTGCGAACAGCGATCCAAACAGGAAAAACAGCAGTACGGCAATGGGAATTGCGTAAGAGAGGATATGCTTTACCCGGCTCACAGTCTGGCCCCCTCTCTGGAAGAAGCGTCCCGCTGCAAAATCCGCCGCAGCACATCCGAAAGGATGTTAAACATCACCAGCGAGAACGCCAGGAACAGAATGGTTGCGTGGATTACCGGCGAATCCCGGTACAGAACGCTGTCAATAATCAGATAGCCCAGCCCAGGCAGGGAAAATACCCGCTCCACGATGGCGGAACCGGCCATGCAGAGGCCGAGCATCTGACAAAAGTTGGGCAGCAATGTGACCACGGCGTTGGGGAGCGCATAGCGCAGCAGGATTTTTCCTTCAGACAGTCCCCGGCAGCGGGCATAGAAGGCGCTGTCCTGCTCCATTTCTTTTTGAATGTTGTTTGCCAACATGGGCGAAAACAGGGCAATACACCCAATCGCAATACAGACCGCAGCCGGAAGATAACGCATCAGGCCAGTGTTTCCCACCACCGAAGTCAATCCAAGTTTGACGGCAAAAATGTCCAGATAGGTGCTGGCGAAGAAAAACGAAGGAATGGAAACGCCTGCGATACACAGGAAAATCAGCGCGTGTCCGATCATTCGCTTTCTCGTTACATAGCACAGGCATCCAAACAGAAGAATAAATACCGCCTGAATCACTGCTGAGATCAGGACAATCGTTACTGTTATGCCGATTGCTGTTGTGACCTTTTCAAATACCGGCTGTCCGCTGACAAAGGACTCCCCAAAATCCAAATGGAGCGCATCCTTCACCCATGTCACATACTGCACGGGCAGCGGATCATTGAGGCCCATATCTTCCCGCAGCGCCTCCATCTGCTCGTCTGTAAAGCTGAACGCGGCAAATGACCGGCGGGCATAGGCTTCAGCCGGATCGATGGGTGACAGGCGCACCAGCAGGAAGGAAATCAGCGTAACAACAACGAGCGTTATCAGCATTTCCAAAATTTTATTGACGATAAATCGCCTCGTTGCCTTGCTCATCTGTCCTCCCCCTAATACCAAAAATGCTGCGTGGTTAGTATTGCCTAACCACGCAGCATATCATAAACCAGATTTACTTTTTGCTCCACTCCGCAAAGCCGCAATCTATCCAAAAAGCCAACTATTTTCTGTTCTTACGGTACTCCGTGGGGGACTGCCCGATGATCTCCTTAAAGGCAGAGGAAAACTTGTTGGGATTTTCATAGCCGAGTTTCCCTGATATTTCAGCAATTGACAGATTAGTCGTGACAAGCATTTTTGTTGCTGCCTGCATTTTATATTCCCTTTGAAACGCATGGATCGGCTTGCCGTACACAGCCCTGAAGCAGTCTTTCAACGCCGTCAGGCTCATACCATAGCGGGCAGCCATTGCTTTTAAGGGTTCATGGGTATCCAAGTGTTCTGTTAACTCTGCCCTCAAGGCTTTGACTTTTTTGATGTGACTGGCAGAGTAATAGGCTGCTGTTTGAAAATTTTCTTCCGGCAACATTTGAGAGAGTAAGAAAAAACTTTCCAATACCTTGAGGCGAAGATACCCCAATGGCGCGGCACTTCGCGCGTTACAGATTTCATGGAACACATGGAGAAGGTCTGGGGGCGTCTTGATAACGGAACAGGTGTGTCCTGCACAGAATTTTTGTGCCAGCTCATGCAAATCAATAGACACCCCCTCTACGATGTTTTCAAAACAGGGGCCTGTAACATCCAAATCTACAATAATTGCGATCCCATCATAGTAACCGATGGGAAACGCTGGCGGCTCCTGCTCTGGCGCCAAAATGCTGACTGCAAAATCCCCCTCACCCAAATAGGTGACATATCCATGTTTGTACTCGCATTCAAAACGGCCTGCTTGACAATAGGCAATTTCCAGAATATTCGGCATAGGCTTATCTCTCATAAAACAGGAGGACGCATGAAACGTGGAGTATGCCAAATCAATTCCAGGGAATATATGATAGCAATGCATAAAGCCGTTTCGTGTATCGCACTGCATCTGATACGTCGTTTCATCCTGCTTCTTTGTAACTATCGTTGCCTGACTTCCAAATATGGTTTGCGACAATTTGTCAGCTTCCGTCATCGTATGTGCCCCCTCCACGCAAGTTAGCTTCGCCTAATCTCCCTCTATAGTATCACATCCCTTTCCAAATGTCTATTTTGGTTCCCCAAACAGAGACGAAGTGTTCCAGAAGGTTCTCCCAAGGAGGATTTATGAAAACTGTTGCTTTGATCCTCCCATACTCCCCAGCAGAACCGCAATCACATTTTCCTTATCCACAAATGGCTTCTGCCAAACCCGGCTGTCCAGGGAATTTTCCCGGTTATCCCCCACCACAAAAAAGCACCCCTCCGGGACGGTGAGGGTGCGAGTTGATTCCGGAAAAGGGCGGTTGACCGAAAAGCTGCCGGTTTCGTCGTTCAGGAACACCCGATCTTCGGACACCGCCGCAATGCGTTTCACCAGGCTTTTTCCGTCGTGCTCGAATAGAATCACATCCCCTTGGCGGAGTTCCCCCACCACGCGGCATCCCAGGAGAACACTCCCTGCCGGGATGGTGGGTTCCATGGAGGCAGAAGGCACCACTCCCACAAACAACACGGCCCGAAAGAGAACGCACACTGCCGCAAAAAGAACTATGGGAACCAGCAGCCAACTTATTTTCTTCAAACCCATTCATCCTTTCTAAAAAAGCAAAGGCCCGCAGAAGGAAAATCCCTTCTACGGGCCATTTTCATGCGTCCGTTTATCCAGCCGCCTTTCTCAGCGCCTGTTTGGCCTTTGCTTCCCACGCTGTCACATAGTTTGGGGGGACGCCTAATTTCTCGCCGATCTCCTTGGTGGAATATCCCTCCAGCCGCAGGCGGATGGCCTGGATTCCCTTGGCCGCGACGCCGGTGACGCTTTGAGCGGTTCTATCCAAAAGGGTTTTCAGCTCCAAAACTGCCTGGGTGTCCGCCGGAGCCTCCTGCCGGTCCCAGAAGAGATCCTCCTGGACCAGTTCCTTGTTCTCCCGCTGGGTGGCGGCAACCAGGGCATTACAGATCTCATTCCAGATCAGCCGGTAGGCATAGGTGGAAAAGCAGCCGCCCTTGTCGGTAGCCGCCGCTTTACACAGGCCAATGCAGCCTATTTGATACAGATCCTCCCGGGTGTAGCTGCCAAACTGCCGGCCATGGACTTTATCTGCCAGCACTTTGCCCACCAACCCCATATTCTCCTCTGCTTTACGCTGCTGCTCCGCGGTCAATTTCACGCTGGTTTCCCTCCTCTGGGGCCGGTACGGACCAACAGTTCCTTGGCGGCCTGAATCACCTGCTTGCAGGTGTACTCTCCCAAATACCCGATGTGCGCCTGAGACTGGGGCGCCTGGAGGAAGTCTGCCAGCCAGTGGTAGGCCTCCTCCTTGGTCATGCGCCCGGTTTTATAGAGCTGATCGAACTGCCGGTGGGCCTGTCTCCGCAGGGCCCGCAGCTCCCCGTTGGCCAAGGTGCCCAAGGGCAGCGAGGTCCCCGGCTGGGCCCGCACATAGGCGTCGCACTCTGGGTATCGGGAACAGACATAGAGCATGGTGCCCGCCTTGTTTTCGTGGTAGATCCCGTCCGCGCTGCGGTACACCACTGGGGCCCCGCAATAGGGGCAGCGCATGGGTTTCTTTCGTTTCTTTTTCATGGGGAATTCCTCCTTGTAAAAGAAAAAGGCCGACTGATCCCCTCGAAAATGAGAGATTGTGGGGTCTGCCACGCACTCTTTTTCTCGGAGCCAGTCGGCCGAAATCTTCAGAATCAGCTTGCGCTATTGTGGTTTGGGGCGCGTCGCGCGCCTGCAACCGTAACAGGTTCCCCGTCCGCAGGACGGGTGATGGCGGCGGGGTACCTTCCTCCGCACCTGAAAGCCTGAACGCAAGCCTCTGCTGCCCTTATAGAGTAGCACATCCGTTCCCTCCCGTCAACTGTTTTTCAAATCTTTGTTCGATTGCACAAATCGCCTTCTGGCATACCGAACCCAGCTTTTTTCACCATCATTTTGCACAAAGATTAGTCCGATTCCTCTCAGTAAGGCATGGCGATGTGGATATGGGTCAGTCCCCGGATTATTTCAGATGGATGTTTTGAGAACTGCGCTGGCAATCAGGTTGCATTCAATTTCGATGCAGGATATAATAAAACCCAGCATAAAAGGAGTTCACCTGCGTGGAGGTGGTAGAGTTATGATTGAGCAATTCATCGCAGAGGCAACAGAATGTGATTTCAAAGTTGCCGTAGAAAAGAAACGACCAAAAAGCTGGCTGAAAAGCGTCAGCGCCTTTTCCAACGGAATCGGTGGCACACTGCTTTTTGGGGTAGATGACAACAAAAATATCATCGGGCTGCCCGATGTAAAAAGCGATTCCGAAGCAATCAGTCGGTTGATTAAAGAGCGCATCACGCCGCTGCCGCAGTTTGTGCTTCGACCCTATCAGCAAGACGGCAAAGACCTGTTGGCATTGGAGGTTCCCTCTGGCCGCAGCACACCGTATTATTACAAAGCAGACGGTGTGATGGAAGCGTATGTCCGAGTCGGCAACGAAAGCGTCATCGCGCCCGACTATATTGTCAACGAATTGATCCTCAAAGGAACCAACCGTTCCTTCGACACACTGGTCACTGATGCAGTCAAAAAGGATTACAGTTTCACTCTTTTGGAAGCGACTTATCTGGAACGGACCGGCTTGCATTTCGAGCCGGAAGATTATGTCTCCTTTGGCCTTGCCGATAAGCGCGGCCATCTGACCAACGCCGGAAAGCTGATGACCGACCAGCACACCGTTTACAATTCCAGAATGTTCTGCACGCGGTGGAACGGGCTGGAAAAGGGTTCTATCTTTGATGACGCTTTGGATGACAAAGAATATGAGGGTAATCTGATTTATCTACTAAACAGCGGCTGCGAATTCATCCGCAACAACTCCAAAGTGCGCTTTTCAAAAAGCGCGCGCTACCGGGTCGATAAGCCGGACTATGCCGAACGCGCTGTGACAGAGGCTGTTGTCAACGCACTCATCCACCGCGATTACATTGTGATGGGCAGCGAGATTCACATTGATATGTTCGATGATCGTGTGGAGATCGTATCGCCCGGCGGAATGTTTGAAGGCGCGCCAATTCAGGAGTGTGACATCAACCGCATCCGTTCTGTACGCCGGAATCCTGTAATTGCCGATTTGTTTCACCGCATGAAATACATGGAGCGGCGCGGCAGCGGTTTGCGAAAGATTGTCAGTGAAACCGAAAAATTGCCAGGCTATACCGAAGCGTTCAAACCGGAATTTTTCTCTACAGCAACGGATTTCCGTGTGATTTTGAAGAACGTAAATTTCCATCTTGGTCAGGGGGACTTGCCCAGTGACCAAGATGGTGACCAAGACGGTGACCATGATAGATATGACGAAACAACAAAACAGATTTTGGATTTTTGCCGAACCGCACGGAGCAAGCAGGAAATCTGTGCGCATTTTAAATACCGAAATCTGACCTATTTCACACGGAAATATCTAAAGCCTCTATTAAACTCAAAGCAGCTGCGAATGACTATCCCAGACAAACCGCAAAGCCGCAACCAAAAGTATGTGGCGGTGCAAAGAGACCAGCAGGGCTGATCCACCTCATCACAATGGACAAAGCTGCTGGCTAGGAAGACAAGACCGCTCCAGCGCCTTGTTTCTCTCCCTTAATACGGCATGGCGATGTGGGTGATAGCGCCCCAGATGCGGTTGCTCTCATGGTTGATGCCCAAGATCCGCACGGTTACCCGGGCGCCCCGGGGCGGCCGTCCCCGTTTGGGGTAGGAGCACAGGCAGTCGATCCCACCGTCCAGAGCCACAAAGACCCCGGTGGTATCCACCATACTCACCGTCCCCACATACCGGTTGCCCACCGAGTAGCGCCGCAGCGCCTTCTCATAGGGATTCTCACCCGCCTGCTTCACGGAAGCCTGGATACTCACTTCGTCCCGGCCGGCGCGCTCCAGCTTCAGCAGCTTTACCACCACCCGCTGGCCCGGCTGGAAAGAAGCGCTGGCGTCCAGCATCCGCTGGTAGCTCAGCTCCCGCAGGGGAATAAAGGTTTCCACCCCAAAGAGTTCCACGAAAATCCCTGCCCGAATCACGGACACCACCCGGGCTTCCCCGCAGGCCCCTTCATAGAGCAGATGGTTCCCGGCCCGGTCCACGCCGAAGTAGTACTCCCGGCGCTTTTTTGCCATGGCTTCCAGCCGGCTGGCGGCCGCCAAACCGGAGTTATCGTCCATGCCTTTGACGATGTAATCCACCTCCGCTCCCAGGCGCTTGTTGAGCATATCGAAAAGCACCTCTCCTTTGGGCCTGCCCCGCAGGTCCGAGGGTGCTTCCACCGCCTGCTCCGCCGGGAGGATCACCTTAAAGTCCCCATGGTACAGCACCGCCATGGAGTGGTCCGGGTCATGTTCCGAGCGCTCCACCCCTTGGATGGTGCCGGTAAGGATCCGCTGGCTCTTGAGGGACTCCACCAGATCCAGCAGCGCGCTGCGGGCTTTATCGGCGTCTGTCTCCACGCCCAACCGGGAACCGATGGCCACCACCCCGGGCTGCCGTCTCCGAGGGCGGCGGGCTGTTCGGGAAGAGGAGCTTTCCTCGTTTTCCACAGCCGGCGCTTCCCCTGTGGAAGGTGTTTCCTCCTCGGGTAGTTCCATAGTTTCTTCCAAGATGTCTAATTCTTCTTTTTCCATTTGCACGCTCTCCTTTCAAAAACGATTAAAACTCCTCCGGCGGTTTGGATACGCTGTAAAGCCTGGGTTTTCGCCGGGGAACGGTGGGCTGCGGCTCCTGGGTGGCTTGAGGGTTTTCCTGCCGGGACTGGGGCCTTCCCGCCGGGGCATAGTCTAACACGCTGGCCCGGGCGATCTCTTTGGCCATGGGCAGTTCGGTAAAGTCCACTTTTTCCAGTTTCAAAAGGTTATGGCCGCGGATGACCACCAGCAGCTCATGGTTGGGTAATCGCAGCACCTCGTCCGGGGTGAGCAGCCGGCGCCTGCCTTGCCCCTGTGTCTGCCGGTACTGAGGGATCACCTGGGCTATGGCCATGGTCTGGCGCACGGTCATGGTGGAGTTTACCTGGATACTCATGTCGCCGCTGCGGGCGGAGAAGTATTCCGCCGTCACGTCGTCGGTGCAGCCCAGCAGCAGCTGGACATCGCAGTTGCCCACGATCTCCGCCCACAGGTTGTTGGGATACCGGTTTTGCAGCTGCCCCAGGCTCTGCACCGCTAACATGACGTAGATGCCCCGGCTGCGGATGACCGACAGGGTGCGGGTAAAGTCCGAGCCGTCCGCCGCGCCGCCCAGTTTTCCAATGTTGTTGAACTCGTCGAGGATCAGGTTTACCGGCACGGCGCAGCGCATCTCTGGGGTACTGTCAGCGTAGCGCACCAGCTTGATGAACAAGAAGGAGAAAAACAGGGAGCTGATGAAGGCCATGGTGGCGTCCTGGTCGCTGAGCACCACGAAGATGGCGCACTTTTTCTTTCCCGGCCTGGTCAGGTCGATGTCGCTGCGGCGGAGGATGCGGGCCACCGCCTCGTTTTGCAGCACCTGCAGCCGGGTGCCCAGCCCCAGCACAATGCCGGAGCGCACCGTGTCGCTGGCCTGGGAGAAGAGCCGGTATGGTCCCCGGGCAGGATGGTCCAGGGGGAGCCGCTCAAACAGGGCCGTAAGTTGAGCTGCGCTGTACCGCAGCAGCATCTCATACACCGCCGGAAGGTTCTTTTCTTCCGGTTCCCGGGTGGGGTCCAGGGCCACATAGAGGATCAGGGCTTTCAAGAGATTCCCCTCGCCATTGTCCCAGAAGTGGTCTGTTTTCCCCGAGCTGGTATTGCCGATGATGACATTGGTCAATACCTGGGCAAGTAATGTGTCCCCGCCCAGGTCGGACATACAGTTCCAGGAGTCCCCATGCTCGGGGGTTACCAAGTTGAACACCTGCACCTCATAGCCATGGCTGCGGAACAGCTCCGCTGTGTCGGCGTAAAGCTCGCCCTTACTGTCGGTGACGATGGCGGATTCCCCCCGCTCTATAATGCCGAACAGCGCCGGGCGGATCAGCCCCCGGGATTTGCCGGTCCCGGATGCTCCAAACACCGCAATGTGCCGGTTGAGCCGGGTGTCCACAGGGAGACACACGGCTTTTCCGTTTCGTTTGCCCAACAGGATTCCGTCCGGCTGAGAGATGGGGCAAAGCTTCAGCACCTCTTTTCGTTCCTTTTCTCCCATCCAAGAGGCGGTGCCGTAGGTTCCCTCTTTGCTTACCGTGAACCCCCGGGGGTCCTCCAGCCCGCCGCCCAGCCGGGAGCGGAGCTTTCCATATAGGGCAATTCCCCCGGAAACCAGGACCAAAAGTCCCAGGGAGCGAAGGCCCTCCGGTGTGAAAGCAGCCTGGATGCAGGGGAAGGGGGCAAAATCCGGGCCGGTGATATTCCCCTGCCCCCATAGTCCTCCTGCCTCCCGCCAGGACTCATAGTGGGAGAGCAGCTGCCCCAACAGCCCGCTCCCATAGAGCAGCACCCCAAGGCCCAGCAAAACCGCGGCTGCGATTGCGGCGATCCTTGCTTTTCGAATGGAAATACCCCCTTTCAGAAAAATAGGTTGAATTTATCCTAGAATTGTGTATAATAGAACTGGGAGGTGGTTTGGATGACCATCAATACGAAAAACATTGTGTCCATCACCGAGGCGAACCAAAATTTCTCCAAAGTGGCCCGCCTGGTAGACGAAAACGGCGCCGCTGTTATTTTGAAGAACAATGTGCCCCGGTACCTGGTGTTGGAATTCAGTCAGGCACAGCAGGAGGAACAAGCGGATGAGGAAAGCCTGCGGGATATTTCCCGGCGGCTGATCGCAAAAAACAGAAAGGCCTATGAGGATCTGGCGAAATGAGAATTCTATCCCTCCAGGCAAAAGCAGCCCAGTTGGGATTTGGAATCGCCGCGAATCACGCCTTTCAGGATGGGAACAAGCGAACCGGCGCTCACGTAATGCTGGTCTTCCTGGCGCTCAATGGCATCGAGCTATCGTACACCCAAGAGGAATTGGCCAGTACTTTTTGGGCAGTCGCAGATGGAAAAATGGACAGTGCCGCCCTTCTTCAATGGGTGATCGCCCATGAAATATGAACGCGCTCCTTCGTTAAGGAGCGCGTTTTTTTACGGTTCTTTCACCCCTTCCTCCACCGCGTCCAGCTCCACCACCCGCAGGTCTGCCAGACCGCCCAGAAAGTCCTCCACAAAGGGGACCTGCTGGGGAAAACAGACCACCTCCGCCTTTCCCTGGCGGCTCCACAGGCCCTCCCGGAACCGGAGAAGCCGGGCGATGTCCCCGTCCAAGTGGGAGAGAACCCACACGCCGCCCACCTGGGCGTCACACTCCATCATGCCCTGGCCGTAAGTGCGGGTGGAGGGCTCAAAGAGCAGGTCCAGCAGCCGTTCCTCCCAAGACGGGAGGGTGAGCAGACGCAACAACCGGGCGCCGAAGGGGTCTAAGGGCACAAAGTGGATGTGGGGATAGATGCTGTCAAACCGCAGCTCCGGATGGCGGGGGTCGGAATACTCCAAGGCAGAGAGGGCGGCTTCATAGGATTTCCCCATCAGCACCGCCCCGGTCAGCCGGGTGATCCCGCCGTTCCATCGGGCCACCTCTGTCAAGCTGTGAAGAGCCTTAAACTCTCCCATGCCTTTCCACTTCATGGCGGCATCTCGCGTATTGTACACAGCATAGCAACCCCCGGGGAAGAACAGCGCTCCCACCGCCCGGGTGAACATGGTCTTCTTTTCTTCACCGGGAAAGGCTTTCTTGATGTCCCGGGCCAGATAGAGGGCTGGTTCGTCCGGCGTGACCTTGCGAATCTCCAGCTGTTGAAGCCGGGGCAGGTCATAGGGCAGCACATTCACACCGGCATCCCCACAAAGGGCCACAGTTTCCGCCACCCGGTGATTCCGGTTCCGGTGGGCGGAGTCGCCGGGGAAGTGGTGATTCCAGAAACTGTCTATGTAATAGCCGTAAGCGCTGGGATGGAGCCAATGGAGCAGGGGAAGCGCCCCTTTGTAGAGCCGCAAACTTTTCTCCCGCCCCTTCCCATTGAGAACAAAGAGTTTGGTGTGGATTTCTTTCCCGGTTTGAGGATTGCGGAAAAGGGTGGGATGGGACAGGCGGCTCACCATTTTCTGCACCGTAGGAGGATTTCCCAGAAGATGCAGGGAGCTCCAGGGAAACTCCCCCGTCACCGCTAAGATTTGCAGCACATTCCAGACAAGGGTGTTTGACTGAAGGGTGGGCGTGTTCACGCACCTCCTCTCTGTGGATTTTCCGACAAGATGCCTGCTCTCTTCGTCGGATTTTCGGGATACCAAGTGGGGAAACCGCCGGGAATTTCCTAAGTTTTTCCCGTCCCTGGAGCTGTCCCAAACCAGTCGGGAAAAAAAGGACCTGTTTGGGACAGGGATTTTCCCTCTTTACGGCCTGTTTCGCAGAAGCGCCACCCCCTCCTCCTGCATGGTTTTTTCCGACAAGAGCCACTTGGCGAACTCCCCTTCCGGCACCACATAGATTTCGGTGCGTTCTTCTGTCCCTTTGGCGGAGCATTCGTAGTGGCTGCAGGCCGCGGGAGAGTCGTCCTCCATCGCATAGAGGGCCACACAGTCCGAGGCCATGTTGGTCTCGATGTTGTCGTGATCCCGCAAGGCCCGATCGGGGCGGTCTTTGGCGTAAACGTGGCGGTAAACCAACACACAGGGGCTGATCCGCAAGGGCTGCCTTCCCTGGAAGAACCGGCGCAGCGCCGGTAGCAGGAGCATCCGCACATAGGCGGCGGAACCAGACTCCTTTTTGGGCAGCAGCATGGGCATCCGCAGGGAAAACCAACCCTCCTTGGTGAAGCCCATCTCCACTGGCGTGGGGCTTTCCCTTTCGGGCCCGCCCTCCCAGAACACATGGGGCCTGCCTGTGCAAGCCGGCAGGGAACGGGCCAGGAGTACTGCCTGCTCACAGGCCTCCGCCAGCTGCTCCGCCATCCGATAGGCCACGGTTTCCTCCTCCAGGGTGGCGGCCTGCCGGACCGTCCGGTCTAAGGTCTGGATGCGGCGGAGCTTTTCCTCCAGGGCCAACAGGGTGTTTTGAAAGCTAGGCGGAAGCACCGCTGTTCACCTCCTCCGCAAAGAAATGGACTTGGGGCTCTTTCTCCCCTTGGAACTCCACCGTGGCGAACAGGCAGGGCGCCCGGGGAAGGACCAGGCAACTCGCCATCTGGAGGTTGGGCACCACAAAGATGTACTTCAGATCTTCCTGGGGATGGAGCAGCTTTGTAAGGCGCTGTTCCCCCTCGTAAAGGACCACAATCTCATAGCCGGTGTTCTCTTTCAGGAAAAACAGCTGGCTGGGATAGGTGGCGGGGTAGTGGGCCAGGGGCTCCACTCGGTCTATAAATTGCAGCAGCACCCACACCGCCAGAATCATCCGTTGGTCCGGGGTGCCGTAGGGGTCCAGCCCCAGGTAGTATCCGTCCCCTACCGGGGCAATGCGGTGGTCCTGCTCCAAGCGCTTTAAAATGCGTTCCGCCGTGGAGGGGGACTTGTCCCGCAGCAGCCGCACCACCTGGGTCCTGGGCAGCGGCCCGTACTGGGAAAGCCACTTGATTACATATTGTTCATCGGTTAACAGCATAGCGTCACTCCTTGTGCGTATTTTCGCAAGAATGCGTTTTTCCCATTAAAATGTGTATTAGCTGGTATCCGGGACCGGAATCGCCCCGGAATGCGTATTTTTTCCACAATGCGCGAAAAGCAGAAAATGCGTTTTTTCAGGCTTCATGGACATACCTCCCCCACAAGCTCCGCCACCACCAGCACACGGCTGTTGCCACCCCGGTCGTTGCAGGTGGAGAGGGTCAGGTAGCCCGCTGCCTGGGGAACAGCGTCCAAGCCGGTTTCCTCCAGCAGCGTGGAGCGAAAGTTTTCCCTCTCGGCAGTGTGGCTCAAGTCTGTGTAGGTGTACACCGGCGAGCGGGTGTTGGTTTCCACTGCCGCCACCACTTGGTAGTGGTATTGGATGCCGCCCAGTTCCAGATAGATGTCCTCATGGGTCACTAGAAAGTTGGGTACCAAATATTGGAGTACCGGCTTGAACATGGAGCCGTCCAGCATATTGTGGCCGTAGATAAGGAGGTTTTGCCCCTCTGCCTGGGGCGTGTTGCGCCCGTCCAGGAACGGGGTCCCTCCGCTGGCGTGATTTCCATAAAAATCCCGGCGGAGGTAATGCTCTGGATCACTGGAAGTCCACACCACGGGGTAGTCCACTGAGGTATCGGGGATAGTCAGCCAACCAATGCAGTCAGGGTTTTCAGCTTGCAGGGCGGCCAGGTCATGGCGGGGCGGGGTGGTGGTCAAGGGGACCTCTGGCTCCTGCTGTTCCGCGGTTCCGCCGGGAGATTCCTCTTCCGCCAAAGACAGGCTGGGGGCAGGTTCCTCCAGTAGGAAGTCCTCCGCCAAGGTTTTGTAGGTTTGCTTCTGGTGTTGGGAGTCCACCGCGTACCAGCCAAGCCACAGGCCGCTGGCCACGATGACCACCACCAGCACCACGCTGAGAACGATCAAAATTTCTCTTTTCATAATCCTCAAAAATGGGAGGGGCCGCAGCCGCGGCCCTCCGTCACATTACAGTTTATTTTGCTTTTTCAAGAGAATCAGCACGATGCCCAGGCTGCCCAAGGCCAAGATAAGCAACGCGCCCACCCACAGGGCCATGCGGCTGCCACCGGTCTGGGGCACCGTGGGCGTGGGCTCTTCCGGCTCCGTGGGTTCCTCGGGAGTCTCCGGCTCTTCGGGGCTGGGCTCGTCCACCATACCTACAAACTGGATTTCCGCAGTGTTTTCCACGGCAAAAACGATGTCCTCCGCCAGCTCATACCCTTCCGGGGCGGCGGTTTCCTTTAGCACATAACCCTCGCCCACAGGCAGGCCCGTAATGACGTGGGGGATGTCAGAAGTCTCCCAAGATTCCAGCAGCGTGCCGTCCGGAGCGTAGAGTTCCAGGGTAGCTCCGGGAAGTTCCTCTCCCGTTTCCGCATCCACCTTGGAGATGTGAATCACCGTTTGGCTGTTGGCGATGGGGTCCAACTCCACTTCCGGGGCGTTGACCTCCACGGCAACAGGCTCTTTCATGGTGAGGTAGCCGGGCACTGTAGCCAACTCCATGACTTGGAAGGAGCCGTAGGGCGCTTCAAAAGTAAACTCCCCATTGGCGTCCGTTTCAGCTATGGAAATGGCATTCTCCGTTGTAAAATCGGTGGTTTCCGCAGCGAACAGCCCAAAGGTGACACCCTCCAGGGGAGCCTGCTCGGCCCCGGTCTTGTGGCCGGTGATTTTGCCCCGGAGCAAAGCATTGTAAAACTCTACGGTGGTGGCTACATCTGCTGTCACGGTGACTGTCTGGCCTGCGGGAATTTCATACCGGGATGTTAAGTCATTCTCTTGTTCGGTGACGGTGTACTCGCCGGGGGCCAGATTCTCGATGTAGATTTTTCCCGCACCGTCGGTGGTAAAGGTTTCCGAATACCCGTTGCCCTCCACCAGGAAGGTGAAGCCCTCCAACACGCCGTCCTCGGAGGTCTTTTGAATCAGCAGGCCGCCCTTGGGGGCGATGATGATGGTCTGATCCTCGTCGTTGATGTCGGCATGGGCGGCAATCTCCACCCCGTCCTGATACAGCGTTTCAAACACCACAATGGTGGTACCAGCCAAGGTGCTGGCATCCAGAGTATAAGTCAGTTCTACGGTTCCAATGGTTTCTTCAGGAGTGAACTCCACCTCTGCAGTAACTTCCGCGCCGTCTATCAGGAGGGGCTCTCCTGTGCCTTTGTTCATGAGGATGCCGGAAACGGCGTAGGTCTTTCCAGGAATCAAGCCGGTGTACTCCACCACGTCCACAATGGTGATTTCGCCCGTGGGGTCGGCAGTGTGTTGGCCATCCACCGTGGCGGTGGTGCCCAGGGTGGGTTCGTCCGGTTCGGTGATTTCTATGGTTTGTGCCTCGTCGTTAATGTCCGCATGGGCGGCAATCTCCACCCCATCGGAATACAGCGTTTCAAACACTACAATGGTGGTGCCAGCTAAGGTGCTGGCGTCAAGGGTATAGGTCAGTTCCACGGTTCCGCTGCTTTCTTCTGCCACAAATTCTGTCTCGGCAGTGACTTCAGCCCCGTCTACTAAAATCGCCTGGCCCGTGCCCTTGTCCATAAGGACGCCGGAAACGGTGTAGGTTTGGCCGGGGGTTAGCCCGGTGTACTCCACCACATCCACAATGGTGATCTCACCTGTGGGGTCGGCTGTGTGCTGGCCGTCCACCGTGGCGGTAGTGCCGATCTCCGGGGTTTCAATAAAGGAAACCGTTTGCCCTTCATCCTCAATGTCCTCATGGCTGGCAATCTCAGTTTCGCCCAGGTAAAGTTTCTCAAAAACTACCAGGGACTTTCCCTCCAGCCCGGAAGCATTGAAGGTGAACAGCACGTCGATAGTGCCGCTGGACTCAGAGGGAGTAAAGGCAGCTTCACTGGTTACCTGAGCCTGTTCCTCGCCCTCGCCAATCAACAAGGGTTCTCCCGTCTCTTTATCCATCAGCACACCGGACAGTTTGTACTCCTGGCCCACGGTCAAACCGGAATACTCCACCGTATCGGTGATGGTGATTTGCTCGGCAGGCTCCACAGTTTTCTCGCCGTTGACGGTGGCAGTGGTGCCAATGGAGGACTGCCCAAAGGTCACGGTCTGGCCCTCATCCTCCAGATCGGCGTGAGAAGCAATCACATTCTCGCCTTGATAGAGGTCCTCAAAGACCACCACAGCTTTGCCAGCAAGAGCGCTGGCATCCAGCGTATAGGTCAGTTCCACGGTGCCATCGGAACTGGTGGGCGTGAACTCCAACTCAGCTGTGACCTGCTGCTCACCCACCAGCAACGGCTCCCCAGTGCTTTTGTCCATGAGAATGCCGGACAATTTGTAGGTTTCGCCCATCTTCAGGTTTTTGTAGGTCACGGTGTCCACGATGGTGACTTCCCCGGCGGGTTCCGCTGTATGTTCGCCATCCACCGTGGCAGTAGTGCCGATCTCCGGCACTCCCTCGAATTGGTCATCAATGGTGCCCAACTCAATCACTGTGTTATTCCGGCTAATGGTGATTCCGGACACCTTCACCAGCTCATAACCCTGGTTTCCTTCGCAGCGCAGTTCCTCCAAGGTGTACTGGTCGAAGGGAAGGGCGCACAGCTCGTCCTGAACGTCCACCATCCAGCCCTCGGTGGTCAGGCCGAACCAGGTACCGTTGTGGTCATCCCAAGCGCTTTCGTCCTCCACACCATCGTTGCCGTTGGTGTTCTGGGAGTGGGGGTTCCACTCAGTGGTGGTACGCACTTCACCGTTTTCATCGGTCACCACAATATGGGATTCCCCAGTAGTTTCAGACGTCAGTTTGAAGGCCACATTGGCGAACCGCTCCATATTGGTTTCGCCGCCCTCACCGACTTTGATGAATTGCAGGTCTCCACGGATCACCTGGTTGTAGGCGGCGTCGCCGTCCCGGAACTCAATGACTTGCCCATCCTCCCGGATCTGGAAGGAGCGAACCGTCTGGTCCGTATGGAGGTACCCTTCTCCAGGCTTGCTCTCCACCATCTGGTAGGTGCCGTAGGGCAGGGCGCGGGCGTCCGTCTGGGCGATGCCGTCCACCACCTCGATGGTAGCGCACACCTCGCCGGGTTCATACAGAGCGCCGTTCACATACACGGCGTTGATGGATTTATTGGTGATCTCAAAGAGAGTGCCATCCAGGCTGGCCCCACCCAAGGGGGTGAACAGGCCGGACTCCAGGTCACGCTTTTCGATGAGGACGCCGCCTCTTACAACTTCATCCGACATGGTAAATTCGTAAATCACGCCATCATCCTCCACCAAGACTGTCTGGTCTGGTGCAGTGAGCAGCATACTCTCGTTGGTGGCGGATTCATGGAGGATGTACTCACCGTAAGGCAGCAGGTCATCAGCAGTTGACGCTTTGCCCTCGCTGTCGGTGACCAGAGTTTTTACAACTTCACCGGGCTGGTATTTCTGGCCCTCAACAATCACCGGGTTCCGGCTGTTGTTGATGATTTCAAAAGTGATTCCCTCGAAGTTGGCGTCACCCTGGGGAGTGTTGCCGGTGATGGTATCCTGCTTTTCCACGGATAAGCCGCCCCGCTCCACATCGTTCACAGCAGTGATGGCAACAGAGTGGCCCTGCTGCCGTACAGTGACGGTTTCGCCGGTCCAGGTCAACAGCATGGACTCATTTGTCTGAGATTCCCGCACCTCGTAAGTACCATAAGGAAGAACGTCATTTCCGGTGCTGGCGTGACCGGTTTCGTCCGTGGTGATGGTCATGACCACATCGCCCACGTCGTAGGTGGTGCCATCCACTACCACGGGGTTGGTGCTGCGGTTCACGATCTCAAAGTCGATGTTGGCGAAGGAGGAGTTGCCCTGGGGAGTGGTCCCCATCTGGCTGTCCTGCTTTTCCAGGTCAATGCCGCCCCGGACCACATCATTTTCGGCGTCGTACTCCAACATTTGACCATCCTGGTCGATGGTCACGGCAATTTCCTCCGTAAATGTCTGAAGCATGGACTCGTTGGTGGAAACCTCCCGCACCGTGTAGTCCCCGTAGGGAAGAACACCCTCCCCGGTGGAAGCTACGCCGCTGGCGTTGGTGGTGATGGTCATGGCCACCTGGCCGGGGGCTGCGGTGGAACCGTTGACCACCACGGGGTTCTTACTTTGGTTGACGATCTCAAAGGAGATCCCTTCCAGAGAGGCGTCGCCCTGGGGTGTGGTGCCAGTTTGACTGTCTTTCTTCTGAATGGTCAGGCCGCCCCGCTGGACTTCCTCCGCCAGGTCCGTAACTTCCAACGTGTAGGTGTCACCCGTTAGCTGAGAGCCGTCCACGGTGTAGGTGTGGACCTCCGTATCCAGCCGGTACCCTTCTGGGGCGGTCAATTCTTTCACGGTAACGGTGCCGAAGGGGATGCCCTCCAGGGTCCCCAGGTTGCCGGAAGCATCGGAGGTCAGTTCCTCTGTGACGGTCTGGCCGCCTTTCTGGTAGCTAACTTGGTATACTGCTCCGGCCAGAGAAGCGTTGCCCTGGGGAGTGCTGCCGGTTTGGGCGTCCTTCTTCTTGAGCTTCAAGGTGAGGGTTCCAGGCTCGTCCTCCACTGACAAGCTGGTATCCGCTCCGTTGATGGTGAAGGTGTACACTTTCGTATCCAGCTTGTACCCTTTGGGCGGGGTGACCTCTTTCACCGAGTATGTCCCATCCTCCAGCGGGGTGGATAAAGTGGCATGGCCAGCTTCATCCGTGGTGAAGGTAGCCACCACCGAACCCGTCCCGGAAGTGCCTTTGTATACATTGTAGGTGGCTCCGGCAAGTGAATAGGCCGAGTTGCCTTGGGTAATGGAAACGTCCGCCGAGGTCTTGGTCAGGGTGACGGTGTCCTCCTTGGGCTGTGAGGGCTCAATCTTGATGAGCACATAATAGCTGCCCTCGGTTTTGGGGGTAATGGCGCTGATCTGGTTCCCCGAACTGGGATGAGTGTTGCTGTGCCACATCTTGTCCTCGCCGTCAAAATCCCCCCAATAAAAGCCAATGTGGTTGTCCGCGCCATCGTTAAATGGCGTTTTGCTCCACCACATGAGAATGATATCGCCTTTTTCGGCCAGGCCGCTGGCGAGAAGTTCCTGCTTTGTCTCAAACGCATACCCGGTCAGGTCGCTGGCCTCGATGAGGGTCATGTAATTGGAAGCGCCGGCCAAGATGTCATAGGGCAGGCCGGACCCAAACCAGTTGGTCCCGCCGGGGATGGACTGGATTTTTGCCATAACGGCATCGGCGTCCAGCCCAGCTTTCCGCAAAACATAGGACACAAACCCACCGCAGTTTAGTCCAGCGTGACCGTTGTAGCTGGTGTCCCCATTGGGGGATTGGGCGTCCCCGCCCTCATAGGGGGTGCCTAGATAGTAGTCGTCGTTTTCATGGGCTTCCAGCTCCCGGACAATACTCTGCCGGGTGACGCCGTAGCTGGTCATGTAGTTGGTGCCGCCCTCCACATCACTTTTCAGAGAGCTAAAGTTATCCTGGGCGTACAGCACCGGCACATTCCCGGAGCTGTCCGAGATGGTGATAGTGTTCTCTGACGAGGGTGGTTCTTCCGTTTCCTCTGCCGGGGATTCTTCCGGCAGGCTTTCCGTGGGGAGAGCGCTGGAAAGTTCATCGGCAGAAACAGAAAATGGCAGCGTGCTGAAGCACAGCACCACTGCCAACAGTAGGGAGAGTATTCTCTTTTTCATTTTTATGGATACCCCTTTCTTTTCACTTTCGATTTGCTGGCTGGGTTAAATCGGGTTTTTCCTCCTTTCCCTGGACATTTTCCCGCAAATGCCCCTCGCTTTGGTGATGGGTTCGCTCATGCAGCAAGGCTTCCAGCTCCGCCCGGTCGGTGGTGATCATCTCCAGTTCCGTTTGGGACGCCTTGATGACCACCGGCACCTTGTTGGAATTGGAGCAGATCAGGGCCTCGCCCCGCTCAAACTGGGTGATGGCTCTTGTCTCGCTGCGTGTGAGCTTCAAAGTCTCCTGAACCGTGCGGGCCTCGTCCGTCTCCAGGTTCAGGATGATCTTGTTTTTAGAGTTATTGATAATGGCCCGGCCGTACTTGCCGTCCTCCAGGCCGAAGAAATCGGACAGATCCTGGGTAGCGGCCACAGCCGCCCCGCCAAATCCCCGGATGACCTTGAAGATCTCCAAACAGAACTCCGCTGCCATACGGGTGGAGCTGGCTCCTATCAGCTGCCAAATCTCGTCAATGAAGATTGCTTTCCGCTTGGTGCGGTCCGCCTTGATTTGGTCCCACACATAGTCCAGGGCAATGAACATCCCCACAGGGAGCAGTTTTCCTTTCAGCTCGCTAAGGTCCAGCACAATGTACTTGTTGCTCAAATCCACATTGGTCTGCCGGTTGAAGGACTGGGCAGACCCGGTGACAAACCGGCTGACAATGGCTGCCAGCCGGCGGGTCATGGGGTTTTCCTGCAGGTGCTTGTGGAGATCTCCTAAAATCGGCATTTTCTTAGGGTGGGGCTCCGCCGCCTTGGGGTCTGCAAACACGGAGTCGTTATCATGGGTGATGCCAAACTCCTGGTAGGTCTTGATGAGGGCCTCGTCCAGCATCTGTTCCTCCTCATTGGTCATGTCCGGAATGAGCAGCCCGAAAAAGGTCAGCAGCTGCTGGATTTTCCGAGCCAGCAGAGAGTCCGTCTCCCCATAGCCGATCTCGTCGATGAGCTCCATCTCCGGGGAGGTCACATGGCGGACCTCCATAATGTTGATGCAGTGGGGAGACCCAGGGGCCAGGCGGATGTATTCTCCGCCAATGTGGTTGCAGGCCCGGCGAAACTCGTGGCCCTTGATGGGCGCCACAATAAAACACTGAATCCCACGCATCCGCATTCGAAGAGCCAGCAGCTGCATGGTGAAGGTCTTGCCTGCCCCAGAGGTGCCCAGCAGCACCAGGTTGGCGTTTTTGTGAATCTTGGTGTTGAACAGGTCCACAATGCACAGGGAGTTGTTGTTCCGGTTGACCCCCAGCAGCACTCCGTTGTCGTCGGACATCTCAAAACTGCAAAAGGGATAGGTGGAAGCCGCCCCGCTGGTGAGTACGTTCCGCCGGGACTTTTTCTCCAAGGCCGGGTCGATTTGGAGGAAGGGCATCACCGAGCGCAGGGCCGCCTCTTGCTGGACTTTGCACTCGCTGACGAAAATATCCATGGACTTGAGCAGGTCGATCATCTGGCGCTTCCGCCATTGGAGTTCCTCCAAGGTCTGGGCGGAGATGGTGAGAAATACGCTGAGATAGAACAGGTCCTCGTTGTAGTTGGCAATGCCATTTTTGATGAAGTATCCCGCCTGGATGGAGTTTTGCAGCTCCTCGTAGTCGGTGCTGGTGTCCTGCATCCCTTTGAGCTTGGTACGGTTCAGGCGGATCCGCTGGGCCACCTTGTCAATGGCCTTGCCCCGGTTTTCCCGGCGGAGGAACAGATCCACGTCAATGCCTTCCCCGGCGTTGATGAGGGTGGATATCCAGCCCGCCCGGACCCGGCTGGGATAGCCGTTCCCCCGGATCATCAGCACGGTGTAGTACCGGCCGTCCATGATGGTGTAGCGGGATTGGGTGAAGTCGATGCCCCGTGGGGCCAAAAAATCCACCACAGGGATCTCCGGCACCGGGTCCAAGCCCAAAGTAAGTCCCTGGGCGGCCATGGTATCCAGCACCACCCGGTCCACACGGGTCTGAAAGGGCTCGGTCTGGCAGGAGCGCCGGTTGAAGATCTGGTAGAGGATCTCCGCCGTGGCCTCGTCCGGGTTTTCAGGCTGGACAATACCGTTTCCGCACTGGAGAAAGTAGGCCCGGGCGGTCTGTTCCGCCCCCTGGAGGGCAGCGCAAATCCTCCTGTAATCCCCGTCATCCCGGCCCAGCGCTTCATATTGGAAGATGAGAAAGAACCGGCGGGTCAGGGCCTCCCGATTGCCCACATCCCGGATCAGCCGCAGGTAATCCTGCCCCAGGGCCCGGCACTGTGGATTTTCCTCCCGCGCCAGCTCCTCCTGCACCAGGGAGATATGCTTATCCGAGTCCGCCCGGCGGGTGATGGCCTTAAACTGCAACCGGATGGGGGAGATCTTCAGCCAGCTGGCAAAGCTGGAGATAATATTGAATTGTTCCTCCGAAGAGCGCAGCGCAAAATTGATGGGCTCCACCTCCAAGATTTTCAGATACCGGCCGTCCGTGGTCTCCACCACGCCGTTTCGGATGTCCCGGATGGGCAGGAAAGACTGGGCCGATTCCCCTTTATTCTTCTTCCTTTTGGGGCTTTTTGGCTTTGTGTTTTTCTTTGCCATACCTTTCTATCCTCCTAAAGTGGAGTTTGCGCCGGTGAGTCCAGAACCTCAAGATGTGTCCCAGATACTGAAATAAGGAGCCCCCGTCCACCCCCATCATGGACACCACGGCCAGGGGCAGCAAGGTGACAGTCATCACCACCACCCGGAGGGTGCCGGATAAGGGCATCCACAGAAGCTCTGGAGCTCCCGCCAAAAATAAAAGGAACACCGTTTCCACAGCGTTCCTGGTTTCAATCATGCCGCCCAGCAGCTTTCCGGAGTCGGTGTAGTTGGCGGGAATGGCATAGATGTTGCTGTATTCTTTTTCGTCCAAGGACGCACCTCCTTTTGGGTACAAAAAAACCGCCCCCTGCAGCCAGGCGGCGATTTGCCTTCTGATCTTCTGTTGTTATGGGATGCTGTCAGGGGATCAGCCAGCTGTAATCCTGCCTGCCATCCAGCACATAATCCGCATAGACGGTATTGTCTACGATTTGAAAAAGGAGCATATAGCGTTTTTCAAAGAGGATGAATCGGTAGGTATTTCTGGGAATATACTCCCCAGAAAACCACGGGCATCTCTGGGGCATGACCTCCAGAGAATTTGCCGCCTTTTCAAATTCCGCAGTCAGTCTTTCCGCAGCCTCCAGGCTGACCTGCGCCAAAAACGCCGCATGATAAACCAGCATCTGCTTGGCCCGCTCGGATACAATCACACGGTAATTACCCTGCGTTTCCACGATTTGACGCCTCCTGGATCGCGCTGCGCATCATCGCCGCGACTTCCTCTACAGAGTAGCCTGGGCTTCCATGGATTCTTTCCTCCTCCACCGCCAGCAGTTCCTCCCGGAGTTTCAGCATCTTCTCCCGGCGGTTGTAGGTTTCTATGTCCATGACAACCAAATCCCCCTCGCCATTCTTGGTGAGGAACACCGGCTCTTCGGTCTTTCTGCACAGTTCGGCAATTTCATTGTAGTTCTGGCGGATTGCCGCAGACGGACGGATAATCATGTCGCACCTCCCGGTTTTGCACGATAGCAATATTCTATCCATATTATAGCCTTATTGTGCTAGAGCGTCAAGGCGTCCGCTGTAGATTGCGCATATAAAATGGGATAACATCCTTTGAAGAAAGAGTCAAACTACATCTCGCACATCTCGCTCCACAATATTATGGGACATAAATTCCGGAATGGCATCCTGTTCACTTTGTTTGAGCAAGGAGGGGTTATTTGCCGCTTTAGCTTCCAGTACCAGGCCGGTAGGATACAAAACTGTTTTCAGTTTTGCCGCACGCAAGTTGCTATACTCTTTACAAAGAGAAATTCCGTTCACACGTGACAGATAGTCCACCATTGCTAAGAGATAAAGCGCTTCTGGATACCATCGCTTTTGATATAGACGGCGGATTTCCTGGCTTTCCAACACAGAGAGGAGAAATTCTACATCGCCCTTGTCCTTTACCAGATGGCACACGTTGCTTTTGAATACTTCAAATGAGATACGGCATTCAGCTGGTTTTCCATTGTCTAACAACAAGTTTTCCATAACAGACCCCACTTTTCACTGTGAGACTTCTCTAGACCTCCAGAGCAACTCCTTTTTTCAATATACTGGTTTCCCGGTAGACTGTCAATAGAACTTCTGGCAAGACACAAAAGAATGCTGGTATAGCATCCCCTTTATGGCCACAGCATCAGACCGTAGCCGCGGATCACCGAGCTGCCCCGGGGGTAGCTTTTGTAATTGCAGGCATCGTTGCCGGAGTTTCCCTCCACGGTGTAGACACGGCTTTCGTCCACCCCCACCACGATACCCACATGGTCGGCCCCGCCGGTGCTGGACCCGGACCAGTTGAAGAAAATGGCATCCCCTGGGGCAATGTCCTCGTAATCCCTCTCTGCCCATTGGCCGTGGGATTGGAACCAGGCCATCCCCCCAGAGGTACACCCAGAAAACCGGGGCTCGGAAAGCCCTGCCTGGGCATAGCACCAGGAGACAAAGCAGGCGCACCACTCCACCCGGCTGGAGAAGCCATACCAGGACCAGTAGGGGTAACCGCCCACCTGCCCCACCTGGGACAGGGCAATGGCGGCCACCTCCTCATTGCCACGGCGGGAGCCAACGCTGCCGCCCACCATTCCTAACGCGGAGCCGTACAAGGTCAGCTTTAAGGCGGCAGCCATATTGGAAACTGCCTCTCCACAAGTGATGGAAAACTCTCCATAGGGTGCTTCCGGGTCCAGCTGGAACGCCTCCAAAATGGCGTCCTGGTTCAGGGGATGGATGGTTGCCACCAGGTAAGAAACCGTTTCTGTCTGCGTACTGCTGGAAGAGCCTCCCTCGGAACTCACCTCCTGTTCTACCTCAATCTCCGTTGTCTTCACCTCATAGGTGACAGGGAACAGCTCCAGACCGGCCAGTTTGGCCCGAAGATCCGCCTCGCTGGTGCCAAGCTGTTCCATGGAGACGGAGTAGGCGCACAAAACGTAGGCTGCATCGTATGATGAGTCGCCTGCCTGGTCGTCCAAGGCCTCCAGAGAAAGCTCTGGATCATATCCGCCCTCGGCAATGCGGTCATTCACCTGCTCCAAGGCGGCTTGGTGGGCGGCTTCCATGGCCTCTGCTACCACACCGGACAAACTTGTCATGGATTGGGACAGGGTAAGGGGGGAGGTCATATCCGCGCCATTGAGGCCAAACACCTGGTTGGTGACGATAGAGGGCAGCGATGTCAAAAGGATAATAAAGATCAGCAGAACCAGGCAGGTGCATACCAGCAGTTTATAGAGGGTGTGGCGTAAAGACCAGGCTGCTGATAGAACCGCTCCCCAAGGACCGCCTGCAGCAGTGCCGGCGGCAATCTCCGAAATGGCCTTGCCGCCCTCCACTCCGGCCTTTACGAAGGCGGCGGAGGAATGGGCGGTGGCAGCGGCTGTTCCAGCAGACGCTGCCTGCTTTGCGCTCTCCTTTCCCAGCTCTTTGGCGGCATTGGTCAGATTCTGGGCAGCGTTGGCCCATTGGTCACTGCCGTCGCCAAACTGTTGCTTGTCAGGTTCTGCCATGGGATTCATCTCCTGTTACTCGCGTATGACTTGCTTTTTCGCTTTCCTGTGCTATAATCATGACACAATCAAAATCGTGCCAGAGTTGGTTTTGTTTCTATCCGGTTGTACATCTTTCTGTGGAGGTCCCCTATGAAAAAACAAAACAATCTCTCCTTAAAACAACAATTGGCAATCCTGACGCAGAAAAGAGCAATGGCGAAACGGAACGGGCAGCCTACCCCAAAGCTGGACGCCAAAATTGAAAAACTGAAGGGAGAAATGCAAAGCACCTTGAAACTGGCGCCTGCCCCCACTCCTTCCGAAGGAAAATTCACCCATTACAAGAAGGTCAGCAAAGCGCCGATGCAAGGCGGCTCCTTTACCCCAAAGTAATAACATCGCCAATTCATGCGAGGCTCTTAGAAAAGAGCTTCGCTTTTTTCACCTTCTTTTCTTTCTCGGCGGCTTGGGAGGTTTCTCCGGGCGCCGCTGAGGTTTCTGGTACAGGGTGGGCGTGGCCTTGTACCGAACGGTTTCCACGTTTGTGGTTTTCAGCTTGCCGTCCTCGACGACAGCTTTTCCATCTCGATACACAGGCTTGCGTTCCACCGCAGGTTCTCCATGGATGGCATACCACTGTTTTCCCTTGGCGTCCTCATAAACCTTGTAATCACCACGGGGCGCAGCGTACCGGGTGGTGTCAAAGAACTGGGTGCCGGAGCCGTCGGTGTGGCGGACCTCAAAGTGCCCCTCCTGCCGCTGGCTTCCATCCACTGCGGTGACCTGCTGCTCAAAACCAGGCATAAAGTTCTGGAAAGATGCCCGGTTATATGCCAGGGCTTGCTCTCCTGTTTCAAACTCCGGCGGCTGCGCGGCGGGCTCCATGGCGTACCAGGCCACGCCGTTGGCTGCCTGGACCACTTCGTGGGGAGCTTCCGGCTCCTGGTAGAAGGCGCTGTTGTACCACAAGGCGCTGCCGTTTTCCCCGGTGGCTTCCAAGACGCCCTGTTCCACCGTGCGAAGGCTCAGTTCCTCCTCCATACCGGGGAAGGACTCCCGCACCTGAGATTCCTCCAAAGCGCTGCCGGAGAACTCCGGCACGTCGTAGAAGGCGGCGCTGCCCTCCCCGGTGGCCACCTGATACCAGCTGCTTCCATCCGCTGCGGTCACCACAGCATAAGGCCCTTCCGGGGTTTCATACTGGTCTGTACTGTAATAATCCACCTGTGAGGGAGCCGTGTTTTGATACCAGCTCTCTCCCTGTACCGAGGAACCTTCTCCAACGGGAATGGTTTGGCCTTCCTGATCGGTTGCCTCCTGGACTCCCATCCCTGTGGCGGTGGTGTGGATATGCCCGCCGGTGATCTGCGTACCCGCCAGAGAATAGTGGGTCAGCTGGGGTATGTAATTTTGCAAACTGCGGTCTGCAATCTCTCCCGCAATGGCGCCGGACACAGCCTCGGGCCTGCTGGCCACCGAGGAGATGGACTCCCCCGTAAGGGTTGCCCCATTCCGGGCGGCGATTCCTCCAAAGGCCCGGCCCACAAAGCCCACGCTTCCGCCCAGGCCCATACGGGAGCCGCCCTCCACCACCGCGTCCCGCACATAGGAGTTGCCCTTGAACTTGCTGGCAAATCCCGCCGAGAAGGAGCTGGCGGCTGCCCCGGCACCGGTGGCGGCGGAACTGGCGGCGGAGCCCGCAGTGCGGAACACAGTTCCAGCACTTTTCCCACCGCCTCCCAGGCCGCTGAGGACCCGGGCGGCCATGACCATTTCCATGGCCATGCTGGACCCTGTCTGGGCCACGTTCAGGCCCATAGCTGCCAAGTAGCTGTCAAACTTTTGGGCGGTTTTGAGAAACGCCAGTGCGCAGAACAGCCAGAGGAACACAGAACCCCCTCCGCTGGCAAGCGCCCCGCCATTGCCGATGAACTGTCCCACCGAGCTGTCAAAGGCCCGGAGAAACCAGACGTTGAGCACCAGAAGCAAAAGCTGGGACCCCACCATCCGGCACCAGGACTTGAACACCTGGCTGGTGGCCTTGGAGCCGCCCATGGCGTAGGCCAGGGGGCTGGTGTAACACAGGACTCCCACCACAATGTAGCGCTCCACGCACTCCAGCAGGAGCTTGAAGTAATTCCAGCCCAAAGCGATGAGCAAAATGAGAATGAGGATTGGGCCTACAACAGTCACCGTGGAAACGATGGTGGTCAGGCCGTTCTTTAGGGCCTCCTCGATGCCTGCGAAGGTGAAATCCTCCCCGTCCATGGATACCTCCATCAGGGCGGTGTAAGGGGCGCGGGCGATGTCCAGCACCATGGTGAAGATGGGCCGGGCCGCTCCCACCAGTACAGCAAATAAGGCACTTCGCAGCAAAAGCTGCCAGGGGTTCTCGGCTTCTGTGATAGGTCCGCCGAACACCCGAAACAATTGCCAGACGGTGATGAGAAACAAAATGGTCCAGGCCATATACTGCAAAATATCAAAGGCCTTGACCACAAAGGGAAAGTATCCCTCCATGGCATCCATATCCGTGCCCAGGGCCGCCAGAAAAACCCGGGAGACAGCGTCCATCAGCTCTGAGGCGATACTGGAAACCCAGGTGACGATGCCCTCAAAAATCCAATCAAGCATTTCTCAACTCCCTTATCCGCCGGTGTACTGGCCGCCGGCAATCAGGGGCTGCAGGTAGGCCACGATGAACCCCAACGTGTTCAAAATGATCCAGGTGACCACAATGCGCTTGAGCCAGCTAGTGGCTTCATCCACCGCCCGCTGATTCCGGGAAACCATGCGGACGATCAGGGCGATGGCTGCCACTGTCACCGCCACAATGGTGCTGATGGCCACCACTTGGCCGTAGATGTCCTGCATAATGCTGGAAAACCTGTCCCAGATCGTTTCCGCCAGCACCGGCCGCAGGGAAACCAGCAGTCCGCAGCCCACGGCCACCAAAGACCAATAGGCCCCTCGCAGCCGTCTGCAGAGTGATTTTTCTTCCATTGAACCTGCCTCCTTCACAATTTGGGCAGCAAAAAAGCCGCCTTCCAAATTTTCGGAAAGACGGCCTGCCCGCTGTTTTGACGATACCAGTATAGCACGGCCCACTTCCCATGTCAGCCGCGCCGCCGCGCCAGTTTTGCGCCATTTTGTGGGCGGGATATTTTCAGTGAGAGTTTCGTCTGGCAGGGGGGCAAACATTCTATCACCCCTCCATAATCTCCACAAACCCTGCCAACTGCTTCAGTTCCCCCTCCGGCACAGACCACAGCCGGATGGAAATGATAGAGACGGCTTCCTCCCGCAGGCGGTAATACTGGCGGGAGGACAGATCCAGCCGGAACAGCAAGTCCGTGAGGCTCAGCTTTTCCGGGGCAATGTAGGTCAGGTAGATCAGTTCATACAGCCGGGGACCGTTGCCGGGCTTCTTCTTCAGCACCGTCAGGGCATCGTTGATCCGATCCAGCAGCAGTCGGGACTTCCGCAGGCTTTCCACCCGGGATTCCAGCTTCCGATTTTCCATGCCCGCTTCCGCGTCCATCCGGTCCAACAGGGTGTCCAGGTTTTCAAATGGTTCCTCCAGCTCTTGGGCCACCGTCTCGGGGAAACACTCCAGCACCCAGGCAATCTCCCGGTAGTGGGACAGCAGCACCCGGGTGTTGTGATACAGCTTTTGCAGCCGTTCCTGCTGGGCTTTCCGGCGCTCCTCATCGGGGATGGATTGGTCCTCCAAAAGCCCTTGGGCCGCCAGCAGGGAGGTCAAAGCACTGGATCGCGTCGTAGAGTTCCGGCAGTTTTTCTCGTTCATCTTCATGGGATACCTTCCTTTCCAAATCAAAAAGAGCCGGGATCTCACAAAACGAGAAAACCGGCTCTAAATCTAATCTTTTTTCCTTGCAGTCCTTATACACATTCTTACAATTCCAACACGGAGAAAGATACGCGCGTAATAAAGGGGCCGAAACCGCAACGGGGCTTTTTCCCGTTTGCCGGCTCAGCACCTTGGCACTGTACCACAGGACCATCTTATTAAGCCGCTGGTTGTCTGTCCCTGTAATATGCGCATTTCCCGCGCACATGCGTATTTCCCGCAAAATGCGCAGGAGATCCTCTTGGCTGGGCAGTGGACGCCCCATCCCCTCCAGGGACTGCTCGGTGGGGTAGCGGGCATTGAACACCAGACAGCCGTAGGCGCCGGGAAGCCGGTACAGAGGGAAGACATCCCCATGCTTCTGAAAGAACCTCCATACCTTGGTCTTTTCCCAACCCCAGCGGCTGCCCAGGGTTTCTAAGGTCAAAACGGCGCCCAGGGAGCCAAATTGCACCACGGGCGCCATGTGCGAAAAAATGTTTTTAGGGTCCTGCCAAACCGTGTGGCACCACAGGTCCAACAGGGCGTCTGCTTCCTCAAAGACAGCGTGTTGTTTGACGAGCCTGTCCGGGAGGGCCCGGGGCAGGCAGAGAAACCCCTGGCCCTCATAGGCGTAGACGCCTTGGCTCCGGCAGGCTTCTCCTGTGCAGGCGGCAACCCAGTCCGTCAGCCGGTACTCCAGCTTTTTGGTGCCGGGGTCCAGGGTATACCGGAGATAGCCCATCTCCTGAAGGCGTTTCAGCGTTCCCAGGGCTGCCTGACGGCTCTTTACGCCCAAGATGCTTTTCAGACCCACGACCCCTCCGGCCCACATGCCGGGCTCCACGGGGTTTTCAAAGCCGCAGTAGCGGCCAGTGCCCTTCCGATAGGCTGCCCGGGCCGCCAGGCGCGCCCATTGACCCAGTACCCCCTTGCCCTGGGGCAGACAACAGCGGGGCAGTTTCACCCACTGGTACTTGCGCTTGCATTGCATAGGGGGCACTCCTTCTGTCACAAAAATAAAAGATCGGTTTCCTTCAATCATGAAAGAATCCGATCTTTTCCATTCGATTCCAGCTTTCGACGCCATCCAATCAACCAAAACCCGGCTAAGGAAGCTAAGGTTTTTGGGGGGTGATACGGTGCTTTTTCAGGGTATTACGCACCACAAGGGAAAACAAGTCCCATTTCAAAAAGTTCAGGAATGGCGGGATTTTCACGCTATTGCAGCACCTTCTGGATATCCACATAAAACGGGTGAATTGTGATTCCCAAGCTGAATACGAGGGTTCGATTCCCTTCGCCCGCTCCAGGTTTACTTGCCAAAAATGATGCAGGTACGAAAAAAGCCCGGAATTCCGGGCTTTTTTCGCGTTTTGAGGGCCGAAAAAGGCC
>OFMJ01000585.1_pt1 | contig 36726 bp, 34 predicted proteins | sample 1541801 | NCBI WGS metagenome assembly OFMJ01 (sample SAMN04209234, study PRJEB22552) | human gut metagenome | biome: gut; material: feces | host: Homo sapiens | place: USA: Oklahoma
ATACAAAGAATCTGCAACCGGAATCCATCTTTTCTCGCTGCCGATTCAATCTATTTTGTGACGCGAACTCTCCGGCATCCGGTGGCTCAACCTGCTTAAATCGAATGCTGCAACAAGAGGATGGCTGACAGTCTTTTTTTCGGACTTGTTAGCCCAAGGAGTGATAGGTCAGCCAGTTGCTCCTCTCATTGTAGCTTAGGCACGAGACGGAAGAAAAGCCGGACTGGCTGCCCGGCTTTCCTGTCCAAATTTATTGTAATAGGAGTGGCAAACGCGCCGCTCCTTTTTGCATATTACAATCTTTTTTTGCCATACTAGGCTCGGGAGGCGCTTTATATGGTAAATTTAACAGTGAAAGAATTATCCGTTTTGGAAAAACAGCTTGTTTTGGAACGCAATATGGTCAAAAAATTCAAATTCTATTCCACTATTTGTTCAGACCCACAATTAAAGCAAAAATGCGAACAAATTTCAGCGATGCATCAGGCGCATTTTAATCAATTATTGAATCAGTTTCAATAGAGGAGAACCAATGGATAAAAAACTTAATTTTGATGATAAAGATATTTTAAATGATGCCTTTTTAAGCCATCAAATATTAACGGAACAATATAACCTATACGCCGGTGAGTCATCCACCACCGCATTTCGAAATGAATTGCTGGATATTTTAAATGAAGAGCATAAAATACTGGGTGAGGTCTTACAGGAAATGACCAAACGCGGATGGAGTGAAACAAAGCTGGCAGATCAGCAGACAGTCAATGATATCAAAAGTAAATTTGAAAGATTATAACAGGTGATAATAAAACAATTGTTTTTGAAAAACAGCTTGATTATGCTTTCATAATAGAGTAAAGTAATAACATAACAACAAAGGAAGTGATTGTATGGATTTGCAGGCATTTTACAAGCTGACCTATGGTCTTTATATTGTTTCAAGTTTTAAAGGAGAAAAACCAGCTGGTTGTATTATAAATACAGCTGTGCAGGTAACCGCTGATCCTGTTCAGTTAGCGGTTACTGTGAACAAGAAGAACTATACGGCAGAAGCAATTCAGCAATCCGGTTATTTTACCGTAGCTGCTTTAACGCAAAATGCTGACATGGACTTGATCGGAACATTCGGTTTCCATTCCAGCCGGGATACGGAAAAATTTGAAAATTTCCGCTGTAAACGGGATGAAAATGGGGTTTTATATGTTTTGAATCACACAGCCGCTCGTTTTAGCTGCAAAGTGGTTCAAACGGTTGATCTCGGGACACATATTATGTTTATCGGCGAAGCAACAGGAGCAGAGACTTTAAGCGATGAACCGCTTATGACTTATGAGTATTACCATAAGGTGAAAAAGGGTGGAACGCCTAAAAACGCTCCTTCCTATAAAGGGGAGCAGGAAGCAGTTCCTGCGAAAAAGGGATTCCGCTGTACGGTATGCGGTTATATTTTGGAGGCGGATGAACTTCCAGCAGATTTTAAGTGCCCGATTTGCGGTCAGGGAGCCGATCGGTTTGCTCCGGTCGGCTGACTGGGTATCAGTTGAGATTGGTCAAACAATTTTGGTTTTTCGATTGGCTATAAAGAAAATCGAGTGTATTACATAAGGAGTTTTTTATGGAGTCAATTTTATTTGATCGTGATTGGAAATACTGTTCCGGAAGATATTCCTCTTTCGCACCGTTTAATCCGTCGAATATTCCGTCGGATGACTGGAAAGCCGTTGACCTTCCTCATGATGCAGCAATTGGACTTGATAGAAGCGCGGATTATCCAACCGGTTTTGCCGAGGCATACACCCAGCCCAATATGTTCTATTATAAAAAGACATTTGACTGTCCGCAGGAATGGAACGGAAAAACGGTTTTGGCTGAATTTGAAGGCGTTTATATGAACGCTGAAGTGATGCTCAATGGGAACCACCTTGCGTTCCATTCGTATGGGTATACCAGCTTTTTGGTGGATTTAAGCGATTATTTAAAGTATGGCGATTCTAACGAAATGCTTTTGATTGTAGATAATCTAGCAAAACCCAGCTGCCGCTGGTACACCGGCGCTGGTATATATCGCCATGTCCGGATTCACATCGCGGAAGATGTTGCAGTCCATCCGTGGGATATGCATATTGATACCCCTGTTGTGGACGCGTATTCTGCGCAAATTCACATGACTGCTTATTTGACGAACCAATCCGGAAAAAGCAAAACGGGTAAAATTGAGTACGCAGTGTTTCAGATGGATGATTTACAAAAACCGGTTTTGAACGATACTGCAGCTTTTCGGATTTCTGGGAATAAAGAAAAGATTGAAAAAACTTGCGTGCTTGCAAATCCGAAACTTTGGGATGTCGTTTCTCCTAATCTTTATCGTTTTTGCTTCACAATCCGTTTGGATAATGGAACTGTTTGCGATTCCGGCGAAGTAACCTTTGGCATTCGTTCTTTTTCCTGCGATTCGCTCAACGGTTTTCGCTTGAACGGAAGAAGTCTGAAATTAAAAGGCGGCTGTGTACATCATGACAACGGACCGCTTGGCGCAGCTTCTTTTGATGAAGCTGAGGAAAGAAGAGTACGGCTGCTGAAGGAAGCTGGATACAATGCGATTCGCTGTGCTCATAATCCGCCGTCTCCCGGCTTTTTGGATGTTTGTGATCGTGTTGGTATGCTGGTGATTGATGAGATATTTGATAACTGGCAGGTGGCCAAAAATCCGCACGACTATCATATTCATTTTCGTGACCTTTGGAAAGAAGATCTTCGTTCAACAGTTTATCGCGATTATAATCATCCGTCTATCGTAATGTGGTCCATCGGCAACGAAGTCGCAGAGCGAGACGGTTCATCTCGCGGGGCGGAAATTTGCAGAATGTTGGCCAATTACACCCGTGAATTGGACCATACTCGATTGATAACATCTGCTGTAAACGCCATTCCTTTGTCAGCTGCGGCTGCTAATGATAACTGGGCTGCCAATATGAAAGGAAATGTGGTTCATAAAGAACGGGATGAATTCGGCGAAAAGACGCAAGCGTATTTTGATGCTTTGGATGTGGCGGGGTACAATTATCTCACCAAACGCTATGCGTTTGACCGCGAACGTTTCCCGCAGCGTGTTATTATGGGCGTAGAAACTTATCCACACACCCTTTATGAAAACTGGACCGAAACGGTTAAAAATCCCAATGTTGCCGGCGATTTTGTTTGGACTTCTTGGGATTATTTGGGCGAGTCCGGCATTGGAAAAGTAGAATATGACGTGCAAAATGGCTGGGGCGGTGCGTTTCCATGGTTTTACGCGAACTGCGGCGATTTTGATGTATGCGGTGTGAAACGTCCGCAGTCGTATTATCGTGATATCTTGTGGGGATTGCGTCAAAAACCATATATTGGCGTTTATGATCCGGAAGTTTACGGCAAGAAACTTATCTTTAAAGAATGGGCTTGGGAATCGGTTCAGGCGAATTACACATTCCCCGGATGCGAAGGAATGAAAACAGCTGTTGACGTTTACTGTGCTAACGAAGAGGTAGAACTGTTTGTAAATGGCGTTTCCTGCGGAAGAAAGCCTTCTGGGGCCGCTTGTGAAAACAAAACTACTTTTGAGATTACTTATCTTCCCGGCGAGTTGAAAGCAGTCGCTTACCAAAACGGACAGGCTGTTTCAGAGGAAATTCTTTACACCTCGGGAAAAGCTGAAAAAATTCAACTGGAAGCGGAAACGCCCAATTTCTTAGAAGGGCAGCGTCATCTTTACTTTGTCCATGCAAAGGTTACGGACAAAGAAGGGAATTTGATTTATTGTTCAGGGCAATCGGTACAGTTTGAATGTACCGGCGCAGGAAGAATTCTTGCTGTGGCAAACGGTGACCCTTGTACAACAGAATCGTTTACAGCGAAGGAAAGAACAATTTATCAGGGAAGAGCAATGGTAATTCTTGAGCGAACAGGTGATGAGGAAATTTGTTTAAAAGCGGTTTCTGATGATTTTGATCCTGTTGAAATCAAACTGGTATAAATAAATTACGCTAAAAAGCAGGGAGTTTGAAAACTTCCTGCTTTTTATTATCTCAACTATTTTTGTTTAAATAAAAAATTGTTTTTTTACGACTGGCTTTTTTAAATGGAGTGTGATATACTTTAAAAAGAACAAATGTTCTTTTTGGGGGTTGTTATGCGTACGATTTTACACAGTGACTTAAATAATTTTTACGCTTCAGTAGAATGCCTTTATCATCCGGAACTTGCGCAAAAGCCGATGGCTGTAACCGGCGACCCTGAATTGCGTCATGGCATTATCCTTTCCAAGAACGAAATTGCAAAAGCGTATGGGGTGAAAACTGCAGAGCCTCTTTGGATGGCAAAACAAAAGTGCCCTGATATTGTTTTTGTTCCGGCACATCATGCTGTTTATCAAGAATATTCAAATTATGCGCGAGAGATTTATCTTCATTATACCGACCAGGTTGAAAATTTTGGTTTGGATGAATGTTGGCTGGATGTGACCGGAAGCTTTCGATTATTTGGAAGCGGTGAGAAAATTGCCAATGAAATACGTAGCAGGATGCGAAAAAAATTGGGAATTACTGTGTCGGTCGGTGTTTCTTTTACAAAAACTTTTGCCAAACTCGGAAGCGATATGAAAAAACCGGACGGAACAACGGTGATTTCATATGAAAATATGAAAAATATCGTCTGGCCGCTTCCGGTTTCCAGTTTACTGTATATTGGGCAGGCGACCACCCGAAAACTGAATCGATACGGGATTTATACGATTGGGGAACTGGCTTCTTCGCGCCCTGACTTTATTCGTTATATTTTGGGTAAAAATGGTATTTCTTTATGGCAGTGTGCCAATGGCCTGGATATTTCTCCGGTGCAGAATATTGCGGCTTCACAGGAATTAAAGAGTGTTGGGAACAGTATTACAACGCCGCATGATTTAGCTACTGAAGAACAGGTAAAAGTATCTCTTTTTACACTTTCAGATAATGTGGCGGCAAGGCTCAGAAAGCATAATTTAACCTGTTCTTCGGTACAGATATGGTTGCGGGAAAACACACTGTTTTCTTACGAACGTCAAAAGGCGCTTTCTTTTACCACCTCCAATTCTAAAGATATTTTTTCAGCAGCATATGAACTTTACCGTTATAACAAGCCTAAGCATCCCCTTAGGAGTGTGGGAGTGCGCGCAATTCAGTTGATTGACGCCGCGCCTCTTCAGTTATCCTTTTTGCCCCAGGAACAGGACCGGGAAAAAGAAGACAAATTGGAACGTTCTGTTGACCGGATACGGGAGAGGTTTGGTTTTTCCAGCATTCAAAGGGGAATTGCGTTAATGGAGAAAAATATATGTTTTACACCGCATGAGGCCTCTTTTCCAAAACAAAATACTACAATATGAGAGTTTAACTTTGGATTTTTTAGGAGTGAAAAAGAGGAACGTTCTGTATTGGTTAAACAAACCAGGAAATGCAAGGAATGTGAGACTAGAAAGATGTGCGGCCGGTATTATTGTGTTGCATCAGGTAAAAAGATATTGCCAATTGGAGCAGTAGAAAATACAAAACCCGTAACCATGAATTCTTCCACGGTTACGGGTTTTTGATTGGAGCGAACAAGGGGAATCGAACCCCCAACCTCAGCTTGGGAAGCTGATGTTTTACCATTAAACTATGTTCGCAATCAGCTATATAATTATAGCGCCAAATAAATGGTTTTGTCAAGAAAAAATCCTGTGGGTTCCCACAGGATTTTTTCTGACATTTTCTTATTTGCTGTAATATTTAATGAGCGCCTGTGTTCCCAGATCGCCATAACCTTCTTCTTCCAACTTTTTGTACATGGAAAGAACATCGTTTACAATATTAAGATTGAGTGAAACATCACTTGCTTCTTCCGTAGCTATGGTCATATCTTTGATAAAATGTTTAATGTAAAAACCAGGATTCAAGTCGCCTTTTAAAATGCGGGGAGCGTTGTTGTTCATCTGCCAGCTTCCAGCTGCACCCTGACTGATGCTGTCAAGCATTGTTTGGACATCTAAGCCGACTTTTTCTGAGTAGATCAGCGCTTCACAAACACTGGCGATTACGCCGGAAAGCGCGATCTGGTTTGCCATTTTCGTGTGCTGACCATTTCCTGCTTTTCCTTCGTAAATGATATTGCTTCCCATTGCTTCAAACAATTCCATGCAGGCATCAAATGCTTCTTTATCGCCGCCAACCATAATGGAGAGGGTGCCGTTACGTGCACCAACATCGCCGCCGGAAACCGGAGCATCCAAAGCAAATTTTCCCTGTGCTTTTGCTTCTTCGTAAATTTTTACAGAAAGCTTAGGGCTGGTTGTTGTCATATCAATCAAATAAGCGCCTTTTTTGGCATTGGAAATGATGCCGCTTTCACCAAAATAAACCTGTTCTACGTCCTTGGGGTAACCAACCATTGTAATAACGGCGTCTTTGTCCGCTACACAATCGGCAATTGTATCATGCCAGGTCGCTCCTTCAGCAACCAACTCATCCGCCTTTGCTTTTGTGCGTGTATAAACAGAGACTTCATAACCTTTTTTCATAAGATTTCGGGCCATGGATTTTCCCATAACCCCAATACCAATAAATGCGATTGATTTCATGTTTTAGTACCTCCGTTGAGTGTTGGGAATTGAAGTGTAAAAACAACTGCGAAACTGTTTTTAGTATATCATGTTTTGTTTTAGAAAGAAACCTGAATCAAAAACAATTTATTATTTTTGTTAAAATAGTATAGAATTTCACAAAGCATTTATCCTGCTTAAACAAAATGTTTTTCAGATTGAGTGTAATTATTTGTGTTTCGCAACCTTTCCGAAAAATACTTTGCAAGAGTAAATGGTTTGTAGTATGATATATTGTAAAAGAGAATGGAGTGAACGGCAAAATGAAAATTTTGATCGATGCTGACGGCTGTCCGGTCGTTCGAAATACAATCCGTGTTGGAGAGAAATTTGCTGTTCCTTGCTGGATCATTTGCGATACTTCGCACAATTTTAGTTCAAGTGGGGCTGAACGGATTATTACCGTTTCCAAAGGGGCGGACAGCGCAGATTTTGCACTGGTGAATGCAGTACAGCCGGGTGATGTGATCGTGACGCAGGATTATGGCCTGGCCGCAATGTGCCTTTCAAAACATGGAGTGCCTATTCATCAGGATGGTTTTGTTTACGATGAGCGCAATATGGATGGACTATTAATGTCGAGGCATCTAGCTAAATCAATCCGGCGTTCAGGCGGACGGTTAAAAGGGCCATCCAAACGAAGCAAGCGGCAAGATGATGCATTTGAGCAGACACTTTCTAAAATATTGACAGAGTTAACTCAAAAATAAATCAAAGTAATTTTAAGATGAATGGAATTGTATCGATGAAACGTTACGATGAATTAATTGAACACATTAAAAAATATCCGGGTAAAAAAATTTGTTTGGCTTTTTCCGGCGGAGTGGACAGCGTTTTGGTATTAAAGGCCTGTTTGGACGCGCAAAAGGAAGTATTGCCGGTTATGTTTCAAACGGTTCTGCATCCGGTAAGGGAATTGGATGAAGCGCGGAAACTTGCGGAGCAGTTAGGAACAAAACTTGATGTTGTTGTTCTCGATGAGTTTCAACACCCTGAAATCATGGAAAATACTCCTCAACGATGTTATTTCTGCAAAAAGGCTTTGTTTTCTTCACTGTGTTCGTATGCAAAAACCCATTTGTGTGATGTGGTTTTAGACGGTACGAATCTGGATGATTTATCTGAGTATCGCCCCGGATTACAGGCGCTGAAGGAACTTGGGATTCACAGCCCTCTTGTTGAAATTGGTTTTACCAAACAGGAGGTTCGCGCTTCATTGGCAGACATGGGCCTGAGCGTTGCTTCGAAACCGTCCTCTCCGTGTATGGCGACCAGATTGCCGTATGGAACGACGATTACCAGAGAAGCGGTTGAAATGATTGAGAAAGCGGAATCTTTTTTGAAGGAACTCGGATTCACGCAGGTCAGGGTCCGCAAACACGACGAAATCGCTCGAGTTGAATTCGTTTCAAGTGAATTAGAGCAGGCAATTTTAAATCGTGAAAAAATATGTGCGGCTTTTCACAAATATGGATTTGACTATATTACACTTGATCTTGAATGCTTCCGTTCTGGGAGTATGGATATACATATAAAAAAGGAGTAACAACATGGATGTCAATCAACTACTCAACGCAGTAAAAAATGGGGAAGTAACGATTGAAGAGGCAGAAAATGAATTAAAAAAACTGCCTTATGAGGATTTGGGTTTTGCAAAATTAGATCATCACAGAAGTTTGCGCAGTGGTTTCCCGGAAGTGATATTCTGCCAGGGAAAAACCAGCGAGCAGATTGTAAAAATATTTGAGCGCTTTATTGCTGCAGATGCAAAGGTGCTTGCAACCCGTGCAAGCGAACAGCAGTACGAGGAAGTGCGTAAAGCTGTGCCGGACGCTGTTTATTTAAAAACACCGAGACTCATTACCTATCAGCTTGAAAAAAGTGAGGGAATCGGTAAAGTTGCCGTTTGTACGGCCGGTACTTCAGACATACCGGTGGCGGAAGAAGCCGCATGTGTTGCTGAATTTTTTGGTGCAAGCGTAGAACGCTTTTATGATGTAGGTGTTGCTGGTATTCATCGCCTTCTTGCGGTTGCTCCACAAATCAGAGAAGCAAACGCCGTTATAGCGATTGCAGGAATGGAAGGAGCGCTCGCTTCTGTTATTGGGGGACTAGTTGACAAACCAGTCATTGCTGTTCCGACCAGCGTTGGCTATGGCGCGAATTTCGGTGGATTATCTGCGCTTCTTACCATGTTGAATTCTTGTGCAGAAGGAATTTCGGTGGTAAATATTGATAATGGCTTTGGCGCCGGCTACCTTGCAGCTCAAATCAATCGTCTTATCGTAAAGGAGTAACAACATGAAACATTTATATTTTGAATGCAATTCTGGTATTAGTGGTGATATGACGGTTGCCGCACTTCTGGACCTCGGCGCTGATCAGAAGGTTCTTTTAGACGCTTTGGCAAGTTTAACAGTAGATGGATTCCATGTCCATATTTCTAAAGTGAAAAAGTGTGGTATTGATGCGACTGATTTTGATGTTCATTTAATGGATGCAGAGCACGAACATCATGAACATACTCATGAACATGAGCATATCCACGGTCACGAGCATGATCACGAACATGAGCATGGACACGAGCATCCGCACACCCATCGAAATTTGCATGATATCGTTCATATTATTGAAAACAGCGGCATCACTTCCAAGGCAAAACAAATTGCAATCGCAATTTTTGAAATTGTTGCGGAAGCAGAGGCAAAAGCGCATGGCCTTCCGATTAATGAAGTACATTTTCACGAAGTTGGAGCTGTAGACTCGATTGTTGATATTGTTGCAACTGCTGTTTGTTTGGACAATTTGGGCGTAGAGAAGGTTTATTGTCCATCGGTTTGCGAAGGAACCGGCTCTGTTCGCTGCCAGCACGGAATTATGCCTGTACCGGTACCTGCGGTTGTTAACATCGCTTCGGCCAATCATATTATATTAAAAATCACTTCGTCGCAAGGGGAAATGGTAACTCCTACCGGTGCGGCGATTCTTGCGGGAATCCGTACAAATGTTGATTTGCCCGCGTCTTTTCAAATAAAAAAGATTGGTGTTGGCGCTGGAAAGAAAGATTTTGAACATGCGAATATTCTTCGTGTATTTGAAATCGAAGAGGATTCTGCGGCTGGCGCGGATGAGGTTACGGTTATTCAAACAAATATTGATGATCAAACGCCGGAACTTTTAAGTTATGCGATGGAGCAACTGTTTAAAGCGGGCGCTAAGGATGTTTGGATTGAACCAATTTATATGAAAAAAACACGTGCGGCGTTTATGCTTAACGTATTGGCTGATTCAGAGCTGGTTAAGCCGCTGGTTGAGGTTATTTTCCGTGAAACTTCGGCAATTGGGGTGAGATTTCAAAAATACGAAAGAATTATCATGCAGCGTGAATCCAGAATTGCTGTTACCCCATATGGTGAGATTCAAATCAAACGCTGCCGATACGGTGAACTCGTAAAAAATACAGTTGAATATGAATCCGCTAAAAAGGCCGCACAAGAGCATCATGTTTCACTGGAAGAAATCTATCGTGCAACTTATCGGTCGATTAAGTAGCAAAAATGCCACTGATATCATAATATATCAGTGGCATTTTTGTGACATTCGCAAGATTATTGAAATAATGTTGCAATTTCTGCGATTTTATTATACAATATACGTTGCGTTCAATGAATTTATTAAGGAGATGCTGACATGTCATTTTATGGCAGTTTGACCGTTGAAAAACTTAAAGAAGAAAAGGCAAAAGTAGAAGCGTCATATCAGGCATTTAAAGACAAAGGGCTTTCTTTGAATATGGCTCGTGGTGTTCCGTCTACTGAACAGCTTGAACTTTCAAATGGCTTATTGGAATGCGTTTCAACTCAAGAAGTAAAGCTGACGGAAGAGAAATTTGATATTCGCAATTATGGGTGTCTGGAAGGCTTGATTGAAGCACGTCGATTGATGGGCAGCGTGCTTGGTGTTCCTGCGGAAAATGTTATCATTGGTGGCAATTCAAGCCTGAATTTAATGTATGATACGGTAGCGCGTGCCATGTTGTTCGGCGTCTATGGAAGCAATAAACCGTGGGTAAAATACGATAAAGTAAAATTTTTGTGCCCGGTTCCAGGTTATGACCGCCATTTTGGTATTTGCGCCGATCTTGGAATTGAAATGATCAATGTTCCAATGAATTCCGATGGACCGGACATGGACTTGGTTGAAAAACTGGTCGCAGAAGATGAAACGATCAAAGGGATTTGGTGTGTACCGATGTATTCAAATCCGGAAGGTGTTACATATTCTGATGATGTTGTGCGGCGTTTCGCTAATCTTTCCCCAGCAGCGAAAGATTTCCGTATTTTCTGGGATAATGCCTACTGCATTCATCATTTGTCGGATGAGCATGATGAGCTTTTGAACCTTTATGATGAATGTCGTAAAACCGGAAAAGAAGATATGGTATTCATTTTCACCTCTTTTTCAAAGGTAACCTTCCCGGGAGCAGCGATTTCTGCTCTTGCTGCCAGCAAAAACAACATTGAAGAGATTAAAAAACATCTTTCCATGCAGACGATTGGTTCGGATAAAATCAATCAATACCGTCACGTAGAGTATTTTAAAACCTTGGATAAGGTTAAAGAGCACATGCTTAAACATCGCGCTATTATTAAGCCGAAGTTTGATGCGGTGATTGAAGCTTTGGAAGCGGAATTAAAACCATTGGATCTGGCTGACTGGACCAAACCGAAAGGTGGATATTTTATTTCGGTTAATACACTTCCGGGTTGTGCGAAACGCACGGTACAGCTTTGTAAAGAGGCAGGACTTATGTTAACTCCTGCTGGAGCTCCGTTCCCATATGGAGTGGATCCGGACGATAAAACCATTCGTCTTGCTCCAACATTCCCGAGTGTTGACGAACTGAAGATTGCGATTTCGCTTTTCTGCACAGCTGTAAAGTTAGCCTCTCTTGAAAAAATCTTAAATCAAAAGCTTGCCGCTTAATCTGTTTGGCAAGTGATGTTCAATGTAATTAAAGTGGTAAAGCCTGTCGCTTTACCACTTTTTGTTTTAATTATTAAGCTCGCGTGACTGATTGAAAGTTACCATAATGTATGGAAATACCGAACGGAGCTGCAAGTTTTTCAATAAACCGATTTAGTTGACTTTTTTTTTCAGGATTGCTATGATAATAAAGTTAAATACTATTGTTGTATTGCTGAAAGACAGAGGTGCTTCTATGGGTGATGCAAAACGCAGATGTATTGGCTGTATGCGGGAGTTTGATGCAGATATTCACGTTTGTCCGTATTGTGGATTTGACGATGAAACACCGATTGCGAAAGATTATTTAAAACCGCGTACTTTTTTACATGACCGTTATTTAGTTGGAAAACCCCTTCGGTATAACGGAGAGGGAATTAGTTATATTGGTTACGATTATTCAGTTGATTCCGTTGTAGAAATCAGGGAATATTTTCCGGATCAACTTTGTTTCCGTGCGGAAGACGGATCTCAAAATCTTGTGATTCAACCTGGCTGCGAAACAAAATTCAAAACATTTCTCATTGATTTCATGGAACTCAATGAGAATTTGATGAAAATGCGTACCCTTACTTCGTTTGAGCAGACTTATCAGGTTTTTGAAGAAAATAATACAGCATATGCGGTGCGGGAGCATGTGGAAGGCATTACATTTGCACAGTATCTTCAGGAAAACGCAGGGGAACTTGATTGGCCGGAAGTATACGAATTGTTCAAACCTCTGTTGGAAAATATTACTGTCATGCATGGATATCAAATTTTGCATCGTGGCATTTCTCCGGATACGATTCGTGTAACCAAAAGCGGTGCTTTAAAATTATGTGATTTTTGTATTTCGGCAGCTCGTAATATAAAAACAGGGATAACATCGCAAATCTATGTGGGTTACGCTGCTCCTGAACAGTTTTCTGCTTCAATCTATCAAGGAACCTGGACGGATGTTTACGCAATCTGCGCAGTTATTTATCGAGCATTAACCGGTTCACGTCCTCCTGAGTTTAATAACCGTGGCTACAAGGAAAATATTATTCCGCCTGGAATTTTAAATAGTTCTGTTCCGCAGGACGCTTCTGACGCAATTATGCAGGGGCTTTCCCAGCTAACCGATAATCGCACTAAAACAGCCGGAATCCTTTTGTCACAGCTTCGTAACATTGAAAAAAACGAACCAGATATTCAAATCGATTTAGAAGAGGATGAAGAGATTGAACCACCTGAAAAGCCGAAACGATATGGTTTAATGGCTTTGTTGATCACTGGCGGAATACTCATTGTTGTAGGAATATTTCTGATTATTTTTGTTCTGTGGGGTGGAAATGGCGGAGATAGTTCGTCTTCCTCCAGTTCTTCTTCAGAAAGTTCAAGTTCTTCCAGCGAGTCAAGCAGTATGTCGTCGTCCTGGTCCTCTTCATCTTCCAGCTCTAGCGTGAGTTCGTCTGATGATCAAAGCAGTGTAGATCAAAATCAAAACACTTTTTCCATGATATCCTTGAAAGGAGAATTGTATCAGTGGGCGAAAGATGATACTACATTGCAGGCTCTTTTCAACCTTCAGGCAGAATACGAGTACAGTGATGAGGTTGAAGAAGGATATATTATCGAACAAGATATAAAAGAGGGAGAGATTATTCCGGTTGGTTCTACTGTTAAAGTGACAGTGAGTAAAGGAACACGTTATCCCACAATACCTTCCTTTACATCAACTACAACGAAAGATCAATATACCGCCTGGTTGGATGAATTAAATATTCCGTTTACGATTAGTGTTGTAACAACCGGAAAAGCTCAGTCCGGTGTGGTGGTTGATACAAATCCAAAAGCTGGCTCCAGCATTGATTTGGAAAGTGGCGTTAAAGTTGTGGTTTCAGTCGAAAGCTAATAAAAAAGCCTTTCCGTTTAAGGAAAGGCTTTTTATATGCAAAAATTCAGCTACCGCCAATCATATGCTCAACGAATATTTTTAATCCGATTCCAATTAAGATCAATCCACCAATCAGCTCCGCTTTGTTCGCTAATTTTTGACCGATTTTATGAGCAATCAGTATAGCTACCAGACAAATCACGAATGTAGTGAGCATGATGAGAGATGCTGCGATAAAAATATTGACATTCAGCGCTGAAAAGCTGATGCCGATTGCCAAAGCATCTATGCTGGTTGCAACTGCTTGAACAGCAATCAGCTTTAATGTAAGACGAAATCCGGTTTCGCAGGTATCGTCTTCATCTTTATGACGAAATGTTTCAATGACCATTTTTCCGCCGATGAACAACAGGAGCACTAACGCAATCCAATGATCGTACATTTTTATGTAATCTTGAAACAGGGAAGCACCAAAATAACCAATGATTGGCATAAGGCATTGAAAAAGGCCAAATGATAAACACATCATCAGTATATGCTTTAGCGTTATTTTTTTCAGACATAGCGTGTTTGAAACGGATACTGCCGCTGCGTCCATGGAAAGGCCCGCGCCAATCAATATGATCTCCCAAATGCTCATTAAAATCTCTCCTGTTTTATAAATAGTATTTTATGTTTGTTGGATTAAATTCTTTGATCCAGCAGATTCGCGTATTTTTCTCTAAAAGCGTCAAAACTGCCATTATCCAAAGCATCTCGAATTTTTTCCATAAGTGTGTTGTAAAAATACAGGTTGTGCATTACCGCAAGCCGCATGGCCAGCATTTCATTGGCCTTGAACAGATGACGGATATAGGCCCGGGAATGACGCTGACAGGTAGGGCAATCACACTCTTCGTCAATAGGGAGCAGATCTTCCACGTATTTGGCGTTCATCAGGTTACGGATTCCTTTCCATGTGTTTACATGTGCGTGCCGTGCGTTTCTACTGGGCATCACACAGTCAAACAGGTCAACTCCACGCGCCACAGCTTCCAGAATGTTTCCAGGCGTTCCAACGCCCATCAGATAACGGGGGCGGTCTTCCGGCATGAACGGTTCAACCGTTTCGATAATGTGGTACATTACATCGGCCGGTTCTCCTACAGCCAGACCGCCGATTGCGTAACCGTCCAAATCGAGCTTTGCGATTTCTTTCATATGCGCGACACGCAGATCATCATAAACACAGCCTTGATTGATGCCAAACAACATTTGGTTTGGATTAATTGTATCGGGGAGGCTGTTTAATCTCTGAAGCTCTGCTTTACAGCGCTTTAGCCAACGGGTGGTTCGCTCACAGGATTGTTTGGAATACTCGTGCGTTGATGGGTTTTCTACACATTCATCAAACGCCATGGCAATGGTAGAACCGAGGTTGGATTGAATTCTCATGCTTTCTTCCGGCCCCATAAAGATTCGCCGCCCGTCTACATGTGAAGAAAAGGTAACACCCTCTTCTTTAATTTTACGAAGCTTGGCCAGAGAAAATACCTGAAAACCGCCGCTGTCTGTCAGAATCGGTCCATCCCAACCCATAAATTTGTGGAGCCCACCCAGTCGTTTAATGAGCTCATCGCCGGGCCTTACATGTAAATGATAAGTATTACACAATTCGACCTGACACTTTAGTCCTTTTAAATCATAAGATGAAATGCCGCCTTTGATTGCGGCGGCTGTTCCAACATTCATAAATGCTGGTGTTTGAACCGTGCCATGGACTGTTTCAAAGTGGCCGCGACGAGCGCTCCCGTTTTTGTGGTGAAGATGGTACATGTAACTCTCCTCATATAAAATAATCGAATCTGTTTCACTCCAGCGAACTTAAAATATATACGATTGATGACAAGCGTTTCGCTAAAAGCTATTCTTGAGTGAATCACCGGGTGCATCAAAAAATTGCTATTGCGCCCCTGATGCCAAGATGACATATCTTTTTATAAAATAAACCAAATATCTATTTATTTTACACCGTACACTGATTTTTTTCAATAATTTTTGAATGTATTTATGTGAGATGATTTCAATCACAGGTGAATAGCCAGCCGGACTAGGGAAAAGGGTATCAAATTCATATTAAATGTGATTTATTGGCATCACGCCGCCGATGTCATGTAAAAAAATGACGGTTGTTACTTGCTTAACTTATCCAATGCGGCGATTGTACATTTAATCAATTATAATGATATCATAGAAAAACAGCGAACCTTGCTTTTGTAAGGTTCGCTGAATCCGATGATTTAATCTGCGGGTTTTCCGGCTTGAAGCCCGTTGCTCATTTTTCAGATTTATGATTAATACTTATTAATTGGCATACTGAAAAATTCGGATTAAATGATTGCCATCGCGTCGCCGAAACTAAAGAAACGGTATTTTTCATCTACCGCAACTTTATATGCGTGCATGGTTTTGTCATAGCCCAGAAATGCGGAGACCAACATGATCAGTGTGCTTTCCGGAAGATGGAAATTGGTGATCAGGCCGTCAATGCATTTGAATTCATAGCCGGGATAGATAAATATATCGGTATCTCCATGGCATTCGCGCGCTTCGCCATAAAGAGAAAAAACACTTTCCAATGTTCTGCAGCTGGTTGTTCCAACCGCGATGACACGGCCGCCGGACGCCTTGGTTTGATTAATAAGATCTGCTGTTTCTTTTGACATCATATAATGCTCGCTGTGCATTTTGTGGTCGGTAATTTCATCCGCTTTAACCGGGCGGAACGTTCCAAGACCAACATGCAGAGTGACATGTGCAATGTGAATTCCCATCGCTTCAATTTGTTTCATTAGTTCCGGGGTAAAATGAAGCCCGGCAGTGGGAGCAGCAGCGGATCCACTGACCTCGGAGTAAACAGTTTGATAACGTTCTTTATCTTTTAACTGTTCGGTGATATAAGGGGGAAGAGGCATCTGGCCAATCTGATCAAGGGCATGATAAATCGAACCTTCACATTCAAGTTTTACTAGCCGTTTGCCGTCATCTAGAATTTCGAGGACTTCTGCTTCTAAAAGCCCGTTGCCAAATACAAAGCGTGCGCCTGGTTTTGCTTTTTTCGCGGGTCTGCATATAATTTCCCAATTCTGGTTCGTTTTTTGCTCCAAAAGCAAAAATTCAATTGCACCGCCCGTTTCTTTTTTTTGCCCGTAAAGCCGCGCGGGAATTACACGGGAATCATTTACGATCAAAAGGTCTCCTTTTTTCAAAAAAGAGGGGAGATTGTGAAAAATACTATGTTCGATTTTACCTGTCTTCCGATCAATATGCATCAGTCGTGAACTGTCACGCGGTTCTACCGGTGTCTGCGCGATCAACTCTTCCGGAAGATCGTAATAAAAATCGCTGCGTTTCATTAAAAATATCTCCTTTGTTTTTGCGGGCACTTCGTTATTTCTTTAAAATATGTTGACAGCAGATAACCGTCAATGGTATGATAAAGCAAGGTAGAATAATTGATAGAGGTGCGGATTCAATAAGTCGTTTTGCGCAGAAATGCCCGTTTCGTAGCAGCGCAGAATAAAAGGTGAATCTGCCGAAGAATTTGACTGTTCGGGCAGAGTCAGGTTCTGGTTGCAGGTCTGAATAAGTCTGTGACTGTCATCATAATCTTTATGATGGAGAGCTATCGCATTTAAGCGAGTCTAACGCTTCTATTATATTGTATTATGAACCAGTTTTCAACTGGTTTTTTTATACCTAAATCAGTTCCCAGAAAACCGGGGCAGAAGGGATGTTTTGTTGTTATGAAGTCATTTAATGTAGGAATCATTGGCGGAACGGGAATGGTTGGCCAGCGCTTTGCAACGCTGCTTGAAAATCATCCTTGGTTTCATGTAAAGGTTATTGCCGCTTCTTCACGCTCTGCCGGTAAAAAATATGTCGACGCGGTAGGCGCTAGATGGGCAATGCAGACTCCTATTCCGGAAAGCATGAAAGATATTGTTGTTATGGATGCACAAAAAGATATCGAAAAGATTACCTCTATGGTGGATTTTGTTTTCTGTGCAGTTGATATGAAAAAAGATGAGATCAAAGCGTTGGAAGAGGCATATGCCAAAGCGGAATGTCCGGTTATTTCCAATAACTCTGCAAACCGTGGTACACCTGATGTTCCAATGATGGTTCCGGAAATCAACGCCGACCATGCGCAGGTAATTGAGGCACAACGGAAACGCCTTGGCACCAAACGCGGATTTATTGCAGTCAAATCCAACTGCTCCATTCAAAGCTATGTTCCGGCGCTTTCTCCTTTGCGTGATTTCGGTATTACCAAAGTGCTTGCATGTACTTATCAGGCAATCTCCGGGGCGGGCAAAACATTTGAAACCTGGCCGGAAATGGTCGATAATCTGATTCCGTACATCGGCGGAGAAGAAGAGAAGAGCGAACAGGAGCCGTTAAAAGTCTGGGGTAAAGTGGTTGATGGGAAGATTGTAAACGCTGAATCTCCTGCAATTACAACCCAGTGTTTGCGTGTTCCAGTTTCGGATGGACATATGGCGGCTGTATTTGCTTCATTTGAAAAGAAACCTTCTTTTGATGAAATTAAAAAACGCTGGGCAGAGTTTAAAGGTGAGCCTCAGGAACTTGAGCTTCCTTCTGCACCGAAACAGTTCCTGCACTATTTCGAAGAAGACAATATGCCTCAAACAAAATTGCATCGTAATCTGGAAAACGGCATGGCTGTCAGCATTGGGCGTTTGCGTCCAGACAGTCAGTATGACATTAAATTTGTTTGCCTTTCTCACAATACGTTGCGCGGCGCAGCTGGCGGCGCTGTTTTGATGGCGGAACTCTTAGCTGCAAAAGGATATATGGACTGATTTTTGTAATTCCCACTTTGATGAAATATTTACCAGGTATACATTTCACTCTTTATAAGCGAAACGGGGAATCATCATGTACTTATATTACGGAACATTTAAGCGGACCGAGCCTCAGGTGAAATTTGGAGCAGAAGAATTGATAAAAGCGTTAAACGCAGCAGGAGAGCCGTGTTTTTGCGAGCATCTTTCCGCTTATTTGCCTGATTCGTCTGCTGCTTCCATTCACCTGCAAATTCTTCCGGAATTGCCGGAAGAAGGTTTTGATATTGCAGTCAACGGCAATCAAGTCTGTGTTTCCGGCGGAGACGCGACCGGTGTTATGTACGGCGCGCTTGATCTAGCTGAAACTATCCAGCTGTACGGTTTGGATAAAATATCCCCTAAAACCGAAAAACCGTTTCTGAAAAAACGAGGAATTAAATTTAACCTTCCATATCAGGTTCTGGCGGAAGGGGATGTCTTTCAGAAGAATCAAAAGCCGGTTATGACAATTGATTTCTGGAGAGATTATATTGATTTTCTTGCCAGAAATCGGTACAACTGCTTGAGCCTTTGGTCTGAAAACCCGTTTGAAATGATGTTCCGGCTGGATAAGTATCCTCAGGCCACTCCATACTCTGACGAAGAGTTGTTTCGGTTTAAAGAGGTTTATCGTTTTATTTTTCGCCATGCGAAAGAACGCGGTATTGAAACTTTTTTGATTACCTGGAATCTTCGTATCAGTTCGGCAATTGCCAAAGGGCTTGGTTTGCCGGAAGAGCTGGGGGCCGGGGATTATGTAAATGATGATTACATTCACGATCGTCGTGCGGTTGCGTTGCGTCAACACAATGATCTTATTAAAGATTATTTCAAAGAGTGTATTAAAACACTTCTTATGACATATCCTGATTTGACTGGCCTTGGGACGTCAAACAGCGAAGAGTTGGTTGGTACCCCAGCAGAGTGTGAAGAGTGGGTTGTTGATACCTATCTTGCGACACTTCTGGAAATGAAGGCGGATGTTCCGTTTATTCATCGTACCAATATGTCAAACGGCACAATTGCCAAGGAAATGTTTCTGGATCAGTATCCTTGTAAACGTAAATACATCAGCTGGAAATATTCCAATGCACATATGTATTCACATCCCTTGCCGCAGTTTGAAAAACTGTTTGACGCTTGGGGAGTGATTGATTTAACTGGTGTGCGCGTGCTTTACACGGTGCGCAACGATGATTTTCATAATCTTCGCGGATGTAATGCTTCCTTTATTTCTCAGTATATTAAAGGCATGAATAAGCCTTATGTTGATGGGTTTTACTGGGGAGCAGACGGCTATTTGTGGGCCAAAAACATCCAGCATCATCCCGATTTTCACCTTGCTTCTGAGTATTCTTTTGAGAAAGATTGGGCGCAGTTTGAAATGCTCGGGCGGCTAGGGTATAATCCTGATCTTCCGCTTTCGCTGTGGGATGATAAATATGTTGCGCGTTATGGTTCCGTTGGTAAGATTATCAATCGTGGACTTTCGCTTGCAATTGATAATCTGTGCGCCGTCAATCGTTTGATTTGGCTTAATTATGACTATCAATGGCATCCCGAAAGTTTGCTTTCCGCTTTTGGATTCCGCACTGTTCTGGATATGATGGAAAGCGAAAGCATGCCAGCAGTCGGCACAATCGGTATGAAGCAGTATTTAAATATGCAAAAGTCCGAAGAAACGATTTCGGGTGAAACGCCAGATGATATTTTTGCGTTGCTTGAACAAAACAATGCTGAAATTAAGCGTGCAATTGATGAATTTAATGGATACTGTTCCAATCCAATTGGTGAGCTTGCCTGTATTTTACTGGATATGAAGGCATGGTATTACTTGGACGAATACTATCTCTGTAAATTAAAAGCGGCGATGTGTTTGCTCCGATATCGTGCAGGCGATGGCCAAGAATATCAGACAAAGGCCGTATCTTTGCTTGAGCAGGCGCTTGGGCATTGGCGCAATCTTTCTGAAATTGGTTCCCGTCACTTCATCCCATATTACATGGGGCGTGTGAATCATTATTTCGGCTGGTGCCTGTATTTAGATGAAGTGGAACGCGACATTCTTCTTGCAAAACAGCTTTCTAAATGATTTGTTTTCTATTGTTTTTATGCCTGTTTTCAGGCTTTTGATACCTCTGTAAAGGAGCTCTTTTATGAAAAAAGTTATTTTTACCGGTGCGGGTGTTGCGATTGTCACCCCAATGCATGCAGATGGTTCTGTGAATTATGAAAAACTCGGTGAAATCATTGATTTTCAAATTGAAAACAACACCGATGCAATCGTTATTTGTGGTACAACGGGTGAGTCTGCCACGCTGGATCACGAGGAACATGTAAAGGTAATTGCGTATGCGGTAGAACGTACCAATAAACGTATTCCGGTTGTAGCGGGTGCTGGAAGCAATGATACAGCCTATGCAGTCAAACTCTGCAAAGAAGCGGCTTCGGTTGGCGTGGATGGTTTGCTTTCCGTTACACCATATTACAATAAGACTTCTCAGGCCGGACTGGTCAAACATTTCAATACCATTGCGGATGCCACTGATCTCCCGGTTATTCTATACAACGTTCCATCCAGAACCGGTACGCGCATTGCTCCTGAAACTTATTTGGAACTTTCTAAACATCCGAATATTGTCGCTACAAAAGAGGCTTGCGGCAATATTTCAGACATTGCTAAAACCAGAGCCCTTTGCGGTGATGAGTTAAATATGTATTCTGGTGATGACAACCAGATCGTCCCCATCCTTTCGTTGGGCGGAATAGGTGTGATTTCTGTGCTTTCCAATATTCTGCCGCAGCAGACACATGATATTTGCAGCTTGTATCTTGAGGGCAAAACAAAAGAGAGCGCGGATTTACAATTGAAATACCTTAAACTTATGAACGATATGTTTATTGATGTAAATCCGATTCCTGTAAAAGAAGCAATGAATCTGATGGGAATGGAAGTCGGACCTTGCCGGCTGCCGCTTGTTCCTCTGTCGGAAAACGCAAAAGAACATCTGGTCTCTACCATGAAAGAGTACGGCTTGATCTAAGTAATAACAATTCAGTGTGGAAGTGGAAAACGTGAAAAAAATATTGTTGTGTGGTTGTAACGGAAAAATGGGGCGTGTTATTCGCAGCTGTGTGGACGCGAGACAAGATTGCGAAATTGTCGCCGGAGTGGATTTAACAGAAGACTCGTTGGCGTCATTTCCTGTTTTTCAAAATATCGCGGATTGCTCTGTGAAACCGGATGTTATCATTGATTTTTCGCATCCATCACTTTTGTCCGGAATTTTGGATTTTGCGCAAAAGAATACTACACCGGTCGTTTTGGCTACAACAGGCTATTCAGCGGAACAGATTGAACAAATTAAAAATGCGACCTCAAAAATCGCCGTATTCTTTACGTTTAATATGTCAATCGGTGTAAATCTGCTTACAGAATTGGCCAAAAAGGCAACTGCGGTTCTTGGCGGACAATTTGATATTGAAATTATTGAAAAGCATCATAATCAAAAAATTGACGCCCCAAGCGGTACAGCCATCATGCTTGCGAACGCGATCAATGAGGCTGCTGGTAATACATATCAATATGTGTATGACCGCCATGCGGTAGTAAAAAAGCGTGAAGCAAATGAAATTGGCATTCATTCCGTGCGCGGCGGTACGATTGTCGGTGAGCATGAAGTGATTTTTGCCGGACGCGATGAAATTTTATCATTGAAGCACACCGCTATGTCAAAAGAAATTTTCGCGGTTGGTGCGGTCAATGCTGCGGTTTATTTATCAGAGCAATCTGCCGGACTTTATGATATGCGAAATATGCTTTCAGACTGATGCTAAGGAGTTCATTATGAAATCTTTGATCACGAAAATCACTTCTTCTCGAGAAGTGACATTAATTACATTGGAAAGCGCACCTTCTCAGGTAGGTTTTCTTTCAGATGTTTTTGGCGAGGTTGCACGTCAGCAAATCAATGTGGATATGATTTCGCAGTCGGCTCCTACCGGAAATACAGTATCTGTTTCATTTACTGTTTCGGATGAAGATATGCCAAAGGTTCTTAAAATTGTAAAAGGGTTGTCCGCAGCATATCCTGAAGTGCGTTCAATGGTAAGCAGCTCAAATGTAAAAATCAATTTGTTTGGTGAAAATCTTCCTGCGTATTGCGGCGTAGCGGCCGAAGCATTTTCGGCGTTAAAAAAGCAGGAAATTGATATTTTGATGATTACAACTTCGGATGTGGATATTTCGCTTTTGATTCCGGAAGCATTCTGTGAAAATGCGCTTAGCGCGTTACATGAGCAATTCTCTTGCTGATTACAATTTTTTTGTTGTGTCATAATAAAAATGTGGTATAATAGAGTCAAGAAAATTGGCGCTATTATACCATTTTTTATGGATGATTTTACATAAAAAGGAGGCATTGGCATGGAAAAGGAAAGAACAGTTCAAACAAGAAGCTTAAGGGTTTCTGAAAGTGTTGTCTATACTGTTACAAAACAAACCGTAATGGAGATTGACGGAGTACACAGTCTTGCCCCCGGGCGGTTGAGTGTCAAAAACTTCCTGTTGCGCTCCAAGCCTGCAGAAGATTCGATAAAAATTGTTTTAAGTGTTGATTCTGCGCAGATCAGCGTCAGCGTGAATTTGCTTTACGGTTATAAAATTAAGGAAATTGCAGAACGTATTCAAAAAAATGTGAAGGCTGCTGTGCAAAATATGACCGGTATTACGGTATCGAAAGTGAATGTTCATATTGCCGGTGTTGTAAAAAATGAAACCAGTTTGTAAGGAGAAGTTAAATGACAAGACGGCAGATGCGTGAAAATTGTTTTATTCTTTTATTTGAACGGGCTTTTGTGGAATATACTCCGGAAGAACTGTTTGCGCTTGCAGAAGAATGTGATGAGGTTTCTCTCAATCCAACTGTAAGAACTTATTATAATGAAATCAATAATCATTTGGGTGAAATTGATACGATAATCGAACATAATTTAAAAAATTGGAGCATCAACCGTATTTCTAAGGTTGCGCTCTCTCTTTTAAGATTAGCTGTTTATGAAATTTGCATTTTAAAAGAAGTAGAACCGGCAATTGCGATTAATGAAGCGATTGAAATAGCAAAAACTTATTCTACTAAAGAAGATGCAAACTACATTAACGGTGTGCTTGGTTCTGTGGTTCGTTCAATGACAGCAGAAGAAACGGTGTAATTATGGCGCTTTATCTTGGATTAGATACTAGCAACTACGCTTCGTCTGCTGCCCTTTACGATACGCAAACCGATAAGGTATATATGAATCGCAAACTGCTTCCGGTTCAGGAAGGTTCACTTGGCCTACGTCAGTCGGAAGCGGTTTTTTTGCATGTCAAACAGTTTTCTGATGTGATTAATGAACTGTTACGGCAAGCAGATTGCGCAGGTCAACCACTTTCCGGTGTTGGTGTTTCTGTTTTTCCAAGAAGGGCAGAAGGGTCTTATATGCCTTGTTTTCTGGTTGGAAAAATGGTGGCAAAAGCTTTGGCAGATGTCAATCAACTGCCTTGTTATACCTTTTCTCATCAGGAAGGACATATTACCTCTGCGTTGTACTCTTCTGGCTGCATGAATTTTTTTCAAGAACGTTTTTTGGCATTTCATGTTTCCGGCGGAACTACAGAAGCAGTTTTGGTTGAGCCGTCTGATTCTTCTCTTTTTTCCGCTCAACTGGTAGCCAAAACTTTAGATTTGCATGCCGGGCAATTGGTGGATCGAATTGGTGGATTGTTAGGCTGTAAATTTCCGGCTGGGCCGGAAGTTGAGGCGCTCGCCGCAAATTATACTGGAATCATTCGTACACGGGCTACGTTAAAAGGGGCGGATGTTTGCCTTTCCGGAATTGAGAATCAGTGCCGTAAATTGTTGGATGAAGGAAGAGATGCTTCCTATATAGCTCGTTTTTGCCTGGAAAGTATTTGTTCTGCGCTTTGTGCTATGGTGCAAAAGCTGACAAATGAATATGGAAATCTTCCAGTTGTTTTTGCCGGCGGGGTAATGTCCAACCTGCTCATACGAAACAGACTTGCTCAAACTGCGGAGTGTTATTTTGCTGAGCCGTCCTTTTCAGCGGATAACGCTGCAGGAATTGCGATACTCGCATCGCGGAAGGGAAAAAAGTGTGAATGATTATAATTGTGTCAGTGTTTCTGAAGTAAATGAATATATTAAAAATATCCTGTCAGCTGATGAAAATTTGACAGGATTGTTTATTAGGGGCGAAATTTCCAATTTTAAACATCACTTGAAATCAGGGCACTTGTATTTTACTTTAAAAGACGAAAAAACATCTCTAAAAGCAGTAATGTTTCGCTCCAATGCGCAACGTTTAAACTTTCATCCAAATGACGGTATGAAAGTGATTGTATTTGGAAGTGTACGTGTGTTTGAGCGCGATGGTGTGTATCAGCTTTATTGTGAAGACATGCAGCCTGATGGTGTGGGTGCATTATATCTCGCGTTTGAGCAACTTAAGAAAAAACTTGGAGCCAAAGGATATTTTGACCCGGAGCGAAAACGCCCCATTAAGCAGCTCCCGGAAACCTTGGCTGTTATTACCGCTGAAACAGGCGCTGCCTTACAGGATATATTAAATATTATTACCCGGCGTTATCCGCTGGTAAAAATCAAGCTATTGCCCGTTCTTGTTCAGGGAGAAACTGCACCCCAAAGCATAGCGAAAGCGTTTGCGATCATTCAAAAACAGGGGCCTGGGTTTGCGGATACTGTTATCCTTGCCAGAGGCGGCGGATCACTGGAAGATTTGTCCGCGTTTAACACAGAATTGGTCGCTGAAGCAATATATAATTGTCCAATTCCGGTCATCTCGGCAATTGGGCATGAGGTAGATTTTACAATTGCTGATTTTGTAGCAGATCTGCGCGCGCCTACTCCTTCTGCGGCAGCTGAACTGGCTGTTCCGAACCGGACGGATCTTTATAATGTGCTCGACAATGCACAAAATATATTGTATAATTATACATTGAAAGCTGTGAATGATTGCGCTGTACGGCTTCATCAATTATCCGGTCAATTGCTTACTTTTTCACCGGAAAAACAGCTTCAAGGGAAACGTTTTCTCTTGGAGAAAGCATCACAAAAACTTTCTTATTGCATAAACGCACAGTTAAAACAGGCGAAAGGTTCTTTTGTTTCACTTGCCGGTATGCTTGAAGCGCTCAGTCCGCTTCAGGTGTTAACGCGTGGTTATTCAATCACGTTTGCTGATGGAGTTCCTGTTCGTGACGCAGGTCAGGTGAACAAAGGGCAAACAATAGAAACAAAGCTTGAAAAAGGCAGTTTAATCAGTGAGGTTATTGAAATAAATGGCTAGTCGAAAATTAACGGTTGAATCCGCTTTACAGCGTTTGCAGGAAATTACTGATTCCCTTGAAAAAGGCGAATTATCTTTAGAACAATCCTTAAAGTTGTATGAGGAAGGCGTTGGTTTGACAGCGGCCTGTAAAAAAATGCTGGATGATGCAGAACTTAAAATTGCCAAACTCTCGATAGAAAATGAAACGGGTGAAGCAGAAAATGATTGATGTTGCAACACGATTAAAAGAATACGAAAATCTCGTTAATACATCGCTTGAAGAGTATATGCAGCATTATTCTTCAAACGACGCTCAATCTGTCGTGTATCAGGCAATGGATTATAGCCTGATGGCGGGAGGAAAGCGTTTGCGGCCGGTTCTGGTCCTGGAATTCTGCAAAATGTTTGGAGGGACTCCAGAAGATGCTCTGCCACTTGCTTGCGCAGTGGAAATGATTCACAGTTACTCGCTGATTCATGATGATCTTCCTTGTATGGATGACGATGATTTCAGACGTGGAAAACCATCTTGTCACAAACAGTTTGGAGAAGCCAACGCACTTTTAGCAGGAGATGGATTATTAACTGCTGCTTTCAGCTCGATTGCTGAAATGGGCGCGCTTGCTGCTGAACAAAAAGTAAATTGCATTTCTGTTCTTGCACAGTGCGCGGGCGTAAAAGGAATGGTAGGCGGTCAGATTATTGATTTGAAGACCGAGACAGGAGAAATTGAAAAAGATTTACTTGTAGAGATGTATTCTTTAAAAACCGGTGCGTTGTTAACAGCCTCCTGTTTATTGGGCGCATACGCCGGAAATGCTTCCGATGAGTATTTCGATTTGATTAAGGACTATGCGAAATATTTAGGACTTGCTTTTCAGGTAGTTGACGATATTTTAGATGTTACGGGCAATCAAGAAATTTTAGGGAAACCAATTGGAAGCGACAATGAAAATCATAAAACTACTTTTGTAACATTGTATGGTGTAGACGGTGCGTCAAAAAAAGCGCAGGAATACACTGCATCTGCGAAACAGGCGCTTTCACAGCTGCCTAATAATGAGTTTCTGATGGCTTTAACCGATTTTTTATGTGTTCGGGATCATTGAATCAAAGAGGTAGTTATGTCAGATTTATTAGGATTGTTGAGCAATTATGTGTTAATTACCGCATTGGTTGGCTGGGCTTCTGCCCAAGTACTTAAAACGGTAATACATTCTGTCACAACCGGAAGGTTTGATATAAGTAGAATGACAGGTGATGGCGGCATGCCTTCTTGCCATTCTGCGTGCGTTTGTGCGCTTGCGCTTGCTGTTTCAAGGAAACTTGGGTTTGCTTCACCTGAATTTGGAATCGCTTTTATTTTTGCAGTTATTGTTATGAATGACGCAATGGGTGTACGGCGCGCCGCTGGTGAGCACGCAAAACTTCTGAATAAAATGATGGAGGAAGACCAGAAAACGGATATTGATTATTTTGATGATACCGCTGATGATCCCAAAGAGTTAAAAGAATTTTTGGGTCATACACCGCTTGAAGTGCTGTGCGGCGCCCTTTTAGGAATCATTATCGCTATGGTTGTTCCTGTATTTTAATATATTGGTTAGGTGTTGATTTTCTTATGAACGAAAGTTTATTGAAAAATATTCACACTCCACAAGATTTAAAGAAATTAAACAATAAAGAATTAAATGAACTATGCAGAGAAATCCGCCGCTTTTTAATCGATTCTGTTTCCAAAACAGGTGGGCACCTTGCCTCGAATCTTGGAGTCGTTGAATTGACTGTTGCGCTTCATCGTGTTTTCAATCTTCCAGATGATAAGATTATTTGGGATGTCGGGCATCAAAGTTATGTCCATAAAATTTTGACCGGGCGGGCGGATCGTTTTGATACACTAAGAAAAGAAAACGGACTTTCAGGCTTCCCGCGTTCTTCTGAAAGTGAATTTGATTCCTTTTTGGGCGGACACGCCAGCACTTCAATTGCCGCAGCGTATGGCATCGCGAAAGCCAATACTCTGCAGGGGAAAAATGACCATGTTATTGCGGTTATCGGAGATGGCGCGCTGACTGGCGGCCTTGCTTACGAGGCAATCAATAATGCTGGGCGGAGCAAAGATAACTTGATTGTTATTTTAAACCACAACAGCATGTCTATTTCAAAAAATGTCGGAGCTTTTGCACGGTATCTTGCAACCATACGTTCTAAACCCGGATATTTGCGTGCAAAACACAATACGGAGCAGGCTCTCGATCACATTCCGGTTATCGGTTCTTCGTTTAAACAGGCTTTAAAAAATTCAAAATCCGCTGTTAAGAACTTGATTTATCACAGCAATCTGTTTGAGGACTTTGGGTTTAATTATTACGGGCCGGTTGACGGTCATAATTTACAGGAATTGACCGATACTTTAAAAGCTGCTAAGCTCGGAAAAGGCGCTGCTTTTATTCAGGTAGTGACCGTGAAAGGAAAAGGTTATCAATTTGCGGAAGAAAACCCCGGAGCTTATCATGGAGTTCCGAAATTTGATGTAGAGACAGGAAATCCGGACGTTGCGCACAACAACAGTTATTCGACAGTAGCCGGAAAAACGTTGACTGCACTGGCAGAACGTGATAATCGGATCTGTGCGATTACTGCCGCAATGAAGTATGGTACTGGATTACAGTATTTTTCTGCGGCACATAAAGATCGTTTTTTTGATGTGGGCATTGCCGAGGAGTTTGGAGTAACATTTGCGGCAGGACTGTCAAGCAATGGCATGCTCCCAGTCTTTGCGGTTTATTCCACGTTTTTACAGCGTTCTTATGACCAAATTCTGCATGATGCCGCGATTGAACGTCGGCATATTGTTCTGGCAGTTGATCGCGCCGGTATTGTGGGAGACGATGGAGAAACGCATCAGGGAATTTATGATGTTGCATTTTTAAGCACAATCCCAGGTGTTACCATATTATCCGCTGCAACCTATCATGAATTGCGCTGGATGTTAAAACACGCGTTGTATCAGTATCCGGGAGTGGTAGCGGTACGTTACCCCCGTGGTGCACAACCTGAAACGTATGTCAATGATGATACAGAAGCTCCTGCGCTTTATAAATATGTATTAAGCCAAAGCGGTGAAAAGAAAGTTTTAGCTGTTATTTATGGGCGGCTGATGTTTTCTTTAAACGATGCTCTAGAGCAATTGGACGATTCTGCAGATCAAATTGCTGTAATGAAATTAAATCAAATTCATCCGATTCCTGTAGAAGCTATACAGCATGCATTGGAATATGATACGGTTTGTTTTTTTGAAGAAGGAATCAAAAGTGGTTCTATCGCAGAACAATTTTTAACAGAATTAGAGGAACAGGGATTTAGCGGGCGTTTTATCATCCGGGCAATTGATGATCAGTTTGTTCCGCAAGCATCTGTAGAAAGTGCGCTAAAACACCTTGGGCTTGACGCAGACAATATTTCCGAAGTGCTGCGAAACGCACTTCAAGATTGAGGTGACCAGATTGGCCGATAAAAAACGGTTGGATTTACTGTTAACAGAAAAAGGCTTTGCCCCTTCCAGAGAAAAAGCGAAAGCGTTGATTATGGCTGGCGATGTTCTTGTAAATGGAGATCGCGCTGATAAAGCGGGGGAGCTGTATTCTGAAACAGCCAAGATTGAAATCATCGGGAATCAGCTTCGCTATGTAAGCCGGGGCGGATTAAAGTTAGAAAAGGCAATGCAGGCATTTTCTCTGGATTTGAAAGGAAAGATCTGCATGGATATTGGTGCCTCAACCGGTGGCTTTTCGGATTGCATGTTACAAAATGGCGCTGTAAAGGTATATGCAATCGATGTGGGTTATGGTCAGCTCGCCTGGTCACTACGTACAGATGATCGGGTCATTAATCTGGAGCGTACAAATGTGCGTTATCTTACACAAGAACAAGTCCCCGATGCAATTGATTTTGCTTCTATTGATGTTTCTTTTATCTCTTTAACGCTTGTTTTGCCGGTTTTACAGAAATTTTTAAAACCGAATGGCGAAGCAGTTTGTCTCGTTAAACCACAGTTTGAAGCAGGAAAAGGGAAAGTTGGTAAAAAAGGGGTCGTTCGTGAGCCGGAAATTCATCTGGAAGTTCTTAATAAAATTTTTGAGTTTTGTAATCAGTCCAGTTTATGTGTAAAGCATATCGACTTTTCACCAATTAAAGGTCCGGAAGGCAATATCGAATATCTTTTTCACCTCATAAATTGTAATGCACCATCTGATTTCAAGGAAGAAGATTTGAAATCTCTTGTTTTAACATCTCATAGCCAGCTGGATAAAGGAGAAAGCTGATGCGTTTTTTTGTTGTCACCAATCTGGAAAAACAAAATGCAGAGCAATGCACCGTTTCTGTTTTAAATAAACTTGTTTCTTTGGGTGGTCAGGTCACTATTCCGGAACACTTGGCCGATAATTTTTCAATGATTCCGGGGATTTTGTCTGCTCCGCAGCAAAAAGCATGTGCGGAATGTGATATCGTTATTTCTATCGGCGGTGATGGTACATTAATTCATGTTGCCAAAACGGCCGCTTTATTTGGTAAACCTGTGCTGGGGATCAATACAGGCAGACTTGGATTTTTGACTCGTATGGAGCAAAATGAAATTTCCCAGCTTTCGCGTTTGTTTACAGGTGATTATGTGATCGAAAAACGCATGATGTTAGAGTTCCAAAATACTTCTGCAGCATCCGGCCCCCAAAAATACACCGCTCTTAATGATGTTGTTCTTTCAAGGGGTGCTCTGTCGAGGATCGTTGATCTTTCTATTTTTTGTGATGGAGCGCCGGTCAGTCAGTACAGGGCTGACGGCCTTGTTTTCTCCACCCCCTCGGGTTCTACCGCTTATTCTCTCTCGGCAGGCGGGCCGATTGTAGAACCGGATATGGAATGCATCGTTATGAGCCCGATTTGCCCTCATTCGCTTTATGCGCGCTCAATGGTGTTTTCTCCCAACCATGAAATTTCGGTAAAAACATCTTTCGAACGCTCTAACGATGCGTATATTACCATTGACGGTGCAGAAGGTTTTCCAATCGCCCCTGGTGATTTGATTTCTGTTCGCATGTCGAAAGAATATGCAAAGCTGATCAGTCTTGATATTTCCTTTTTTGAAATTTTAAGTAAAAAATTTATTGATCATAAATAAATGTTACGGAGGTGATGACATGAAAGCAAAACGTCATGCCAAAATATTGGAGATGATTGCCAATCATTCCATTGATACACAGGAAGATCTTCTGCAGAATTTGAAAAAAGAAGGTTTTAATGTTACACAGGCTACTGTTTCAAGGGATATTAAGGAGCTTCATCTGGTCAAAGTGATGAACCCTGATGGAAGCTACAGCTATTCTAACATTACCGGTCATTCTTCCGAAAATATTTCACATCGTTTTCACACGATTTTTGTCCAGTCGGTTGTCAAGGTAGATTATGCGGAAAATATCGTTGTCATTCGTTGTTATACCGGAATGGCACAAGCTGCATGTGCTACTTTGGATTCCATGCACTGGAATTCCCTGGTGGGCACAATTGCGGGTGATGACACAATTTTTGCGTTAATGCGTACTTCCGAACATGCAGCAGCGCTCGCCAGCGAATTGCGCAAGTTGATTGATACACATACATCTACAATCCAAAAATAGCAGAGAGGCACGCAGTATGTTATCGGAAATATACATTCAGAATCTTGCAGTCATTGAAAAAGCGGCGATTGATTTTTCAATGGGCCTCAATATTTTTACCGGTGAGACCGGTGCGGGTAAGTCAATTGTGGTTGATTCCATTAATGCTGTTCTTGGGCAGCGTGTTTCCCGGGAAATTGTCCGCACTGGGTGTGATAAAGCGGTTGTAGTGGGCGTGTTTACCGACCTTCCGGATCATGTATTAAATAAAATCTCGGAATATGGCTATGAAACAGATAACGGGCAGTTGATTGTACAGCGTGAGATTCATGCGGACGGGCGTGGGAACGCTCGTATCTGCGGGCGCCCGGCCAGCATTTCTGTGGTAAAAGATATTTGCAGCGAACTGGTAAATATTCACGGTCAGCATGATAATCAAGCACTTTTGTCAACCGAAAAGCACATTCATATGTTGGACGAATACGGTGGCTATGATGATGTTCTAGAAACCTATCGTTCTATTTTTCATGAATTGCGTGATGTAGTTGTTGAGATGAAAAATCTCTCAGCGGATGAAACGCAGAAAGAGCAGCGCCGGGATTTTTTAAGTTATCAGATTGATGAAATTGTTTCCGCCGATCTCCAACCGGATGAAGATATTCAGTTGGAAGAGGATGTAAAACTGATGCGCAATTATTCAAATATTGCGGAAAGTTTAAACGAAGCGCATCAATATTTGATGGGCGATGAAGAAAATAACGGCGCCGTTGATCTTCTCGCGTCAGCAAGCAGCGCGGTAAACTCGGTCGGTGAAAGTGGGGAAGAGCTTGAGAGCATCGCCACCGCTCTTCAGGATATTTACTATACCTTGCAGGAAGTGTCCGGCCGTATTGGTATTTTTATGGATGGGGTCGATTTTGATCCTGCACGTCTTGCGGCCATGGAAGAACGTTTGGATGAAATACGCCGGCTAAAGAAAAAATACGGTGGTAGCTTGGAAGAAATCAATCGTTATCTTGTTTCTGCGCAGCAGGAACTGGAAACGTTGGAAAGTGCAGATGCGCGTTTGGAAGAACTGGCGCAAAAACGGCATGAACTGATGCAGAAAGCACAGCAGCAGGGGGAAGTTCTTTCAAAATGCCGCGCGGAGGCAGCGAAACGTTTTACCGCATCGGTTACGCGTGAACTAAAGTTTCTGGATATGCCAAATGTCGTTTTAAAGGTTTTGCTGACTCCCTGTAAGATGAATCGCCTTGGGCGTGAGACGGTGGAATTTTTAATTTCCACCAACCCCGGCGAGCCGCCTAAATCCATCAGCAAAATTGCATCTGGAGGCGAGCTGTCCAGAATCATGCTTGCAATCAAAGATTGTTTAGCGGATAAGGACCGGATTCCGACCATGATTTTTGATGAGGTAGACACCGGTGTCAGTGGGCGTGCCGCACAAAAAATCGGGCTTAAACTCAAAGAAGTCGCACACAACAAACAGGTACTTTGTGTAACCCATTTAGCGCAAATTGCGGCGATGGCTGATACACACTTTTTAATTAAAAAGGACGCGCAGGATGGCCGAACCTATACTAGTGTGATACCGTTGGATTTTGAGGGAAGAAAGCATGAAGTTGCTCGCATTATGGGCACCGGAGAAATGTCAGACCTCCTTTTGCAGAATGCGGAACAAATGATACTAGCGGGCAAGGGTTGACAGTTTTATTGATTTGTGTTAGCATTTCATTTATAGTAAAAAGGCTATGATAAGAACAAGTAGCGGTCGGGAAAGCGATCCCAAGAGAGTGTTCGTTTGGTGAAAGAACATGACGCACCGGCTGTGAATACATCTTTGAGCCGCACCGGTGATAATGTAGTCGGTTGTCGGGTACGCCCGTTAAAGCGTTTGGGGTTGTTTGACCCTTTAAGGCCGTTTGCTGTGAAGCAACGGTAAATTGAGGTGGTACCGCGTTGATTCGCCCTCTGTCGCTTATTGAGCAGCAGAGGGCTTTTAATTTTTATCATTTAAAAAATCCGGAAAGGAACGGGTAAAATGACTGTTTTTGAAGAATTAAAACACCGTGGCTTAATTGCCCAGACAACAAATGAGGAAGAAATTGAAAAACTCCTCAACAATGAAAAAGTAACTTTTTATATCGGCTTTGACGCAACTGCTGACAGCCTTCATGTAGGGCACTTTCTCCAGTTGGTTGTCATGTCTCATCTGCAGAAAGCCGGACATCGTCCGATTGCGCTGCTCGGAACAGGAACAACTATGATCGGAGACCCGACCGGAAAAACCGATATGAGAAAAATGCTGACCAAAGAAGAAATCAATCACAACGCAGAATGTTTCCGCCGACAGATGTCCCGTTTTATTGATTTTGACGGTGACAGCGCTTTAATGGTCCGCAACGGAGACTGGCTTCTCAACCTGAACTACATGGAATTTATTCGAGACATTGGCGTGCATTTCTCAGTTAACCGGATGCTCACTGCTGAATGCTTTAAGTCCCGCCTGGAGCGTGGATTGAGCTTTCTGGAGTTTAACTACATGCTGATGCAGAGTTACGACTTTTTGGAGCTACATCGGAAATATGGTTGTAAAATCGAACTGGGCGGTGACGATCAATGGTCCAATATTTTGGGCGGTGTTGATTTGGTTCGCCGTGTTTGTTCCGAAGAGGTTTACGGCATGACTTTCACCCTTCTTACAACCAAAGAAGGAAAGAAAATGGGTAAAACAGAAAAAGGCGCCCTCTGGCTGGATGCGGAAAAAACATCTCCTTATGAGTTTTTCCAATATTGGAGAAACGTGGCAGACGAAGATGTTATTCGCTGCATGAAGCTTATTACCTTTATTCCCATTGAAGAGATCGAAGCGATGGAGCATTTAAGCGGAAGCGAACTCAACGCTGCCAAAGAACGCCTTGCATTCGAGGTCACCAAGATGGTGCACGGGGAAGAAGAAGCGCAAAAATGCCTGGAGACTGCGCGTTCACTTTTCGGTGCGAATCGTACAACCGATGACATGCCTTCTTCTGAAATTTCATCTGATCTGGTGCATGACGGAGCAATCGGTGTGCTGGACCTTCTGGTTGCAACCGGGCTTTGTCCTTCAAAAGGTGAAGGACGCAGACTGGTACAGCAGGGCGGTATCACCATTGATGATAATAAAATAGCGAATCCGACCGACACAATTTCGGTGGATGATTTTTCCAAAGGATACGTGGTTATAAGAAAAGGGAAAAAAGTATACCATAAAGCTATACTGAATTAACGGGGGCCTGTTTATGGGACACACTGCTGCGGATGAACAAAAGATCAAACAATTGCGCGAACGGCTTTTATACCACAGCCATCGCTATTATGTTTTGGATGATCCGGAAATTAGCGATTATGAATATGATATGCTCATGCAGCAGCTAAAGGAGCTGGAAAAACAGTTTCCGGAACTTGTTACGCCTGACTCGCCGACAATGCGGGTAGGTGGTGAGGCGGTTACGTTATTTAATAAAGTGGAACACGTTGTGCAAATGGGCAGTCTGCAGGATGTTTTCAATAAACAGGACGTGATTGATTTTGACGCTCGTGTTCGCGAAACCGTACCTGATCCGGAATATGTGATCGAGCCTAAAATTGATGGCCTTTCGGTTTCACTGGAATACGAAAACGGTATTTTTGTTCGAGGTTCAACCCGTGGGGATGGTTTTATTGGAGAGGATGTTACACTGAACCTTAAAACCATACACACTATTCCACTTAAACTGAACGAACCGTTTCCGGCATTTTTTGAGGTGCGTGGCGAGGTATATATGCCGCACAGCAGTTTTGAACAGCTGATTGAACGCCAAGAGGAAAATGGAGAAACACCATTTAAAAACCCAAGAAACGCGGCGGCAGGTTCGCTCCGGCAAAAGGACCCGAAAATTACTGCAACCCGTAAACTGGATATATTTGTGTTCAATATTCAGCGAATTTCAGAAGAAGTTGTACTTGAACGGCACAGTCAATCACTTGACTATTTAAAAACACTTGGTTTTCATGTCATTCCGTCTTACCGTACAGTTCGTCAGATTAGCGATGCAATAGACGAGATTGACTCGATTGGTTCCAAACGCAATAGCTATGAGTTCGATATTGACGGTGCCGTTGTAAAGGTTAATAACTTTGCAGACCGCACACGGTTAGGTGAAACAAGCAAATTCCCAAAATGGGCGGTTGCGTTTAAATATCCGCCGGAAGAAAAAACAACCACCCTGTTAAATATTGAGGTGAAAGTTGGACGCACCGGCGCCTTGACTCCTACCGCTGTGTTTGAACCCGTGCAACTGGCAGGTACTTCCGTCAGCCGGGCTGTATTGCATAATCAGGATTATATTACCCAAAAAGACATTCGAATTGGTGACCAAATCATAGTTCGCAAAGCGGGCGATATTATTCCGGAGGTCGTTGCCTCGCTGTCGCATAAAGACGAAAGCGTGCCTTATTTTTTGCCGGACCACTGCCCGGTTTGCGGCGCCGCAACCGAACGGGAAGAAGATGAAGCGGTTGTGCGTTGTCCAAACCCAGAATGCCCCGCAACCCTTTTACGTCATTTGATTCATTTTGTTTCCAGAAATGCTATGAATATTGACGGCTGCGGTCCTGCGGTACTGGAGACGTTAACAGAAAAAGGGCTTATCCATTCACCGGTTGATCTGTACAGCCTGAAAAAAGAGGATTTACTTCAACTTGATCGAATGGGGGATAAATCCGCTGATAATTTACTTTCGGCTATTCAAAACTCCAAAAAGAATCAGCTTTCCCAACTAATTTTCGGGCTCGGCATTCGAAATATCGGTGAGCAGGCGGCTAAATTGCTTTGCAGAAATTTTCCAACCATTGAATCGGTTATGAACGCTTCTTTGGAAGAGGTGCAGGCGATTGATGGCTTTGGCGATGTAATGGCGCAGCATGTTGTAGACTTTTTTGCTATGCCGGAAACACACCGTTTAATAGAGCGTTTTCGTGCCGCTGGATTGAATTTAAATGAGATTGTTACTGCTCCTGCGTCATCGAGCAAAATTACAGGTAAAACTTTTGTTTTGACCGGAACTTTGCCTACTTTAAAACGAAGTGAGGCGAAAAAATTAATCGAAGATGCAGGCGGTAAAGTTTCTTCCAGTGTTTCTTCAAAAACTGATTATGTAGTTGCAGGAGAAGAAGCAGGAAGCAAACTGGAAAAGGCTCATCAACTGAATATAACAGTTCTTTCTGAAGAAGAATTATTAAATTTATTACAGTAAATCGAATAAAAGAGCCGGACTG
>OFMJ01000601.1_pt1 | contig 35924 bp, 29 predicted proteins | sample 1541801 | NCBI WGS metagenome assembly OFMJ01 (sample SAMN04209234, study PRJEB22552) | human gut metagenome | biome: gut; material: feces | host: Homo sapiens | place: USA: Oklahoma
GGCCAGGAGGGCGGCACGGTATCAAACTGCTATGCCCTGGGCGCCGTGACGGCTACGAGCGATGCGGCCGGCGGGTTTGCAGGCTTTTTCATCACCTATGACAGCGGCAGCCCCAGCGTGCTGCAAAGCGTATACGCCTCCAACGACGTAAAGGCGCAGACAGGCGGCCCGCTGGCGGGCAGCAACCAAACCGTGGCCAAGGACGGAGACGGGACGGCGGTCAACTGTTATTACAATACGTATAAATCCGCCCCGGAAAACGTGGGCATGGCGCTCGAAGGCGCAGAGGGCAAAACGACCGCTGAGATGAAAACGCAGGCGTTTGCCGCGCTTTTGGGAGAGGCTTGGTCGGTGGATACCTCGCAGGGACAGGCCATTGTCAACAACGGGTATCCCTATTTGACGCAGGCCGCGCCCGCACCGGCGGCCCCCAGCGAGGAGCCCATTACGGTAAGCCTGCTCATTGCGCCGTATGATTACCAAGGCTATGGATTCCAGCCGGGACAGGTCATGCAGGTGCAGGTGGCCGGCGACCCTGTTACAGTCGAGGACGTGCTGGACGCCGCCCAGGCGCAGGGCCTGCTGTCTTACAAAGCGGAGCAGAGCAAGACCGGCGCGTTTGTAACGGAAATCAACGGCACGGCCCCCGAATCGCCCAACGGCTGGATGTTTACCATCAACGACAAGGCTTCCAGCGTTGGGATGGGGGCGGCCCAGGTGATGCCGGGGGACAAGATCCTTTGGTATGAGGGAACGACCTCGAACCACTTTGCGGCCCCGTCCTGGGCGGAGATGACAACGCCGGAGGAAGCAGCATACGAGGAGATCTACACCAAAGAGCAGCTGCTGGCCCTGGCAAACAGCGACAGCCCGGCGGAGGACTGGGCGAAAAACTACCGCCTGATGGCGGATATAGACCTGAGCGGGATAGATTTTTCCCCCATCGGCAGCGAGGAGGTCCCCTTCTCCGGCCGGTTTGACGGCAACGGGAAGACGCTGTCCAACCTGACGATAGAGCGCGGCGCGGGCAGCCAAAACCTCGGCCTGTTCGGGGTCATTCAAGGCGCTGTCATTGTGGACCTGACGCTGGAAAACGCGCAGGTCACAGGCGGCAGCCGCATCGGCACGCTGGTCGGCGCGGCGCTGGCGGATGCAGCCGGCGGCAAAGCCAACCTCATCGGCAACTGCCATGCCACGGGCACGGTGACGGCCACGGGCACCGCTGTCATCAAACAGACGGATGCAGGCGGGCTGGTCGGCGTAAACGACGGCGATACGGACAGCCAGAGCGGGCAGAGCATTTACAGCGCCATCGACGGCTGCTCGGCGCAGGTAACGGTGGTCGCCGATACCGGCTCGGCGGACCAGACGGAATCCGGCCATGTCGGCGGCTTTGTGGGCTGGAACAAAGGCATGATCACCGATTGCTTTGCAGAAGGCAATGTGAACGGCGGCAATACCACCGGCGGGTTTGCCGGCAGCAACTATGGCAGCATTTACGATTCGCACGCCACAGGCGCGGTGACGGCGGGCTATACCGCAGGCGGCTTTGTGGGCAGCAGCGGCATTGGCAGCGAATTGAAAAACTGCTATGCCACGGGCAACGTCATTGCCATCAGCCCGCACAGCGGCGCATATTTCGGCGGGTTTGCCGGCTCTATCACCGGCAAGGCGGAAAACTGCATCAGCACCGGCACGCTGACGCCGGGCTGGAGCTATAACGGCGGGTTTGCCGGTTATTTTGAAGGCACGCTTGCTTCCTTTAACGAGGATTTTGTGACGCTGAAACATTGCTTTGCCAACTGCGAGACCAGCCTGGGGACAACGGTAAAGCCGCTGGGCAACTACCTCACAGGGCAGGATGAAAGCAGCGACAAGGCGGCGGCCGCCATCGGTGTGTCCCAGGCGGAATCGTTTGTAAAGCTCAAGGAGATGCTGGACGCTGTAGCCCAGCAGCAGGCCACGGCCGAAGCGCTGGTTTTGGAGGCGGATAAATACCAGGATGAGGTGACGATCCCCCATACCGTGGCGGAACAGACGGATGTGACCGGTCTGGTGGCGCAGCTAAAGCCCGGGCAAACGGCGGACAGCGCCATCGCTGTGCAGTATCGTGAACGGGAAGAAAACGAGTACGTCGTAAGCCGCGCGCCGGACAACCGCTATACGCTGGCCCAGCGCAATACACAGCCCGGCCTGGTCACGGAATCCGTGGTGCTGCTGTTCGTGCAAAACGGGCAGGCATACAGCAAGACGGTCAAGGTACATATACAGGGCGCGCAGACGCAGGTTTCGCTGGAGGATCTGCTGCAAAGCCTGCGCCGGCATTATGCCGACCCGGCCTATGAGGATTCGCAGTCCGATTGGGTGGCATTTGACCTGGCAGCGTATGTGGGCAAGGACGATGTGTTTGCCTCCCCCGGCACGAAAAACCGGTTCATCGCCAAGGCGATGGAGAATATTCGCCCGGGCAACGCCACCGACCATGAGCGCGTGGCGCTGATGATGACGGCGCTGGGCGTAGACGCTTCGGAGCTGATAGACGCCATCGCGCAGCTGCCCAGTGAAAAGATGGACAGCGTGAACGCCCAAGCCTTTGCCTTGCTGGCCTACGATGCAGGGCAGTATGATTTGCCGGAAAACGCGGCCAATACCAGGGAGACGGCCATCGCGTATCTGCTGTCGTACCAGAACGCGGACGGCGGCTGGGCGTACTACGGCGACGTATCCGAAGCAAGCATGACGGCGATGGTGCTGAGCGCGCTGGCGCCGTACCGCGACGACCCGGCGGTAGAAGCAGCGGTGCAGGAGGGAATCGAGTGCCTGTCCGCCCTGCAGACGGCGGGCGGCGGCTACGGGTATGACGGCGTGGAAAACAGCAACGATGCGGCGACGGTGGTCGTTGCGCTAACGTCGCTGGGCATCGACGCAGGCTCGGACGCCCGGTTCGTGAAAAACGGCAACAGCGTGCTGTCCAGCCTGCTGAGCTTTGCAACGGCGGATCTGCAGTTTGGCTATGACAGCAACGCAGAGGCCAATGCCTATGCAACGGAACAGGGCTTCCGTGCGCTCATCGCGTACAGCCGGTACCAGGCGAGCGGGTATAACATATACCAGTTTGAAGGGCCGCTGGCGGCGTATGTGCAGCCGGGCCGGGTGACGATTACAGTGCAGCAGGATGAAACGCTGCCTACGATGCAGGGGCCGGAGGAGGAAGAGGCTGTCCTGCAGGCGGTGCTGACCGAGGAGGAGCTGGAGCGCGTCGGCAACGGCGAGGATGGGGAGATCCTCATCAAGCTGACGGCGGCGGAGCAAGCATCGGAGCAAAGCACGCTGCAGCGCTTGCTTTACCAGGAGGAAACGATGGCCGCGGCCTGGCGGATGGAGGTACAAACCACCATCGGCGGCCAAAGCCGGGCGGTAGAGAGCTTCCGGCAGCCGCTGGCCTTTACGCTGTTGCTGCCGCAGGCTTGGCAGGGCTATGCGCAGTATGCCGTGGTGTCCGCCGGCCAGGGCAGGACGGACCGCACGGACAGCGAGGCTGCGGAGGCAGTATCCTTTGAGGCGCAGTACAGCGGGCTGTATGCGCTGGCGTATGCACAGACGGATACGCTGACGCAGGCGCCCCAAACGATGGACAACAGCCAGCCGCTCTTCTTCTGCCTGCTGCTGGCCATTTCCGGCCTGGGCCTAGCCGTTTGCAGGAAGCAGAGACGGGTGTAAGGCGCAGCGCATAAAAAAAAGAAAAAGAGGACGTTTTTTACGCCCTCTTTTTTTGTATAGAAAAAACGAAAAAAGACGAAAAAGCCTTGGGCCTTCCCGGGAAAATACCGGTTTAGAGCGGAAAACCACGGGGCGGGCCATCGCAAAGCCGGATAAAATAAGGGCGGAAAAGCAGGCCAAGCGCATTGACGCATACTACCAGATATGCTATTATACTTTTGCGAAGGATACTATATATAGGTTGAACTGGGGCGCGGACCTGGGGAAGACGGGAAGGATAGAGCAATGAAAATCATCAAACGCAACGGATCGGAAGTGGCCTTTGATATCGACAAGATCATCATCGCCATCAGCAAAGCCAACAAGACGGTGGGCGAAAACGAACGCATGACCCCCATGCAGATACAGCGCATTGCGGAAAGCGTTGTATTGTCCTGCGAGAAGCTAGGAAGATCGCCCAGCGTAGAAGAGGTGCAGGATATGGTGGAAAAGCAGATCATGGCGCACGGCGCGTTTGAGGTGGCAAAGTCTTATATCACCTACCGGTATACCCGTACGCTGGTCCGCCAGTCCAACACGACGGACGACAAGATCCTAAGCCTGATCGAATGCAACAACGAGGAGGCCAAGCAGGAAAACGCCAACAAAAACCCCGTGGTAAACTCCACCCAGCGGGACTATATGGCGGGCGAGGTGTCCCGCGACATCACAAACCGCCTGCTGCTGCCGCAGGAGATCGTGGAGGCGCATAACGAGGGCATCATCCATTTCCATGACGCGGACTATTATGCCCAGCACATGCACAACTGCGATTTGGTAGACCTGGAGGATATGCTGCAAAACGGCACCGTCATCACCGGCACGCTCATCGAGCGCCCGCACAGTTTTTCCACGGCCTGCAACATCGCCACCCAGATCATCGCGCAGGTGGCGAGCAACCAGTACGGCGGGCAGTCCATCTCGCTGGCGCATTTGGCGCCGTTTGTGCAGGTGAGCCGCGACAAGATCCGCCAGCAGGTCTTGCAGGAAAGCAAAACCATCGGCGTGGACTTGTCGGTGGATAAGATCCATGCGCTGGTGGAGCAGCGGCTGCGCGAGGAGGTGCGCCGCGGCGTGCAGACCATCCAATACCAGGTGGTCACGCTGATGACGACCAACGGCCAGGCGCCGTTTGTGACGGTCTTTATGTATTTGAACGAGGCCAAAAGCGAGCAGGAAAAGCGCGATTTGGCGATGGTCATCGAAGAGGTGCTTTCTCAGCGCTGCCAGGGCGTGAAAAACGAAAAGGGCGTCTGGGTGACCCCGGCGTTCCCCAAGCTGGTGTATGTGCTGGAAGAGGACAATGTCCGCCCGGACGCGCCTTACTATTATTTAACGGAGCTGGCGGCCAAGTGCACGGCCAAGCGCATGGTGCCGGATTATATCTCCGAAAAGATCATGAAGCAGCTCAAGGTGGATCAAAACGGCGACGGGCAATGCTATACCTGTATGGGGTGCCGCAGCTTTTTGACGCCCTATGTGGATGAAAACGGCAAGCCGAAGTACTACGGCCGCTTCAACCAGGGGGTCGTCACGATCAACCTGGTGGACATCGGCCTGTCCGCCGGCAAGGATATGGATAAATTCTGGGAGATTTTTGACGAGCGGATGGAGCTTTGCCACCGCGCGCTGCAATGCAGGCATGAGCGCCTGACCGGCACGGTATCGGATGTGGCGCCGATCTTATGGCAGTACGGCGCGCTGGCCCGCCTGAAAAAGGGCGAGAAGATCGACAAATTGCTGCATGGCGGGTATTCCACCATTTCCCTGGGCTATGCGGGCCTGTGGGAATGCGTATACAGCATGATCGGCAAAAAGCTGACCGAGCCGGAGGGCGAGGCCTTCGGGCTGGAAATTATGCGCAAGCTCAACGAATACACCGCCAAATGGAAAAAGGCGGAGAATATCGATTACAGCCTGTACGGCACGCCGCTGGAAAGCACAACGTATAAATTTGCCAAGTGCCTGCAAAAGCGGTTCGGCATCGTAAAGGGCGTAACGGACAAGGGGTACATTACAAACAGCTATCATGTGCATGTGACAGAGCCCATCAACGCGTTTGATAAGCTGGCGCTGGAGGCCAAGTTCCAGGCGCTGTCGCCGGGCGGGGCCATCAGCTATATCGAGGTGCCGAATATGCAGCAAAACCTGGCGGCTGTGATGAATGTGATGCAGTTTATCTATGACAACATCATGTACGCCGAGCTCAATACCAAGAGCGACTACTGCCAGGTGTGCGGCTGGGACGGCGAAATCCAGATCATTGAAAAGGACGGCAAGCTGGTCTGGCACTGTCCGCAGTGCGGCAACGAGGACCAGGACAAGATGAATGTGGCGCGGCGCACCTGCGGCTATATCGGCACACAGTTCTGGAACCAGGGGCGTACGCAGGAGATCAAAGAGCGCGTGCTGCACCTGTAAGCACAAGACAAGCAGCAGACAGGGCGTCTATCCGGGGCGCCCTGTTTTTGCAGAAAGGAGACGCGGATGTATTATGGGGAGATCAAAAACTGCGACATTGCCAACGGCATAGGCGTGCGCGTGTCGCTGTTTGTTTCGGGCTGCACCAACCATTGTGAGCAGTGCTTCCAGCCCGAAACCTGGGATTTTTCCTATGGGGAGCCGTTTACCCGGCAGACGGAGGAAACGCTGCTTTCGCTGCTGGCCCCTTCCTATATCGACGGGCTGACGCTGCTGGGCGGCGAGCCGTTCGAGCCGGAGAACCAGCGGGCGCTGCTGCCGTTTTTGCGCCGGGTGCGCGCGCAGTATCCGCAAAAGACCATTTGGTGCTTTTCCGGCTTTACGCTGGAGGAGCTGACGACGCCGGGCGGCTATGCGCACTGCGAAGCGACGGAGGAGATGCTGTCCTTGCTGGATGTGCTGGTGGACGGCCGGTTCATCCTCGCGCAAAAGGACATTTCGCTGCGCTTTCGCGGCTCGAAGAACCAGCGCCTGATCGATTTGAACCGGACCAGGGCAGAGGGCCGCGTAGTGCTTTGGGAGGACTGACCCCATTGGGCATATAACCAAAAAGAGCCGTAGGGCTCTTTTTTTATCTCCGTTTACGCTGGCGCAAGAGGGAAAAGAGGCGGTCCATACAGGCGGCTGTTTCGTCCTTGACAGGGCTTCCCCTGTCCAAAGGCTTTTGGCTGTCAAAGGGGGAAAGGGGGAGGGCCTCCCGGGAGGCGCTTTGGCCGGAAAACAGGAGGATAGGGCAGCCGCGGCGCCAACCTGCATCGCCGCCCTGGTGAAAAATGATGCTGTAAGCATAGGCGGCAGAGCCGGGCAGCCCGGTAGCACGGGAGGCAAGCGCCAGAGCAGAGCCGTCCTCGGCAAGGGAGATTTCGTACAGAGGGATGGCCAGAGCGCCTTTTGTCTGCCTCTGGTTTGTCAAGGGCTGCGTTTCAGCGGCGGCGAAGGGCCAAGCTTCCTGAGCAGATTTTTCAATGGAATGGATTTGCAATTCGTCAGCGGCATGGCAGGTACGGCGAAAGGCGCGGCCCTGCCGTACCCGCACACAGGGGCGGAAACGCATAGCAAGCCAAGATAGCTTAACAATGGTTTTTTCATACGATTTCTCCTTCATGCTTAGAGGCGTCTTTATGCCTAGCCTTGCCATGCCGTAAGGAAAAGAGCCTGTCAATTTCATTTTTTCGATGCATCCGATGCGCTACACCGCCTTGGGGATGCTGGCATAGTGTATGGATAGGGAACAATGTCGTTCCTCACCCTACGGATGAAAAGGAGCATGAAAAGATGGCTACAAAAGAGATGGCCCTGTCCCAGGTGCGGCAGGGGATGACGGTAACGGTACACAGGCTTTTATCCAACGGAAGCATCCGGCGCAGGCTTTTAGACATGGGGCTGATCGAGGGCACGGAGATCCGCTGCTTATACAGCAGCCCTTCCGGAGACCCCACGGCCTTTTTGGTGCGCGGCACGGTGGTTGCGCTCAGGCGGCGGGATGCGGAGCGGGTGCGTGTGCTGGCGGCGTCAAAAGAGCAGGCAGCGCTGCCGGCCATGGCAGCCACGGCTGCAACGATATAAACGAAAAAGGAGAAACCTGATGGGACTTACATCTGATTCGACCGGGCGCAGGGCAGCGGACAGCGGCCTGGTCATTGAAAAACAGAGCCCGGAGGAAAAGGTGGTGGCGCTGGCGGGCAATCCCAACGTGGGCAAGAGCACGGTTTTCAACGAGCTGACGGGCCTGAACCAGCATACCGGCAACTGGCCCGGCAAGACCGTGACAAATGCCCAGGGGCGCACGCAGCACAACGGCGCTTCCTATGTGCTGGTGGATATTCCGGGCACCTATTCGCTGATGGCGCATTCGGCGGAAGAAGAGGTGGCGCGTGATTTTCTATGCTTTGGCGGGCCGGATGCCGTGGTCGTTGTCTGCGACGCCACCTGCCTGGAGCGCAATATCAATCTGGTGCTGCAAACGATAGAGATCACGCCAAAGGCGGTGGTCTGCGTCAATCTGCTGGATGAGGCGGAAAAGAAGAAAATCCACATTGACATCTCTGCGCTGGAAAAAAATCTGGGGGTGCCGGTGGTGGGCGCCAGCGCGCGAAGCGGGCACGGCCTTTCCGCCTTGATGGACCGTGTGGCGCAGGTGACAAAAGCAGAGGGCACTGGCGCCGCAGTGCCTGCCCGGGTGCTGTACAGCGACGCCATAGAGCAGGCCATTGCCATGGTAGAGCCTGTGCTAACGCCGTATCTGGCAGGGCGGTTTCCGGCCAGGTGGATGGCGCTGCGGCTCATCGACTACGATGCCTCCTTGATGGAGACGCTGCAAGGCGTGCTGGGACAGGATCTGATGCAGGAGGAGACAGTTTCACAGGCAGTTTTGCAGGCCAGGGCGCATCTGGCAGCGCAGGGGCTTTCGGAAGGGCCGCTGAGGGACGCCATCGTTTCCTGCCTGTATAAAAAGGCGGAGGCAGTCTGCCGCGGCGTGGTGCGGGCAGAGGAGCCAAAGTACAGCGAAAAACAACTGAAGATAGACCGCATCCTCACCAGCAAATGGACGGGGATTCCCATCATGCTGGCGCTGCTGGCCGCTGTATTTTGGATCACCATCACAGGGGCCAACTACCCGTCCGAGCTGCTGAGCCGCGGCCTGTTTTGGGTGCAGGACCGCCTGACGGACCTGTTCATGTACCTCCACGCGCCGGCCTGGCTGCATGGGGCGCTGGTGCTGGGGGTATACCGGGTGCTGGCCTGGGTGGTATCGGTGATGCTGCCGCCCATGGCGATCTTTTTCCCGCTTTTTACCCTGCTGGAGGATCTGGGGTATCTGCCCAGGGTGGCATTCAATCTGGATAAGCAGTTTCAAAAATGCCGGGCCTGCGGCAAGCAGGCGCTGACCATGTGCATGGGGTTCGGCTGCAACGCAGCCGGCATCGTAGGGTGCCGTATCATCGATTCCCCGCGGGAACGGCTCATCGCGATTTTGACCAACAACTTTGTGCCCTGTAACGGCCGTTTCCCGACGTTTTGCAAAGGGGCAATGTAGGGAAAAGAACTTTTTCTTGCCAAATGATGTTCAGGATAGTATACTTTTATGAGTATGTAGAACAAAAAAGAAAAATGGGGAGAATTGTGGTAAAAACGGGAAAGCATATTGGCTATATGGGGAACTTTGCGAAAAAATAAAAAAGTATACTTTCTGAATTTGGACCGATGATTTGTATAAATAACAAAAGAGAAGCAGCGTGTTTGAAACAAGGCATGCGAAAACAAAAATATGAACAATGGGGAGGAAACCAATGAAGCGGTTGATAGCGATGATATTGTGTGCTTGCATGATGCTCGGCCTGGTAGGCTGCGGCGGCGGGGATACGGCGGCCGACAACAAGGTGGTCATTTACTCCAGCAGCGAAGAATTCCGCAATGAATATTATCTTTCCCGGCTTAAAGAGCAATTCCCTGATTACGATATTACGATTCAGTATATTGCAACGGGAAACAGTGCCTCCAAACTGAAAAGCGAGGGTGCGGAAACAGAGGCAGATATTGTCATGGGCTTGGAGTCGGGCTATCTGATTTCGTTAAAGGATATGCTGGAGGATCTTTCAACCTATGACACGTCGCGGTATCTGCCGGAAATGGTGGATCCGAACCATGTCTATATGACGGTGGATAGGGAGAGCAATGCGATCATCATCAACCCCAAGCTGTTACAGGAAAAGCAGCTGCCGGTACCGAAGAGCTACCAGGATCTGTTAAACCCCCAGTACAAGGGGCTGATTTCCATGCCAAATCCCAAAACGTCGAGCACGGGCTATGCGTTTTTGCTGAGCCTGGTCAATACGATGGGCCAAGAAGAGGCGCTTTCGTATTTTGACAAGCTGTCGGAAAATATATTGCAGTTCACCACCTCCGGATCCGGTCCGGTCAACGCCCTGGTGCAGGGCGAGGCTGCCATTGGGCTGGGGATGACGTTCCAGGCCGTACAGGAAATCAACAAGGGCGCAGAGTTGGAAATTCTTTACTTTGAGGAGGGGGCTCCATACTCTACTTACGGTGTTTCCGTGGTGAAGGGAAAGATGCAAAGGCAGGCTGTAAAGGAGGTCTTTGGTTTTATTGTGGATACGCTGATCCTGGAAGATAAGGAAAAATTTGTACCGGAGAAAATCTATACCGAACAGGATACAAGCATTGAAAACTATCCGAAGGACATCCAATATGCCGATATGACAGGCATTGACGATTTGAACAAAAAGGAAGAATTGCTTTCGCTATGGCAGTATTGAACCAAACGGAAAAAATCAAGGTAGAGGGCCTGTACAAGGCCTACGGGAAAAAGACGATTTTGGATCATATCGGGTTTGCCGTGCATGAGGGAGAGTTCCTGTCGGTGCTGGGCTCTTCCGGCTGCGGCAAAACCACGCTTTTGCGCATCCTCATCGGCATTACCGAGCAGGATGGCGGGCGCATTTTCAAAGACGGCGTGGATATTTCCGCCTTTGAGCCCGCCAAGCGCGGCATGGGCATCGTCTTTCAGAATTATGCGCTGTTCCCCAATATGACGGCGCTGCAAAATGTGGAATATGCCCTCAAGCTGCATCCTGTTTTCAAGGCGTCCTCGCGCCAAAGGGCGCTGGAGGTCTTGGCGCAGGTGGGGATGGAGGAGCACGCCGGCAAAAAGCCGGACAAGCTCTCCGGCGGCCAGCAGCAGCGCGTAGCCATTGCGCGCACGCTGGCGCTGCAGCCCGATGTGCTGCTGTTTGACGAGCCGCTGTCCGCCCTGGATGCCAGCAACCGGCTTTCGCTGCGCCGCGTCATCAAGGAGGTGCAGCAAAGCACACAGGCCACAGTGATTTATATCACCCATGACCAGGAAGAGGCGTTTACCATGTCAGACCGCATCATGGTGATGAGCGAGGGCGCCATCGAACAGATCGGCACGCCGCAGGAGATTTTCCACCATCCGGCAAACGCATTTGTCGAAGGGTTTGTGGTAGCGCAGCTAAAGCAGAAGATGTCAGACCTAAAGCGCTGTTTGGAGTAGAGGCATGCAGAAGAGAAGAACATGGAAGGCCAGGGCGGTGGTCAAGGCATCGCTGCTGGTATTTTTGGTGCTCACGGTGCTTGTGCCGCTGGGCAGCCTGCTGCTGTCCATGGGCAGCGTGGACGTGGGCAGCGTCATCGCGTCCAAACAATTTTTGGAATCCTTGAGGAACTCTGTGCTGGTCACGCTGACGGCGACCCTGCTCTCCTTGGCGCTGGCCCTGCTGCTGGCCTGGTGCGTCGCGCGCTCCGGCTTAAGGAAAAAGGGGCTTTTCTCCTCCTTGCTGTCGCTGCCGATGCTGATCCCCTCCATCTCTCACGGCATGGGGCTCATCGTGCTGTTTGGCGCCAACGGCGTTTTGACCAACCTTTTGGGGCTCAATACCAGCATTTATGGGTTTTGGGGCATTGTCATAGGCTCGGTGATGTATTCGTTCCCGGTGGCGTTTTTGATGCTGCTCGATGTCTTTCAGTATGAGGACTATACGGTATACGAGTCTGCCCAGGTGCTGGGCATCCCGAAATTCAGGCAGTTCCTTTCCATCACGCTGCCCTACCTGAGAAAGCCGCTGATTTCAGTGCTGTTTGCCACCTTTACCCTGATCTTTACCGACTATGGGGTGCCGCTGATGGTGGGGGGCAAGTTTATGACGTTGCCCGTGTATATGTACAACGAGGTCATCGGGCTGATGAACTTCGGAAAGGGCGCCGTGGTCGGGCTGTTCCTGCTGGTGCCGGCGGTCGTGGCCTTTTTGTTTGACCTATTCAATAAAGACAACGGCAGCGCTTCGTTTACAGCCAGGGCATATGAGATAAAAAAGAGCCGGAAGCGGGATGCTGTCTGCGGCCTAACGGTGGGGCTGGGCGTGGTGCTGGTGCTGCTGCCCATCGTGGCGTTTGGGCTTTTGACCTTTGTAGAAAAATATCCCATCGACCTGTCGCTGAGCCTGCACAATATCACGCAGGCCATGGATATGGGGGCTGGCCGCTATCTGGCCAATTCCTTGATCATTGCGGCGCTTACAGCCGGCATCGGCACGGCAGTGGCGTATCTGATGGCCTACTTTGCCGGGCGAAGCCGGGGCGTGCTGTCACGTTCGCTGCACCTGGGGTCCATCACAACGCTGGCGGTGCCGGGCATCGTGCTGGGCCTGTCGTATGTGCTGTGCTTTAAGGGTTCCTTTTTTTACGGCACGCTGGCGATCCTTGTGTTGGTGAATACCATACACTTTTTCGCCTCCCCTTACCTGATGGCCTACAATGCCATGCACAAGCTCAACCCGAATTTGGAGGCGGTGGCGCAAACGGTGGGAATCCCGATATGGCGGCTGGTCAAGGATGTTTTTCTGCCGCAGACAAGGGATACGATCCTGGAGATGTTTTCCTATTTCTTTGTCAACTCGATGATCACGATTTCGGCAGTCTCTTTTTTGAGCACGGTCAAGACCATGCCGGTCTCCATGATGATTCCGCAGTTTGAAGGGCAGATGCTGCTGGAGTGCTCGGCGTATGTGTCCCTGCTGATCCTGGCGGTCAATTTGGTGATGAAGGGCATCGTCCATGGCTTGAAAAAGCGCAGGGGCATTCGTCGGAAGGGAGAGGAAGAAAATGGCCTTGAACCACAGGCAATTTGATGCATTGGTCTGCCTGGAGATGGCGGGCAGGCCGATGACGCAGCGGGAGCTGGCCAAGCAAACAGGCGCTTCGCTGGGCACTACCAACAAGACAGTGGCGAGCTTGGAATCGCTGGGCTATATGGATGAGGCGGGCCTTACGCAAAAGGGACGGGAGGCTTTAGAGCCATACCGCGTGAAGCGCGCGGTATTTCTGGCGGCCGGGTTCGGGTCCAGGCTGGTGCCTGTTACGCTGAATACACCGAAGCCGTTGGTGCGTGTCAAAGGCGTGCGCATGATTGATACGCTGCTGGATGCCGTCTATGCAGCCGGGATCGAGGAGGTTATCATCGTGCGGGGCTATTTGGGCGAACAATTTGACCAGCTGCTGTATAAATACCCGGGCATCCGTTTTGTGGAAAACCCGCTGTACAATGAAGCAAACAATATTTCTTCGGCCTTTTGTGCGCGCGAGCTGCTGCAAAACGCCTATGTGCTGGAGGCCGACCTGGTGCTGTATAACCCGTCGCTGATTACAAAATACCAGTATGCTTCCAATTATCTGGGCGTGCCGGTGGAGCGGACGGACGACTGGTGCTTTGAGGTAAAGCAGGGGGTCATTACGCATCTGGGCATCGGCGGGCAGCATTGCTATCACATGTTCGGCATCTCCTATTGGACAAAGGAGGACGGCGCAAAGCTGGCCGGGCACATCAAGCAGGTCTATGAAATGCCGGGCGGCCGGGAGCGGTACTGGGACCAGGTGGCGCTGGAATACCACCTAAAGGAGTACCAGGTGCAGGTACGCCCCTGCACGTTTGACGATATTATAGAGATCGATAATTACAGCGATTTGAAAAAGCTGGACAGCCTGTACATTTGACAGGCTGTTTTTATGCTGTTTTGACATGGTTTTGGACAGATGATATAATGCAACAAACCGCATCTTTGGACAAGGTGCGGCCTATTTTCATGCGGAAAATCCCTGAAGCGGCCCTGCGGGGCAGCGTTCCGGGGGCATAGCGCAAAGCAGCGGGGGAGGCAAAAGATTGTTGTACCAAACCTACGAGCCGGAGGTGCTCAAACGGGTACAGGAAACAGAACTGGAGATCTTAAGCGATTTTATCGATCTCTGCGAGCGGCACGGTATCGATTATTTCGGCGTAGGGGGCACGGCCATCGGCGCGGTCAGGCACCAGGGCTTTATCCCGTGGGACGACGATATCGACATCGGCTTCCTGCGCAAGGATTACGACCGTTTTCTGGCCTTGGCCAAGGAGGAGCTTTCGGATAAATATGAGGTGCTCAACGCCATGGAGGACCGCAATTATCCGTTGCCGACCACGCGGCTGGTAAAAAAAGGAACGGTGTTCCATGAGGAGCCGCTGAAAAACTGCAAGTGCAATTTTGGGATTTTTTTGGATCTGTATTCGTTTGACAACGCCGCCGACGATGAAAAGGCGATGCGCAAGCAGGGCCGGACGGCGTGGTTTTGGGGCAAGCTGCTGATTTTGCGCCATGTCGGCAACCCGACGCTGTATTTTGGCGGATGGAAGGCGGCGCTGGTGCGCGCAGCCTGCCAGGCAGCGCATTTTTTCCTGTGGCTGTTCCGCATTTCGCCGCGCTGGCTGTACGATCAGGCGATGAAGGCAAGCCGGCGGTATGAAAACGTGGAAACCAAACGCGTCGCATGGTTTTTTGACCCGCAGCCCTTTACCAGCATCATGGAGAAGGAGCAAATATTCCCGACGAAAAAAATGCCGTTCAACGGGCTGATGATGCGCCTCCCGGGCGGCGTAGAGCGCTACCTGGCAAACCGGTACGGCGATTATATGAAGCTGCCGCCGGAGGACAAGCGCCATAACCACCCGCCGTACCGGCTGGATTTCGGCGATGAAAAATAAATCCGTATGCAAATGAGCGAAAAGAGGGGGAAACGCTGTGCAGTATGCGTACAAGCCAGGAGAACTGGAGCGATTGAAGAAAACGGAATTGGAGATTTTTGCCGCATTCGTCGCGATTTGCGAAAAATATGATTTGCCGTATTTTCTCAACGGCGGCACGGCCATCGGCGCGGTCAGGCACCAGGGCTTTATCCCGTGGGACGACGATATGGACGTGGGGCTGCTGCGGGAGGATTATGAGACCTTTCTCCGGGTGGCGCCCGGGGAAATCGCGGGAAAATATGAGCTGATGAATGCGGAAATCAACAAAAACTGCCCGGGGTATACGCTGCGGATGTGCAAGATAGGCACCAAGCACATCACCGATGAGCATGATAAATACCCGGTAAACTTCGGCATCCGCCTGGATATTTTCCCGTATGACAACGTGCCGGAGGATCCGAAGCTGCGCAGAAAGCAGCTCCGGGACATCAACCTATACAACCGCATGTATATCCTGCGTACCATCCGCAACCCGGAGGTGCCGCTCAAGGGCATCGCGGGCAAGGTGATGGCGGCGGGGTGCTTTGTGGCGCATTACCTGCTCAAGGCCTTTGTATCGGTGGATTTTATCAACCGGAAATACAGGGAAACCTCGCTGCGGTACCATAACAAGACAAGCCTGGTGACCTCTTTGTGCGACTTAAAGCCGGAGGATTGGATGGTAAAAAAGGAGGATATATTCCCGCTTCAGGACGTCATATTTGAGGGGATGACGGTCAAAGTCATGGCATGCAACCACGAGATGCTTACGCGCGGATTCGGCGATTATATGCAGCTGCCCCCGGAAAGCCAGAGGTATAACCATGGGGCCAAGGTGCTGGATTTCGGAGACGGGCAGGAGGGAAAAGAGACGCTTTAGGGGGGAATAGGCAGTGTGTTTTTACGGATACAAGCAAGAGGAATTAAAACGCATGCAGCAGACGGTGCTGGATATTTTCGATGTCTTTGCTGCAATTTGCGAAAAATATGAAATTCCGTACTTTGCAAACGGCGGTACGGCCATCGGTGCGGTCAGGCACCAGGGCTATATCCCGTGGGACGATGATATCGACGTGGGCATGCTGCGGGAGGATTACGAGCGGTTTTTGCAGGTGGCGCCCGGGGAATTGGCGCCGGCGTATGAGATCATCGACGGCTACCATGATGAGAACTGCCCGGATTATATTACGAGGATTTCCAAGATAGGCACCAAGCAGGTAAGCAAGGAGCATACCAAATATAAGGTGGACAACCTGGGCATCAGCATGGATATTTTCCCATACGATTATGTGCCGGAGGACCCGAAGCTGCGCAAAAAGCAGGTCCGTGCCAGGGATTGGTACAACCGGCTGCATATTCTGTGGTGTATTCCGAACCCCGGTGTGCCTGGCAAGGGCGTGAAGGGAAAGATCCTGAAAGCGGGCTGCTTTGCCGCGCATTATTTTCTTCGCCTGTTTGTTTCCGGCAGCGGCATCGGCAGAAAACATAAACAAGCGCTGATGCGGTATCATAATAAGACGGAGCTGGTGACCTCCATGTGCGATATACAGCCGGAGGACTGGATCGTGCGCTTGGATGAAATCTTCCCTTTGCAGGAGCTTGATTTTGAAGGGCGGAAGATGAAAGTTATGAGATGCAACCATGCAATGCTAACGCGTGGGTTTGGGAATTATATGGAGTATCCGCCTGTGAGCGAGCGGACGAACCATAGGCCGGAGATCCTGGATTTCGGCACGGAAACGATCCATTGGGAGAAGACGATTGAAAGAAAATCTACGGCCCCTGATTCTAGGCAACGGGAAAAATTTGGGGCGTAAAACCTATCTGTGGACGGTGATGTCCGGGCTGATGTATGCGGGCAGCAGCGTGATTATGCTGTGGGCCGTTACACATATACTCGGCCCGGCCGAAGGCGGCGTCTACACCATCTGCTTTGCGGTATCCCAGCAGCTTTTGACGCTGGGCTGGTACTGCATGCGCACATTCCAGGCCTCGGATGTGCAGAATATGTATGCGTTCAAGGATTATTTTGCCTCGCGGGTGATTACCGTCGGCTTAATGCTGCTGGCATGCACGGCCTGGGTGCTGCTCAGCAGGTTTACGCTGGAAAAGGCGGCGCTTACCCTGGTTTTTTGCCTATACCGCGGAGGAGAATCCTTTTCCGATGTATTCGAGGGCCTGTACCAGCAAAAGGGCCGGTATGATATATCGGCCAAGGGGGTCTTTATCAAATACCTGGTTTCCACCGGCTGCTTTATCGCGGTGCTGTATATCAGCAAAAACCTGATGACGGCGGCCTGCTGCCTGGCGCTGTCCTATCTGCTGGTGTTTTTGGCGTACGATTCCGCGGCCGTGGGCGCGTTTGAACGCTTTACCGTCCAGTTTCGGGCGGGCCATCTGCGCAGGCTGCTGCTGGCGTGCCTGCCGCTGTTCATCGGGTCCTTTTTATCCGGCTATATCAACAATTCCGCCAAGTATGCCATCGACGCCTACCTGGCTTCGGAGATTCAAACGTATTTCAATATCCTGTTTATGCCTGCGTTTGTCATCAACCTGTTTGCCGGCTTTATCCTAAAGCCGCAGCTGTCCGTGCTGGCGGAGCAATTCAGCCAGGGCCAGGTGAAAAAATTTTTGCTGACGATGGGCAAGCAGGTCATGTATATTCTGCTCATCACGCTGGTATGTATGGCAGGGGGGTATGCGCTGGGCATCCCGGTGCTGTCCTGGTTTTACGGCGTGGAGCTGGAGGGGTACAGGGGCGTCCTGCTGGTGCTGCTGGCGGCCGGCGGGGTTTCGGCGCTGTACAATGTGTTTTATTACTGCATTACCATTATGCGCCGGCAGTATATGGTGCTGGTGGGATACGGCGTCGTTTTCCTCTTGTCGCTGGTGTGGATGCCCTTTGCGGTGCGCACGGCGGGGATTTGGGGGGCGGCCTGGGGCTATTTGGGCTTGATGGTCGTTATGAACGGAGCCTTTGCCTTGATTTTGGCCTACTATCTATACCGGCTGAAAAAATATGGGCACTTAAGGAGAGCGCCGAAGCAGGGCGCTTGAAGAGGCGGAGGTATTGGCACGGTGGAAGAGCTTTTGGTAGAGATGGCCCTGGGGCTATTGGTGGCGTATTTGGCCTATCGGACGGGCTGGCGGGGCGAATTGGGATGGCTGCACCGGTACCATTATTGCAACGTGACGCCGGACCACAAGCCGTTGTTTGCCCGGCGCATGGGCCAGGGGCTGATGGCTGTCGGCATCGGCTGCATGGCTATACAGCCGGCTAACCTGCTGCTGGGCGGAGAGATCGGCTACGCTTTGGGGCTTGCGCTGATGGCGGGCGGCGTAGTCTTTTGCATCGGTGTGCTGTACCGTTATAACGGCAGCATATTCGGCATGAGGAAACCCAAATAAGCATGCAAGCGGGCGGCGCCTAGGGGCGCTGCTTTTTTTGTATGGCTGGCAAGGGGGATGGCAGCGCCTTCAAAATCTGCTGTGCGGCGCGCTGCGCCTGGGCTGGGGTAAGGTGAAGAATCACGGGGTAAACATCCGGCCGGGACATGGAACAGCTCCTTTTTTTGCTCCATTGTATGCGCTACCGGCGGCCCGGCATGCATACGCTAGACTGGGGGGTGGCGTGATGCGTGCCGCGATTTACAGCCGAAAATCGGTGAAGAGCGAAACGGGGGACTCGATTGAAAACCAGGTGGCGCTGTGCAGGCAGTATATCGAGCAGCACTGGCCGCAGGCGGACATTGAGGTGTATGAGGACGAAGGCTTTTCCGGCGCTACGCTGCAAAGGCCGCGGTTTGCTGCGCTGATGGAGGCGGTACAGGCCGGGCAGGTGGATATGCTGGTTTGTTACCGGCTGGACAGGGTGAGCCGCAGCGTAACGGATTTTGCAGCCTTGATCGAAACGCTCAACCGCCGCCAGGTCAGCTTTGTCTGCATCCGCGAACAGTTCGACACAGCCACGCCGATGGGCAAGGCCATGCTTTACATCGCCTCCGTATTCGCCCAGCTGGAACGGGAGACCATTGCCGAGCGTGTCAGCGATAATATGCAGATGCTGGCGCGCACCGGCCAGTGGCTGGGCGGCAGGCCGCCCTTGGGCTTTCGCAGCGTGCCGGCCTCCCGACAAACGGCGGCGGGCGTAAAAACGGGGCACAGGCTGCAAACGGCGCCGGAGGAAGCGCAGGCGGTGCAGGCCGCGTTTGCCGCCTTTGAAGCAGCAGGCACAGTGCGGGCCGCGCAAAAGGCGCTGCAGAAAAGAGGGATAGAGTATACGGCGGCAGGGGTAAAATCCCTGCTGCGCAATCCTGTATACTGCAAGGCGGATGAACAGGCGTACCGCTACTTTGCCGAGCAGGGCGCGGTCCTGTGCTTTGCCCCGTCGCAGGCCACAGGCGACAAGGGGCTGATGGTATATAACAAGCGGCAGAACCGAAAAAAGCCCGGTGCGTGGCGGCCGCAGGCACAATGGGTGGTGGCGCTGGGCAGGCATGAAGGGATGATAGAGGGCGGGGTATGGCGGCGTGTACAGCAAAAACTGGCCAAGCAGACGAGGGAGCGGCAGCCGCAAAACCGCTATGCTTTATTTTCCGGGCTGCTGCGCTGCGGCGTTTGCGGCGCGCCGATGGAGGCGAAAAAACGCGCCAAGGGGCATGGGTTTGATTATATCTGCCGGCGCAAACGGCGGCAGGGGGCAGAGGCATGCCGCGGCCCCAATTTGGCGGGGGAAAAGGCGGATGCCAGCCTGGAGCAGGCTGTCTGGCAGGCAGTAGGCCCGTATCTGCAAAGGGAGGCAGCGGAAAAGGGAGCCTCCGCAGCGCAGACAGCGGCCCAGCGGCAGCTCGAACAAGCAATCCGGCTGCTTTCAGAATTGCCGGAAACCGAGCCGCTCATCCAGCAGCTGCGGGCGCGCAGGCAACCGCAGCAGGCACCTGCCGCTGTGACGATGCATACGCTTTCCTTGGCGCAAAAGCAGACGGTATACCGAAGCATACTGGCCAAGATCGTATGGCAGGAGGGGGTGCTGCATCTGTACTTTTCATAATTTCCCCTTTTGCAAAACGTCGCTTTCCCGACGCTCATCGCAATCATCTCGATGTTTTTTGTAGGTGGCGCGGCACAAAACGGATGGCTGTCCTCTTTGGGCTCTACGCTGATCCTCACGGCGGTGATCGTATTGGGGATCGTGATGACGTTTTGCGTGTCCGGCCTGCTGAGCAAAACGGTGCTAAAGGGCGTGCCCTCCTCCTTTACGCTGGAGCTGCCCCCTTACCGGCGGCCGCAGATCGGCAAGGTCATCGTGCGGTCCATCTGCGACCGGACGCTGTTCGTGCTGGGCCGGGCGGTGGCGGTGGCCGCGCCTGCGGGGCTGCTGATCTGGGTCTTGGCCAATGTGAACATCGGGGGCCTGACGATCCTGGCGCACTGCACGCAGTTTTTAGACCCCTTTGCGCATCTCATCGGCCTGGACGGCGTGATTTTGATGGCGTTTATCCTGGGCTTTCCTGCCAATGAGATCGTATTTCCCATCATCCTCATGGCCTATATGGCAACGGGCAGCTTAACGGACCTGCCTTCTTTGACGGCGCTCAAGGATATTTTGGTGCAAAACGGATGGACGTGGCTTACGGCCCTATGTACCGTGCTGTTTTCGCTGATGCACTGGCCGTGCTCCACCACATGCCTGACCATCCATAAGGAAACAGGCAGCTGGAAATGGACGGCGGCCGCGATGGCCATTCCGACAGGGATGGGGATGCTGCTCTGCTTTTTACTGACTACGGTCGTCCGGCTGCTGGGCTGGGCGTAAAAAGGCGGCTGCGACGGGCAGCCGTTTTTTTATGCGACTTGGAAAAAAGTGGTTGACAAACCAAACTGTAACCATTAAAATAACAGATGTAGAACTGAAACAATAAAAATTACAGTTTGGGGAGGGATGGGATGACAAGCGAATTTACCGTGGCCATCCACGGCCTGGTATACTTGCACCATCGAGGAGAAACGGCTTCCAGCGAGGTGTTGGCGCAAAACATCTGCACCAACCCGGCCCGGGTGCGCAAGGTGATGGCAAAGCTGAAAAGAGCCGGCCTTGTGGAGACCAAGGAGGGCGCTGTGGGCGGATATCAATTTACAAAGCTGCCGGAAACGGTGTCGCTGGCAGAGATCGCCAAGGCGCTGGGAGAGCGGTTTGTCTGCTCATCCTGGCACAGCGGCGGCAAAGAGCTGCCCTGCCTTGTGGCTTCCGGCATGGCCGAGGTGATGGATGGCCTGTATCAGGAGCTGGATGCCCTGTGCAGACAGCGCTTGGCCGGGATCACGCTGGCGGATGTGGCGTATAGGATCTTTTCAGGCAGGGAAAAACAGCAAACAGGGGCTTAAGCACGCCCTCTGAAAAAAGGAACAAACAGCGAAAGCAAAAAACAAAAAACGCAGGAGGAAACATACAATGGCAATCGTTACATTGACAAAGGACAATTTTCAGCAGGAAGTGATGCAGGCGGCTGAGCCGGTATTGGTGGATTTTTGGGCCAGCTGGTGCGGCCCGTGCCGGATGCTGAGCCCCATCGTGGATGAGTTGGCCGAGGAATTGGGCGGAAAGGTGAAGGTCGGCAAGGTAAACGTGGATGACGAGCAGGCGCTGGCTGAGCAGTTCCGCATCATGACGATCCCCACGCTGATGCTCTTTAAGGGCGGCCAACAGGTGGCAGCATCGGTAGGCGTCAAGAGCAAGGCAGATCTTTTGGATATGGTGAACAGCGCCTTATAAGGCAAAGAAAAAAGCAGGCCTATGGCCTGTTTTTTTCTGCGGTCAGCCGAGAAGGCCCAGGTGATCCAACAGGATCTTCAGCCCGATCAAGATCAATACCAGCCCGCCCAGCAATTCCGCTTTGGCCTTGCATCGATGGCCCAATACATGCCCCAGCTTTACGCCGGCGAAGGAAAACAGGAAGGTGACGCAGCCAATCAGCGGCAGAGCCAGGGCAATATCGACCTGCAAAAATGCAAACGTAACGCCGACGGCCAGCGCGTCGATGCTGGTGGCGACGGCCAGCGGCAGCATAGCACGCGGGCTGAAATCCGCGGTCTCCTGGTTTCCCTCGGAGCGGGATTCCCGAATCATATTGGCTCCGATGAAGCACAGAAGGACAAAGGCGATCCAATGGTCAAAGCTGGTGATCAGCGATTGAAACTGGCGGCCCAGCGCATAGCCCAAAAACGGCATCAGCGCCTGAAATCCGCCAAAATACAGCCCGGCCGCGGCGCAGTGCCTGAGGCTGGCCCGGCCGCTGGAAAGCCCTTTACAGATAGAAACAGCAAAGGCGTCCATGCTCAGCCCCACAGCAATGAGCAATAGCTCCCAAGTCGTCATATTCCATTCAACCCCTACAAAAATTGAAAAACCCGAACCCACACAAAGGGGAGGCATAAAAAAAGACGCATACAGGCCAAACCAAGCCCTGCATGAGTCTCGTTCATTAAGGCAAGCCAGGCAGACGCCAGTATGTTGACTTGCCACGCACATCGTACGCATAACTACTCCCTCACGGGTTTTTCATGTCTGTAAAAAATACCATATTTCCAAAGGCTTGTCAACGCAGGGAAAAACGCTTTGCAGTTTTGCGCATTGTCGTGTAGCATAGAAGAAAAACCATGAGGAGGAAAAAACAATGCAGAAAGTGCCTGTGCATATCAAAAAACTAAGAGAGAACGCCATGCTGCCGCGCTATGGCTCGGCAGAGGCGGCAGGGGCGGACCTGTATGCCTGCCTGGAAGCGCCGGTAGAGATCGCGGCAGGCGGCACGGCGATGGTCCCGACCGGCCTGGCCATGGAGCTGCCGGAGGGCACGGCCGGCCTGGTCTATGCACGCAGCGGGCTTGCCAGCAAAAAAGGGCTGGCGCCTGCCAACAAGGTAGGCGTGATCGACAGCGATTATCGGGGCGAGGTGATGGTGGCGCTGCATAACCACAGCGCACAGGCCGCTGTGGTGGAGCCGGGAGAGCGCATTGCCCAGCTAGTGGTGGCGCCTGTGCTGCGCGCTGTCTTTGACGAGACGGAGACGCTGAGCGATACCGTGCGCGGGGAAGGCGGCTTTGGGTCCACAGGACGAAAATAGCAATGTGCCTGCAGTGCAGGACAAAACCCTATGGACACGAACAAAGAACCGCGCCTGGCTCACAATATAAACCTGTACCGTGCTGCTACGGCATCGAGGGGTTTGATACTGTGCACGTCAAGAAAAACGCCCTGGCGCTATTGGGGGAAGCGCTGCGTACAAAGCGCAAAAAGGGCGTGATCGGTACGGGCGCTATGAGCGATCCGTGTACAACCCGTTAGAACAAAGGCTGAGGATGACACGGCGGGTACTGATACAGCGACACGGGTCCGGTGTGGCCATTGTGACCAAAGGCCCGGGGCACAGGGCGCTGACGGAGGCGTTTTATAGGCTGGCCGGGCGCGGCGCTTGGCCTACCGCATGGAGGCTGCCATCGCATTGACACAGCGTCCGTCTGGCGCCTGCCGGCTGCCCTTTTTGACAGAAACGCCAAAATAATACAAGATGATACTTTTTTGAAAGAAAAAGAAAAAAACATGAGAAGAAAACCGCTTGCGTTCTTTGAAAATTTTTGTTATACTAATAATACCGAATGATACTATATGTACTTCGCTTTGTATGACATCAGATGGATAAGGGGACCAGGCAGGCTCCGGAGGTCTGTTGCATAAAAATTCTTTATCTGGAGGAGATTTACATGCAGGACTTTCTCTATGACAACTACACCCGCCTGCTGTTCGGCAAAGAGGCGGAAGCGCAGCTAGGCACGCAGGCGGCAGAGTTTTCCAAGGCAAAAAAGGCGCTGATCGTATATGGCAGCGACCGCGTAAAAAAGGAGGGGCTTTTGGGCCGCTCAGAGCAAGCCCTCAAGGCCGAAGGCTTTGAAACAAAATGCCTGGGCGGCGTGGTGCCCAACCCCAGGCTGAGCAAGGTGCACGAGGGCATCCGGATGGCGCGCGAGATGGGCGCGGATTTTATCCTGGGGGTCGGCGGCGGCAGCGTGATGGATACGGCCAAGGCCATTGCCGCCGGCGTGCCGTACGAGGGCGATGTGTGGGATTTTGCCATCGGCAAGGCGGAATTGGCCGAGGCGCTGCCGGTAGGCGTGGTGGCTACCATGGCGGCGACGGGCTCGGAATCCAGCGAATGGGCGGTCATCACCAGGGATGAGGATATGTCCAAGCTGGGCATTGGCGGCGGGTGCCTGCGGCCGGCGTTTGCCGTTCTCAATCCGGAGCTGACGATGACGCAGCCGGCCTACCAGACGGCCTGCGGCTGTGTGGACATCATGGCGCATGTGATGGATTCGTTTTTTACCCGCACGCCGGACTGCGTGTTGACGGACAATATGAGCATCGCGCTGCTGAAAACCGTGGTGGAGTTTGCGCCCATCGCGCTGAAGGAGCCGAACAACTACCATGCACGCGCTGAATTGATGCTGACCAGCACGCTGGCGATGAGCGGGCTGGTGGGGATGGACCGCATCACCTGCCTGAACGGCCATACGCTGGGCGAGGATTTTGGCGGCCTGTACGATTTGACGCATGGCGCCACCCTGGCCATCGTGGAGCCGGCGCTGCTGACCTTCAAGGTAGACGAATACCTGCCGCGCCTGGTGCGCTTTGCCAAAGAGGTTTGGGGCGTAACAGGCGAGGATGACAGGGCCGTAGCGCTGGAGGGCATAGAGCGCATGAAGGAGTTTTTCCGCTCCATGGGCGTGCCGGTGACATTCCGCGAGGTCGGCATCGACATCGACAAGGACGGCAGGATGCTGGCCCAGCGCATTGAAGCGTTTGAGGGCGGCCCCGTGTATGTAGATCTTTCCCATGAGGATGTATATCAAGTGTATTCCTTGGCAAAATAAAGAAGGGCAGAGGCCCTTCTTTTTTTCATTGACTTTTTTCCAGTTTCAGGCAATGATACAAAGGAGAAGCAAGCATTGGGAGGTGCGTACTATGGATGAGAGCGTATTGTGGCAGCTAAGCTATGGCATGTATGCCATCGGCGCAAAGCAGGGCGCAGAGGATAAGGGGTGCATCGTCAACACGGTGGTGCAGATCACGGCGGAAAACCCCATCATCGCGGTGAGCATGAATAAGGACAACTATACCTATGAGGTCATTCGGGAGAGCGGGCAGTTTGCCGTTTCCATCCTGGGCGAAGAGGTGGATAACAACGTCATCGCAGAGCTGGGCTTTGCATCAGGGCGTACGAAGGAAAAATTCAAGCTCTTTGCAGCGGGGCATACCAAGGAGGGCCTGCCGATCGTAAAACAGGGCGCTGTGGGCTATTTGACCTGCAAGGTGCTGGAAATGATAGATGCCGAAACACATGCGGTGATTTTGGCGCGCGTTACAGACACAGCCAAGGGCGATGCCAAAGCGCCGATGACGTATGCGTATTACCATGCGGTGCGTAAGGGCAAGGCGCCGAAAAACGCGCCGACCTACCGAAAGGAGGAAGCGCCCGCGGCAGAGGGGAAAAAGACCTGTGTATGTACGGTGTGCGGGTATGTCTATGAGGGCGGCCTGGACAGCATGCCGGAAGACTATCAATGCCCTATCTGCAAAAACGGGAAATCCTTTTTCAAAGAGCAATAGCAAAAGAGGGCCGAAGGGCCCTTTTTTTGCGTTCCGTTGCATTCGGCTAACAAAATCCATATAATAAAAAGACCACTTTATAGACCATGGGGAGGAGAGGCCGATGACGAATTTTTTGGTCAAGCATTTTGTAACGCACGACCTGAGCAGCCCAAAAGCCCGCCGGCAGGTAGGCCGCCTGGGCGGCCTCGTCGGCATGTTCCTAAACCTTGTCCTGTTTGCTGCCAAGTTTACCGCAGGCTCGCTGACGGGCTCCATCGCGGTCACGGCCGATGCGTTCAACAACCTATCCGACGCAGGCTCCTCCGTCGTTACGCTGGTCGGGTTCAAAATGGCGGGTGCGCCGGCCGACCCAGAGCATCCCTTCGGCCACGGCCGGATCGAATATATCGCAGGGCTCATTGTTTCGCTGATCATCATTATGATGGGGTTTGAGCTGCTCAAGGGCTCGGCGGAAAAGATTTTTCGGCCCGAGGCGGTGTCTTTCAGCTGGCTGTCCTTCGGCATTTTGCTGCTTTCCATCGCGGTGAAGGGCTGGATGGGCCTATTCAACCGCAGGTTGGGCAAAATGATCGGCTCTGCCGCCATGCAGGCCACGGCCATGGACAGCCTCAGCGACGCTGCGGCCACCTCGGCCGTGCTGATCGGCACCGTGATCGCCGCGGCCACAGGCGTTGTTTTGGATGGCTACCTGGGTGTGGTGGTGGCGCTGTTCATCATGTATACCGGCTTTAGCACGGCCAACGATACGCTGAAGCCGCTTTTGGGCAAAGCGCCGGATAAGGAGCTTGTCGGCCAAATCGAAAGGACGGTGCTGGCGCATGAGCAGATCGTGGGCATCCATGACCTCATCGTACACGATTATGGCCCCGGGCGGTGCATGGTTTCGCTGCATGCCGAGGTGCCGAGCGACAGCGACATCCTGGAGATGCACGACCTAATCGACATGGCGGAGCACGAGCTGCACGAAACATTTCATTGCGACGCCGTGATCCATATGGACCCCATCGTCACCAACGATGCGGTGACAAACCGTATGCACGATGAGGTGGTATCGCTGGTCAAGGGCATAGACCCGGCGCTGTCCATTCACGATTTCCGCATGGTACAAGGCCCCACGCATACCAATTTGATTTTTGATGTCGTCATGCCGTTTGGCTTCAAGATGACGGAAAAGGAGCTGGTGCAGGCCATCAGCGACCGTGTACGCGAGATGGAGGATCATGTATACTATGCGGTGGTCAATGTAGACCGATCCTATATTTCTTAAAAAGTGAGGCGAAACGGTAGACAGCGCTTTGCCTGTATGATATAATAGCAAAAATTGCAAAGAATGCCCTTTAAATCGGTCCCGTGAGGCCGGCAAGGAGACAAGCAAAACCAAAGCAGTGCAATGGGGTTGTTTTGTTGCGCCTTGCCACCCTTTCGGCAGGGCGTTTTTTTGAGTCATGGAAAGGAAGACCTTTATGCAGACGATGATGCGTGCCAAAACCGCTTTGTATGCTTTTGATCCGCAGACGCTGTGCAAAACGCCTGTGTGGCTTGGTGTTTCCTTTTACAACCGGCGTGTTTAGGCCCGGTTGTTTTTTTATGCAAAGGCATTGTGTGAAAATACAGAGGAAAAGAGGATGGAGAGAGATGAAACAGGATATGTTGGGCCTGCGCAACGTGCCGAAGGAAACGATTGGACGGATCCTTTCCACAGCAGCAGAGATGAAGCAAAAGCTGGTGCGCGGGGAGAAAAAGCTGCCGTATCTGGCGGGCAAAAGCGTGGTGACGCTGTTTTACGAAAACAGCACCCGCACCCGCATGAGCTTTGAACTGGCCAGCAAATACATGTCCGCCTCGGCGGCAAATATCTCTGCCGGCGCCAGCTCGGTGCAAAAGGGGGAAACGCTCATCGATACCGGCTGTACACTGGACCAGATGGGCACGGATGTAATCATCATCCGCCATCCGATGAGCGGCGCGGCCAAGCTGCTGGCGGCGCATACAAACGCCAGCGTCATCAACGCCGGCGACGGGATGAACGAGCACCCCACCCAGGCGCTTTTGGACATGCTGACCATGCAGCAGGTGTTTGGCCGCCTGGAAGGGCTGAAGGTGGCCATCATCGGCGACGTGCAGCACAGCCGCGTGGCGCGCAGCAATTTTTGGGGGCTGACCACCATGGGCGCCCAGGTAAAAATGGCGGCGCCGGAAACGCTGATTCCCAAGGATATGCAGGCGCTGGGGGTGGATATTTGTTCGGATGTGGAATATGCGCTGCGCGATGCGGACGTGGTCATGGGCCTTCGCATGCAGCGCGAGCGCCAGGAGGCGGGGCTGGTGCCGAGCTACCGGGAATACAGCCGTTATTTCGGCATCGACCGTGAACGCATGAAGCTGGCAAAGCCCAATGCCATCGTCCTGCACCCCGGCCCGCTGAACCGCGGGGTGGAAATGACCAGCGAGGTGGCGGACGGCCCGCAGTCGTATATCAGAGAGCAGGTCACCAATGGCGTGGCAGTGCGCATGGCGCTGCTGTACCTGCTGACACGGGAAGGAGAAAAATGATGAAAACACTGATTCAAAACGGAACTGTGGTAAATCCCAGGGGCGCGCAGGGGCGTTTGGATATTTTGATAGAAAACGGCGTCATCGTACAGATGGCCGAGAGCCTGCCGGCGGATGGCGCCGTGGTGGTGGAGGCTGCGGGCAAAACGGTGTGCCCCGGCTTTTGCGATATGCACGTGCATTTCCGCGAACCAGGCCAGGAACACAAGGAAACCATCCGCACCGGCGCGATGGCGGCGGCGGCGGGCGGATTTACCAGCGTGGCCTGCATGCCGAATACCAGCCCCGTGGTGGACAACCAGGCGTTGGTGCGCTATATCCTGGAAAAGGCGAGGGAAGCAAGCTTGACAAAGGTGTATCCCATCGCCTGTATCACCAAGGGCATGCAGGGGAAGGAGCTGACCGAAATGGGCCTTTTGCAGGAGGCCGGGGCCATCGCGTTTTCCGACGACGGGCGGCCGGTGGAAAACAGCCGCATGATGAAGCTGGCCCTGCAGTATGCCAAGCAGTTTGATGCGCTGCTCATTTCCCACTGCGAGGATTTGGCCTTGGCGGAGCACGGCGTGATGAATCTGGGCAAGACCAGTACCCTGCTCGGCCTGCCTGGCATCCCCAGCGCGTGTGAGGATGTGATGATCGCCCGGGAGATCATCTTGGCGGAAATGCTGGATACCAAGGTGCACATCGCCCATGTATCCACCAAAACAGGCTGCCAGCTCATCCGCGAGGCCAAGGCGCGCGGCGTAAAGGTCACGGCGGAGACGGCGCCGCATTACCTGGTAGCCACCGATGCGCTGGTAGAGAGCATGGATACGGCCACAAAGGTAAACCCGCCGCTTCGGGAGGAGGCGGATCGGCAGGCCATCATACAGGGCGTGATGGACGGCACGCTGGATGTCATCATCACCGACCACGCGCCGCACCATGCCGACGACAAGGAGGTAGAATATAACAGCGCGGCCAACGGCATCGTCGGCCTGGAAACCTCCTTTGCCTTGAGCTATACGGAGCTTGTCGCAAAGCACGGCATGCCGATGGGGCAGCTGGTGGAGAAAATGAGCGTGCGCCCGCACGAGATCCTAGGCATAGAGGGCGGCGTGCTGGCGGAAGGAAAGCCCGCCGACATCACCCTCCTGGATCTGGGCTGGCGGGGCAGGATCGATAAAAACAGCTTTTATTCCAAAGGGCGCAATACCCCGTTTGACGGCTGGGAGGTACAGGGCCGCGTCACGGACACGTTTGTGGACGGGCGGCATGTATACAAAAACGGTGCAATCGTAAAGGAGTAAGCCATGATATTTGATACGCTGGCCCAGGCCATTGGGCAAAAGAAAAACCCCACCTGCGTGGGGCTGGATACGCAGAAAACGCATGTGCCGGAGGAAATCGCACAGCGATACGATATGAACACGGCTGCCGGCGCAGCAGACGCCGTTACCGCCTACAACGCCGCGCTCATCGAAGCGCTGCAGGGCCTTGTGCCGGCTGTTAAGGTGCAGGTAGCCTACTATGAGGCGTTGGGCGTGCCCGGGATGCAGGCCTTTGTCAAGACATTGCAGATGGCAAAGCAGGCAGGGCTCATCACCATTGCGGACTGCAAGCGCAACGACATCGCCTCCACGGCAGGGGCGTATGCCGCCGCGTATTTGGCGGACAACGCGCCGATGGAAACGGATATTTTGACCATCAACCCCTATTTGGGGGAGGACGGCGTGCTGCCGTTTTTGCAGGCCAACAGCGAAAGGGCAGTGTTCGCGCTGGTCAAGACCAGCAACCCTTCCTCGGTGGATGTGCAGGATCTGCGCCTTGCGGACGGGCGTACCGTGTTTGAGGCCGTAGGCGACCTGGTGGAGGCCTGGGGGCAGGCCAACATCGGCAGCTGCGGCTACTCCAACTGCGGCGCGGTCGTAGGGGCCACGCACCCCACCCAGGGCGCGCTGCTGAGAAAGCGCATGCCGCACACGTTTTTCCTGCTGCCCGGCTACGGCGCGCAGGGCGCTTCTGCCAAGGACATCGTGGGTATGTTTGATGAAAAGGGCGGCGGCGCCATCGTAAACAACTCGCGCGGCATTTTGGCGGCCTGGCAGAAAACGGGCAAGCCGGCGGTAGAGGCGGCGGTGGAGGCTGCCCAGCGCATGCAGGAGGACCTGGCAGCGCATCTGCCACTGTAAAGGGAGCAAAATGAACATGGCAACAGCATATTTGGCATTGGAAGACAAAAGCGTATACCAGGGCCAGGCCTTTGGCACACTGCGCCAGGCCGAAGGCGAGGTGGTATTCAATACAGGCATGACCGGGTATCAGGAGGTGCTGACAGACCCCTCCTACTGCGGGCAGATCGTGACCATGACCTATCCGCTCATCGGCAATTACGGCGTAAACGACAGCGACCCGGAGTCCGCCCGCCCGCAGGTGCGGGGCTTCATCGTGCGTGAATACAGCCAGCTGCCCAGCAACTGGAAATGCCAGCAGGATCTGGATACCTACCTAAAGCAGGCAGGCGTTATGGCGCTGTGCGGCATTGATACCCGCATGCTGACAAAGCGCCTGCGCAATCACGGCACCCTGCGCGGCAGGCTGTGCCTATCGCCGCCGACGGAGGAGGATTTTGCGCAGATCCGCCGCATCCGCATCGACCATCCCGTGCAGCAGGTGACCTGCCAAGCGGCGTATGAGCTGCCGGGCACGGGCAAGCGCGTGGCTGTGCTGGATTTTGGCCTGAAAAAATCCATTTTGACCTCTTTGCAAAAGCGGGGCTGTGCGCTTCGCGTATTTCCCGCCGGTACAAGGGCAGAGGAGGTCTTGGCCTGGAACCCGGACGGCATCATGCTCACCAACGGGCCGGGCGACCCAAAGGATAACGGCGGCATCATCGAAGAGGTGAAAAAGCTCATCGGCCGGCGGCCGATTTTCGGCATCTGCCTGGGGCATCAGCTCATGGCGCTGGCAAACGGCGCGGATACGGAAAAGCTGAAATACGGCCACCGCGGGGCCAACCACCCGGTCAAGGATTTAGACAGCGGGCGGGTGTGCATCACCAGCCAGAACCACGGCTATACCGTCAGCGCGGAGTCGCTGAAGGACAATATGCGCATCAGCCATGTCAACTGGAACGATCAGACCATTGAAGGCCTGGTCTATACCGACCATCCGAGCTTTACGGTGCAGTTCCATCCCGAGGCTGCGCCGGGGCCGCAGGATACCGCTTACCTGTTCGACAGGTTTGTGGCAATGATGTAAGGAGGCGTACCATGCCAAAACGCGAGGATATCAAAAAAGTATTGGTCATCGGCAGCGGCCCCATCATCATCGGGCAGGCTGCGGAGTTTGACTATGCGGGCACACAGGCCTGCCGGGCGCTGAAGGAAGAGGGCATCGAGGTGGTGCTCATCAATTCCAATCCGGCGACCATCATGACGGATACCGACATTGCGGACAAGGTATACTTGGAGCCGCTGCATGCCGAGGTCGTCAAAAACATCATCCGCAAGGAAAAGCCGGACAGCATCCTGCCCACCCTGGGCGGGCAGACGGGGCTGAATCTTGCCATGGAGCTGGCGGAATGTGGCTTTTTGGAGGAGCAGGGCGTACGCCTGCTGGGCACCAACGTGGATTCCATCCGCAAGGCGGAGGACCGCGAGGCGTTCAAGGAAACGATGGAAAAAATCGGAGAGCCCTGCATAGAAAGCGAGATCGTAACGCAGGTGGATCAGGCCCTGGCCTTTGCGGAAAAGGTGGGGTATCCTGTCATTGTGCGGCCTGCTTATACATTGGGCGGCACGGGCGGCGGCATCGCGGACAACGCAGGCCAGCTTGCGGAGATCTGTGCCGACGGCCTGCACCTGTCCCGCGTGCACCAATGCCTCATCGAAAAGAGCATTGCGGGCTGGAAGGAGATCGAATACGAGGTGATGCGGGATAAAAACGGCACCTGCATCATCGTATGTAATATGGAAAATGTAGACCCTGTGGGCGTGCATACCGGCGACAGCATCGTCGTGGCGCCGTCGCAGACCCTGCGCGACGCCGAGTACCAGATGCTGCGCACGGCTTCCATCAACATCATCAGCGCACTGGGCATCGAGGGTGGCTGCAATGTGCAGTACGCCTTGAACCCGGACAGCATGCAGTATGCCGTCATCGAGGTAAACCCGCGCGTGAGCCGCTCGTCGGCTTTGGCCAGCAAGGCCACCGGCTACCCCATTGCCAAGGTATCCGCCAAGATCGCCATCGGCTATGGCCTGGATGAGATTCCCAACGCCGTGACGGGCAAGACCTTTGCCTGCTTTGAGCCGACGCTGGATTATGTCGTTGTCAAGTTCCCGCGCTGGCCGTTTGATAAATTCACCAAGGCGGACAGGACGCTGGGCACCAAGATGAAGGCCACCGGCGAGGTGATGAGCATTGGCGGCAGCTTTGAAGCCGCCCTGCAAAAGGCGGTGCGCTCGCTGGAGCTCAACATACATTCCATGGAATGGCGCAGGGGGCCGGCTTTGACGGATGAGCAGGTCGTCCAGGCGCTGCATACCCAGGATGATGAGCGCATCTTCTGCGTGGCGGAGGCGCTGCGCCGCGGCGTATCGTACGATACCATCCACGACATTACAAAAATAGACCGATGGTTTTTGGATAAGCTGCATCACATCGTGGCACAGGAGGAAGCCGTCAAGCAGCAGGGCTTCGGCTATTTAACGCCGGAGACGATGAAGCAGCTCAAACGCCTGGGCATGGCGGACAAGGCCATCGCCGGCTGGGTGGGAAAAACAGAGCCGGAGATCCGCGCGCTGCGCAAGCAATGGGGCGTTTTGCCTGCCTATAAGATGGTGGATACCTGCGGGGCGGAGTTTGACGCCGTCAGCCCGTACTACTATTCCACCTATGAGGAAGAGAACGAAGCGCATAAAAGCGAACATAAAACCGTAGTGGTGCTGGGCAGCGGCCCCATCCGCATCGGCCAGGGCGTGGAGTTTGACTATTGCTCGGTACACTGCATCTGGGCGCTGAAAAAGGCGGGGTATGATACCGTCATCATCAACAACAACCCGGAAACGGTATCCACTGACTTTGATACCTCCGACCGCCTGTATTTTGAGCCGCTGACCACCGAGGAAATGCTCAATGTCCTGGATGTGGAGCAGCCTGTGGGCGTGGTGGTGCAGTTCGGCGGGCAGACCGCCATCAAGCTGGCCAAGGATGTGGAGGCGGCCGGCGTGCCCATCCTGGGCACGCAGCTCAAGGACATCGACGCTGCCGAGGACAGGGAAGAGTTTGATGCGCTGCTGGAGCGTCTGCACATGGCGCGCCCGGCAGGCCATACGGTGTTTACCACCGAAGAAGCGCTCAAGGCCGCCAGCCAGCTGGGCTACCCCGTGCTGGTGCGTCCCTCGTATGTGCTGGGCGGCCAGGGGATGGAAATCGCCTGGAACGATGCGGACATCCGCGAGTATATGGCCATCATCCAGATCAACGAGCAGGAGCATCCCATTTTGGTGGATAAATACCTCTATGGCAAGGAATTTGAAGTGGACGCCATCTGCGATGGCAAGGATGTGCTGATTCCCGGCATCATGGAGCATATCGAGCGGGCCGGCATCCATTCCGGCGACTCCATTTCGGTGTACCCGGCCGTATCGCTGAGCCCCCGGCTTCAGCAAAAGATGATCGATACCACCATCAAGCTGGCACATGAGCTGCATGTGGTGGGCATGATCAACATCCAGTATATCGTCTACGCCAACGAGCTATACCTCATCGAGGTAAACCCGCGTTCCTCGCGCACCGTGCCGTATATCAGCAAGGTCACGGGCGTGCCGCTGATCCAGTTGGCCACCAATGCGGTATTGGGCCAGTCGCTTCAAAGCCAAGGCTACCAAACCGGCTTGGCGCCATGGGGCGGGTCGTATGCCGTCAAGGTGCCGGTATTTTCGTTTGAAAAGCTGCCGCAGCTGGAGGTCAGCCTGGGGCCGGAGATGAAGTCCACCGGCGAGGTGCTGGGCGTGGACAAGGACTATACCCGCGCCGTGTTAAAGGGCCTGATGGGCGCGGGGATGACCATCCCGCAGAAGGGGTCTGTGCTATTGTCCATCGCGGACAACGACAAGCAGGATGTGCTGCCCATTGCCGAGGACTTGGCAGCCCTGGGATATAAGCTTTACGCTACGGCAGGCACAACACAGCTGTTGAATAAGAGCTTTGTGCCGGCCAATATGGTGCGGCGCATCAAGGAGCCTTCGCCCAATATGATGGATCTGATCCATTCCGGCGAGGTCTGCCTGATTTTGAATACGCCGACCAAGGGCCGCCACAGCGAGCGCGACGGGTTCCGCCTGCGCCGCGCGGCTACCGAGTATAAAATCACATGCCTGACAAGCCTGGATACTGCCGCGGCGCTGGTGGCCGGGCTCAAGCTGGGGCTCACGGAAAAGGACGTGACCCCGGTGGGCTTGCATGAAATACAGGGGGGAGAGCAATGAAACAGCCTATGGCCAGGGTGGTCAGCCACGAGCAGATCGCCCACGGCATTTATGAACTGACGCTGTTTACGCCGATTGCGGATAGCGCGGAGCCGGGCCAGTTTGTCCATGTAAAGATCCCCAACAGCGGGGATACGCTGCTGCGGAGGCCCATCAGCATCGCGCGCAGCGAAGAAAGTACGCTGACGCTGGTTTACCAGGTAAAGGGCAAGGGCACGCAGCGGCTCACGCATGTAGGCGCCGGCGATTTTTTGGATGTGCTGGGGCCGCTGGGCAATGAATTTCCGACCAAGGATGTCCGCCGTGCCTTGGCAGTGGGCGGCGGCATGGGCGCGGCGCCGCTGGAAAACCTGCTGCTGCACAACCGCGATATCGAATTTGACACCGTGCTTGGCTTTCGGAGCCAGAAGGTCAGCTACCGGCTTTGGTATTTTCAGCACCTATCGCATGATTTCAACGTATTGACAGAGGATGGCAGCATCGGGGAAAAGGGCTTTGTGACACAAAAAGTAGAAGCTTTGCTCAAAGAAAACCACTATGATGCCATCTATGCGTGCGGGCCGTCTGCTATGATGAAGGCGTTGAAAAAAAACGTGGAGCCGTACCCCGTCCCCTGCTTTGTCTCGCTGGAGGAGCGCATGGGCTGCGGCATCGGCGCCTGTTTGGTATGCAACTGCAAAATCAGACGGCAGGACGGCAGCTTTACGTATAAACGGGCCTGTAAGGACGGCCCGGTATTTTTGCTGCGGGAGGTGATGCTGGATGAATAAGCCGGATTTGTCTGTAAACATCTGCGGCGTGCCGTTCCAAAACCCCGTCATTGCGGCCTCCGGCTGCTTTGGCTTTGGGCAGGAAATGGCGGATTATGTGGACCTAAACGCCCTGGGCGGCATCAGCATCAAGGGCCTGACCCCCAAGCCCAGGCTGGGCAACCCGGCCCCCCGCATCGCGGAAACGCCCAGCGGCATGCTCAACAGCGTGGGCCTGCAAAACCCCGGCATCGATGCGTTTCTGACCGAGGAGCTGCCGCGCCTATCCAAGCTGAACTGCCGCATTTTGGCGAATGTGGCGGGCAGCAGCGTGGAAGACTATGCCTATATGGCAGAAAAATTGGCCAATCAGCCGGTGGATATGGTAGAATTAAACATCTCCTGTCCCAATGTGAAGGAGGGCGGCGTGGCCTTCGGCGTATATCCGGACAAGGTATACGAGGTGGTCAGCGCTGCCAAGGCGCACTGCACCCAGCCGCTGGTGGTCAAGCTGACGCCCAATACCGCGGACATCACAGCGACGGCCCTGGCGGCGGAAAAGGCGGGGGCGGACGCCATTTCGCTCATCAACACGCTGACAGGCATGGCGGTGGATTTCCATACCCGGCGGCCTGTTTTGGCGAATGTGACGGGCGGCCTGTCCGGCCCGGCGG
>OFMJ01000607.1_pt1 | contig 35645 bp, 27 predicted proteins | sample 1541801 | NCBI WGS metagenome assembly OFMJ01 (sample SAMN04209234, study PRJEB22552) | human gut metagenome | biome: gut; material: feces | host: Homo sapiens | place: USA: Oklahoma
ACATGGCAGCAGGACCGGCTTCTTACGGTATGACAGATACATTAGGACGTATGCATTCTGATGCACAGTTCGCAGGTTCTTCTTCTGTTCCGGCTCACGTTGAGATGATGGGATTAATCGGTGCAGGTAACAACCCGATGGTTGGTATGACTGTAGCTGTAGCTGTAGCGATCGAGCAGGCTGCAACAGAAGGTAAATTCTAATATAGAAATATAGTAGTTTGAATCTCTAAGGGCTCTCAAATCAATCAGTGATTTGAGAGCCCTTTTTGCATATGGGAAATGACTTTGAGAACTATTTAGAAAAAAATCTAAATAGTTCTTGACTTTTTATTTAGAAGTGCTATATTGTAATTAAAAGTAATTAGAAAATTTTCTAAATAGATTTGGAAGAGGTGATGGAATGGGTTTTGGTGAAACGTTCAAAGCATTGTCAGATCCGGTTCGAAGAGAGATACTTGTGATGCTAAAGTCTGGTAGAATGTCAGCGGGAGAAATTGCAGACCGGTTTGATATGACCAATGCAACAATTTCGTATCACTTAAGTGTGCTTAAGAAAGCAGATCTGGTGTGGGAAACAAAAGAAAAAAACTATGTGTATTATAATCTGAATACGTCAGTAGTAGAAGAAATTATGTTATGGCTTAGTGACTTGAAGGGAGGAAAACAGAATGAAACAATATAGAAAAAGACTGATTATTACAAGTATCATTACAATACTTCCAATTTTGGTAGGTATATTCTTTTGGAAACAGTTACCGGATACCATTGCGACACATTTTGGAAGTAATAATGCGGCAGATGGATGGAGCAGCAAAGCCTCTACGGTATTTGGACTTCCGTTATTTCTTCTTGTGATTCATTTGTTTTGTGTATGTGTGACATTGAATGATCCAAAGAAGAAAAATATCGGAAGAATGATGCTGGCGGTAATTTTCTGGATAGTGCCGGTTATTTCAATCGTATCGAATGGTTCTATACTCGCGTATGCTCTTGGAATGCAGATTGACATGACAATGATTGTAAGTATTATGATGGGGATTCTGTTCATTGTATTAGGAAATTATATGTCGAAAAACCAACAGAATTACACGGTGGGAATCAAGATTCCTTGGACATTAAGTAGCGAAGAAAACTGGAATAAAACACACCGTATAGCTTCCAAGCTTTGGGTTGTGGCAGGAATTGTATTCATAGCAAATATTTTTTTAAGAAGTGCAGAGATTATTTTAGTTGTGATTGCTTGTACGGTATTGATTCCGGTTATATACTCGTTCATACTTTATAAAAGAGAAAACAGATTGTAATGAACAAAATGAGGATATGGATGTTCCATATCCTTTTTGCTGCGGGAAATTACCCTTTTCAAATGGAGAAATGCTATGTATAATGATATGGGGAAACTAAGGAAATGGGGGAGGAATGTATGAATGAAAGATATGACAGAAGGGAAACCGTATAGACTGATCCTAGTATTTATGATCCCGGTTTTATTTGGCGGATTGTTTCAAAATTTATATAATATTGTAGATTCCATGATTGTTGGACGCTATATTGGTGTGGATGCGCTGGCATCTGTGGGAAGTACAACGCATCTTGTTTTTTTCGTGAATGGCTGGATTCTTGGTATGACAAGCGGATTTTCAATTTTAATTGCGCAAAGATACGGTGCAAAAGATGAAAAAGGATTGAAGCATTATGTCGCCATGTCAACGTATTTGTGTGTGGCGATCGCAGTTGTTTTGACAGCAGCTTTATTACTTCTGGATGAATGGCTTCTTCACCTTGTCAATACGCCGGAAAATATTTTTGAAATGACAAGAGGATACGTGGCGGTTATTTTTGCGGGAATACCGATCACAATACTTTATAATATGCTCTCTTCAATGGCGCGCGCCCTTGGAGACAGCCGTACGCCACTGTATTTTCTTATTGTATCTTCTGTTTTAAATGTCGGATTGGATTTGCTTTTCGTTGCAGTTTTTGAACTTGGAGTGGCAGGAGCAGCATTGGCAACCGTACTCGCACAATGTGTGGCTGCAATTTTATGTTTGGGTTTTGTGTGGAAAAAATATAAAATTATTCATTTTGGAAAAGATGACAGGATTATCAAAGGACAAAGTATCTGGAATCTGCTGAAGATGGGAGTCCCGATGGGATTACAGTTTTCCATTACCGCAATCGGTGGATTGATCGTACAGTCTTCTTTAAATATGCTTGGAGAGGTACATATTGCGGCGTATTCTGCAGCCAATAAAATTCAAAACCTGATTCTGCAGGCGTATCCGTCGATCGGAACAGCGATTGCAACGTATGTGGGACAAAATTACGGTGCGGGAAAAATAGAGCGTATTAAAAAGGGCGTAAAGTCCAGCGTGATTCTTTGCGGAGTTTACAGCATTTTTACGATGATTGCAGCTTATTTCTTCCTGGCTCCGATGGTGCAGATTTTCGTGGAAGATTCCACAGGACAGATCCAGGAAATTGCAAGACAGATGTTCCATATTTGCCTATGGTTTTACTTCCCATTGGGACTTATATTTATTTATAGGAACGCGTTACAGGGACTTGGAAATGGGATTGTACCAATGCTTGGCGGTGTGTTTGAACTTTTGGCAAGAGCAGTGGCCATTGCGATACTGTTTCAACCATTGCAATTTGCTGGCGTGTGTATGACGGACCCGGCAGCATGGGGGAGCGCGCTGATTCCGTTGATTCCATATTATTATTGGTACACACACAAGAAATTAAAGAAAGAACAGGAGTGTGAATATGCTGGATAAAGAACAGTTTTTGAGAGAATATAATATAGAAGAGATCGAGTTTGAAGAGGCAGAGATTTCCTGGAAAGAATTGGAAGCAATTTATGAGGATTACGAAAAACGGGAAGATAAATTACGTGGACTTGGGAAAGACTTTGTAGATGAATACCTGTATGATATTGAACGTGCAGGCATCCATTCTTACAGATACCGTACAAAAGCGCCGGGACATTTGATTGAAAAAATCATTCGAAAAAGAAGAGAGAATATGGAAAAATTTGCAGAGATCGATCGGACAAATTATTATAAATATTGTACGGATTTGATTGGTATCCGTGTGTTTTTCCTATATCGGGAAGATTGGATTTATTTTCATAATTATATTACAAGCGTTTTTGAAAATGATCCATTGCTTTATGTGGAGGATCGTTTAAGAGATTTTGATGAAGATGAAGCACACTTTTATATTGCAGAAAGACCGAAGGTTTATAAACGATCCGGAGACAGTAAAATTTATGATGAAAAACTGATTGACATCAGAGCAGACGGTATTTATCGATCGCTCCATTATATTATTAAATACAAAGGATATTATGTGGAGATACAAGGAAGAACTTTGTTTGAAGAAGGATGGAGTGAGGTGGATCATGATATTGTATATCCGTACTTTCAAGATGATGTAGATTTGAAAGACTTTTCGGGACTTTTGAATCGTCTGTCGGGGATGGCGGACGAGATGAGTTCCTATTTCCGCAGAATCAAGCAGAAAAAGGAGGAGTCGAAGTGGAAGGAATAAGGATTTTAAAAGGTGATATTATTTATAGTAAGTCGCAGGATGAATTGGTAACCATGAAAGATGGTTTTCTTGTAACAAAGAAAGACACGATTCTTGGGGTATATCAAGTTCTTCCTATAGAATATTCTGAAGGATTAGTGGAGGATTATACAGGAAAACTCATTATGCCGGGATTCACAGATCTTCATGTTCATGCGCCGCAGTACACATTCCGTGGACTTGGAATGAATATGGAATTGATTCCATGGCTCAATACGTATACCTTTCCGGCAGAAGCGAGATATGCGGATATCGAGTATGCGAAGAAAGTATATCCGAAATTCGTGGAAGATTTAAAAAATAGTCCAACAACAAGAGCCGGAATTTTCGCTACCATTCATGTAGAAAGTACAGAATATCTGATGGACCTTTTGGAAGAATCAGGCGTGATAGCGGGAGTTGGTAAAGTGAATATGGACAGAAATTCACCGGAGAACCTAATTGAAGAGACAGAAGAAACTCTTAGAAACACAAGAAAATGGCTTTCGGATATTGATGGAAGATACAAACGGGTTTTCCCGATAGTGACACCGAGATTTATTCCGAGCTGTACCAATGAAACGATGGAAGGACTAGCGGAAATATGTCGGGAGACGGGACTTTCGGTGCAGTCTCATTTGTCAGAAAACCAATCAGAAATCGCATGGGTACAGGAACTTCATCCGGATACGAATTGCTATGCACAGGCCTATGATAAATATGGAATGTGCGGTTCTGGATCTAAAGCTATTATGGCGCATTGCGTGTATTCGGATCAAAGAAAAGAGGAGTTAGAGATTTTAAAAAAGAATCAGGTGTGGGTTGCACATTGCCCGGAGTCGAATATGAATCTTGCCAGTGGAGTAGCGCCGGTTAAGAAAATGATGCGGGAAGGAATTCGCATCGGAATCGGAACGGATGTTGCGGCGGGATCGAAACTTTCCTTGTTTACCGCGATGGCAGATGCTGTGAAGGCTTCTAAGATGCGATGGGTTTATGTGGACAAAGAAGAAGAACCGTTGACGGTAGCGGAGGTATTTTATCTTGCTACGGCAGGCGGCGGTAGTTTCTTCGGTAAAGTGGGAAGATTTGAAGAAGGATATGAGTTCGATGCGGTCATCATTGATGATAGCAGACTTTCAGAGGATGAACTGTCATTATATGAAAGACTGGAACGACTGGTCTACGTACCGGAAGAGAGTCAGATTGCAGCAAAATACGTGCGTGGGGAGAATATTCTTTTGCATAAATAAAGTATGTGTGAAAATCAGAGGCTAGGGAAGAACCCTAGCCTCTATATCTGTTAAAACAAGCATAGATTTCTTGTACGCGGGGTAATGCAAATCCACACGGGATACAGGAAGAATTCAGAACAGAAGAAAGCCCTCTGTTTTTAATTTGGAGCTCTAACATTTGTACAGTTTCCGTGATACTTTTTCTGTTATCACCTGTTTCTTTTATATATTTTAAAAGTTGAGCAAGGTATGCGGTCTGTTCAGAATCAGCAAGCTGTTCAACATATCTTAAGTCCACGGTCTGTCGATCAATCATAAAAGCATCTTTTCCCATCACTTTTGTTTTGATACGCTCGGAATGATGACTTCCGTGTCTGTTTTCTCTTTTTTGGAGAGCAGGTGTGAAAACAGTTCTTTTAAATTCTGGAATTACAAAACCGGGAGCAGACAGTGACGGGGATGGAAAATCTTTGCATGCAGATTTTACTTTTGCAGTAATGTCAATGGTGTGATAACAGTCCATTTGCAAAATGGTATCGGCTGCATAAAAATAAGAACCGGAGCTTCCTGCAACAAGGATAGTTGAAATGCCGCCCTTTTCATAGAGATCACGGATTCTTTCCAGAAATGGCGTGATCGGTTCTTTCTCTCTTGTAATAATCTGCTGCATCAGTTCGTCTCGTACCATAAAGTTTGTGGCAGTAGTATCTTCATCAATCAAAAATACATCACTTCCGGCTTCGATGCCTTCCATCACATTTGCAGCTTGGGAAGTAGTTCCACTGGCGTTTTCGGTAGAGAAGGAATGTGTATCTTTTTTGTTTGGCAGATCGTTGATGAAAAGTGAAATATCCACATTTTTAATACACCGTCCATCTTCCGCACGGAGTTTTAAAGCAGTTGCATCTGTAATCACGTATTCTCTTCCGTCGCCGGCAATGTGATTGTAGACACCGGATTCAAGTGCGTTTAACAGAGTGGATTTTCCGTGGTATCCACCGCCTACGATCAGAGTGATTCCCTTATGGATCCCCATACCGGAAATGACTCCTCTGTGCGGAAGCTCCATTTGTACGCATAAAGTATCTGGTGATTGAAATGGAATCCCGGTTTTTAAAGGTCGGTTGGAGACACCGGATTCTCTTGGAAGAATGGAACCGTTTGCCACGAAACAGACAATGTTTTGTCTTTTCAATTCTTCGCGGATATAGGCCTGATCTTCTGCAAGAAAGATAACGGATTCCACTTCTTTTGCCGGTAGATTTTTGTAGTAAAATACGGATTCTACACATTTTGGGAGAAAATCAAATAATATTTTTTCAAGTTCCGGTGCATTGATGGTTCTTCCGTTTGCCGGGAATCCGACTTCAAATCGTGCAATGATTTCATTTTTTGTAATCTCGCAGGCAGTACGTTCTAAAATCTCCTGTCCGCAGCGGCTTGTGGAAATCAGACCACTTTTCCCGGAACCTTTTGCCTTGAAATTGTATTTTTCAATCTGTCCATAGAATTTTCTTGTCAGATAATCTTGAAGTGCGATTCTGTTCTCATAAGTTTTATAATAGGATAAAGGGAAGCATGCCGTTTTTAACGGAATCCGAACACTTACATTGGAAGGAGAGGCAAAGGGATCTCCTTGCACATGGTCTATGGATAACATGTAGTTTGGAAAATGATATGTTCCTTTTAAAGATTTATAAGCAGGGTAACTTTTGCGATGTATAGATAATAGAGTTTGTTTTAATTTTTGCATAATATAAGTCCTTTCTATTTTTTGAATTATTATATAGTATAAGAAAAAACAAGAGAAAAAACAAGGTGAAAGGTGAGAGACGAATTAATAAATTCCTAAGAATTTAACTAGGAAAAACAGAAAAACAGCGCATTCGTTTTTGATAGAATGAAACTATCAAACGGAGGTGCTGTTTTTATGAGAAGAAAAATAAGACGCAGAAGAAAAATAAGAATATTGAGAAACGTGGCAATGATAGCAATACTGATAGGTTTTGTGTGTGGAGTTGTGAGTATTGCGGGAAATAGGCTTCCTGAATTGGGAGTGTTTGTAAAGAACCCTGCTCTTTTGATGAATGAGGGAGAATATCCAAAGGAGCTTTTGGATATGCTTTCCCGGAATCCGGATATGGAAGATTTTGTGATGAAATATCCTGAGAAAAAGGGACATGTTTATGCGGATACCATTGGCGAAGTAAAGAAAGGGACAATTCCACTTTTGTTGCAATGGGATGAAAGGTGGGGATATGGATATTATGGAGATAGTTCGGTTGCAGTAAGTGGATGTGCTCCGACTTCATTATCTATGGTCGTGGCAGGACTTACCGGGAAAAACACAGTCACACCGTATACCATTGCTAAATATGCAGAGGAGAATGGATATTATGTGACAGGAACAGGAACGAGTTGGGAATTATTTAACAGTGGATGCAGAGAGTTTGGCGTGGAAGGGGAAAATATTGCTTTGTCGAAGACATCAGTATTTCATGCACTGGAGTCTGGTATGCCGATCATATGTAGTATGCGGCCGGGAGATTTTACAACGGCAGGACATTTCATTGTGTTAACGGGAATAGAAGACGGGAAAATAAAAGTAAATGATCCGAATAGTAAAAAGAATAGTGAAAAATTGTGGGATTATGATACATTAGAACCTCAAATTAAAAATTTGTGGGCATTTCAGAAGATTTAATGGTACAATATACACAAAGAATGAGGAGATAAGACTAATGAAGGAACATGTTTTAGTTGTTGATGACGAGAAAGAGATTGCAGATTTGGTAGAATTATATTTGAAAAGTGAAGGATATCAGGTACATAAGTTCTATAATGGAAGTGATGCTCTTTCATGTATTGAGAAGACCAAACTGGATGTGGCAATACTGGATGTTATGCTTCCGGATATTGATGGATTCAAGATATGTCAGAAAATAAGAGAAACGTATTTTTATCCGATCATCATGTTGACTGCGAAGGTGGAAGATACGGACAAGATCATGGGTCTGACTTTGGGAGCAGATGATTATATATTAAAACCGTTCAATCCATTAGAAGTTGTGGCGAGAGTGAAGACTCAGCTTCGCCGTTACAAAAAATACAATCCGGCAGAGAAAACTACGTCAAAGGAAAAAACAGAATACGATATTCGCGGGCTTGTGATCAATAGTGAGACACATGGATGTACATTGTATGGAAAAGAAATTCAGTTTACACCAATTGAATTTGCGATTCTTTGGTATCTTTGTGATCACAAAGGAAAAGTTGTGTCTTCAGAACACCTTTTTGAAGCCGTCTGGGGAGAAAAATACTATGACAGTAATAATACGGTAATGACGCATATTGGAAAGATCCGGGAAAAGTTAAAGGAACCGGCAAGAAATCCGAAATTTATTAAAACAGTATGGGGAGTTGGATATAAAATTGAGTAAGACAAAAGAACAGATGCAGGATATTGCAAAAAAACTATTTTGGAAACAGTTGCGGAGATTTATTAGTATTTCTGTTCTTTTAACCGGTGGGGTTTTGCTGCTTGGTGTTGCCATACGCTGGAAAGCACATCAGACAATATGGCATGGAAATGAAATGATCTGGATTATGTGGAGTTGGATTCGGAAGAATTGGACCGCTTCCATTGTAATTGTTGTGATGGCTAGTGCGCTTTTGGCAGCATTTTTCGCTTTGAAGACATCTTACACATATCTGGAGCAGGTGTTGGAAGCTGCACAGACAATTTATATGAAAGAAGAGAATACAATCAAATTACCGGAAGAGTTAAGAGAAGCAGAAGTACAGTTAAATGATGTAAAACAACAATTGGAGAGAAATGAAAGGGCAGCGAAAGAAGCTGAACAAAGGAAAAATGACTTGATCGTATATTTGGCGCATGATTTAAAGACACCGCTGACTTCGGTAATCGGATATCTGACCCTTCTTCGTGATGAAGGACAGATATCGGAGGAACTGCGGACGAAATACCTGTCCATTTCTTTAGAAAAAGCAGAACATCTGGAAGATTTGATCAATGAATTTTTCGAGATTACAAGATTTAACTTATCAACCCTTACATTGGAGCCAAGCCGCGTGAATCTGACAAGGATGCTGGAGCAGATTACATATGAATTCAAGCCGATGCTGGATGAAAAAGAATTGGTCTGCACATTGGATGCGCCAAAAGACCTGCAAGTAAAATGGGATGTAGGTAAAATGCAAAGAGTATTTGATAATCTTTTGAGAAATGCTGTGAACTACAGTTTTGAAGGTGGAGAAATTGTATTTTCCGTGGAAGAAAAAGATTCGGATATCGAGATGGTCTGCATGAATCAAGGAAATACCATTCCGGAAGAAAAACTAAGTCGCATTTTTGAACAGTTTTTCCGGTTGGACTCTGCCCGTACAACAAGAAGCGGAGGAGCAGGTCTGGGTCTTGCCATTGCGAAGGAAATTGTAGAACTTCACGGAGGAACAATCTGTGCAGAGAGTGAAAATGAAGAAATTCGGGTTCTTATAAAGATTCCGAAAGAAGTATGATGAAAATGACGGAAGTTTAAAAGGAACTTCCGTTTTTTTCGTGATATAGGAACTTCCTGAATATTGTAGAGGGGGAAAAGGTGTGATACAATCATATACAGTATTTTGAAAATAAATTTACACAACAGGAGATTATACAATGAACATTTTAAATATAGAACATATCAGTAAAATTTATGGAGAGAAAGTCATATTTGATGATGTTTCCTGTGGAATCCAAGAAGGAGAAAAGGTAGGAATTATCGGGATCAACGGGATGGGAAAGACGACACTTCTTCGTATGATTGCAGGAGAAGAAGAGCCGGATCAGGGTCAGATTATAAAGCAGAATGGGATTCGCCTGGCATATCTTCCACAGAATCCACAGTTCCCGAAGGATGCTACGGTTATTTCGTATGCATATGACGGAATTCCGGAGACAGACTGGACGGCGAAAAGTGAAGTGAAAAGTGCATTGAACAAGCTTGGAATCACAGATCATGAGGCGAAGATCAAGACACTATCCGGAGGGCAGAAGAAAAGAGTAGCACTAGCAAAAACAATCGCAGCATCCTTTGATGTACTGCTTTTGGATGAGCCGACAAACCATTTGGATAATGAAATGATCGAATGGTTGGAAGACTATCTAAAAAAGTACCGTGGTGTTGTCATTATGGTAACTCATGACCGATATTTCCTGGATAAAGTAACCAACCGGATTCTGGAAATCAGCAGAGGAAGTTTGTACAGCTATGAAGCAAACTATACAAAATTTCTAGAGATGAAAGCGCAGAGAGAAGAAATGGAACTGGCTTCCGAGCGGAAACGTCAGAGTGTACTCCGTATGGAACTGGAATGGGCAAAGCGGGGATGCCGTGCAAGAACAACAAAACAGAAAGCAAGACTTGACAGGTTAGAGGCATTGAAAAACGGGAAAGCGCCGGTATCTGATATGACAGCAGAAATTGATTCTGTTGAGACGAGAATGGGAAAGAAAACCATTGAACTACATCATATCAGTAAAAGTTATGGAGGGAAAAAGCTGATTGATGACTTTGATTATATTGTTTTGAAAAATCAGAATCTTGGTATCATCGGTCCGAATGGCTGTGGAAAATCGACACTTTTAAAAATGATTGCAGGAATCATTGAACCGGATGAAGGGGTTGTGGAAATTGGAGAAACGATTCGCATCGGATATTTTGCTCAGGAAATTCCAGAATTTGATACGAAACAGAAAGTCATTGATTACGTAAAAGATATAGCAGAATATATTCCCACAAAAGACGGCAGGATTACAGCATCCCAAATGCTGGAACGCTTCCTTTTTACACCCGAGATGCAGTATGGACAGATTGAAAAACTGTCCGGTGGAGAGAAAAAGAGACTGTATCTGCTGAGCGTTTTGCAGGCAGCGCCGAATGTATTGGTTTTTGATGAGGCAAATAACGATATAGATATTCCGACTATGACAATACTGGAAGACTATCTGAATTCATTCCAGGGGATTGTCATTACAGTTTCTCATGACAGATATTTTCTGGATAATGTGGTAGACCGTATTTTTGCGTTTGATGGAGAAGGGCATCTGAAGCAGTATGAAGGCGGTTATACGGAGTATTTGGAAGCAAAACAGAAAGAAGATACGACGGTAAAGACTACAGAGAAAGGGAAAAAGTCCTCTGCGAAAAATGACTGGAAACAGAACCGTCCGACAAAGCTTAAGTTTTCTTTTGCGGAACAGAAAGAGTATGACACCATTGATGATGACATTGCGGCGCTGGAAGAAAAATTGGAGATGTTGGATGCAGATATGATGAAGAATGCAACCAATTCCGTAAAACTTTCAGAAATCGCGGCAGTGAAAGAAGAGACGGAAAAGAAGCTGGAGGAGAAGATGGAACGTTGGGTATATTTGAATGATCTGGCGGAGAAAATAGAAGAACAGAAAAATCAGAAATAAGTTGAAAGAGGATTTATGGAAAATAAAGACGGAACAATATTTTTAGAAGAAGTAAAAGAAAAATTAAATAGTCGCATTGAAGAACTAAAAGGAAATTTGGAAGAAGGAGAAAAAGACATTGCCAGTATGCAGGAGTATTACTGGGAAAATTATACGGAGATGGATGAGTATGGTTATGAGAATTATGATAACCAGCAGGCTCTTTTCCGGCAGGCAAGCGCTAATGAGGAGAAAGCAAAACTGATCCATCGTTTTGAGAAAATGCAGGATTCCCCGTTTTTCGGCAGGGTAGATTTTCTCTTTGAAGATGAAGAAGAGGCAGAAACATTCTATATCGGCATCGGGAATTTCGCGGAAAAGACAGGAAGCGTTCCGCTTATTTATGATTGGAGAGCTCCGGTGAGCGGTCTTTTTTATGATTTTGATAAAGGGCCTGCTTTTTATGAGGCGCCGGGTGGACTTATGGAAGGGGAAATCGAATCGAAATGGCAGTATAAGATACAAAATGGAAAGATGGTCTATGGTTTTGAAAGCGATATGATGATCGATGATGAAATTTTGAAACAGGAACTTGGAAGCAATAGCGATGTGCAGCTTAAGAACATTGTGCGGACAATCCAGAAAGAACAAAATGCGATCATCCGGAATACGAAAGACAAGATCCTTATCATTCAGGGCGTAGCGGGCAGTGGAAAAACATCTATAGCTTTACACCGGATTGCATATCTTTTGTATCACGATCGGAAGAATTTAAAATCATCCAATATACTGATCCTTTCTCCAAACAGTGTGTTTGCAGATTATATTTCTCATATTCTACCTGAACTTGGGGAAGAGAATATCCAGGAGATGAGTTTTGATATTTTTGCGTATAAGGAACTCAAGGGTACTGTTGTAGATTGTGAGGACCGTTTCCACCAGATTGAAAAGCGTATGGAGAGAAAAGACCCGGCAGCGGAACAAAGAAACCGTGAAAAACAATCGGCACATTTTATCGGATTGGTAGAGGGATTCCTTGTGGAACTGGAAGATCGTCTGATGGACATTCGTGATATTGAATTTAAAGGGTTGAAAAAAACAGAACAGGAACTGATAGAACTGTTTTATTTCAAATTCCAACACTTGCCGGTTTTGGCGCGTATGGAAGCGGTAATGGAGCATTTTATCGATGAATATGAGACGTTGTATCAAAAAGACGTGACCGAAGAGGAAAAAGAACTTCTTTCCGAACAGTTCATGAAAATGTACGTGACAAGGGATTTATATGAGATTTATAACTGGCTGATGGAGGATGCGGGATATCTTACTTTACCGGGAGTCCCTTATGAGCGAAGGATTCTTGCTTATGAAGATGTATATCCGATGCTGTATTTAAAACATAGGCTTGATGGAACAAAGGCGAGAAATAATATCAAACATCTTGTCATTGATGAGATGCAGGATTATAGTTATCTTCAGTATGTGATTTTAGAAGGAATGTTCTCATGTAAAATGACGATCCTCGGAGATAAAGCGCAGACCATTGACCATGAAAGCCAGGATGTGATGAAATTTCTTCCGAAAATTTTCGGGAAGAATATTCGAAAGATCGTGATGAATAAAAGTTATCGAAACACCGTGGAAATAGCCCGTTATGCAGAACAAATCGCAGGCTCAAGTGAGATGGAATTATTTGAACGTCATGGAAAGAGCGTAACAGAGGGGAATTTGGCCTCTTTTGATGAAGCAGTGGCTTGCGTACTTCGCGATATCCATATAGGAGAAGAGGAATTTGAAACTGCTGCAGTTATTACAATGACGGAATGGGAAGCAAAAGTTCTCTACCGAAAAATTCAAGAGTCCGGAACAGAGGTTTCTTATATTGACCGGGATAGTACATCCTTTAAAAAGGGTCTTTCTGTTACGACATTTTATATGGCGAAAGGTTTAGAATTTGATCAGGTTTTTGGTGTGTCACAAATGTGGAATGCTGGATTTTCCGGTCAGGCAAAATATATCTGCGCAACAAGAGCATTACATGAATTGTATATGTATGAAATTTCGGAAGATAAAAGGGAAAAATCAGAAAAGTAACTTGACAATGTATGCCTAAATTGATATTATATAAAAACAGAACGCACTCTGTTTTTGAGAAAGTAGAGGAAAGCATATGAAGAAAAAAATATTTTCATTATTGGTTCACAACAATGCAGGACTTTTGGCAAGAGTAGCAGGGTTATTCAGCCGTCGTGGTTACAGTATCGATAGTATTACGTCAGGTGTTACCATGGATGAGCGTTATACAAGGATTACCGTAGTAGCCAGAGGGGATGAACAGATTTTATCTCAGATTGAAAAACAACTTTTGAAGCTGGAAGATGTTGTGGATATCAATGTCCTGGCGGACGGAGAGTCGGTCTGCCGTGAACTGATTATGGTAAAAGTTATGGCGAATGCAGCAGAGAGGGCGGAAATTATTTCTGTTGCTGACATTTTCCGGGCGAAGATCGTGGATGTAGAGAAGGAATCCCTTATGCTGGAACTTACGGGGAATGAATCCAAGGTAGAAGCGTTCTTAAGCCTTTTGGATGGATACCATATTCTGGAACTTGCACGTACCGGGATTACCGGGTTATCAAGAGGTGTAAAAGGAGTTAAGCGCGTTGACGATTAAAAAAGATCAAAGGAGGAAACTATCATGGCGAAAATTTATTATCAGGAAGATTGTAACTTATCATTATTAGAGGGAAAGACAATCGCTGTCATCGGTTATGGAAGCCAAGGACATGCACAAGCGCTGAATGCGAAAGAATCAGGTTGTCATGTGATCATTGGACTTTATGAGGGAAGCAAGTCATGGGCGAAGGCGGAAGCACAGGGATTTGAAGTGTATACGGCAGCAGAGGCAGCGAAAAGAGCGGATATTATTATGATTCTGATCAATGATGAGAAACAGGCCAAGATGTACAAAGAGTCCATCGAGCCGAACCTTGAGGAAGGGAATATGCTGATGTTCTCTCATGGATTTGCGATTCATTTCGGACAGATTGTTCCTCCGGCAGGTGTGGATGTAACAATGATTGCGCCAAAAGGACCTGGTCATACAGTGAGAAGCGAATATCAGGAAGGAAAAGGAGTTCCATGTCTGATAGCGGTACAGCAGGATGCAACTGGTAAAGCGCACGATCTTGCGCTTGCATATGCACTTGCAATCGGTGGAGCAAGAGCCGGTGTATTGCAGACTACTTTCAGAGAAGAGACAGAGACAGATCTTTTCGGTGAACAGGCGGTTCTTTGCGGTGGTGTTACAGCTCTTATGAAAGCGGGATTTGAAACATTAGTAGAGGCCGGATACGAGCCGGAGAGTGCATATTTTGAATGTATCCATGAGATGAAATTAATCGTAGATCTGATTTACCAGTCAGGATTTGCGGGAATGAGATACTCCATTTCTAATACAGCAGAATATGGCGATTACATAACAGGACCGAAGATCGTAACAGATGAGACAAAGAAGGCGATGAAGAAAATCTTGTCCGACATTCAGGATGGTACATTTGCAAAAGATTGGTTATTAGAAAACCAGATTAATGCACCGCATTTCCAGGCTATGAGAAAGCGGGAGGCATCTCATCAGTTAGAATCGGTAGGCGAAGAACTTCGGAAGTTATATAGCTGGAGTGACGGAGCAAAATTAATTGATAACTAGAATCATACAATGACAGGCTGCATGCAATAGTGCAGTCTGTTTTACGTGTGGAGAAAGAAAAGGAGAAATTCTATGGACGCAAGATGTAAAACAATCAGCTTATTACTACCGGAAAACTGCGACCCGAAATATAAAGTGCTGACGGAAGTGACAATGCATGATTTGGGGTTGGATTTTATCTGTACACAAATTACAGATAAGAAGACGGAACAGAATTTGATATTATCTGTACTGTCCAAAATGACAAAAGACGGGAGGGTAACAAAATACCGAGGAGATATTTTTGAAGATATTTATCGTAACAAATCCATGCGAAATGAAATGTTGGAAATTTTGGATAAAATCAATTTCTTGCGGGATTATGGAAGCATTGTAAAGAATTATGATGAGGTGGCAGGCATATGGGATCTGATGCACAGGCTGGATGAACTGAAGGATTACATATGTTGTGTGGAAGCGATTTTTCGTAGTCTTTCTAAGGCGGATATCCACTCGGAAGGACTGATTCATCTGAAAGAGTATGTGGATGACTTATATCATGATAATGGATTCGAAGAACTGAAGAAGGACATCTCGGCTTTAAAGGCAGGAACTTCTGATTTGAAGAGCGTTACTGTCGGAATCAATTTGAATGAATGTTTTGAAGCGGATAGTGTTGGATTGATCTCCATAAATAGCAAATATTTTACGAAATCCAATATGCTTGGAAATTTTTGCGATAGAATTGCATCGAAAGGAGTGATTCATTCTGATACAGAATGGAGAGAAAATTATAAATACCAGCCATTTGTGGCAGAGGGAATGAAGAAAGTGGGACTGGCATCCATTGCGAGCGGGGATATGACAGAAGACATTCCAAGATATATGAACCGCGTTACAAACCAACTCTTATCCGGTATTGTAAAAAACTTAAAAAATGTTTTGAATAAATATGTTTCGATCACGATTACGGAAATTACAGATTTGATACCGGAATTTCTTTATTATGTTCGTTGGGCAGAATATATTGAAAAACTGGAAGAAAACGGGTTCCGTTTCTGCAAAGGAATGTTGGAAGAACAACAAGCGATGCACGCAAAGGCAATTTATAATCTCAAACTAGCCTCATCTGTTGCGAAAGCGGGTGATATCATAGACAATGACCTGGATTTTGATCGGGAGCATCTTGTGTACATACTGACAGGTGCGAACCGTGGCGGAAAGACAACGATTACACAAGCGATTGGCCTTTTGTTTGTTCTGGCACAAGGCGGTATTTTTGTACCTGGGGATTCATTTGTGTTTGCTCCGGTAGATTGTATCTATACACATTTTCCGGCTGATGAAGATAAAACGATGAACCTTGGCCGCTTGGGAGAGGAATGTAAGCGTTTCCGGGAACTTTATTTCCAAAGTACAGAAGATAGTCTGCTTTTGCTGAATGAGACATTTTCCACCACTTCCTTTGAAGAAGGGTATTATATTGCGAAGGATTCCGTAAAAGCGATTTTAGCAAAGGGGATTCGGACCATTTACAATACACATATGCATAAACTTGCATATGATATTGAAGAGATGAATGACGCTGTTCCATCAGGGAAAGCAGTTTCTTTGGTAATGAAATCTGAGGATGGAAATCGTTCCTACAAGGTTGAGATTGCACCTCCAGAAGGAATATCTTATGCAATTGATATTGCAAAAAAATATGGAGTCACTTATGAAATGCTGACGGAGGATAAAAAATAATAGGAAAAATATATAAAAAAGTGAGTGTTTGTTTCGATAATATGTTATAATTAAACAATAGAAATCGGAAACGGAAGTCGTTTAAGGAGGAAAATTATGGAACTAAAACTTCAGGATTTAAGATCATCCAAGAATCCAAAGGCAAGAATTAAGATCTTGGAAGGACATTTCGCAACAAGCAACTCACATATTAATACATATATTGATATGTCAACGGTAAAGACACGACATAACAATGCAAGAGAAACAGCGAAAGTTCTTGCGAAAGAATTCTTGAATAGTACACCGATAGATTCTATTGTATGTTTGGATGAGACGGAAGTTATCGGAACATTTTTGGCAGAAATATTGGCGGACAGCACATCCATGTCAATGAGCCATAAGAACAATATTTCGGTAATCACTCCGGAATTTAGTCAGGCAGGACAGATGATGTTCCGTGACAATAAGCAGCGTATGATCAAAGACCAACAGGTTTTGATTCTTGCGGCATCTATTACAACGGGCAAGACGATTTTGAAAGCCATTGATACGATTTTGTATTACGGGGGACGAATCTGTGGTGTTTCATCTATTTTCAGTGCGGTGAATAAGATTGCGGGAATGGAAGTGAAAACAATATTCACAAGTAAAGACCTTCCGAACTATCGCGCATATGCACCGCATGATTGCCCGATGTGTAAAGAAGGGAAGAGAGTGGAAGCTCTTGTAAATAGTTACGGATATTCGAAACTGTAAACATAGGAATTTCGTACTTTGGTTTATTGCCATTACGTATAAAAGAAAACCAGCCACATGACGGTATGGCTGGTTTTCTTTTCATAAGAATTCTCGAGAAATCTTATTATATAGTCTTAACTGATTAGGCAATTCCGTTAACAGCTTTTGTTAAACGAGAAACTTTTCTAGCGCATGTATTTTTGTGATAAACACCTTTGCTACCAGCCTTGTTGATCTCTACGATAGCAACTTTTAATGCTTCAGAAGCAGCAGCTTTATCATGAGCAACAACAGCAGCCTCTACTTTTTTCACATAAGTTTTAACTTTAGATTTAATTGCTTTATTTCTAGCAGCTTTTGTCTCATTAACTAAAATTCTCTTTTTTGCAGATTTAATGTTAGCCAATCTGAACACCTCCCAATCATGAATTATCAATAATCTTTCCATTAGAGCCGGACACGGAACGATCTAACGGAACATACTCATTTATTGTATGTCAATAAGTAGTACTTGTCAATACATATTTCTAAAAAAAATGTAAAAACTAACAACTAGAAATTATAAAGTGAGGAGTATATCATGATTGATAAGTACAATATCCGGACGGATTTAGCCTTGGAGCAGAAAGAAAGGTTTGAGTCAGATAATGTAGAAGTTCCGGGAGTGGTGTTAGAGGAAGAGTATGATGAGAAATTGGAGATTCGGACGACCAGAGTTGTTATTCAGACAGAAAAGGGTGCAAAAACCATGGGGAAACCGGTCGGGACGTATATTACACTCGAAGCGCCAAATCTGGCGGTGCCAGATGAGGACTATCATAGAGAAGTTTCCAAAGAGATAGCGCAGATTTTGAAAGAACTGATACAAGGAGAAAAAGAAGAATATAATGTTTTGGTAATCGGATTGGGGAACCGTCTTGTGACACCGGATGCGCTAGGACCTGATGTGGCAGACAATCTTGTGGTAACAAGGCATATCATAAAAGAATATGGGAAATATGCTATGGGTGGAGAAAAAGTGCATACAGTAAGTGCGATTGTGCCAGGTGTGATGGGACAGACCGGAATGGAGACGTTGGAAATTGTCAAAGGGGTAGTGGAAGAAACGAAACCGGATTTTGCCATTGCGATTGATGCTTTGGCGGCAAGAAATTCCAAAAGATTGAACCGCACTATACAGCTTGCAGATACGGGAATCAATCCCGGATCAGGTGTAGGCAATCATAGAAATGCGCTTACGGAAGATACGCTCGGAATTCCGGTGATTGCCATTGGTGTGCCTACAGTAGTTGATGCGGCAACTATTGTCAATGATACGATGGAAAACCTTCTTGCAGCCTTAGAAACATCTGAAATGTTAAAAGGAGTAGGAGTAGTGCTGCAAGGTTATAATGCTACGGAAAAATATGAGCTGATCAAAGAACTGATATCTCCTCACCTAAACGGCATGTTTGTTACTCCGAAAGATATTGATGAGACGGTCAAACGAATTAGCTATACAATATCAGAGGCATTAAACATGTTATTTGCAAATGGGACATGCGAATAAAACAAAAAGCTGCTTCATATAATGTTGAGATAATATGCGGAGGCAGGTGGCGGCGTGAAAAGGAAATATAATATAAGGAAGATTGCGGCAGGTGGAGCGGTTGTTGCATTAGGAACTTATATGTTATCCATGAGTGGAACAAGGATTACAGAGGAGTGGAAAATGAATTTCCATGCAAAACTTCAGACGATAACCGAGAAGACTTATATGACAGGTCTGTCATATGTAGACAGGGAAAACAAAGGTCCCAGAGAAGCGATTGTAGAATGTGCATTTCATCTCGTACCTCTGGGAAGTTACATAGATGATAAAGTAGTCTATACTTCGGAGTTGGAAGATGAGATGACAAATGAAATGATTCTTGCCATGCAGGAAGCAGACGAAAATGAAGTGGATGAAAACGGAAAACTTGCAAAAGAAGATGAAAATAATGAATCGGTAAAACAGGCTTCCAAAGAAGCAAAGAATACAAATAAAAGTACGATTGACTTGTCTATGGAAAAATTAAATAATTTTGACTATTTGACAAGTCACTTTTATACAGTGGATAGTTCTACTTTTGTAAAGCCGGAGGATTTGCAGGCGGAAAAACTTTTGAATGCGGATATGAAATTAGATAAGACAAAGGAGGGGCCGAAGATTCTTCTGTATCACACGCATTCACAGGAAGCGTTCAAAGATTCCGTTCCTGGAGATGTCAATACGACCATTGTAGGAATGGGGCGGATACTTGCAAATCTTTTAAATGAAAAATACGGAATCGAGACATTGCATCATGAGGGGATCTATGACATGGAAAATGGACATGTGGATCGTAGTAAGGCGTATGAGAGGGCGAAACCTGAGATACAGAAAATTCTGAAAGAGAATCCGAGCATTGAAATGGTTATTGATCTTCATCGTGACGGTGTACGGGAAGATACCCATCTTGTGACAGAAATCAATGGGAAACCTACGGCAAAAATTATGTTTTTCAATGGGCTTAGCCGGACAAGAACAAACGGGAAGGTAACAATTTTAGAAAATCCTTATATTCAGAATAATCTCGCGCTTTCTTTGCAGATGAAGATTGCGGCGGAGAAGATGTATCCGGGGTTTACTCGCAATATTTACTTGAAGGGTTACCGTTATAATATGCATTTCAAGCCGAAAAATATGCTGATCGAAGGCGGGGCACAGACCAATACCGTAGAGGAAATGAAAAATGCGATGGAGCTTCTTGCTGAAATATTAAATGAAGTAGTGGGATAAAATTTATTTGTATAACAGCATAATTTGTGCTAAACTGGTGATAGTTTGGATAAGTTTGCCCTTTTAAAATACATATGAAAAAAGGGAATATAAGAAGAAAGGACGCATATAAATGGCAAAGAAAAATACATATGATGCAGATAGTATTTCAGTATTGGAAGGACTTGAAGCAGTCCGTGTAAGACCGGGGATGTATATCGGAAGTGTATCGACAAAAGGTTTGAATCATCTTGTATATGAGATTGTAGACAATGCGGTAGATGAGCATCTTGCAGGGTTTTGCGATACGATTGAGGTGACTTTGGAAAAAGATGGTTCGGCTACGGTGAGTGATAACGGACGAGGGGTTCCGGTAGGCATGCATCAGAAAGGGGTACCGGCAGCACGTCTTGTCTATACGACATTGCATGCGGGCGGTAAGTTCGACGATTCTGCATATAAGACAAGCGGTGGACTTCATGGTGTAGGATCTTCTGTTGTAAATGCGCTTTCAACTTATATGGATGTAAAGATCAGTAGTGGCGGAGCAATCCACCATGACCATTATGAGAGAGGAATTCCGACAATAGAACTTGTGGACGGCCTTCTTCCGGTAATTGGGAAAACAAGAAAAACAGGAACAACAGTAAATTTTTTGCCGGATGATACGATTTTTGAAAAAACATGGTTCAAAGCGGATGAGATTAAGAGCCGTCTTCATGAAACTGCCTATTTGAATCCAACACTTACGATCATATTTGAAGACAGACGCCAGACAGTAAGAGAGCACATCGAATACCATGAACCAAATGGTATTTTAGGATTTATCAAAGATTTGAATCAGAAAAAAGAAGTGATCCATGATCCGGTATATTTTAAGGGGACGGCAGATGGAATTGAGGTAGAAGTGGCATTCCAATATGTGAATGAGTTCCATGAAAATGTGCTTGGATTCTGTAATAACATTTATAACTCTGAGGGAGGAACCCACTTAACCGGATTCAAATCTACGTTTACCATGGTCATGAACCAGTATGCCCGTGAAATTGGAATTTTAAAAGAAAAGGATACGAATTTTACCGGTGCGGATATCCGGAATGGAATGACGGCTATTGTGTCCATTAAACACCCGGATCCACGCTTTGAAGGTCAAACGAAGACAAAGCTTGACAATCCGGATGCAGGTAAAGCAGCAAGTAAGGTGACAAGTGATGAGATCACTTTATTTTTTGACAAGAATTTAGATACATTAAAGAAGGTCTTATCTTGCGCAGAAAAGGCGGCAAAGATCCGCAAAACAGAAGAAAAGGCCAAGACTAATCTTCTGACTAAGCAGAAATATTCTTTTGACAGCAATGGAAAGCTTGCCAACTGTGAAAGCCGTGATGCAAGTAAATGTGAGATATTTATCGTAGAGGGAGATTCTGCCGGAGGCTCGGCGAAAACGGCGCGAAACCGCCAGTATCAGGCAATCCTTCCCATTCGAGGTAAAATTTTGAATGTAGAGAAAGCAAGTATTGACAAAGTACTTGCCAATGCAGAGATTAAAACGATGATCAATGCATTTGGATGCGGATTTTCAGAAGGCTATGGAAATGATTTTGATATTACAAAACTTCGTTATGATAAAATCATTATCATGGCAGATGCGGACGTAGACGGTGCCCATATTTCTACATTGCTATTGACGTTATTTTACCGCTTTATGCCGGAATTGATTTACGAAGGACATGTCTACATTGCCATGCCACCTCTTTATAAGGCTATGCCAAAGAAGGGAAAAGAAGAATACCTGTATGATGACAAAGCGCTGGAGCGCTATCGGAAAACGCACAGCGGGCCATTTACATTACAAAGATACAAAGGTCTTGGTGAGATGGATGCAAATCAGCTTTGGGAGACAACTTTAAATCCTGAGACTCGTATCATGAAGCGTGTAGAGATTGAAGATGCGCGGATGGCATCCAGTGTGACAGAATTACTAATGGGAACGGAAGTGCCGCCAAGACGGGCATTTATCTATGAAAATGCAACGGAAGCGGAACTGGATATATAGGAGGCAGTGAATATGGATGATTCACAGATTATAAGAACGGAATATTCGGAAGTCATGAAAAAATCATTTATCGACTATGCGATGAGTGTCATTGTGGCTAGAGCGTTGCCGGATGTACGTGACGGGTTAAAACCGGTACAAAGAAGAACGCTATATGATATGCACGAACTTGGCATTAAATATGATAAACCATATAGAAAATGCGCCCGTATCGTAGGTGATACGATGGGTAAATATCATCCCCATGGAGACAGTTCTATTTATGAGGCTCTCGTTGTGATGGCACAGGAGTTTAAAAAGGGAATGGTCCTTGTGGATGGCCATGGAAACTTTGGATCCATTGAAGGGGACGGAGCCGCGGCCATGCGTTACACTGAGGCCCGCCTTGCAAAACTTACTCAGGAAGTGTATCTTTCGGATTTGGACAAGGATGTGGTAGATTTTGTCCCGAACTTTGATGAAACGGAAAAAGAGCCGGAAGTTCTGCCGGTGCGAATCCCGAATCTTTTGGTCAATGGGGCAGAAGGAATTGCAGTCGGTATGGCAACCAGTATTCCGACACACAATCTGAGTGAGGTCATTGATGCGGTGAAAGCGTATATGAAGAACAATGATATCACGACAAAACAGTTGATGAAATACATAAAGGGGCCGGATTTTCCGACAGGTGGCATTGTGGTCAATAAAGATGACCTTCCGGATATTTATGAAAGTGGAACAGGAAAGATTAAAATTCGCGGGAAAGTAGAGCTTGAAGAATTAAAAAGAGGGAAAAAGCGTCTTGTAATTTCTGAGATTCCATACACAATGATCGGAAGCGGAATCGGCAAGTTCTTAAATGATGTGGCAACGCTTGTAGAGACAAAGAAGACGAATGATATCATAGATATTTCCAATCAATCTTCTAAAGAAGGAATCCGTATTGTCCTTGATCTTCGGAAAGATGCAGATGTAGAAAACCTCAAGAATATGCTCTATAAGAAAACACGTCTGGAAGATACATTCGGTGTGAATATGCTGGCGGTAGCCAATGGAAAGCCGGAAACAATGGGAATCAAGAAGATTATTGAACATCATGTGGATTTTCAATTCGATCTTGCTACAAGAAAATACAACAATCTTCTGGCAAAAGAAAAAGATAAAAAAGAGATTCAGGAAGGACTCATCAAGGCGTGTGATGTCATTGATCTGATCATAGAAATTTTGCGGGGGAGTAAATCCATCAAAGATGCGAAAGCATGTCTGACAGAAGGAATTACAGAGAATATTAAATTTAAGTCCAAGATTTCCGAGAAAATGGCTATGCTTCTTCGATTTACAGAGCGGCAGGCAACGGCTATTCTGGAAATGCGCCTCTACAAATTAATCGGCTTGGAAATAGAAGCACTTCAAAAAGAACATGAAGAGACGTTGAAAAATATTGCAAGATATGAGGATATTTTAAATAATTACGATTCTATGGCAGACGTTATTATAGCTGAGCTGGACTCTTATAAGAAAGCGTATGGGAGAAAGCGCCGTACGGTGGTTGAAAATGCAGAAGAAGCGGTGTTTGAAGAGAAGAAGATTGAAGAACAGGAAGTCATTGTTCTTATGGATCGTTTCGGATATACACGTGCTGTAGATGTAGCAACTTATGAAAGAAATAAAGAAGCTGCGGATTCGGAAAATAAATATGTGATTCGTTGTCTGAATACAGGAAAGATTTGTATTTTTACAGATACCGGGAAAATGCATCAGGTAAAAGTATTGGATATTCCTTATGGAAAATTCCGTGATAAAGGGACTCCGATTGACAATATTTGCAACTATGCAAGTACAGAGGAAAATATGATTTGCATTTGTGAGGAAGAGCAGTTTACTGATTCAAAACTTATTTTTGCAACGAAACAAGGGATGATCAAGAAAGTAGACGGAAGTGAGTTTCAGGTAAGTAAACGAACGATCGCAGCCACAAAGCTGCAGGAAGATGATGAGGTGATTAGTGTTCAGGTGATTCATGGATCTCAGAACGTTGTACTTCAGACAGAAAATGGATATTTCTTACGTTTCCTTTCGGAAGAAGTGTCGGAAAAGAAAAAGACAGCGATTGGTGTCAGAGGAATGAAACTTCAGAAGAATGATGTGTTGGAAAGTGTGTATTTGTTTGAAGAGGGGACGGAAATAAAAGTTCCGTATAAAGAAAAGGAAGTCACTTTGAACAGATTGAAACTAGCGAAAAGAGACGGAACAGGAACGAAGGCGAGAGGATAAAAATGAATCAATCACAGATTACATACTGGTGTCATGAGGTTATACGGTCTCAATCACGGCAAGGCGGTTATTATATTGATGCAACTATGGGAAATGGAAATGATACACTGTTTTTGTGTGAGCTTGCCGGCGATGACGGACATGTATTGGCTTTTGATATTCAGGAGGAAGCATTATGCACAACACGGGAACTTTTACAATCTCATGGTTATGAAAAGCGTGCGACTTTGGTAAAAGACGGACATGAGCATATGGATAGATATGCAGAGCAAGAACTCGCAGATGTAATCTGCTTTAACTTTGGATATCTTCCGGGCGGAGATCACGAGATTGCAACAAAGCTTCAGACAAGCATAGTGGCGGTTGAAAAAGGGCTTCAAATCTTAAAAAGCAGCGGTATGATGAGTCTCTGCATTTACAGCGGAGGGGATACGGGTTTTGAAGAAAAGGAGGGAATTTTAACTTATCTTAAGGAACTTCCTGCAAAGAAATATACAGTGATTGTAAACGAATATTATAACCGGGGAAATCATCCGCCGATGCCGGTATTTATTTTCAAAAAATAGAAGAACAGGCGGCAATATCATAAAATTTCAAGGCGGATTCGTAAGAGTCTGCCTTTTATCATATAGAAGAAATTCCTTAAATGAAATGCACTTTCGGTATAACTTTGAAGAAGCTGAAAACAGCCGGAAATTTCTGGAACATGTGAAAGAATTGCCGAAAGATGCGACGGAGATTTAGTGAAAAATTGTGAAAAAGGATAAAATTACGAAATGTTGATTTTTCTATTGACAACAATAGTTGTCAAATGTTATAGTGGTTATGACAAATAAAGTTGTCAAAATGTAAAAGTAAGTTGTCATGACAAAACTTTAGGAGAGATGATTATGGGACTGGAAAACAGGGTAAAAGAGCACAGGGCAAGATTGCATATCAATCAGTCAAAACTCGGTGAGCTTGCGCATGTGTCAAGGCAGACAATTAGTCTGATCGAGAGAGGGGATTATTCTCCATCCGTTGCTTTGGCATTAAAACTCGCCAAGATATTTGGTGTATCTGTGGAAGAAATTTTTAGCTATGAGGAGGATGAATAGCATGGAAAAATCAACAAAAAGGGTAAATTCTTATTTGAAAATGGTACTATGGATGGCTGGAGGAGGAGCATTAGGAGCCATCATAGGGGGAGGCAGCGTATTCCTAAGTGGCGGTATACATGGTGTTTTTCAAAATCTGACAGATTGGCTAAAAGGGAATACGATTGTAATACTTGGAATTTTACTGGTAATTTCTTTGATCCTCAGCATTTTTTGCTATACAAAAATCGAAGGAATTGTGCGGATGTCAAAGGAAAATGAAGATGATGAGATTCAAGATAAGTTTGATCAGACATTTGACTTTTGGGGGAATATTGGACTTGCAGGAACATCTGTTATCATTTATTTATCTATGGCGGCTTATGCATTTCAGATGTACCGGAATATGAAGAGTGTGAAAGAACTTTTGATTTCCTCTGGAATTTTCCTTTTTATTGTAATTGTCTGTGGGTTTTATCAGGTCGCGGCGATCAAGCAGATCCGCAGGAAGGAACCGTTAAAACAAGGAGATGCGGCTGATAGAAATTTTGAAAAAATATGGTTGAGCAGTTGCGATGAAGGTGAAAAGAAAATTATTTTCGAGGCAGGATATAAAGCATTCAGTATAACTAGAATCTTCTTGTTGGTTGCGACATTGATCGCTATGTTGGGAGAAACTTTCTTTGATGGAGGACTTACAGCGGTTGTATTGTTGACAGCGTGCAATATTTTTATGACTTTAGTCTACACATATTTTTCGATAAAATTAGGGAAATAGGGCGGTATTGATTTCTGAAAAGGTTCGTCTATAAAATGAAAGAAGAATCTTGAGGCTTATATAAGTGAAGTCTCAAGATTCTTCTTTTTATCTGCAGTGCTAATTGCTTTCGCGCATCATTTTGTTGGCGGTTGAGAGCATTAGCTTGATACGATTGAGCTGGTTTACTTCGCTGGCACCCGGGTCATAGTCGATGGCTACGATATTAGCTTCGGGATGTTTGTGGCGAAGTTCTTTGATGACGCCTTTTCCCACAATGTGGTTCGGAAGGCATCCAAATGGCTGAGTACATACAATGTTTTTCGCGCCATTTTCAATTAATTCTAACATTTCTCCTGTAAGGAACCAACCTTCACCGGTCTGATTTCCAAGAGAAACGATTTCCTTTGCCATATCGGCAAGATTTTTAATCTGTGCCGGAGGAGTAAAGTGCTTACTTTCTGCAAATGCTTTTGCGGCAGGAGCGCGGAACCACTCCAAAGCCTTGATGCCTAAGTTGGCTTTCTTAGCGGTAGATTTGCTCATGCCCAGATTATCAGCTTTAAAGTTTGCGTTGTAAAAGCAGTATAAGAAGAAGTCTAATAAATCAGGTACAACAGCTTCGGCACCTTCTTGTTCCAATAATTCCACAAGATGGTTATTTGCAGTAGGATGAAATTTTACAAGAATCTCACCGACAACGCCTACACGTGGTTTTTTCATATCATGGATTGGAAGTTTATCAAAATCTTCTATAATTTCACGGCATAGTTTGTTGAATTCATGTTTGCCAGGAAATTTTTTCTGCACAAATTGAATGCATTTTGCTTTCCATTTTTCATGAAGAGCATCAGCAGATCCTGGAGTGATTTCGTATGGCCGCATGCGGTACAATGCTCGCATGAAGATATCTCCAAATATCAGAGAGTACACCCCTTTTAGAATCAGAGGAACCGTAATCTTGAATCCCGGATTTTCTTCGAATCCGCTTAAGTTCAGCGAAATAACCGGAATGTGTTCATATCCGGCTTTTTTCAATGCGCGGCGGATAAAGCCAATATAGTTGGAGGCGCGGCAACCGCCTCCGGTTTGCGTGATGATTACTGCAATTTTATCGGTATCATAGTTGCCTGAAAGGATTGCCTCCATAATCTGCCCGACTACGATAAGGGATGGATAGCAGGCATCATTATTTACATATTTGAGCCCCACATTGACTGCGGACTTATTATCGTTTCCTAAGACTTCGATGTTATAGCCGCAGGAACGCATAGCCGGTTCCAAAATATCAAAATGTATTGGTGACATTTGCGGACAAAGAATAGTGTAATCTTTCCGCATTTCTTTGGTAAACGGCACTTTTGTAATGGAAGAAGGCTGAATCGTACGCTTCATTTGTTTTTCTTCACGGACGCGGATTGCGGCGAGAAGAGAACGGATACGGATTCTTGCAGCTCCCAAATTGTTCACTTCATCGATTTTGAGAGACGTATAAATTTTTCCGGATTTTGTCAAAATATCGGAAACGGCATCGGTTGTTACAGCATCCAGACCGCAGCCAAAAGAGTTCAACTGAATCAGATCCAGGTTGTCTTTTGTTTTCACAAAATTAGCGGCAGCATATAGCCTTGAGTGGTACATCCATTGATCCATGACAATAAGAGGACGCTCAACTTCGTGCAAATGTGATATGGAATCTTCAGTCAGCACAGCGATATCATAGGAATTGATCAGTTCCGGTATACCGTGATGTACTTCAGGATCCATGTGGTATGGGCGCCCGGCAAGAACAATTCCCCGTTTTCCGGTTTTGTCAAGATAAGCAATGGTTTCCTCCCCCTTGCGCCGGATATCTGCGCGACAGGCAGCAAGTTCTTCCCATGCCAAATGTACTGCATTTCTGATCTCTTCAGCGGAAATATTGAATTTGGTTCCGAGTTCCTCTGTCAATCGCGAAGATAATGTTTCCTCGCTTCGGAAAGACATGAACGGATTCATGAAATCTATTTTTCCGCTTGTAATTTCGTCTACATTATTTTTAATATTTTCCGCGTAAGAGGTCACAATCGGACAGTTATAATGATTGTTTGCTTCTTTAAACTCTTCCCGCTCATATGGAATGCACGGATAGAAGATAAAGGAAAGGCCTTCATCTATCAGCCATTTTACATGTCCATGCGCAAGTTTTGCAGGATAGCATTCTGATTCGCTCGGGATGGATTCGATACCAAGCTCATAAATTCTGCGGTTGGACGGCGGAGAAAGAACCACCCGAAAATGTAGTGCATTGAAAAATGTAAACCAGAACGGATAATTTTCGTACATGTTCAATACGCGCGGGATACCTACAGTTCCCCTTTTTGCTTCCTCCTTAGTAAGTGGGGTGTAACCAAAATAACGCTCGTTTTTATATGCAAACAAATTTGGAAGATCAGAAACTTTCTTTTCTTTTCCCAGTCCTTTTTCGCAGCGGTTTCCAGTGACGAAACGACGGTTTCCACTGAATTTATTGATGGTGAGCCGGCAGTTATTTGTACAACCGTTACATTTAGCCATGGTTGTTGTGTATTCTAAATTTTCAATTTCTTCGATAGGAAGCATGGTTGTACCGTTACTGTTGCGGTAACGCTCTCTTGCAATAAGAGCTGCACCGAATGCTCCCATGATTCCGGCGATATCCGGTCGAATGACTTCGCACCCGGCAATAGTTTCCAGGCTTCGAAGAACAGCGTTGTTATAAAAAGTACCCCCTTGAACTACAATGTTTTTACCAAGTTCCGAGGCATCGGACACTTTGATTACTTTGTAAAGCGCATTTTTAATAACGGAATAGGCGAGCCCGGCTGAAATATCTGCCACAGAAGCACCTTCTTTTTGCGCCTGTTTTACTTTGGAATTCATAAATACGGTGCAACGGGTTCCGAGATCGATTGGATTTTGAGCAAAAAGTGCTTCATGCGCAAAATCTTCCACTGAGTAATTGAGGGACTTGGCAAAAGTTTCGATAAAGGAACCACAACCGGAAGAACAAGCCTCGTTCAACTGCACACTGTCAACAGTATTATTTTTGATTTTGATACATTTCATATCCTGGCCACCGATGTCAAGGATACAATCTACATCGGGATCAAAGAAAGCGGCTGCATAATAGTGGGAGATGGTTTCTACTTCACCTTCATCTAACAAAAGAGCGGATTTTACAAGCGCTTCGCCGTAACCCGTGGAACAGGAATGGACAATTTCGACTCCGTCAGGAAGCTGGCTGTAGATGTCTTTAATCGCTGTGATTGTTGTCCCGAGAGGATCACCGTTATTATTGTTGTAGAAGGAATAAAGAAGTGTTCCGTCTTCGCCTACAAGAGCGGCTTTGGTTGTGGTTGAGCCGGCATCAATTCCAAGGAAACATTTCCCTTTATAGGTAGAGAGATCCTTCACCGGGACTTGATGTTTGGCATGCCTTGCTTCAAAATTCTCGTAGTCCTCCTTACTTTTGAAAAGAGGTTCCATGCGTTCTACTTCAAAATCCATATGGATACGGTTTGCAAGCCGAGTCTGCAATGTTTGAATCGGCACGGAAATATCTTTCTTGGAGTTTAGAGCTGAACCGATCGCTGCAAATAAGTGTGAATGATTCGGAGTAATAATATGTTCATCATCCAGATGAAGTGTCCGGATAAACGCGACGCGAAGTTCAGAAAGAAAATGAAGAGGACCTCCCAAAAAGGCAACATGTCCGCGAATCGGCTTTCCACAGGCAAGCCCGCTGATTGTCTGATTGACTACAGCCTGGAAAATAGAAGCGGCCAAATCTTCCTTAGTGGCACCTTCATTAATAAGTGGTTGAATGTCCGATTTTGCAAATACACCACAACGTGCTGCGATGGTGTATAAAGCCTGATAATTTTTGGCGTATTCGTTTAAGCCCATGGCATCCGTCTGAAGAAGAGAGGCCATCTGATCAATGAAAGAACCGGTACCTCCGGCGCATATGCCGTTCATACGCTGCTCCACATTGCCATCTTCAAAATAGATGATCTTAGCGTCTTCTCCACCAAGTTCTATGGCAACATCTGTCTGAGGTGCATAATCCTGTAACGCGGTAGAGACGGCAATTACTTCCTGCACAAAGGGAACGTCCAGATGTTTGGCAAGTGTAAGGCCGCCGGAACCGGTGATCACCGGTGAAACGTTGATGACTCCGAGTTTATGAATTGCCCGTCCAAGAAGGTCAGACAGAGTTTCCTGAATATTTGCAAAATGACGTTCGTAATCGGAAAATAATACCTCATGCTCATTGTTTAAAATCGCAATTTTTACAGTAGTGGAACCGATGTCGATTCCTAGCGTATATAATATTTTTTCGTTCATTTTTCGACTCCTAACGTGTAATTATATCAATTACTTCCTATTAAATGTGTAATAACATTTTTAAGCAAACTACATTATACGACAATCATTTCAAAAAGACAATTACAAATTTATTATATATTTTGTTTGAAATATGGGCAATTTCTATAAATGTTAAAATGTTGTAAACTTAAGGAGCGGAATTGACAAACTTATAGAGAAAATGTAGAATTACACATATGCTAATTAATTATATTGGAGGAGTCGTTTTTTATGAACTGGATTCAGAAACTGGAACGAAAATTCGGGCGATATGCAATCAACAATCTGATGTATTATATCATTATTTTGTACATTGGCGGGTATTTGATTGATATGTTAAATCCTGGATTTTTTGACACGTATTTATCGTTGAATGTAGAGGAAATCCTGCATGGACAGGTATGGCGCCTTGTGACATTTCTGGCACAGCCTATGGAGACGAGTATTATTTTCCTTGCGTTTGCCTTGTATCTTTATTACATGATCGGACAGCATCTTGAGGCAGAGTGGGGAGCGTTTCGCTTTAATCTATACTTCTTTTCCGGAGTATTGTTCCATATTATTGCGGGATTCGTTGTTTATTTTGCGACAGGTATTTCTATGCCGATTGGAACAACTTACTTGAATTTATCTCTGTTTTTTGCCTTTGCAGCGCTTTATCCGAATGTGGAGTTTCTTCTGTTTTTTATCATTCCGGTAAAGGTGAAATATCTTGCGCTTTTGGATGGAATTTTCTTTGGATACACGATTCTGCAGGCATTTATGCCGGCGTACGGAGGGAATCCGTATATTGGCGTGGTTTATCAGGCAAGAGCCATTGCGGCGGCTGTATCACTTTTGAACTTTGTGATTTTCTATTTTTCGTCGAGAAACTTCAAAGCATATTCGCCGAAGCAGTCTCGCAGAAGGAAAAAATTTCAAAAAGAAGTCAGAAATGCCCGTGTAAACAAAGCGGCTGCAGCAGAAGGTGCGAAGCATAAATGTGCAGTCTGTGGACGAACGGAGTTGGATGATCCGAATTTGGAATTCAGATACTGTTCTAAGTGTAACGGTGCTTATGAGTATTGTCAGGACCACCTATTTACTCATGAGCATATAAAATAAATAGAACCAAATATTAGGTATGGAAAGAGGGAAAAGCATGAGAAAAACAAAAATTATATGTACATTAGGTCCAAATGCAGATGACAGAGCAGTGATGAAGAAATTGGTGGAAAACGGTATGAATGTGGCTCGTTTCAATTTCTCTCATGGAACGCATGAAGAACAGAAGAAGAGAATGGATATGCTGAAAGATGTCCGTGAGGAAGTGGGAAGACCGGTTGCGATTTTGTTGGATACAAAAGGCCCGGAAATCCGTACCGGAGTTTTGGAAGGCGGTAAAAGAGTAATGCTTTCAGAAGGAGAAAAATTCGTTCTTACAACGGAACAGATTGTGGGAAATGAGCATCGAGTATCGGTTTCTTATGATGGACTGCTTGAAGATGTGGAACCGGGCAAAAGGATTCTCATTGATGATGGTCTGATTGAGCTGGAAGTAAATAAAATTCATGAACCGGAGATTATCTGTACGGTATTAAATGGCGGAGAACTTGGGGAAAGAAAGGGTGTCAATGTACCAAATGTGGCAGTGAGGCTTCCGGCTATTACAGAGAAAGACAAAGAAGATATTCGATTTGGCGTAGAGCAGGGGATAGATTTTATTGCAGCTTCTTTCATCCGTTCGGCAGAAGGGGTACTTGAAATCAAGGCACTTTTGAAAGAGTGCGGTGCACCATATCTTCCGGTTATCGCAAAGATTGAAAATGCAGAAGGTATCAAAAATATTGATGAGATTATCCATTGTGCGGATGGAATTATGGTGGCCCGCGGTGATCTTGGAGTGGAAATCCCATCAGAAGAAGTACCTTACCTTCAGAAAATATTAATTCAAAAATGTAATGACAATTTCAAACCGGTTATTACGGCGACGCAGATGCTGGATTCTATGATCCGCAATCCTAGACCGACAAGAGCAGAAGTGACAGATGTTGCAAATGCGGTATATGACGGGACGGATGCGGTCATGTTGTCGGGGGAAACTGCGCAAGGCAAATATCCGGTAGAAGCGCTTCAGATGATGGTACAGATTGTAAAGAACACGGAGGAACATTTGGATTATGACAGACTTCTCCAAAAGTCTCAGGAACATAGAAGAAAGAGTATCTCTAGTGCAATCGGGTATTCTTCTGTGGCGACGGCTGCAAATCTGAATGCAAAATGTATACTTACGCCGACTATGTCAGGAGCAACGGCAAGGGTTGTGTCAAAATTCAAACCGAAGGCAGATATTATAGGAGTAACACCGAATGAAGAAACATTACGGAAAATGCAGATTTTCTGGGGTGTGTGCCCTGCAAAATCCGTAGAATGCCATACAACGGAAGATATCTGCAATGAAGCTATTGAACTTGCAACGGCAAAGCAATTTGTGGAGACGGGAGATATTGTTGTTCTTACAGCAGGGATTCCGTCCACTGTAATTCCGAAGAGTCGTGATGGTGTGAGCAACATGATGCGTATTGTTGTGATCGAATAAGCAAAAGAAAAAATCATACGAAGGGAATGAGAAAAATTGGAGAAGAAAACATTTGTGACGAAGGAACAGCTAGAGGAAATAGTGAAAAAATACCCGACCCCATTTCATCTTTATGATGAAAAGGGGATCAGGGATAACATAAAAGCATTGAAAGAAGCATTTTCATGGAATCCGGGATATAAGGAATATTTTGCGGTGAAAGCGAATCCCAATCCGTTTTTGATCGACATATTGCGAGAGTATGGATGTGGATGTGACTGTTCATCTTATACAGAATTGTTATTGTCAGAAGCCATAGGAGCTACGGGGGATGATATCATGTTTTCTTCTAATGCAACTCCGGCAAAAGAGTATGAGTTGGCAGACAAGCTTGGAGCGGTTATTAATCTGGATGATATCACGCATATCGAATTTCTGGAGAAGACCATAGGGCATATACCGGAAGTGATAAGTTGTCGTTATAACCCGGGAGGACTTTTTAAGATTAGTAACGATATTATGGATAATCCGGGAGATGCAAAGTACGGGATGACTACGGAACAGCTTTTTGAAGCATTTAAAATCTTAAAAGCGAAAGGGGCAAAAGAATTCGGAATCCATGCATTTCTTGCGAGCAATACAGTAACCAATGAATATTATCCGATGCTTGCAAAAGTTTTGTTTGAAGTAGCAGTGAAACTTCAGAAAGAAACGGGAGCACATATTAAGTTTATAAATCTTTCCGGTGGGATCGGGATTCCATATAAGCCGGATCAGGAGCCGAATGATATCAAAGTGATTGGTGAAGGGGTAAGAAAGGTTTACGAGGAAGTACTTGTTCCGGCAGGTATGGGAGATGTCGCAATCTATACGGAATTGGGAAGATTCGTGACGGGTCCTTACGGATGCCTTGTGACAACAGCGATTCATGAAAAACATACACATAAAGAATATATCGGTTGTGATGCTTGTGCAGTCAACCTCATGCGGCCGGCTATGTATGGAGCTTATCATCACATTACAGTTATGGGGAAAGAAAACGAATCGTGTGATTATAAATACGATGTTACAGGTTCACTTTGCGAAAATAACGATAAGTTTGCTATTGACCGTATGCTTCCTAAGATTGATATTGGAGATTTGCTGGTCATTCATGATACTGGTGCTCATGGATATTCCATGGGATACAATTACAATGGGAAACTGCGTTCGGCAGAAGTGCTTCTCTGTGCAGACGGAAACGCGAAACTAATTCGGCGTGCGGAAACTCCGGAAGATTATTTTGCAACACTGGATTGTTTTGAGATTGGTAAAAAACTTTGCGAGAAATAGAGAAAAATATTGTGCAATTTATCTGATTGTGATATAATTCATCTAAATTATTTGTGCAAAATAATAGGAGGATAATTATGAAAAGACAAAAGAAAATAATGGCAGTATTAATGGCGGCGCTTATGTTTGCTGGTATTTCTACAGGATGTGGCAAGAAGTTCGATGCAAAAGCATATATGCAGGAGTATTTGAATGCAAGCTACAAACAACAATTTACTGAGTTTTGCAAACTTTCTGAACAGACAGAGGATGAGGCTAAGAAAGTTTATGAAGAGAACATTGACAAAGTAACCGAAGAAATGATGAATGTTGAAGGACAGGAGTTTTCGGATGAATTAGTAGAAAAATATCAAAATCTTGTACAAACCATGTTCAGTTCGGCAAAATATAATGTTGTAAGTGCGGAAGAAGATAAAGACGGAAATTTCGTTGCAAAAGTTGAAGTGGAACCACTGCTTGTGTTAGATGATTTTGAAGAAAAAGTTACAGAAGCTTCAGAAGAATACCTTACAGATCTGACAGAAAAATTACTGGCAGGGGAAGAGCAGCCGGATGAAGCGACCATCTATGAAGATATTATGACAATTGTTTATGATATTCTTAATGAAAAATTGAGTGCACCGGAATATGGCGAGAAAGAAACTGTAGAAGTACAGATTAGTAAAAAAGATAACGTATATACACCGGAAATAGAAGATCTTGAAAATTTGGATAAAGTAGTCTTTAATATGCACAAATAAACTAGATTTATAAAAAGTTAAAAAAATACTTGCATAATAATTGAGAATGTGATAGAATGATTCTTGGTTGTGAGTGGTGGAGATAAAATCTCCACATCATGCCGATGTGGCGGAATTGGCAGACGCATCAGACTCAAAATCTGACGTGGGCGACTACGTACCGGTTCGAGTCCGGTCATCGGCATTTTGAAAGTGGTAGCAGGAGATAGAGATCCATGCTATCACTTTTTTTCATGATGTGCGTCCAGCGAAGCTGGATCACACTTGCCGGTGCAAGTCCGG
>OFMJ01000616.1_pt1 | contig 35333 bp, 33 predicted proteins | sample 1541801 | NCBI WGS metagenome assembly OFMJ01 (sample SAMN04209234, study PRJEB22552) | human gut metagenome | biome: gut; material: feces | host: Homo sapiens | place: USA: Oklahoma
TATGTAAACAGGAAGTCCAGACTTCCTGGGAAGGGCCAGCCGCCAGAGAACAGCGTGCAAGCAGTTCTCCCTGTAGACTGCGCAAGCAGCCTACTTGTACCGTTTCTTGGCAGACTCCCACATGGTATCCCATGCACTTCTAGGATAGCAGATATTTCGATAGATTGCAACAGACCTTTTGGCCGCGCACGTGCGCTGGCACCTCGCCACCTCAGTCGCCTAACGGCGCCAGCTCCCCCAAGGGGGGGAGCCAAGTCTCGCCTCCCCCTTTGGGGGAGGTGCCCTCCAAGGGAGGGCGGAGAGGGCTCCGGGAAGCCACCTTCCTGGTGCGCTACCGGCCGGGAAAGGCGCTTCGCTGTTTCCCTAGCTTTTTTCTGGCTGACGCCCATAAGGTCAAGGGCAAGGTCGTGGGGCTCTGGTCTCACCTGCCGGTTCGGTCGGCGCAGGGCGTTTGCCACCGGCAAACTGCGCCCCACACCCCGCAGCTTTTGAAAAAGCTGGCAAAACTTTTACGCTCGCTTCGCTCGGCCCCCGCTGCACGCCTGCACAAAGGCCTGGAAAATCCTCCCGCTGCGCGGGTCGCTGTGAAGGGAGAACTCCGGGTGCCACTGCACCGCCAGGGCGAAGGGGTGCTCCGGCAGGTACACGGCCTCCACCATGCCGTCGGGGGCGGTGGCGGCCACCTCCAAGCCCTGCCCCAGCCGCCGGATGCCCTGGTGGTGGTAGGAATTCACCCCCATCTCCTCCACGCCCACGGCGTCGAACAGGGGCGTGCCCCGCCGCACCTGCACCGGGTGGGCCACCTTGTCATAGGGGGGCGTCTCGTGGTGCTCCACCCCGCTGGGGCACTGGGTGGGGATGTCCTGGTACAAGTCGCCGCCCAGCATCACGTTGAACAGCTGGATGCCCCGGCAGATGCCCAGCAGGGGCTTGCGGGTCGCCAGGGCCAGGGGGAAGAAGGCCTGCTCCATGCTGTCCCGCTGGGGGATGACGGCGCCGCACTTCTCCGAGGGCTCCTCCCCGTAGAGGCTGGGGGCCAAATCGTGGCCGCCGGGGAACAGGAAGCCGTCGAAGGTGTGGGCGTAGCGCTCCAGGGCGGCGGGGTCGCTGGTGAGGGGCAGCACCACCGGCGCGGCGCCGGCCTCCTCCAGGCCCTGGGCATAGCCGGGGAGCATCCAGTAGCTTTCCAGCTTTTCGTCGTACAGGGTGACAATGGCGATGATAGGTTTCACAGCAGGCACTCCTCTCGGGGATTTTGTTTAGCATACCACACACCGGGCAGAGATTGCAAGCCCAGTGCCTGGGGGGTTGCACCCCGGGCAATTCGCGGCGGAGTGCCTCCGCTGTCAATTCGCGGGGGTTGCACCCCAGGCAATTCGCGCCTGTGGCAGCTCGCTTCGCTCGTGCTCATCAAGAGGCCAGCGCACGTGCGCGGCGGGGGACGAGCGAAGCGAGCGTAAAGTTTTTTGGTGAAGCTTTTTTTCAAAAAAGCTTCGACCTTGTCCTTTTAGGCGCGCAGCCAAAAAGAAACCAGCGACCGGGGCGGACGCGCCCGCAAGGGCGATAGCCACGGGAGCGGATGGTGAGGCTGGTAACTTGCCCTCTCAGTCGCCTAACGGCGACAGCTCCCCCAAGGGGGGAGCCAAGTCTCGCCTCCCCCTTTGGGGGAGGTGTCATGCCAAAGGCATGACGGAGAGGGCGAGGTGCTAGTGGCCCCTTCCCATGGGCTGTTTAGAAGCGCTGGCAGGTTGCCCTCCCGCACCCCTTTAAAACATAGAAAAGGACATCCAAACTGTTTCGGGTGTCCTTTTTGTTTGGGACGAAAAAAATTGTTCCGTTTCACTTTTCATCCGGCCGCCGCTGTGCTATAGTAAGCTTGTGAAAAAAGAGGCGGCAAAACGCCGCCAGGAGAGGAGCTTTTGTATGTACAAGTTCGACCGCCAGGAGTATGACCAGCGCATGGCCTGGTATACCGACGCCCGCTTTGGCATGTTCATCCACTGGGGGCTGTACGCCATCCCCGCCCGGGGCGAGTGGGTGCGCAGCGTGGAGGAGATGCCCAAGGAGGACTACATGCCCTTTTTCCACCAGTTTAACCCCGTGGACTTTGACCCCAAGCAGTGGGCCCGCGCTGCCAAAGAGGCCGGCATGAAGTACGTGGTCCTCACCGCCAAGCACCACGACGGCTTCTGCCTGTTCGACAGCCAGTACACCGATTTTAAGTCCACCAACACCCCCTATGGCCGGGATATTGTCAAGGAGTTTGTGGAGGCCGTGCGGGCCGAGGGCCTAAAGGTGGGCCTGTACTTCACTTTGCTGGACTGGTACCACGACGACTACCCCCACTACGGCGATAAGAACCACCCCATGCGCAACAACCCCGCCTACTCCAACGAGAAGCGGGACTTCTCCCGCTATGTGGAGTACATGCACAACCAGGTGCGGGAAATTTGCACCAACTACGGCAAGCTGGACATTTTGTGGTTCGACTTCTCCTATGAGAACGAGAACTACGTCATGCGGGGCGAGACGTGGGGCGCCACCGAGCTGGTGAACATGGTGCGAGAGCTTCAGCCCGGCATCATCATCGACAACCGCCTGGAGGTGAGCGGCGAGGGCTTCGGCTCCCTGTGGGAGTGCGACCCCACCCCCTATCACGGCGACTTTGTCAGCCCCGAGCAGATTATCCCCCCCAACGGCATCCAGGACAAGCAGGGCCGGGACATGGTGTGGGAGGCCTGCGTCACCATGAACAACAACTGGGGCTACTGCGCCAACGACCACTACTTTAAGCCCGCCCCCATGCTCATTAAAAAGCTGGTGGAGTGCGTCTCCAAGGGCGGCAACCTGCTGCTGAACGTGGGCCCCGACGCCCGGGGCAACATCCCGCCCCAGTCCCTGGAAATCCTGCGGCAGATTGGCGCCTGGATGAAGGACAATTCCCAGAGCATCTACGGCTGCGGCAAGGCCGGCCTGGAGAAGCCCGACAACGGCCGCATCACCCGCCGGGGCAACAAGCTGTATTACCACCTGTTCGAGAACACCATCGGCCCCATGCCCCTGCCCGGCGTCAAGGCCGAGGAGGTGGAATACGTGCGCTACCTGGCCACCGGCGCCGAGGTGCCCATCTCCAACAGCTGGACCCACAGCAACTTCCCGGACATTGTGTTCGCCGACCTGGGGCCCGACCCCATTCTGCCCGACCCGGTGGACACCGTGCTGGAAGTCACCTTGAAGGAGTGAGCCATGGCCGTTGATTTTGTGCTGGAAGCCTGCGTGGACAGCCTGGACTCCGCCCTGGCCGCCAAAGAGGGGGGCGCCACCCGCCTGGAGCTGTGCGCCAACCTGCTTATCGGCGGCACCACCCCCATGCCCTCTCTGGTGCGGCGGGTGAAGGCGGCGACGGGCCTACCCACCCACGCCTTGCTGCGCCCCCGGTTTGGGGATTTCCTCTACACCGGGGAGGAGTTCTCTTTGCTGCTGGAGGACGCCGCCGCCTTGCTGGAGGCCGGCGCGGACGCCATAGTCTCGGGCTTTCTCACCCCAGAGGGGGACTTGGACCGGCAGCGCCTGGCCCGGCTGGTGGAGCTGTGCCACCGGGCAGGGAAACGTTTCACTCTCCACCGGGCCTTTGACATGTGCCGGGACCCCTTTGCCGCCCTGGAGCTGTGCAAAGAGCTGGGGGTGGACACCGTGCTCACCTCGGGGCAGAAAAACACCTGCCTGGAGGGCCTGCCGCTGCTGGAGGAGCTGTGGCCCCGCCGGGGCGGGGTGGAGCTGCTGCTGGGGGCGGGCATCAGCGCCGCGGCCATCCGGCGGATACGGGAGAGCCTGCCCCAGGCCAGGGCTTTCCACATGAGCGGCAAAATCACCGTGGAGAGCCCCATGTCCTACCGCAAGGGGGACGTGTCCATGGGACTGCCCGGCTTTGACGAATACACACTGTGGCGCACAGACCCGGAGAACCTCCGGGCAGCGCGGAAGGAACTGATGGAATGATGACTTGGTCCCCAGAACTGTTGGAGTACACCCGCGGCCGCCTGCTGGCCCGGGAAGCCGCCTTTGGCCCCCGCCGGGAGGAGGTGTCCGCCGCCCTGGCCGCCTGCGCCGGGGAGGAGCGGCCGCTGCTTGCCTATTACTACGCCACCTTGCCCCTCACCGACGTGGGGGACTACAGCCCGGCCTACTTCCTCTCGGTGGCGCGCCAGGCCTTGGCCGTCCGGGAGGAATTCCCCTGGTGCCAGGCGCTGGCCGAGCACCGGTTCCTCAAGGACGTGGCCTATCCCCGGGTGAACACCGAGGAGCTGGCCCCCTGCCGGGAGCTGTTCCACGACGCTTTGGCCCCCCGGGTGCGGGGGCTTTCCCTGGAGGAGGCCATCTTAGAGGTGAACCGCTGGTGCGCCGAGGAGGCCACCTATCGCTCCACCGACGGCCGCACCGCCTCGCCGCTGCAGGTGTACCAGCGGGGCTTTGGCCGCTGCGGGGAGGAATCCACCTTTCTGGTGACGGCCCTGCGCAGCGTGGGCATTGCCGCCCGGCAGGTGTACGTGCCCTGGTGGTCCCACTGCGACGACAACCACGCCTGGGTGGAGGCCTTTGACGGCCAAGGCTGGCGCTACCTGGGCGCCTGCGAGCCCGAGCCCCAGCTGGACCGGGGCTGGTTCACCCACGCCGCCGCCCGCGCGGTGATGGTCCACACCCGGGCCTTTGTCCAGGGCAGCCGGGAGGAGGTCGCCTTCCTGTTCCCCGAGACAGACCCGGTGGACTGGGACATCCAAGAGGGCGTGGCCGTGGAGAACATCACCGCCCGCTACGGGGACACAAAGCGCCTCACGGTGCAGGTGGCCGGACCCGATGGCGCCCCGGCGGCAGGGGCCTGGGTGTCCCTGTCCGTGCTGAACATGGCCGCCCCCCGGGAGATTGCCCGCCGCCAGGCGGACAGCCAGGGGCGCGTCACCCTGGGGCTGGGCAAGGGGAGCGTCCTTGCCACCGCCTGGGACGAGGCCTCCCCCGGCCTGCTGGCGGAGTGCCTGCTGGCCCCCGAGGACACCCAGGCAGCGCTGGTTCTGGGCCAGGGCCTGGCCGCCGCTGGGGAGTGGGACTTCCTGCCCCCGGCGGACGCGGGCCTCACCGTGCCGGCCCTTTCCCCCAGCCAGGAGGAGGCCCGCCGGGCCTGCCTGGACCGCGCCGCCGCCCTGCGGGAGGAAAAGCGCCTGGCCCGGGAGGAAGCCCGTCCCGCCCCGCCCGCTGGGGAGGGCGCCCGGGTGTGGCAGTCCCTGACGGAAAAGGACAGGGAAGGGGAGCTGTCTCCCCAGCTGCTGGAGGACGCCCTGGCCGCCTTTGCCTGGGAGGGCCAGTACCCCGCTAAGGCTTTCCAGGAGGGGCTGCTGTCCCCCCGGGTGGCGCTGGAGGTGCTCACCCCCTGGCGCCGGCTGCTGGAGGGGCGCTTCTCCCCCCAGGAGCGGGAGGCCGCCCGCCAAGAGCCCAGCCGCCTGTGGCAGTGGGCCCAAGCCGCCGCCCCCGTGGACAAGGATTGCTACGCCGCCCTGTGGGGCACGCCCCAGGGGATGCTCCAGGTGGGGGCCTCCACCAGCCAGGGGCAGCAGGTGCTGTTCTGCGCCGCCTGCCGGGCTTTGGGCATCCCCGCCAAGCTGGTGGACGGCGTGCCCCAGGTGTGGCGTGGGGATGGCTTCTCCCCCCTGTGGGGGCAGGAGCCCACGGCGGCCCTCACCGTAACAGCCCCCGCAGGCCAAGAGGCCCTGGAGGCCCAGAACTACACCCTCTCCCGCCGGGAGGCCGGGGGCTATTTGCCCCTCACCACCGGGGGGGTGCCCGCCGGGGAAAGCCGGCAGCTGCTCTTGCCCCCGGGGGCGTACCGCCTGTGGACGGTGAACCGCCTGCCCGGCGGCGGCCTGCTGGCCCGGTGGGAGGAGCTCTCCCTGGCCCCAAGCGCCGCCAGGGAGGTGGCGCTGGCCTTCCGGGAGGGGGATGTCCAAGATATGCTGGAGCGCTGCCCCCTGCCGGGCTTCACCTTGGCGGGGGAGGACGGCGCCCTGTGGGAGGGGAAGGAGCTTTTGGAAAAGGCGCCCCTCTCGGTGCTGTGCTTTTTGGAGGTAAACCGGGAGCCCACCGAGCACCTGCTGGGCGAGCTGCGGGAGGCCGCGGCCGCTTTGAAGCAGGCGGGCCTGCCCTTGTACCTGGCGCTGCCCAGCCTCTCCCACCGGGACGACCCCACCTTGCGGAAGGCCCTGGCGGCTTTGCCCTGGACCACGGTGTGCCAGTGCGATTTTTCCACGGTCATTCCGGCGCTGGGGCGGCGGCTCTACCTGGACCCCGACCGGCTGCCCCTGGCCATTTTGGCCAACCGGCAGGGAGAGGGCCTGTACGGCTGCTGCGGCTACAACGTGGGCACGGCCCAGCTGCTGCTGCGGCTGGCCGCCGCGCTGAAAAACCTTGAGCAAAGCGCCGAAACGTGCTACAATATAGAATAGACTAACCGCTATTACAACCGCGTGGAAAGGAGCTTTGCCTTTATGGAAAACAAGATGCTGGAACTGTTGAAAACCCGCCGCAGTGTGCGCTCGTACAAGCCGGAGCAAATCGCGGCCCAAGAGCTGGACGCCGTGCTGGAGGCCGGCACCTACGCCCCCACGGGCATGGGGATGCAGTCCCCGGTGATTGTGGCGGTGCAGGACGCCCAAACCCGCCAGGCCGTGATGGAGCTGAACCAGCAGGCCCGGGGCGGCAGCGGCGACCCCTACTACGGCGCGCCCACCATTGTGCTGGTGCTGGCCGACCCGGAGCGGGGCACCTGCGTGGAGGACGGCGCCTGCGTGCTGTGCAACATGATGAACGCCGCCCACTCCCTGGGCCTGGCCTCCTGCTGGATTCACGGGGAGCGGGAGATGTTCCAGCTGCCAGAGGGCAAGGCCCTGCTGCGCCAGTGGGGCCTGCCGGAGACGCTGCGCGGCGTGGGCTCCATCGCCTTGGGCTACGCCGCCGGGCCCCTGCCCCAGCCCAAGCCCCGCAAAGAGGGCTACATCCACAAGGTGTAAGCCCCGCTGGAAGCGTGAAGAAAAAGGGTGGTCCCCCAAAAAGGGACCGCTCTTTTTGTTTTTTCCGGGTGGGGTCGCCGCTCTTGTAATTTGCCCGGGGGAAAGTTATAATAGGAGCATTCCTACAAGAGAAAGAAGGCGGCTTATGAATAGATGGAAGCACAGGTGGAAGCGCGCCGCGTCCCTGGCGGGGGCGGCCTTGGTGTTGGCGGCGGGGTTGGCTGCCTGCGCCCCGGCGGAAGAGAGCTCCTCCCTGGCGGGGGAGGAGAGCAGCCAGCTGGCCCTGGAAAACGACGGGGCCACAACCCAGCTGGTGGTGGCGGAAATCTCCCACAGCCCGGAGCGCACCGCCGCCCTGGAGGAAATCGCGGCGAAGTACATGGCCGATTTCCCCCAGACGCGCGTTGAGATTGTCACCGTGGAAGACAGCCAGGAGGCCCTGGCCATGCTGGAAGACGGCCAGGCGGACCTGGTGGAGCTCTCCCAGCAGGAGCAGCCCGGCGCGGTGGAGCAGGGCCTGCTGGTGGACTTGGAACCCTACCTGGACGTGTGGGAGGAGCGCTCCAGCCTGACCATGGCGGCCAAGGCGGTGCTGTCCTCCATGGGCAACGGCCGGGCCTTCCTCATGCCCATCACCTTGAACCAGGACCTGGTCTACTACCGCAGCGATTGGTTTGAGGCGTACAACCAGGACAAGACCGAGGGGCTGGTGTACTGCCGCATCTGGGAGGACTTTATCGACGCGGCGGAAAAGCTTTCGGACAAGGGCGCCGCCGGGCTGGTGTTCGGCGGCCAGGAGCACCTGGTGGACTTGTTCGACTCCGTGCTGTGGAGCACCACCAACGTGGGCCGCATGGCGGACACCGCCGCCTCGTACTTCTCCAACGTGGAGGGGAATACCACCCTGTTCACCTTGGAGCATGCCGCCAGCGCAGTGGAGCAGTTCGCCCAGCTGGTGGAGGGCGCCGTGCCCCAGGAGGCCCTCACCTGGACCGAGGACCAGGCGGTGGAGGCCTTTATCAACGGGGAGGCCATCACCTTGATTGCCGGCCAGGACCGCATGGAGGAGATTGCCGCCGCCATGGACGAGGGCGCCTGGGACGTGGCCGGGTATCCCCGGGGCACGGCGGGCCTTGCCGTCACCAGCCTGGAGTTCACGGGCTTTGGGGTGGCGGCATCCTCCCAGCAGGTGGGCAATGCCGTCCACTTTTTGACCTACCTCTCCGGGGCGGACAACAACACCCACCTGGCCAAGGTCTGCGGCACGGTGCCCATCCACACCACCGCCGCCGACTTGGAGCCCTCCCTGGAGGAGACGGGCCTGGCGGTGAACCTGCTGATGGTCCGCCGGGCGGATTGGTACTACTACGCCCAAGAGCCGGTGATGTACCAGGCCCTGGAGGGCTGGCGGGAGCAGGCCGGGGACAGCCTGCGGCAGTTTTTGGCCGGGGACCTGGGGCAGCAGGAGCTGCTGGGCCAGTTTGACGCCTACTGGACCCAAGCCCTGGAGGACGAGGGGGAGCTGTGGAAATCCCCAGAGGCCCCCGATGCGGAATAAAGAACACGGAAAGCCCTGGGACGCCCGGGGCTTTTTTGGCGGAAATTAGGGCCTTGTGGACTGGCCGGGAATTTGCTATAATAATTTAGATTATGAGATTTTACCAACGGAAAGGGTGGATGACATGCAGGTAAAGCTTTTGGCCTATACGCCAGAGCCGGAAAAGACCGTGGCCTGCGCCGCCAAGCTGTGCTACGCCGCCGCGGACATCGACACGGTGTACGAGGGCCTTACCGAGGAGAAGACGGCCTCTTTTTTGGAGATGCTCCATTCCATTGGCCACGAAAGCCCCATTGAGCACGCCAGCTTCACCTTTGGCATCGAGGGGGTGTCCCGCTCCTTGCTGGCCCAGATTACCCGCCACCGCATCGCCTCCTTCAGCGTGCAGAGCCAGCGCTATGTGAAGGAGAACGGCTTTGAGTTTGTGCTGCCCCCCGAGATTGCCGCCGTGCCCGAGGCCAAGGAGGAGTTCCTCCGGGCCATGGAGGAGGACCAGAAGCACTACGAGCGCCTGACAGAGCTGCTGAAGGAGCGCCATTTCCAGGCGTTCCTGGCCGCCGGGGAGACGGAGAAGGCCGCCGCCCGGAAAGCGGAGAAAAAGGCCATTGAGGACGCCCGCTTTGTGCTGCCCAACGCCTGCACCACCAAGATGATTTGCACCATGAACGCCCGCTCTCTGCTGAACTTCTTCTCCCACCGGTGTTGCAACCGGGCCCAGTGGGAGATTCGGGAGCTGGCCACCCAGATGCTTCAGGAGGTCAAGGCCGTGGCGCCCCACCTCTTTGAAAAGGCGGGCCCGCCCTGCCTGCGGGGCGCCTGCCCCGAGGGGAAGATGTCCTGCGGGCAGATGGCCCAGGTGCGGGAAAAATTCCAGGCGCTGTAAAAGTTTCGCCCCGCCGCCCATACTAAAAGGAGGGCGCGGGCTTTTGGAAAGGAGAGGGAAACCATGAGTTTAGTTGTGCTGGAGGGATTGGACGGCAGCGGCAAAGGCACCCAGGCCAAGCTGCTGGCCCAGGCCCTGGCGGGCCGGGGGGTGCCCCTGCGCCCGGTGACGTTCCCCGACTACAGCTCCCCCTCCTCCTCCCTGGTGAAGATGTACCTAAACGGGGAGTTCGGCAGCGCCCCCGAGGACGTGAACGCCTATGCCGCCAGCGCCTTTTACGCGGTGGACCGCTTCGCCAGCTTCCGCAAGGACTGGGGCGAGGACTACCGCCAGGGGAAGCTCATCCTCTGCGACAGGTACGCCACCTCCAACATGGTGTACCAGATGGGCAAGGTCCCCCGGGAGGAGTGGGACAGGTATCTTGCCTGGGTGGAGGACTTTGAGTACCAAAAGCTGGGCATCCCCCGGCCGGACCTGGTGCTCTACCTGGATATGCCCATTGAGGTCTCCCAGAAGCTGCTGCTGGAGCGCTATCACGGGGACAGCGGGAAAAAGGACATCCACGAAAGCCACTTGGACTTTCTGCGCGCCTGCCGGGAGAGCGCCCGCTACGCCGGGCAGCGCCTGGGCTGGCGGGAAATCCCCTGCGCCAAAGACGGAGAGCCCCTGCCGGTGGAGGAAATCCACCGGGCGGTGCTGGCGGCTGTGGAGCCTCTGCTGGAAAAAACTTGAGTGGAGAGACCCCTATGGACGAGCAGGAGAGAAAGCGTTCGGTGGTGCAAAAGACCGTGTGGAAGGGCGTCAGCTTTGGCAGCGTGCTTGCCATGGTCATCAGCTATTGCAACTGGCACTCGGTGGGGTGGGCCATTTTCCACGGCCTGCTCAGCTGGGTGTATGTGATATACTACGTGATACGGTACGGCTTTTCTTAAAAAAGCCGTAGAGCGGAAAGGATGGTTTGCGATGGTCGTTGTGTTTTTAGCGGAAGGCTTTGAAGAGGTAGAGGCCCTGGCCCCGGTGGACGTGATGCGCCGGGCCGGGCTTGCGGTCAAGCTGGCCGGCGTCACCGGCAGGGAGGTCACAGGCTCCCACGGCATCTGCGTCCAGACGGACATGGACGCCCAGGAGGTGGACGCCACTCTGCTGGAGGCCATGGTGCTGCCCGGCGGCCTGCCCGGCACCCACAACCTGGAGGCTTCCCCTGCGGTGCAGCGCTGCATCGACAGCTGCGTGGCGCAGGGCAAGCTGGTGGCCGCCATCTGCGCGGCGCCCTCCATTTTGGCCCACAAGGGGCTGCTGGCCGGGAAAAACGCCACGGCCTTCCCCGGCTTCCAGAAGGATTTGCAGGAGGGCGGCGCCCTTCTCAGCGAAAGCTATGTGGTGCGGGACGGCCAGTTCCTCACCGCCCGGGGCATGGGCGTGGCCACCCAGTTCGGCCTGGCTTTGGTGGAGGCCCTTGTCTCCCCGGAGAAGGCCGCGGACATCCGGGCCTCCATCCAGTGGGAGGCGTAAAGAAGGAAAAGGCCGCCCTGCGCCGGGAGCTGCTGGCCCGGCGGGACGCTCTGCCGGGAAGGGCGGAGAAGTCCCGGGCCATCCAAAGCCGCGTGCTGGCCTTGCCGGAGTACCGGCGGGCCCGGCGGGTGCTCCTCTATTTGAGCAAGGGCAGCGAGGTGGACACCTGGCCCCTGCTGGCCCGCGCCCTGGCCCAGGGCAAGGAGGTCTACGCCCCCCGCTGCTTGGAGAGGCCGGGGGAGATGGCCTTTTACCGTGTTTCCTCCCGGGCGGACTTGCAGGCGGGGGCGTTCGGCCTGCTGGAGCCCATCCCGGGGAGGTGCCCGCCCTTAGAGCGGGGGCAAGGGGATTTGTGCCTGGTGCCGGGCCTGGCCTTTGACAGGGAGGGCTACCGGCTGGGCTATGGAAAAGGATATTACGACTGCTTCTTGGCGGCCCAGCCGGTACGCACCGTGGGCCTGTGCTTTGAGGCGCTGGCCTTTGAGCGGCTGCCCCGGGACGGCTTTGACCGGCCGGTGTGCCGCCTGGTGACAGAAGCGGGGGACGCGCGCCCCGGAAAGGAAGGTTTCCTATGAACCATGGACAAAACACAGGGGGCGGGGAGAACCCGAACCGCGCCACTGGGAACTTTAAGCTGAATATCGACGAGCGGGACCTGGCCACCGGCAACATCGACCTGCCCGAGCGGCGCAGCCAGCCGCCCCGGCCGGAGTACTCGGTGAACAAGGCCTACCTCACCGAAAAGGAGCGCCGCGCCGAGCGCAAGGCCCACAAAAAGCGGGATAAGCTGAAAGCCCGGAAAAACCGCCGGGTTTTCGCCTTGGTGTGGGTGTGCATGGTGCTGCTGGTCTCCTTTACCCTGGCAAGCTATTTGATTAAGGGCTCCAACGATTTCTTCGCGGTGGGCCGCAGCCAGGGCACCACCAGCGTCACCATCCCCGAGAACGTCACCTTGGACGACCTCACGCAAATCCTCTACGAGGCCGGGGCCATCAAGGAGCCGGAGTTCTTCAGCCTGTTCTGCATGGTCACTGTCGATGACGACGAGATGGAGTACTTCCAGCCCGGCACCTATAATCTGGACACCGACCTGGATTACCAGGCCATCATCAGCACCCTGCAGGGGGGCAACCAGACCCGGGAGGAGGTGCGCGTCACCTTCCCCGAAGGCACCACCGCCCTGGAGGCCGCCGCCCTTTTGGAGGAGAACGGTGTCTGCTCCCAGGAGGATTTCCTGGCGGCCATCAACTCCACCGACTTTGACAGCTACGAGGCCATAGCCCCCATTGCCGCCATTACGGGCAAGTATTACAAGCTGGAGGGCTACCTTTTCCCCGACACCTACGATTTCTACAAGGGCGAGGAGATCGATTCCGTGGTGGGCAAGCTGGTGAACAACTTCCAGAACCGCACCGCGGATTTGCAGGAAGACATCGCCGCCTCCGGAATGACGCTGGACCAGGTGGTCACCCTGGCCTCCATCATCCAGCGGGAGGCCGCCAACACCCAGGACATGGCCAATGTCTCCGCCGTCCTCCACAACCGCCTGGCTTTTGGCGCGGAGTATGGCATCTACCGGCTGCAGTGCGACTCCACCACCTTCTATCCCTATAAGCGAGAGGAGGATGTGCCCGCCAGCGGCGCTTTGGCCTACGGCAACTACGACACCTATGAGGTTCAGGGCCTGCCCGCGGGAGCCATCTGCAACCCGGGCCTGGACGCCATTGAGGCCGCCCTCCATCCCAACACCGAGGGCGACGCCCCCTATTACCTGTATTTCTGCCACGCTTCCGACGGCACCGCCTATTACGCCACCAACGAGGCCGACCACCAGTACAACCTGCAGCTGGCGGGCCTGGCATAAGAAGGAGGCCCTATGGAACCGAAAAAACCAGAGCTGCTGGCCCCCGCCGGGGACCGGGAGCGGCTAGAGGCCGCGGTGCGCTACGGCGCGGACGCGGTGTACCTGGCGGGAAAGAGCTTCGGCATGCGCTCGGCCCCGGCCAACTTTGGGCCGGAGGAGCTGGCCCAGGCCGTGGACTTCTGCCACCAGCGGGGGGTGAAGGTCTACGTCACCTGCAACACCCTGCCCCGCAACCAGGAATTTGAGGAGCTGCCCAGCTTCCTCACCGCCTGCCAAGAGGCGGGGGTGGACGCCTTTATCATCTCCGATTTGGGGGTGCTGGCCTTGGCCGGGAAAGTGGCCCCCCAGGTGGAGCGGCACATCTCCACCCAGACGGGCATTGTGAACTTTGCCGCGGCCCAGGTCTGCTGGGAGCTGGGGGCCAAGCGGGTGGTGCTGGCCCGGGAGGTGCCCCTCTCCGAAATTCAGGGCATCCGGGAGAACACCGACCCCGGCCTGGAGCTGGAGGCCTTTGTCCACGGGGCCATGTGCATGTCCTTTTCCGGCCGGTGCGTCATCTCCAACTATATGACCGGCCGGGACGCCAACCGGGGCGAGTGCGCCCAGCCCTGCCGCTGGGAGTACCACCTGGTGGAGGCCCAGCGCCCGGGGGAGGTCTTCACCCTCACCCAGGAGGAGAAGGGCGCCTACTTCTTCAACTCCAACGACTTGCGGATGATTGACGCCATCCCCCAGATGATGGACGCGGGCATCACCAGCCTGAAAATCGAGGGCCGGGCCAAGTCCGCCTACTATGTGGCCTGCGTCACCGCCGCTTACCGCCGGGCCATCGACTTCGCCTGGGAGCACCCCGGCGAGCCGCTGCCCGCCGCCATCTTGGCGGAGACGGAGAAAATCAGCCACCGGCCCTATTCCCATGGCTTCTACTTTGGGGGCGAGCCCGGCCAGACGCTGGACCGCAGCCACTACGCCCGGGGTTACGAGCTGGTGGCCGTGTGCCAGGGCCGGGAGGACGGCTTGGTCACCCTGCGGGAGCGCAACCGGTTTTTCCGGGGCCAGGAGGTGGATATCCTCCAGCCGGGGAGAGAGCCCTTCACCGCCACGCTGGACGAGCTGTACAACGAGGACGGCGAGGCCATCCAGGTGGCTCCCCACGCGGAGATGGTGGTCCGCTGGAAAACGGACCTGCCCGTGGAAGCGGGAGCCTACCTGCGGGTCAAAAAAGAGCCGCGAAGCGAATAAAGTTTTTTGGTCAAGCTTTTTTTCAAAAAAGCTTGCAGGGGTTTGGGGGCAGCGCCCCCAAGGTCTTACAAGGCGCAGCCGGAAAAAGAAATCAGGGCCGCAGGCGCATGCGCCCGCAGGGCGATAGCCAAGGCCCGGCCGGCGTGCAGAATTTCTAGGGAGGAACCCGCCATGAAAAAACTGATTCTCGGCATTGCCGTGATGACCTTAGGCTCTCTGGGAGCCATTGCCCTGCTGTTCGGGACCTTTGTTGCCGAGCCAGCTGTTTACAACGGCGTCAGCGGCTGGCTGGGCTGTTTCCTCGATAGAGGTTTGCTGGGACCCTTCACCGTGTTTGTGGCAGTGGCCTTGCTGGGCCTGGCCTTTGCCCTGTGGGGCGTGTTTGAAAAGAAAGACTGAGCAAAAAGACATCCAAGCCTAGCCTTGGGTGTCTTTTTTTGCGGCGGGGAACATATCCTTTCCATAGCCCCTAGAAAGGATGATTCCCTATGAAAAAGCTTCGGTTTTCCCTGCTCTCCCTGGCGGTTGCCGCCGCCCTGCTGCTGCCCGCCCTGCCTGCCCGGGCGGAAGGGCTGGAGCTCACCGCACCCTCCGCCGTGCTGATGGAGGCCTCCACCGGCCGGGTGCTCTTTGAGAAAGACCCCCACGCCCTGCGCTCCTGCGCCTCCATCACCAAGGTGATGACACTCTGCCTGGTGTTCGAGGCCCTGGACAGCGGCCGGCTGTCCCTGGACCAGACCCTCACCGCCTCGGCCCTCGCGGCCTCCATGGGCGGCTCGGATATCTGGCTGGAGGAGGGGGAGGCCATGTCCGTGGACGACCTCATCAAGGCCACGGTGATCATGAGCGCCAACGACGCCGCCGTGGTGCTGGCCGAGGCGGTGTCCGGCAGCGAGGAGGCCTTTGTGGCCCAGATGAACGAAAAGGCCCAGCAGCTGGGTATGAACGACACCGTGTTCAAAAATTGCAACGGCCTGGACGAGGAGGGCCACGTCACCAGCGCCTACGACGTGGCTTTGATGAGTCGGGAGCTCATCCGCCACGAGAAGGTCTTCGACTACACCCTCACCTGGATGGACTCCGTGCGGGGCGGGGAAACCCAGCTGGTGAACACCAACAAGCTCATCCGCTCCTACCAGGGCATCACCGGGCTGAAAACCGGCACCACCGGCCAGGCGGGCAGCTGCATCACCGCCACGGCGGAGCGGAATGGGTTGTCCCTCATCGCCGTGGTGCTGGGGGCCGATTCCACCGACCACCGCTTCCAAGACGCCGCCGCTTTGCTGGATTACGGCTTCGCGGGCTGGAAAGCCACCGTGCCGGAAGCCCCCGCCCTGGAGCCTGTCCCCGTGGCCCGGGGCATGGCCCCCACGGTGGAGGCCCAGGTGGGGGAGAGCCCCAGCCTGCTGCTGGAGGCCGCGGAGACCGGTTCGGTGGAAACGGAGGTCCTGCTGGAGGAGCTGACAGCCCCCGTAAAGGCCGGGGACGTCATCGGCACGGTGCGCTACAGCCTGGGCGGGGAGGTGCTGGCAGAGGTGGACATCACCGCCGCCGGGGACGTGGAGGCGGTCACCTTTGCCTCGGCCTTGGGCCACCTGTTCCGGGGGCTTTTCGCCCTTTGAGAAAGGATTGCCCGGGCCAGTGGGAACTTTTTTGGAAAGAGTGCCGTACAAACTTGCAAATTGCCTCAACTTATTGTAGAATAGAAGCACAAAGAACAGCGCCTCCCTCTTCTGTGGACGGAATCGCGGAGGGAGCGGGGCCTTTTCCACCCCGGCAGGGAGCGCCCTGAGAACCGTACAAGGAGGTTATTTGCAATGCCACTGAAATTGGAATCCAGTTATCTCAACGGCTTTGTTTCCCAGCACGAATATGAGGCCATCGCGCCCCAAGTGGAGACAGCCCACCAGCTGCTCATGTCCAAAACCGGCATGGGCAACGATTTTTTGGGCTGGGTCAACCTTCCCACTGCGTATGACAAGGAGGAGTTCGCCCGCATCAAGGCCGCGGCCAAGAAAATCCAGGGCAACTCCGATGTGTTCGTGGTCATCGGCATCGGGGGTTCTTACCTGGGCGCCCGGGCTGCCATTGAGTTTTTAAAGTCCGAAAAGTACAACGACCTGCGCAAGGACACCCCGGCCATTTACTTCGCCGGGAACTCCATCAGCTCCACCGCCCTGGCGGAGCTGGTGCAGATTTGCGAGGGCAAGGACATCTCCATCAACATGATTTCCAAGTCCGGCACCACCACCGAGCCCGCCATCGCCTTCCGGGTGTTCCGGGAGCTGCTGGAGAAGAAGTACGGCAAGGAGGGCGCCCGGGAGCGCATCTTCTGCACCACCGACAAGGCCAAGGGCACCTTGAAGCACCTGGCCGACGAAGAGGGCTACGAGACCTTTGTGGTGCCCGATGACGTGGGCGGCCGCTACTCTGTGCTCACCGCCGTGGGCCTGCTGCCCATCGCCGTGGCCGGCGCGGACATCGACGCCCTGATGGGCGGCGCCCAGAAGGCCATGGAGCTGTACAACAACCCCTCTTTGGAGGAGAACGACTGCTACAAGTACGCCGCCATCCGCAACATCCTGTACAACAAGGGCAAGTGCACCGAGGTCATGGTCAGCTACGAGCCCTGCTACGCCATGATGAACGAGTGGTGGAAGCAGCTCTTCGGCGAAAGCGAGGGCAAGGACAACAAGGGCCTGTTCCCCGCCTCTGTCATCTTCTCCACGGATTTGCACTCTTTGGGCCAGTATATCCAGGATGGCCGCCGCACCCTGTTTGAGACGGTGGTGCTCATCGACGAGCCCAAACACCAGATTGCTTTGGGCAACGACCCCACCGACGTGGACGGCCTGAACTACCTGGAGGGCCGCACCATGGCCTTTATCAACGAGAAGGCCTTTGAGGGCACTGTGTTGGCCCACAACGACGGCGGCGTGCCCAACGTGGTCATCCACGCCTCGGATTTCTCCGAGGATACCCTGGGCCAGCTGATTTACTTCTTCGAAAAGGCCTGCGCCATCTCCGGCTACCTGCTGGGCGTGAACCCCTTTGACCAGCCCGGCGTGGAAAGCTACAAGAAGAACATGTTCGCCCTGCTGGGCAAGCCCGGCTACGAGGAGGCCAAGGCAGCGCTGGAAAAGCGCCTGTCCCGCTGATTTCCCCGCACACCCCCGCTCCCCTGGGGCGGTGAATAATAAAAAAAGGAGAGTTCTAATATGATTACTCTTTTGACTGGCAAGAAAGGCTCTGGCAAGACCAAAAAGCTCATCGAGATGGCCAACGCTGCCCTGGAAAAGACCAACGGCAACGTGGTTGTGGTGGAGAAGGGCCTGAAGCTTACCTATGATATCTCCCACGCGGCCCGCCTGATTGACATCGACGCCTACGACGTGAAGGGCGGCAAGGGCCTGTATGGCTTCCTGGCCGGCATTTGCGCTGGCAACTACGATGTCACCGACATTCTGGTGGATTCCACCCTGAAGATTACCGGCACCGGCGCCGAGGTGATGGACCTGCTGGTAAACGACCTGAAGAAGCTGGAGAAGGAATCTGGCGCCAACTTTGTGCTCTCCGTTTCCGCTGCCGACGAGGAGATTCCCGAGTCCGTGAAGGAGTATGTGGCGAAATAAGCCCTAACGGGATGCAAGCTGGGGAAGGCGGCTTTTGGGCTGCCTTCCCTTTTTGCGGGCGCTTTTCCCCGAAAAGTCCCCCTGGGTTTTGAGAAAGTGGGGCTTGACAAGAAAGGCGGACTTCATTATAATATATCAGTACGGCATGAGGTAGGAACTATGACTATCGATTTGCGAAAATATTATCTGGGCAGCAGCGACGAGCTGGAATGGGACCTGGAGCTTTCCGGTATGGAATTGGGCGGTGTCAAGCCGTTTTGTGCGCCGGTAAAGGTCCGTGGGCAGCTGAAAGGCTCTCCCGATTCCGTGGAGCTCAGCGGCACGGCCGTGTACACCATGACCATGCCCTGCGACCGCTGTTTTGAGCTCACCACCCAGGAGAGGGAGCTTTCCTTTTTCCACGTGCTGGTGCGCGCGCTCAGCGATGAAGAGGACGACAACGGCGAGTTTGTGGTGGTCCCCGACGACCAGTTGGATTTGGACCAGCTCCTCACCGAGGACATCCTGCTGGATGTGCCCAGCAAGTTCCTCTGCTCCCCAGGGTGCAAGGGCCTGTGCCCTACCTGCGGGAAAAACCTGAACCAGGGCCCCTGCGGCTGCGAGAGAGATACCGTAGACCCGCGCCTGGCGGTTTTAAAAGACCTGCTGTAACAAGCCGGCCTTGGCAGATGCCGGACAAGTTTTTGCTAGAAACTGAACCGTTCCACCGCAGCGCGGCGGACGGCAGAATATCATCTTCGGAAGATTAAGGAGGTGCACCCATGGCAGTACCCAAGCGGAAAGTATCCAGCGCTCGGCAGAACAAGCGGCGCTCCAATGTGTGGAAGCTCCAGGCTCCCGCCCTTATGAGATGCCCCCAGTGCGGCGAGTACAAGACACCTCACAGAGTTTGCGGCAACTGTGGCTATTACAATGGCCGTGCCGTTGTGAAGAAGGACGCTTAAATTTTTGCAAAGGCGAGAAGGGAACGCGGGCAAAGCGCTCCCTTCTTTATTTTTACCGGCAGGCTTTGCCACAAGCTGCCGGAAAAGGAGGCATGGGAGATGGCTGTAACAATCAACGGCGTAGCCGAAAAAAGCCGCGCCCAGCGGGTGGGCATCCAGCCGGGGGACGTGCTGGTGGCCATCAACGGCCACGAAATCATCGATGTGCTGGACTACCGCTTTTTCGAAACCGAGCGGGAGCTGCGGCTCTCCCTGCGGCGGGGCGGGGAGAGCTACGAGGTGGAGGTGGTCAAGCCCCAATACGCCGAGCTGGGCCTGGAGTTTGAGACGTACCTTATGGACAAGCAGCGCTCCTGCCGAAACAAGTGCGTGTTCTGCTTTATCGACCAGCTGCCCCCCGGCATGCGGGAGACGCTGTACTTTAAAGACGACGACGACAGGCTCTCCTTCCTGTTTGGCAACTACATCACGCTGACCAACATCGACGACCGGGAGGTGGACCGCATCCTCCAGATGCACATCAGCCCCATCAATGTGTCGGTGCACACCATGGACCCCCAGCTGCGCTGCACCATGATGCACAACCGGTTCGCCGGGGATTCCCTGCGCCACCTGTACCGGCTGGCGGAGGGGGGCATCCACCTCAACTGCCAGATTGTGCTGTGCCCCGGCGTCAACGACGGCCCCGCCCTGGAGCACACTCTGGAGGAGTTCTGGTCCCTGGGGGAGGGGCTTCTCAGCGTGGCCTGCGTGCCGGTGGGCCTCACCCGCTACCGGGAGGGCCTGTACCCCCTGGTGCCCTTTAACCAGCAGACCGCCGGGGAGGCCCTGGACATCTTGGAGCGCTGGGGCGCCCGGTGGAAAGCGGAGCGGGGCGCCCGCACGGTGTACGCCTCGGACGAGCTGTATTTGCTGGCCGGCCGGCCCATCCCGCCCCTGGAGTTCTACGAGGACTTCCCCCAAATTGAAAACGGCGTGGGCATGCTGCGCAACCTCCAGGACGAGTTTGACTGGGCCCTGGAGGATTTGGAGCTGCCGGACACCCCCCGCCGCGTGACCATCCCCACCGGGGAGTGCGGCTTCCAGTTCCTCAACCAGCTTCTTGACGGATTGCGGCGGAAATGCCATAATATTAGTATCGACCTGCTGCCGGTGCACAACGACTTCTTCGGCGGCACGGTGAACGTCACCGGGCTGCTCACCGGCCAGGACATTTTGAAAAACCTCCGGGGCCGGGACTTGGGGGACGAGGTGCTGCTGGCCACCAACATGATGAAGGCCGGGGAGGACATCTTCCTGGACGACATGACCCGGGAGGAGCTCTCCGCCGCCCTGGGGGTGCCCTGCCGCCGGGTGGGCAGCACGGGGGAGGCCCTGGTGTGCGCCATCTGCGGCCTGCCGGAGCCGGAAACCCCCGGCTTTAACCCCTACGAGGGCTCTTGGGAGCACCGGTAAACCGGGGCGGGGCAGGCTTTCTAAAACATGGGATAGGAAAAGAAACACAGGCGGGTTTCCCGCTTTTTAGAAAGGATTGGTGAAAACATGGCAAAGCCAATCGTGGCCATTGTGGGGCGGCCCAATGTGGGCAAGTCCACTTTGTTCAACAAGATTGTGGGGCAGCGGCTCTCCATTGTGGAGGACACCCCCGGCGTCACCCGGGACCGCATTTTCGGCGACGCCGAGTGGTGCGGCCGCAAGTTCTCTCTGGTGGATACCGGCGGCATTGAGCCCGCCAGCAAGGACGTGATTTTAACCCAGATGCGGGAGCAGGCCCAAATCGCCATCGACTCCGCCAGCGCCATCATCCTCGTCACGGACATCCGCACCGGCGTCACCGCCACAGACGCGGACGTGGCCAACATCCTGCTGAAAAGCGGGGTGCCGGTGGTGCTGTGCGTCAACAAGTGCGACACCGTGGGCGAGCCCCCGGCGGAGTTCTACGAGTTTTACAACCTGGGCCTGGGCGACCCGGTGATGGTGTCCTCGGTCCACGGCCACGGCACCGGCGACTTGCTGGACCGTGTCTGCGACGTCCTGCCCGAGGACGTGGAGGACGACGACGAGGGCGACATCATCAAGGTGGCTGTCATCGGCAAGCCCAACGTGGGCAAGTCCTCCCTGGTGAACAAGGTGGCCGGGGAGAACCGCTGCATCGTCTCGGACATTGCCGGCACCACCCGGGACGCGGTGGACACCACCATCCAGAACCAGCACGGCACCTTCACCTTTATCGACACCGCCGGCCTGCGCCGCAAGAGCAAGGTGGAGGACGCCATCGAGCACTACAGCAACCTGCGGGCGGAAATGGCCGTGGAGCGGGCCGACGTGTGCCTTATCCTCATCGACGCCCAGGTGGGCTTTACCGAGCAGGACTCCAAGGTGGCGGGTCTGGCCCACGAGGCGGGCAAGGGCTGCGTCATCTGCGTGAACAAGTGGGACGCCGTGGAGAAGGACGACAAGACCATGCAGGAGATGCGCAAAAAGCTGGAGAACGACTTCTCCTTTATGTCCTACGCGCCCATCCTGTTTATCTCCGCCAAGACCGGCCAGCGGCTGGACAGGATGTTCGAGCTGATTCAGATTGCGGCGGCCTCCAACGCCATGCGTGTGACCACCGGCACCTTAAACGACATTCTGGCCCAGGCCACGGCCCGGGTGCAGCCGCCCACCGACAAGGGCAAGCGGCTGAAAATCTACTACATGACCCAGGCTTCTACCAAGCCCCCTACGTTTGTCTGTTTCTGCAACGACCACGAGCTGTTCCACTACTCCTACCAGCGCTATTTGGAGAACCGCATCCGGGAGAACTTCGGCCTGGAGGGCACCCCGGTGCGCATGGTCATCCGGGAGCGCGGGGAGAAGGATTGAGTGGGCACGGATTATTTTTATTTTAGAAAGGCGGTTTGGCTATGGGGCAAGAGGTTCTGGCACTGGTTTTCACGGCAGTTGCGGGCTATTTGCTGGGCAGCATCAACTGGTCCATCATTTTGACCTGGTTTTTCAAGAACAAGGAGGACATCCGGGAGTACGGCAGCGGCAACGCGGGCATGACCAACGTGCTGCGCAGCGTGGGCAAGCTGCCGGCGGTGCTCACCTTTGTGGGGGATTTCCTCAAGTGCGTGGTGGCGCTGCTGCTCTCCCAGGCCTTTGTGGCGCTGCTGGCCCCAGAGTCGGTGGAGTTCTACGACGTGGCCCGCTATGTGGCCGGGGTGGCCTGTGTGCTGGGACATATCTTCCCCATCTATTACGGCTTCCGGGGGGGCAAGGGCGTGGTCACCTCCGCCGCCATGATTGCCCTGACCGACTGGCGGGTGTTCTTGCTGGTGCTGCTCACCTTTGCCATTGTGTTCGCCATCAAGCGGATTGTGTCCCTAGCCTCGGTGGTGTGCGCGGCGCTGTACCCGGTGTACACCTTCCTGTTCCTGTTCTTGGTGGAGTTTGAGGGCAGTCCCCTGCCAAACCACGGCACCCACAGCATGGCCTACCTGTTGTTCGCCACGGCGGCCTCCCTGTTTATCGGCCTGACGGTGATTGTAAAGCACAAGGCGAACATCGGCCGCCTGCTGCGGGGGGAGGAAAAGCCCATCACGTTGGGCAAGGGCAAATAAAGCCTCCGGGCGGGACCTGGCTTTTCTTGTAAGCTTTTGTGGAAAACCGCTTCTGGCCCTCCCTGATATTGACTTTTCGGCTGCTATGTATTATTATTATCATCAGTCGAATACTAAGTTCTGTAAACCAAAGGCCGAAGGGGTGCTTGCTCTGGAAAGCCGTTAGGAAGTGTAAATTTGGAAAAATACGTGATTAAGGGCGGCTGCCGCCTGACCGGTGAAGTGAATATCAGCGGGGCAAAAAACGCGGCGGTGGCCATTATCCCTGCCACCATTTTGGCGGATTCCCCCTGCCGTTTGGAAAACCTTCCTGACATCTCCGATGTCAAGACCTTGACCTATATCTTAGAGAGCATGGGCGCCAAGGTGGAATACCTGGACCGCCACACCGTGGAGATTGACCCCCGCACCGTGGACACCGACACGGTTTCGGCGGACATTGCCCGGCGCATCCGCGCCTCTTACTATTTCCTGGGCGCTTTGCTGGGCCGCTGCCGCAAGGCCGTGGTCCCCATGCCCGGCGGGTGCAATTTCGGCATCCGCCCCATTGACCAGCATTTAAAGGGCTTTGCCGCCCTGGGCTGCGACTACAGCCTGGATAACGGCATGATTTCCGTCTCCGCCCCCCAGGATTTGCACGGGGCCAGCGTCTACATGGACGTGGTCACCGTGGGCGCCACCATGAACATCATGCTGGCGGCGGTAAAGGCCCGGGGCCTGACCGTCATTGAAAACGCCGCCCGGGAGCCCCATATTGTGGATTTGGCCAACTTCTTGAACACCTTGGGGGCCGACATCCGGGGCGCCGGCACGGACACCATTAAAATCCACGGGGTGCAGAAGCTGCGGGGCGCCACCTATTCCATCATCCCCGACCAGATTGAGGCCGGCACCTACATGGTGGCCGCCGCCGCCACCGGCGGGGACGTCACCGTGAAGAACGTCACCCCCAAGCATTTGGAGTCCATCTCTGCCAAGCTGGTGGAAATGGGCGTCACCGTGGAGGAGGGCGACGACACCGTGCGGGTGTACTGCCAGCGCCCCCTGCGCAAGTGCAACGTAAAGACCATGCCCCATCCCGGCTTCCCCACGGATATGCAGCCCCAGATTACCACGCTGCTGTCCATCGCCCACGGCACCAGCATGGTCAACGAGAGCGTGTGGGAGAGCAACCGCTTTAAGTATGTGGACGAGCTGCGGCGCATGGGCGCCCAAATCACCGTGGACGGCAAGGTGGCCATTGTAGAGGGCGTGGACCATTTGAAGGGCGCCCCTGTGCGGGCGCTGGATTTGCGCGCCGGCGCTGCCATGGTCATCGCGGGCCTGGTGGCCGAAGGCACCACCGTGCTGGAGGACATCCAGTACATCGAGCGCGGGTATGAGAACATTGTGGAAAAGCTGGTGGACCTGGGCGCGGACATTTACCGCAGCCAGGAGCCGGAACAGGTGATGGGGAAAATCGGCTGACACAAATAGAAAAAAGTCCAGGGGCTGCGGCAGGTGATGCGGCAGCTCTTTTGTTTTGGGAAAGGATGGATGGGATGGCACGGCTTTGCCCGCTGTTCTCCGGCAGCGGAGGGAACAGCTATTACATAGGCTCCCGCAGCGCGGGGCTGCTCATCGACGCGGGCCGCAGCGCCCGGCAGCTGGACAGGATGCTCCAGCGCTGCGGGATAGACCCCATGGCGATTCAGGGCATCCTCATCACCCACGAGCACAGCGACCACATCGCCGGGGTGCGGGTGTTCGCCAAGAAGTACGGCATCCCGGTGTTCGCCTCCCAGGGGACGCTGCTGGCCATGCAGCCCTCCCTGGAAGGGGTGGAGAGCTGGGTGCTGGAGGGGCCCCTCCAGCTGGCGGGCATGGAGGTGACCCCTTTCGCGACGCCCCACGACAGCGCCCAGTCCTTGGGGTTCCGCATCCAGACGGCGGACGGCAGGCAGTTCGCCTTGGCCACGGACCTGGGGGTGGTGACGCCCTGCGTGCGGGAGCACCTGCTGGGGGCGGAGTTTGTGGTGCTGGAGTCCAACCACGACCGGGAGATGCTGCGCAACGGGCCCTACCCAGCCTATCTCAAGCGGCGGATTCTGGCGGGGACAGGCCACCTGTCCAACGGGGACTGCGCCGCCTTTTTGCCGGAGCTGGCCCGTGCGGGGGCCAAGCGGTTTCTGCTGGCCCATCTCAGCGGGGAGAACAACACGCCCTCCCTGGCCCGGCAGGAGGCCGTCAGCGCCCTTTCCGCGGCGGGGTACCAGGAGGGGACAGGCTTTTGGCTGGACGTGGCCCCGGTGGAGAACCAAGAGGGCAAGAGCATTATCTTTTAGGAGGGGCGCGTATGCTGGCAGTCAAATTGATTTGCGTGGGCAAATTGAAGGAATCCTATTGGCGGGACGCCGTGGCCGAGTATGAGAAGCGCCTGCGCCCCCTGTGCAAGTGGGAGCTCATCGAGCTGCCCGAGGCCCGCTTGCCCAACGACCCCTCCCCCGGGGAGATTGAGGCGGCCCTGGAAAAGGAGGGGGAGCAAATCCTGCGCCACGCCGCGGGGAAGGTGTACCCCCTGTGCATCGAGGGAAAGGCGGTGGATTCCCCCGGCCTGGCCAAGCGGCTGGCGGGGGCCATGCAGTCCCCGGGAGCGGTGAGCTTTGTCATCGGAAGCTCCCATGGACTGTCCCCCCGGGTGAAAGCGGCAGGGGAGGGCCTTTCCATGTCGCCCATGACCTTCCCCCACCAGCTGGCCCGGGTGATGCTGTGCGAGCAGATATACCGGGGCTTCCAAATCCTGGGGGGCACCAAATATCACAAATAAAAAAGCGGGCCTTCTGGGGTGGAAGGTCCGCTTTTTTGTTTGGGGGGTAAGCTCACAGGTCCAGCTTCATGTCGCCGTCCTTCACCCAGCCCAGCTTCCGCAGCCCCAGGCTGATGCCCCAGGAGAGCACCGCCGGCAGGACAAAGCACAGCAGCGCCAGGCCCACCCAGTCCATGGGGGTGATGGCGGCTTTCAAGCCGTTGGCCACGTCATTTACCCAGCCATCCATGACGCCAATCTGCCCCACCAGCCCGCAGGTGCCCATGCCGCTGGAGACCGGCGCGCCGTTCATCTCCAGGCGGAACACGCAGGTGGCCAAAGGCCCGGTGATGGCCGAGGCCAGGGTGGGGGCGATCCAGATGCGGGGGTTCTTGATGATGTTGGGCACTTGCAGCATGGAGGTACCCAGGCCCTGGGCCACCAGGCCGCCCCACCGGTTTTCCCGGAAGCTGATGACGGCGAAGCCCACCATCTGGGCGCAGCAGCCTGCCACGGCGGCGCCCCCGGCCAGGCCGGTCAGCCCCAGGGCGGCGCAGATGGCCGCGCTGGAGATGGGCAGTGTCAACGCCACGCCCACCAGCACCGAGACAAACATCCCCATGAGGAAGGGCTGCAAATCCGTGGCCCACATGATAAGCTGCCCCACGGCAGCGGCGGCGGAGCCAATGGGCGGCGCCAGCACATAGGCCAGCAGCGAGCCGGAGAGGATGGTCACCAGGGGCGTGACAAGAATGTCCACCGGGGTTTTCTTGCTCACCAGTTTTCCCAGCTCCGCGGCGAGGATGGCCAGCACCAGCACCGCCAGGGGGCCGCCCTCGCCGCCCAGGGTGTTGGAGGCGCTGCCCACCGCCGCCAGGGAGAACAGCACCAGGGGCGGGGCTTTTAAGGCGTAGCCGATTGCCACAGCCATGGCGGGGCCCGCCATCTCCTTGGCGAAATTGCCAATCTCCTCCAGCAGGGGCACACCCAGCTGGGAGCCCAAAGTGGAGATGATGGTGCCAATCAGCAGGGAGGCGAACAGCCCCTGGGCCATGGCGCTCATGGCGTCCACAAAGTAAAGCCTGCCGTGGGCTTTCACTGTTTCCCAGACGCGGTTCCCCTGTTGAGGGGCGGCGGCTGGGGCTTGTTTTCTATGGTTCAAAAGAATCTTCCCTTCTCAGAGGAGAGGGGCCGGAGAAAAACCGCGGGACGGTTTCTCGCCGTTTCCTCTCCGTGGTTTTTCCGTGCCTTTCCCGCGGCCCGGCACAGGGCGCTTTGCTGCGGGAATCTATGTTGGCTATGTTGCCCGAAAAGCCTGTCCGTTTTGGGCCGAGAAATCGCCTGCCGGGGGCTTCCCGGCGCGCTGGTCGTTTCTGGGGCGTTACTGGCGGTACTGTCTGTTCAGGCCGTTTTGGTTACTGGAATATCATAGCACAAATGGGCGGGGGATGGAAGGGCAAGCGCGGCGATTTTCCCCGGCAGCAAAAAAAGAACACCCAAGCCTTGGCTTAGGTGCTCTTTTGGCAATTTCCCAAAAAGGATGGTAAACGCTGTAGGAGTGGCTGCAGCGGGCCGCTTTTTAGATAACGCCCTGGGCCAGCATGGCGTCGGCCACCTTGATGAAGCCGGCGATGTTGGCGCCCATGACGTAGTTCTTGGGATGGCCGTACTTCTCGGCGGCCTCGTCAGCGGCCTTGAAGATGTTCTCCATAATGCCCTTCAGCTTCTGGTCAACCTCCTCGAAGGTCCAGGAGAGGCGCTCGCTGTTCTGGGTCATCTCCAAGGCGGAGGTGGCCACGCCGCCGGCGTTGGCAGCCTTGCCGGGGGCAAACAGCACGCCGCCCTCCTGAAGGATCTTGGTGGCCTCGATGGTGGTGGGCATGTTGGCGCCCTCGGCCACGGCAATGCAGCCGTTGGCAACCAGCTGGCGGGCGTCGTCCTCCAGCAGCTCGTTCTGGGTGGCGCAGGGCAAAGCGATGTCGCACTTGACGCTCCACACGCCCCGGCCCTCGTGGTACTCGCTGTTGGGACGGTAGTTCTTGTACTCGGTCAGGCGGGCGCGCTTGACTTCCTTAATCTCCTTGATGGCGGCCAGGTCGATGCCCTCGGCGTCGTACACCCAGCCGGTGGAGTCGGACATGGTCACAACCTTGGCGCCCATCTCCTGGGCCTTCTGGCAGGCGTAGATGGCCACGTTGCCAGCGCCGGAGATGACCACGGTCTTGCCGGACATGTCGTAGCCGTTCTTCTTCAGCATGGCGGCGGTGAAGTACAGCAGGCCGTAGCCGGTGGCCTCGGTGCGGGCCAAAGAGCCGCCGTAGGTCAGGCCCTTGCCGGTGAGCACGCCCTCAAAGGCGTTGCGGATGCGCTTGTACTGGCCGTACATGTAGCCAATCTCCCGGGCGCCGGTGCCGATGTCGCCGGCGGGCACGTCGGTGTCGGGGCCGATGTGGCGGTACAGCTCGGTCATAAAGCTCTGGCAGAAGGCCATCACTTCCCGGTCGGACTTGCCCTTGGGGTCAAAGTCAGAGCCGCCCTTGCCGCCGCCAATGGGCAGGCCGGTCAGGCTGTTTTTGAAAATCTGCTCAAAGCCCAGGAACTTGATGATGCCCAGGTTGACGGAAGGATGGAGCCGCAGGCCGCCCTTGTAGGGGCCGATGGCGGAGTTGAACTGCACGCGGAAGCCGCGGTTCACCTGGACCTTGCCGTTGTCGTCCACCCAGGGCACGCGGAACATGATTTGGCGCTCGGGCTCCACGATGCGCTCCAGGATGCCGGCGGCCTCATACTGGGGGTTGGCCTGGATGACAGGCTCCAGAGAGGTGAGCACCTCGGTGGCGGCCTGGATAAACTCCGGCTCGCCGGGATTTTTCTTCTTCAAAAGTTCCAGCTGTTCGCTGACGTAAGACATAGCATTTTCCCTCCATACTGCAAGTTTGATTGCAAAATCTTGCAAAATCATAGAGATATATTACCATAACAGGCCGGGATTTACAAGAAAAAATTTTGAAAAATTCTTTTTTGGCCCTTCTCCCCGGGGACATTCTATTTTAAAAGGCGGAAAATCTTTTGGGAAACGATTGACAATAGCGCCGGTTTTTACTAAAATTGAAGCGTATGAGGCTGCCCGATAGGCTTCGTGAAACAGAAAAGGCAGAGAGGGTCCCGCGGGGAGGGCGAAAACCCCGTCCCTGGGGCCTTCCTTGTGTTTTTTGGGAAATCCCAGAGGAAAGGTTTGGTCAGCAGCATGGCAAGAGATGTTTACGAATCCCCCTTGTCCGCCCGTTATGCCGACAAGGAAATGAAGTACCTGTTCTCCCCGGACATGAAGTTCCGCACCTGGCGGAAGCTTTGGATTGCCCTGGCGGAGGCGGAGATGGAGCTGGGCCTGCCCGTCACCCAAGAGCAGGTGGACGAGCTGAAAGCCCACGCCGAGGATATCAACTACGAGGTGGCCCAAGAGCGGGAAAAGGTGGTCCGCCACGACGTGATGAGCCATGTCTATGCCTATGGCCAGCAGTGCCCCGGCGCCGCGGGCATCATCCACCTGGGGGCCACCTCCTGCTATGTGGGGGATAACACCGATGTCATCATCATGACCGAGGCCTTACAGCTCATCCGCAACAAGCTGGTGGGCGTCATCCGGGTGCTGTCCCACTTCGCCCAGGCGTATAAGGACCTGCCCACCTTGGCCTTCACCCACTTCCAGCCGGCCCAGCCCACCACCGTGGGCAAGCGTGCCACCCTGTGGATTCAGGATTTGCTGATGGACTTGGAGGACGTGGAGTACCAGCTCTCCAAGGCGAAGCTGCTGGGCTGCAAGGGCACCACCGGCACCCAGGCCAGCTTTTTGGAGCTGTTTGAGGGCGACCACCAGAAGTGCCGCCAGCTGGACGAGAAGATCGCCCAGAAGATGGGCTATGACAAGTGCTTCCCCGTCTCTGGCCAGACCTACTCCCGCAAGCTGGACAGCCAGATGCTGAACCTTCTCTCCGGCATCGCCCAGAGCGCGGCCAAGTTCTCCAACGACATCCGGCTGCTCCAGCACCTGAAAGAGGTGGAGGAGCCCTTTGAGAAGGGCCAGATTGGCTCATCCGCCATGGCGTACAAGCGCAACCCCATGCGCAGCGAGCGCATCGCCTCCCTGGCGCGGTATGTCATCGCGGACGCGGTGAACCCCGCCATGACCATGGCCGCCCAGTGGTTCGAGCGCACCTTGGACGACTCCGCCAACAAGCGCATCAGCGTGCCCGAGGCCTTCCTGGCGGTGGACGGCATTTTGAACCTGTACAACAACGTGGCCGACGGCCTGGTGGTTTATCCCAAGGTCATCCAGCAGCACATGCTCCGCGAGCTGCCCTTTATGGCCACCGAGAATATTATGATGGACGCCGTCAAGCGCGGCGGCAACCGCCAGGAGCTCCACGAGCGCATCCGTATCCACTCCATGGAGGCCGCCAAGGTGGTCAAGGAGCAGGGCGGTGAGAACGACCTGCTGGCCCGCATTGCCGGCGACCCCATGTTCGGCGTCACCTTGGAGGAGCTCCACGATATTGTAAAGCCCGAGAAGTACGTGGGCCGGGCCCCGGCCCAAACCACCGAGTTCCTCACCGAGGTGGTGGCCCCGGTGCTGGAGAAGTACAAAGACGTGGCAGAGGAAAAAGCGGAAATCACCGTGTAAGTATAGGACGACACAGGGGGCATTCCCCGCAACAAAAACAGAAAGGCATGAAGTGTTATGGTTAAAGCAATCGTAGGCGCCTGCTGGGGCGACGAGGGCAAGGGCAAGATAACAGACGTGCTGGCCGAGGATTCCGACATTGTGGTGCGGTTCCAGGGCGGCAGCAACGCGGGCCACACCATCATCAACGAGTATGGCAAGTTCGCCCTGCACCAGCTGCCTTCCGGCGTGTTCCGGCAGAACATCACAAACATCATTGGCAACGGCGTGGCCCTGTCTGTGGAGAACTTCCTCAAAGAGGTGCAGTCCGTGGTGGAGCGCGGCGTGCCCACCCCCAAGCTGCTGGTCTCTGACCGCTGCCAGGTGGTGATGCCCTACCACAAGGAGCTGGACGGCATGGAGGAGGCCCGCCTGGCCGCCAAGTCCTTTGGCTCTACCAAGTCCGGCATTGCTCCCTTCTATTCTGACAAGTACGCCAAGATTGGCTTCCAGGTCAGCGATTTGTTCGACGACAAGGATTCCATCATGGAGCGCATCGACCACGTGCTGGGGCTGAAGAACGTGCTGTACACCGAGCTGTACCACCAGAAGCCCCTGGACCGTGAGGAAATCTACGAAAAGCTCATGGAGTACAAGGAGGCCCTGGCCCCCTATGTGGCGGACACCACCACGCTGCTCCACAACGCCGTGAAGGAGGGCAAGACTGTCCTGCTGGAGGGCCAGCTGGGCTCTTTGAAGGACCCCGACCTGGGCATCTACCCCATGGTCACCTCCTCCTCGCCCTTGGCGGGCTACGGCTCTGTGGGCGCCGGCGGCATTCCGCCCTACGCCATCCAGGAGATTGTCACCGTGGTAAAGGCCTACTCCAGCGCTGTGGGCGCCGGCGAGTTCGTCAGCGAAATCTTCGGCGACGAGGCCGAGGAGCTGCGGCGCCGCGGCGGCGACGGTGGCGAGTACGGCGCCACCACAGGGCGTCCCCGCCGCATGGGCTGGCTGGACCTGGTAGCCGCCCGCTACGGCTGCATGGTCCAGGGCGCCACGGCGGTGGCCTTCACTGTGCTGGACGCGTTGGGCTACCTGGACGAAATCCCCGTGTGCGTGGGCTACGAGCTGGACGGCAAGCGCATCGACACCTTCCCGCCCACCTCCCAGCTGAAGCGCTGCAAGCCCATTTTGGAAGTGCTCCCCGGCTGGAAGTGCGACATCGGCGGCATTAAGAAGTACGAGGACCTGCCCGAGAACGCCCGCAAGTACGTGGAGTTTGCCGAGAAGGGAATCGGCGTGCCCATCACCATGGTTTCCAACGGCCCCGCGCGGGACGACATCATCTATCGATAAAAAGCCGCGGCAGCCTCCCCGTGGGGCTGCCGCATATTTTATGCCAAAGCTTCCTATGCTAGAAGTAGGAAGCACTCCCTGGTTTCCCAGGGAGGGAAAGGAGAGAACGCTATGTGCGGCATTGTAGGATATATCGGAGAGGAGCAGGCGGCGCCCATTTTGCTCAATGGCCTGCAGAAATTGGAGTACCGGGGCTATGACTCCGCGGGCGTGGCGGTGTACAACGACACCGGCGTCCACGTGGTGAAGTCCAAGGGGCGTTTGAGCGTGCTGGACGGCATCCTCCAGGGCGGCAAAGAGCTGCCCGGTACTGTGGGCATCGGCCACACCCGGTGGGCCACCCATGGGGCTCCTTCGGACGTCAACTCCCACCCCCAGGTCAGCGACGGGGGATTGTTCGCCGTGGTGCACAACGGCATCATCGAAAACTACCTGTACCTGAAGAACCATCTCATCCGTCGTGGCGTGGAGTTCGTCTCCGATACCGACACGGAAGTGGTAGCCCAGATGCTGGAATACTACTACAAAGGCGACGTGCTGGAGACCATTCAGAAAGTCATCTCCAAGGTGGAGGGCAGCTACGCGTTGGGCATCATCTGCGCCGACTGCCCCGACCGCATTTTCGCCGTGCGGAAGGATAGCCCCCTGATCATCGGCATCGGGGAAGGGGAGAACTACATCGCCAGCGACGTGCCGGCCATCCTCTCCCGCACCCGGGACATCTACCGGCTGAAGGACCAGGAGATTGCCGTCCTCACCCGGGACACCATCGACTTCTACAACCAGGAGCTGGAGCCCATCCGGAAGGAACCGGAGCGCATCCAGTGGGATATCACCGCGGCGGAAAAGGGCGGCTACGAGCACTTCATGATGAAGGAAATCTGCGAGCAGCCCGAGGCCCTGCGGAAAACCATCTCTCCCCGTATCCGGGACGGGAAGATTGTCCTGGACGACATCACCTTGACAAAGGAGCAGATTCAAGACCTGCGCAAGGTGTTCATCGTGGCCTGCGGCACCTCTTACCACGTGGGCGTGGTGGCCAAGTACGCCTTCGAGCGGCTGTTGAAGATTCCCCTGGAGGTGGACGTGGCCAGCGAATTCCGCTACCGCGACCCCATTTTGGACGACAAGACGCTGGTCATCATCATCAGCCAGTCCGGGGAGACGGCGGACACCCTGGCCGCCCTGCGCATGGCAAAGGGGAAGGGCTGCCGTATCCTGTCCATCGTCAATGTGGTGGGCAGCACCATTGCCAACGAATCGGACGACGTGCTGTACACCTGGGCCGGACCGGAGATCGCCGTGGCCTCCACCAAGGCCTACAGCACCCAGCTGGCCGTCATCTATATGATTGCCCTGTACATGGCCGACCAGCTGGGCACCGTGCCGGAGGCCGACATGGCCCGGTATATGGCGGATTTGCAGCGCCTCCCGGACTTGGCGGAAGCCGCCCTGGCGGATAAGGAGACCATCCAGTACTTCGCCTCCCGGTACTTCAACGCCCACGATATGTACTTCATCGGCCGGAATGTGGACTACGCCGCCAGCCTGGAGGCCAGCTTAAAGCTGAAGGAGATCAGCTACATCCACTCCGAGGCCTACACCGCCGGGGAGCTGAAGCACGGCCCCATCTCCCTGCTGGAGGATGGCACCCTGGTCATCGCCATCGCCACCTACCAGAAGCTGTTCGACAAGATGATGAGCAACGTCCGGGAGGTGAAGGCCCGGGGCGCGGTGGTGCTGGGCATCACCGTCCGGGGCAAGGAAGAGGCTCTGAAACAGGAGACCGACTACCAGTTCTGCGTGCCGGACATCACCGACTTTATGCTGCCCAGTTTGAGCATTCTGCCCCTGCAGCTGTTCGCCTACTACGTGGCCAGCATGAAGGGCTGCGACATCGACAAGCCCAGGAACCTGGCGAAATCTGTCACCGTGGAATAAACAAACAAAAAGAAGGCCGTCCAAAGGGGCGGTCTTTTTGCGTTTGGCGGGCTTCCCTTTTGGGGCGGGCTGTGGTATACTGGATGCAATTTTCAAGTGGGAAAGGAAGGTTCCAATGCGATTGATTCCCCTGTGGGAGGCGGACGAGGAGCGGGCCTACGACCTGCAGAAGAGTTTCGCCCCCAACGAGAACGGTTTTGTCAACGGCGCCTATGGGCTGAGCCGGCAGGCGTTTTCCAAATTTGTTTAGTTTCGCAAAAGAAATTCCCAGGGCCTTGATTTGCCGGAAGGCCATGTTCCCGATACCGTCTATGTGCTGGAGGACGATTCGGAGGGGTACGTGGGGATTGTCAAGCTGCGCCACCGCCTAAACGACGCCCTGCGGCAGGGAGCGGGCCACATTGGCTACGGCATCCGCAAGGAGTACCGCGGCCGTGGCTACGCCACAGCGGCGTTGTCCCTGGCTTTGGATGAGGCCCGGAAGATCGTCCCAGAGGACGAAATCTACCTTTCTGTCCGCAAGGATAACCCGGCCTCCCTCAAAGTCCAGTTGCGCAACGGCGCTCGGGTGGACCATGAGAGCGGCGAGGAATATTTCACCCGCATCCCCCTCTCCCGCCAGCCGTGAACCGTGGCCCTGGGCTTGCGAAAAAAGAGGGAGTATGCTACAATAGCTCTACAATAAGACTGGGAAAAAGGATGGGATGACACATGGCAAACAACGCCCACGAGCGGGTAGTGGTGCTGGACTTTGGCGGCCAGTACGCCCAGCTCATCGCCCGCCGGGTCCGTGACCTGGGGGTCTACTGCGAGATTAAAAGCTACAAAACCAACCCGGAGGAGCTGCGGGACTGCAAGGGCATCCTCTTCACCGGCGGCCCCAACAGCGTCTACGCCCAGGACGCCCCCCTGTGCTCCAAAGAGGTCTTTGAACTGGGCATCCCCGTGCTGGGCATCTGCTACGGCGCCCAGGTGATGGCCTACCTGCTGGGCGGCACGGTGTCCTCCAGTGAGGTGCCGGAGTTCGGCAAGACCATGACCCAGTTCAAAAGCGATTCCCCCCTGTTCCAGAACGTGGGGGAGAGCGTCTGCTGGATGAGCCACAACGACTATATCTCCCAGCTGCCCGAGGGCTTTGCCGCCTCCGCCTGGAGCGCCCATTGCCCCGCCGCGGCCATGGAGAACGTGGAGCGCAAGCTCTACGCCACCCAGTTCCACCCCGAGGTGGAGCACACCCAGCAGGGCAGCGAGATGTTCCGCAACTTCCTGTACAACATCTGCGGCTGCGCCGGCGACTGGGAGATGAAATCCTTTGCCCAGGAGACCATCGCCGCTATCCGGGAGCGGGTGGGGGATAAGAAGGTGCTCTGCGGCCTGTCCGGCGGTGTGGATTCCTCTGTGGCGGCCATGCTGGTGCACAAGGCCATCGGCAAGAACCTGACCTGCATCTTCGTGGACCACGGCCTGCTGCGGAAGGACGAGGGCGACATGGTGGAGCAGGTGTTCAAAAAAGAGTTTGACATGAACATCATCCGCGTCAACGCGGCGGACCGGTTCTTCTCCAAGCTCTCGGGCGTCACCGACCCGGAGCGCAAGCGGAAGATTATCGGCGAGGAGTTCGTCCGCGTCTTCGAGGCGGAGAGCGAAAAGCTGGGCAAAATGGACTTTTTGTGCCAGGGCACCATCTACCCCGATGTGGTGGAGAGCGGCACCGGCCAGGCGGCCGTCATCAAGAGCCACCACAACGTGGGCGGCCTGCCCGAGGACATCGGCTTTGAGGGCCTGGTAGAGCCCCTGCGGGACCTGTTCAAGGACGAGGTGCGCCGCGTGGGGCTGGAGCTGGGTATCCCCTCGGAGCTGGTGTGGCGCCAGCCCTTCCCGGGCCCGGGCCTGGCGGTGCGCATCATGGGCGAAGTCACCCCGGAGAAGGTGAAGCTCTTGCAGGATGCCGACGCCATCTTCCGGGAGGAAGTGGCCAACGCCGGCCTGGAGCGCAGCGTGAACCAGTACTTTGCCGTGCTCACAGCCAACCGCAGCGTGGGCGTCATGGGCGACGGCCGCACCTATGGGGTCACCGTGGCCCTGCGCGCCGTGACCACTACCGACTTCATGACAGCCGACTGGGCCCACCTGCCCTATGACCTGCTGGGCCGCACCTCCAACCGCATTATCAATGAGGTGGAGGGCGTCAACCGCGTGGTGTATGATATTACCAGTAAGCCGCCGGCTACAATAGAGTGGGAATGACGCTCGAAACGGCGAAAACCCGCATGAATACAGGCTTTTTTGC
>OFMJ01000623.1_pt1 | contig 35120 bp, 28 predicted proteins | sample 1541801 | NCBI WGS metagenome assembly OFMJ01 (sample SAMN04209234, study PRJEB22552) | human gut metagenome | biome: gut; material: feces | host: Homo sapiens | place: USA: Oklahoma
CATCAATCTGATGATGGCGGATCTCTGCGGCATACGCCTTCTGAAGCCGGATCAACAGCTCTGTAATATTCCTGTTTACAGCCTGTTCACAGCGGCACAGCACCTGGGCTGCCGCCTTCTCCAGCACTCCACAGAAATCCTGTCTCTTAATAGGCTTTAACACATATTCAAACACCTTGCGGGACTGAATCGCCTTCTGCGCATATTCAAACTGATCATACGCAGAAAGAACGATCACAAGAACATCCAGATTTCTCTTTCTGATCTCCTCCAAAAGCGCCATTCCATCCATTACCGGCATGCGTATATCCATAATAAAAATATCTACCGGGTGACTGCACAAGTAGTCCAGGGCAAGAGCGCCATTTTCCACACAAACGGGCGATTCCATCCCCATTTTCTCCCACGGAAGATAATCCCGCATACTTTCACGAGCCAACCGTTCGTCATCCGCCAGCAATACATGTAGTTTTCTCTTCATCCAGCCCCTCCTCATACGGAATCGTAAACCAGGCAAACGAATACTCTCCCTCCACTGCAAAATGCAGGCAGCTGGCTGCGCCGTAATATCTGATCAGACGATCGTTTACATTTCGCAGGCCATATCCGGCCGGCCGCTCTCCCTCCGGCTGCTGCAGTGCCTGTTCCATCCTCTTCAGATCCATTTTATGCCCGTTATTCTTAACACAAAAACGAATGCCATCCGCTTCATGCTTTACCTGTATCATCAGTTCTCCCCTTTGTCCGGATTCATCAAATCCATGCAGCACTGCATTTTCCACCAGCGGCTGAAGCAAAAGCTTAATAATGCGATGGTCTAAAATGTCTTCATCCACATCATAGCTTACCTTGAATGAATCGGAAAATCGAAGCTGCTGAATCTTAATGTAGCTTCTGATCTGGATCAATTCATCTGAAATCCTCAGTATATTCATTCCGTTATTCAAGGAATACCGCAACATTTGAGAAAGATCTGTCACCACTTCTTCTATATCATCTGCTCCATACTTTACCGCCATCCAGTTAATAGAATCCAGGGTATTATACAGAAAATGAGGATTGATCTGAGCCTGAAGGGCCCTAAGTTCCGCCTCTTTTTCCCGCACCTGCGCTCCGTAAATCTCCTCTGTAAGCTTATTCTGCATTTTCAGCATCTGGCTGAAATTATTATAGAGAATGCTGATTTCTCCCTTCCCCTTTGGCACCGGGATTTCTCCGTCAAACTTTCCTTCTCCAACCTTTTCCATGGTTCGGGCCAGCTTCAAAATAGGAGTAGAAATCCGATATGTAATAGCCAGGGTAACCAGTGTAGCCGTACCCAGGATTACTGCGGCAATTAAAAAAATAAGCTTTCTCTGTTCGGCCATCCGTTCCAGAGTTTCTACATCCGACGCTACCCCGATCATATGATAGCCATTGATCGGAATATCCCTCTGGAAATAAATACTCTGCCCCGTTTCTCCCTGCACGGTTACCGGAACCTGCTCATTTAAACCGTCCGGAAATTCTACGCTGTCCACATAAGGAAACAGTAATTGCCCATGCTCATCTGTCATATAGATTCTTCCGGCCTGTCCTAACCACATGGAATTCAGCGTATACAGCAGATAGTCCCGGTAGATCCTGACACTTGCTATACCAATAACCCGATCCCAATCCGTCTCATCATAAATCACATGAGACACTCTCACATAAGCCCCGTAGTCTGTATATAAATAGTCCCATACAAAATCTCCCTGCAGTTCCTCGCTTCGATACCCCTCATCCTTCGGACAGAAGGCTCTGACTGCCCCGCTTGTTTCGTCCAGAATATACTGAGTGCCGTCTTCTTTCAGCAGGATGATCTCCACATCATTTGAAGGAAACAGTCTTCCCTTATCCATAGCATACGCTTCTGCCTGTCTCAAAGCTTCTGCAGACTCTATTGTTCCCTCATATCCAGACCGCAGTGTATCCTGGATCGACTCTGTCACGCATAGTTCAAGCACCAGGTTTCGTGCGCTTTCAAATGTTCTGGACAACTCCTCTGTTCCGTCATTCATTTGCGCATTAAATGTTCCATAAACCTCGTTCAGCACAACCTGCCTGGTGACAGAAAGATTCATTCCCACAAAAACCGTGGTTAAAAACAACAGCACAAACGCATACAGGATCATCAATTTTTTAAACAACATAAAGGATTTGCTTCTCTCTTTTTTTTGATTATATGACCGTTTCCAGTTCCTTTTTTGCCTGTATAACAAGCTCCGGTGATTTACAAAGCTTTAAACCAAAAAGTGCCATAACTTTAGCGGCGGTCATCATCCCGCGGAATCCAAAATCTGACCCGGAACAGGCTGTAATTCCCCAATGATGACCAGGAATTCCTGCCGGATAGCAAACCGTATTTAATGTAACTTCCGGAACGATCTGACTAACCGCTGACACATCTGTAGAGCCAGTCATCTGACAGGGATGGCCTTGCAGAGGCCAGATTTTATTATGGATCACCGGCCCTTTTATTTCCAGATTTTTATGCAGTTCTTCCGCAAAATGCAGTTCTTCCTCTGTGAATTCCGGGCCTCCGTTCTTATTAAGGATCCGCTCCATCTCATAGGCCAGCGTATAATTGATCCTGGTTTCCGGCGATGCGATCTGTTCCTCTGTTTCCATAAGAGTCTCTGTTGCCATGGCCGCACCCTTTGCCGCCAGAATCACCCGCCGTTCTGCATCCCGCATAACCGCTGTATTTTCTGCTCTTATATAGTACCATAATTCAGCATAATCAGGAACTATATTCGGCTTTTCTCCTGCACTTGTATAGACATAATGCATGCGGACTGTGGACGGCACATGTTCCCGAAGATAATTTACTGCCACATTCATAATTTCTGCCGCATCCAAAGCGCTTCTTCCCTGCTCCGGACTGGCCGCTGCATGGGAGGACTTTCCGTAAAAACGGAACTTTCTGGACACCATGGCCTGAAATACATCCTCACTGACCTGGTTTTTATCAGAAGGATGCCATGATACTGCGCAATCCAGGCTGTCGAAACAGCCTGCTTCTGCCATAAGGATTTTCCCTCTGCATATTTCCTCCTCCGGGCATCCATAAACCACGATTCTTCCGGGAATCCCCTGTTCCTCTAACTCTGCTTTTAGCCCACATCCGGCTGCCACAATCCCTGCCCCCAAAAGATTGTGCCCGCAACCATGGCCGTTTCCTTCTCGTTTTTCTCTGTAAGGCACCGGCTGCTGTCCCAGTGCGGGAAGCGCATCGTATTCCGCCAGTAATCCGATCACCGGCCCGCTTGTTCCCCATGATGCTGAAAAAGCCGTGTCCAGCCCCCCTACTCCGCATTTCACCGAAAATCCCTGCTGTTCCAAAAACCTTGAAAGGCATTCCGATGCAAAATATTCTTCCCCTGCCGTTTCCGGATGCTCAAATAATTCCTGCACGATCCTTTTCAGATCCCCTTCATGCTCTTCCAGCCATTGAAGCATTCCCATCTGCTCCACCTCCATTTTAAAAATCCCCGTCAGGATATCTTGGCAGAATACTGACGGGGACTATTATTTATATAATACTGAAATTTAAATCTTTTCCTGCTAAAACAGCATCTGCATACTCACTTCCGAACCTTCTGGTAAAATCAAACAAGGCTGCATCTGTAATATCATGCCCCAGCTGTTCCCCAAGAAGCTCTGTCAGTGTATTCCGAATACTCACCCACATATGCGCGCAGTGGTAATTAAAGTCTTTCTGTGCCTTCTGCCCTATTTTCTCTTTGATTTCCGCCAGCTCTTCCCGTTTCTCCGGCGTCATTTCAAAGCCGTATCCAAACTCACACACCTCATCTCCTGCGCTCATCAGAGAATTCACGATCAAATCAAACTCCGGATCAAAACCATGGGCAATGTTTACATCTACATTGGTACAGTAAGCTTTTCCATAATCCAATAACCCATGCTTCTCCCAGCAGCGGCACCACTCACATTTTTTCACATGAGTTGTATAATTTTTCGTATCATATTCGTCCACGATCATAGCACCTGGCGCTGCGCTCCACTCGCCATATGCCAGATAGGAAAATGCATTCGGTTCATCTCCGAATTTTTCCGCGTTCTGACGCATTCGTGCCCCACGCTCTCTGCCGTATCTGGCAGTTGCCTCATACATTGCCTTTCTGCCCTCTTCTCCGGCCTGTTCAACCGCCTCTTTTTCAAGCAGCGCGTATAATACAGCGTGGTGCTCGATCTGGCATTGTCCAGGTTCTTTCTTTTCAGCCAGTTGATTTAAATGTTCTTTTACATCCTGCGACATTTTTACAAATCCCTCCTCCAATTTTTCTGCCCAGTCAGCATCCGGAGTCCATGCCGGATAGCCTGAAAAATGCTGTCTCACATTTTCCTGCCAGTTTCTGGTATAGGAAATGCAGGCACATTCCAAAACTCCGCCTCTGGTTGCATGGTTCCTTGTAGCACGGCGCAAATCTGCCTTTGTCATCAGCTGCGCCTTTCTCAGGTTCAGATCGTAATTCATCCGCTGGATCCGCTCTGCCTTTTCCTTTTCAAAGCCATTCTCCGTCATGAATTTCGTAGTTCCCTGATATGCATGATAGGTTACCTTTTTTACCGCCTCCAGAAGTTCTTTATCCACTGCGTCTTCATGGCTCTCTACCGGTTCCGGCGGATAATACCCCAGCTTATTCATCAGATATCCTCTGGCAGCCTGCGCTAAATCAGAAACAGAAACGGAAATGCCATTTGCATTCATCTCCCGCTCCATATCCAGCAGCGCCTCTGTCAGCATCTGATTTGAGCAGGAAACTGCCAACGCTGTTTTTACTTCTTCCGGACTCAGGAATACCACCTGTCCCAGTGGGCTCCAGAAGTCCTCCAGAAATTCCAGTTCTGATTTCTCCCAGCCATGATCTTCCGGCAGAGTCACCATTGTGAAACCGGCTGCAGCCGACGGCTTGCCTGCGATTTCACGGATCATATTCGGTAAAATATTTGCAACCTTTAAATCGGTTCCCAGCACACGCCTGTAATAAGCTCCTTCCGGATTGGGCGGAAACGCAAACAGCAGCGGAATCGGATTCCCGGCTGCCCGTTCCTCCTCATAATACACTTTTAAAACCTGCTCTGTCAATTGGGCAGCCAGACTTGGGGGCGGCGCAAAAAATATTATGTCCGGATGAACATCCCGAAGCGCTCCCAAATTATCATTTAAAACAACCGGTACTCCTGTCGCCTGCGCTTTCCGCTCCAATCCAACCGGATCTGCCGTCACTCCTTTGGACTGTTCCCAAAGCCGTCCGCCTAAAAGCCGCTGATAACAGGGAGCAATATATTCCATCAGATATCCCATGCCAATCAGCACAATCTTCATTTCATCTCGATTTTTCATGATATGTACCTCCTACATTCCAAGATAAACCCGCTTAATTTCCTCACTGTTCAAAAGCTCCTGACCAGTTCCGGACACTGTTATTTTCCCCAGCTCCATAGCATATGCAAAGTCTGAAATCTGAAGAGCTATGGAAGCGTTCTGCTCGATCAGCAGCACCGTTTTACCTGCATCCCGAACCTTCTCAATCATATTAAAAATCTCCTCTACAATGATCGGCGCCAGGCCCAGGCTGGGTTCATCCAGCATCAAAATTTTAGGGTCCGACATCAGCCCACGGGATATTGCAAGCATCTGCTGTTCACCGCCAGACATTGTCCCGGCCATCTGATTTCTTCGTTCTTTCAGTCGGGGAAAGAGAGAAAACTGTTCTTCAATCCGCAGCTCCCGTTCTCCTTTGCTTAAGCCCTTACAGGGGATCGCCCCTGCCACTAAATTCTCATAAACAGTCAGTTCAGGGAACACATGGCGGCCCTCCGGCACATGGCAAATCCCCATTCCCACAATCGCGCTGGGACGGCAATCTGTAATATCCATATGATCCAGGATAATACTTCCCGCCGCAGCGTCCACCATACCGGAAATGGCCATCAGCGTCGTGGTTTTTCCCGCTCCGTTGGCTCCGATCAATGCTACGATACTTTTGTCCGGCACCTGAAATGAAATGCCCTGCAATGCAGAAATATGTCCGTAATTTACTGCAAGATCTCTAATTTCCAGCATATTAACTACTTCCCTCCTAATCCGGCACGCTTTCCAAAATATGCCTCCTGCACCTGACGATTGCCCTGAATCTCTTCTGCGGTACCTTCACATAATTTCTCGCCGTAATTGAGTACCATGATATGATCGCACACATTCATAATAAATTTAAGGTCATGCTCGATTACAACCACGGTAAGCCCTTCTGCATTCAATTTTTTCACAAATATCAGCAGCTCCTGCGTCTCCATCGGATTCATTCCGGCAGCCGGCTCATCCAACAGCAGGATTTTGGGAGAAATGGCCAAAGCTCTGGCTATCTCTACTTTTCTCTGGATTCCATAAGGAAGATTTTTTGCCATCGTGTCCTTATACTGGCTTAGTTCCAGACGCTCCAACAGTGCCTCTCCCTTTTCATAGATTTCTTTTTCCGTCCGTTTCTGTTTGGCATTTCCAATGACTGCATCCAGCATATTCGTACTGCTGTGAATATGAAATCCCACCGCTACATTCTCCAGGACAGATGTATTCTGAAAAAGCTGTATATTCTGGAATGTACGGGCAATTCCTGCTTTTGCTGCCATATGGGGTTTATAGCCTGTAATATTCTTTTCATCCAGCCAAATTTCCCCGCTGGTAGCCGGAAATGTACCGGCGCACAGGTTAAAAAAGGTTGTCTTCCCTGCCCCGTTAGGACCGATGATCCCAAAAATCTGTCCTTTTTCCACTTCCATATTGACCATATTGACTGCTTTCAGTCCACCAAAAAATTTACACAGATCCTTTGTTTTTAATAATGCCATTTCCTATCCCTCCTTTGATGGACTTCCTGTCACCGGAACAGGTTTTGGCTTCGATGTTCTGTGACGCTTCTTCTGACCGCCGCCATTGTTGACCAGAACGCTGTCGCTGCTCCCGGCGATACCCTGGGGACGAAGCCACATCATACCAATGATCAGCAGCGCATAAATGACCATTCTGTATTCCGCCATAAAACGGAATACCTCTGTAATCATATTGATCACTACCGCTCCCACGATCGGTCCGGCAATGGTTCCCATACCACCTACGATCGCCATAGAAAGGATATTAAAGCTTTCATCCGTAACAAACATGGAAGAATCCACAAAATGATAATAGGTCGCCATAAAAGCTCCCGCACAGCCTTCCCAAAAGGTTGCATACATGATATTTATGGTTTTATAGCGTCCCGTATTGATGCCAATGGATGCAGCCGCCGCACCATTTTCTCTGATTGAGATCCAGGCTCTTCCTGTCCGTGATTTTAAGATCCTTGTTGTGCAGAATACCATGAAAATCAACAAAACAAATATGATATAATAGTACCCTTTCGGGGACTGGAGAGAAAGTCCCAGCAGCGCAGGCCCCTCAATTGCCTTTATCCCCATGGGCCCTCCGGTCACCGATGTCCAGTTAAGGCATATAATGCGTACGATTTCTGAAAATCCCAATGTCACAAATCCCAAGTAAATTCCAGACAGTCGGCTGATGGGAAGAGATACTAAAAAACCAAACAGTGATGTCACAATCCCTGCTATCGGAAGTGCAAAGAAGAAATTCATACCGCCCTTCGTCATACAGATTGCGGCAGTATAGGCTCCAACACATAAAAAGCCTGCATGTCCAATGGCAAACTGCCCGCTATAGCCGTTAATTACATTTACTGCACTGGCGATCAGCATATACATCAGTATCTTTGTTGCAATACCAATGTAATAGTTATTGTTCAGCAAATGAGGAAGCACCGCTGCTGCAGCTAATAAAGCCAGGAGCATTACCAGACGATGCTTCTGATATTGCTCTGTAAGCTGAGATTTTATATTACGCAGGTTTTCCATCAGTTTTTGCGCCCCCTTCCGCTAATCCGAAGTCCTTTCGGGAAAAATATCAAAATAATGATCAAAAATACAAACGCAATCATATCTCGGAAGCTGGAAGCAAACAACGCCACTCCGAAATTTTCAAGAACTCCGATTATGAGGCCGCCAATCGCCGAAGCCGGTGTATCTACCAGGCCGCCTAAAACCGAGGCACTGAATGCTTTCATAGTCGCCATCCCGCCCATGGAAGCAGAAAGTGAACCATAATACAGCGCATACAGCATTCCGGCTACGCCGCCGATCCCACATCCGATCACATTTCCAAGAAGCGTAGCCCGGCTCACATCGATTCCCACCATTGCAGCCGCTTTCCTGTCCTGGCTCACTGCTCTTAAAATAACGCCCTGCTTCGTTTTGTTCAGGAAAATAGAAAGCACTACACAGAGTACGATCACGACCGCCACTACCGCAATCTGAACATAGGTCACCAGATAATCGCCAATATAGATTCCCCCCAGAGGAATCACCTCCGGCATTGCCTTTGTCTCACTTCCACAGATAATTTGAACCAGATTCTTGATCAGCATGCTCATACCAATTGTGCAGATCAGGGAAATATAGCGGGCCGCTCCAAAAAATTTTTCATAGCAAACCTTGTGAATTATGATTCCCGTCAAACCAGCTGCCAAAAAGCTGACTGTAATGGTCAGAAAAATATTGCCGCCTGACAAAGTCGCAGTATAAAGTGCTGCGAATGCACCTATCATGATCACTTCGCCAAATGTAAAAGAAACCAGCCCCACCACTCCTACAATAATTGTATATCCGATTGCAAACAATGCATAAATTGCCCCCTGGCACATGCCATTCATCAGCTGTTCTACCAAATAAGCCACAGCGCACTTCCTTTCTCTCTGAAAAGATTATGCTGAAAATGCCCGCATCTTTTTTGCGCCTGCATGAAAAGACACGGGCATTCCCTCCTCTATTTACTACACCTCATCTGCTGATCCCTGATATCAATGAGCCAGCATATAATCAGAAACCGCTGTTAAAACACCATCCTGGTACTGAACCACCTTATATCCACGATGAACGGCTCCATCCTCTGTAAAATTGATCGGCCCCATCAACCCTTCAAATCCTTCATACTCTGCCAGAGCGTCCCGCAGCGTCTCACGGTTCAGATTGTCGCCGCATTTCCTGGCTGCCTCTGCAAGAAGACAAACCGCATCATAGGAGGTTACACTGTGAACAGACGGCGGCATCTTTGCTTTCTCTGTAAATTCTTTTGTAAACTCGCTGGTCACCGGATCATCATCTGACGGAACAAATGCAATATTCGAGTAAATGCCATTTACTTCGTCTCCTAACAGCTCCACCAGCTGGTCTGTCAGCGCCGAACCGGAAATTACTACCGGCACATCCCAGCCTACCTGACGAATCTGTTTCACGCAGTTTGCCACTTCATTGTAATTTGCCACAATGAGTACTACTTCCGGATTTGTCTGACGCATCTTTGATACGATTGCAGTATAATCCTTTTCGCCAGATGCAACTGCCTCTGTATCTGTAATCTCAATTCCAAGGCGTTCTGCTTCTTCCGTCATATATTTCAGCATATTCAAGCCAAAATCATTGTTGGTATATACCATAGCATAAGATTTTGCGCCCATAGTCTCCTTGATTACCCGGTTGATCAGGAATGGGCCGTCATCTTCCTGTACTCCTGTAATAGAAAAATTGTACGGTCCTACCTTCGGAAAATCAATCAGGCCTGCCGACGGAGAAAGCTGCACCATTTTATTCTCCTCATAGATCGGCGCTGTTGCCATACAGCATGTACTGGAAAAATCGCCCATGGTCGCTAAAATCTCGGAATCCTGTGCAATCAGTCTTGCTACCTCTGTTGCCTCTTTTGCATCATTCTTGGAGTCAAAGCTTTCTACCACCAGCTTCTTCCCGTTAATACCGCCTTCTGCATTGATATGATCTGCTGCGATCTGAGCTCCCACATTAAAATGCACCCCGTATTCTGCACTGTCTCCAGTCACCGGGCTTGCGATCGCAAATTTAACAACCTCTTCCCCACCTCCACTTTCTGAAGACTCTGCTCCCCCCTGGGACGCATCCGGCTTTTCATTCTGCCCGCAACCGCTTAACGCCAATGACAGGATTGTCATCAATGCCGCTCCGCACACCAGTACATTTCTTTTCATTACACCTTATCCTCCTTCACTTTTACCAGACAAACAAAATATCTTGTCTTGTTTTTTTGTGCATTTCCTATACTTATATAATACACAACCCAACTTTTATTGTAAACGTGTCCAATTCTCAGTAAAGGGACACAAATCTCAGATTTCCCTTATCCGAATGAAAAAATTTCACTTGGCGGACTTTCCTATAAATCAAAAATACCGTTTCTCAGTCAGCCTTTCACAGCTTGCTGAGAAACGGTATCCTTTTTAATCCTCATCCTTACTGCAAATTGCCAGCCTATGCTGATACTTTTCCTTAGTCGCCATCCCGCCCCGGATATGCCGCTCCGACTTATTTATCTCCAATACCACTCTGGCCTGAGCAGCCAGAGATGGGTTGATGTCCTCAAGACGGTCAGTTACATCTTTATGAACCGTACTCTTACTAATTCCAAACTTCTTTGCTGTCTGCCGTACTGTTGCATGATGCTCAATAATATAGTTGGCAATGGCTGCCGCCCGCTCTTCAATGTAATCCTTCATGGGCTTTTCCCCTGAATACGTTTTTTACATTGTATGAGCCTGCGTCAGACATCTATGACAAAAACAGACGCCCTTACTTCATCGCCGTAAACCGCAGAGACAGGCAGCTCAGACCGCCGTCAATCTTCCGAAATTCCGAGGTGTCCACCAGAATCACCTCATATCCCATTTCCTTCACCAGCTTCTCCACCGTCGGATAACCGGCCGGGACGAGTACCTTATCATTCACCCAGATACAGTTAGCCGCATAAGCCTCATTTTCCGGAATCTCATAACGATTGTAAGCGGCAAACTCTGCTTTATCCTTAAACTCTCCGGAAACCAGCATATTGTTGTTCTCCAGATAATTGACCCCTGTCTTTAAATGAAGTACCTTTTCCAGCGGAACCTCTACAACCGTATAACCGTATTTTGCCAGAATTTCAGAAAACTGGCGGATTCCCTCCTCATTCGTTCTCGCAGAACGGCCAATATAAAAGGTATCTCCCACCATCATCACATCTCCGCCCTCCATCGTACCAGGAGACTGAATATACTCAATGCACTCCTCCGGATAAAACTGTTTAATCACCGGAATCATAGCTTCCGTCTCCTTTGTCCGGGTGGCAGCGCCAGGATTGGAAATCACCGCACACTTTTTCGTCAGGACTGCTGTATCCTCAACAAAACAGCTGTCCGGAAAATTTTCATCTGCCGGAAGCACAGTCACCTCCACGCCGCATTGCTTCAATGCTGCAATATAGCTTTCATGCTGCTTCAGCGCCTTCTCATAATCCGGCTTTCCCAGCTCCGGAGCAGAAGTAATTCCTTCTGTAACAGCCTTACACGGTGTTTTTACAATCACATTCTTAAACATATTCTTTCCCCTTTTCTCTTACACTCTTAATATTCACAGGTATGCTTCCTTATATCATAGCATCTTTGATAAAAATTCCTTCAGCCGTGGATTCTTCGGATTGGAAAATAACTCCTCGGGCGTATTCTGCTCCTTAATCTGTCCCTCGTCCACAAACATGACTCTTGTCGCCACCTCTCTGGCAAATCCCATTTCATGGGTCACAATTACCATCGTCATACCCTCGTCTGCCAGTTCTCGAATCAAATCCAGCACCTCTCCAACCATTTCCGGATCCAAAGCAGAGGTCGGCTCATCAAACAGCATAACCTCCGGATTCATAGCAAGCGCCCGGACAATGGCAATCCTCTGCTTCTGACCGCCTGACAGCATAGCCGGATAGGTATCTGCCTTGTCAAGAAGACCGATTCGCTCCAGAAGGCGTCTTGCATTCTCCTCCGCTTCTTTTCTGGTCTGCAGCTTCAAATGAACAGGCGCCAGAATAATATTTTCCAAAACAGTCAAATGAGGAAACAGATTAAAATGCTGGAAAACCATTCCCATTTTCTGACGCATCCTATCAATATCCACATTCACATCCGTCATATTCACGCCGTCAAACCAGATTTCCCCCTCCGTCGGAATTTCCAGAAGATTCAGACAGCGGAGAAATGTGCTTTTTCCAGAGCCGGAAGGCCCAATTACCGCAATCTTTTCTCCCTGGGAAATATGCTCTGTAATGCCATTCAGCACCGACAGTTCCCCAAACTGCTTTTTCAGATTTTTAACCTCTATCACTTCTCGCCAACCTCTTTTCCAATTTTGAAACACCTGTCGAAAGTCCGTATACCAGCAGGAAATAAATCAGTGCTACTGCCAGCAGCGGAAAATAGGGCTGCATGGTACGGCTGCGCACCAGATCACTGGCCCGGGTCAAATCCACAACTGCAATCAATCCCACAATCGACGTTTCCTTTAAAACGGCAATAGCCTCATTACACAGAGCCGGAAGGATATTCTTCAAAGCCTGAGGCAAAATAATCAGCCGCATCGCATCCACACGATTCAGACCTAAAGAGCGTCCCGCCTCCATCTGGCCGCCATCCACTGACTGGATACCTGCACGGATTACCTCTGACACATAAGCGCCGGAATTCAAACCAAAGGCAACAATAGCAACCACCATTCCATCCGATACGCCTCGAAGAACAATAAACGCCATAATCATCAGCTGAATTGCCAGAGGAGTGCCGCGAATCACAGCCACATAAGCTGCCATCAGCCGGTCTATAACTCCAATCACTGCGCTTCCAAATGTCCGTTTCTTTCTCGGATCCTTCTGAGAGGCCATATAACGAAATACTGCAATCACAACACCTATCAGAATACCAATAGCTGCTGCTGCCAGTGTAATGATCATGGTATTCACAAAGCCCTTCAGAAAAATCTTCCAGCGGCTATCTACAATAAATGCCTTTTGAAACTGAGATAAAAAGCTCTCAAACAAACTCATATCCTGCCTCCTGAAATCCCCGGCTACTGCTCAAGCAGCGATGCCAGTTCTTTGTGCTTCTCAATACTTGCGTCAATGCTTCCGTTTTCTACCATCGGCTTAATTGCCTCATTGATCGCCTTTACCAGCTCTGTATTAGACTTCTTCACACCGATGCCATATTCCTCCTTTGTGGAAGAGCCATCTGCGTATTTCGCTTCAAAACATGTTAAACCGTCATTCACCGCACAGAAATTCTGGGCTGCAAGGAGATCCAGCATCACTGCATCTACATCTCCCTTCTGAAGAGCAAGACATCCCTCTGTCAGGTTTTTATACTGAACCACTTCCGCTCCCGTATCCTTCAGGCATCCATCTGCAATTTCATCAGAAACAAGAAAATCACCTGTAGTTCCCAGATGAACAGCCACCTTCTTTCCCGCCAGATCCTCAATAGTCTTTACCGAAGTATCCGCCTCATTCACAATAATGTACTGGGTCGATACTGTATACGGATCTGAAAATGCCATCTGTTCCTTTCTCTCATCTGTAATCGTCATAGCCGCAATCACAATATCTGCCTTGCCATTATCAAGATACTGAGGAAGGGTATCAAAGGCTGTATTGATAATCTCCAGTTCTACTCCCCATTGATCCGCAATCGCCTGAGCCAAATCAATATCTGAGCCAACCGGCGTGTCCGTATCAGCAATATACTCAAACGGAGCCCACGCAGCATCTGTAGCCATCACAAGCTTTCCCGCCTTTTTAATATCATCCACAGTTTTACTTTCATTTTTTGCTCCGCAGCCTGCCAGAGAAGCCGCCATCATCATCCCAACTACCAAAGCCATCGTTTTTTTCATAATATTCTCTCCCTCGTTCTCTTTGTCGTATATTCTTACACTTTTTTTTGTGTTTACGCCAGATTATACATTAATTATACATATATGTCAAGTATTTTTCATTTAATATTCACTTTATTTAATTATATAGAATATTTATACATTTTTTCTCTTCTGAAATTTATACCAGACAGGACAGATTTTCCTGTCCCCCTTTCTGCCTTTTATGCTATACTGTTCATAAGATACAACAGCAAACGATTCCAAAAAACAAAGCACAAGAAAAGGATTGAAAATACATATGCCGTCAAAAAAGAAAGCCCTTTTAGTTACCACAGTCAGCGGCTTTGTTCCCCAATTTGAAATGAACAATGTCCGCCTCCTTCAAAATATGGGATTTGAAGTTCACTATGCCTCCAATTACAATACCCCTTCTTACGGAACAGACAATCATCGTCTGGACGGAACCGGAATCATCCGCCATCAGATTGATTTCGTCCGCAGCCCTTTTAAACCAGAAAATATCACAGTTTTCCGGCAGCTAAAGGCCGTTATGGAACAGGAGCAGTTTCAGCTGGTTCACTGCCACACTCCCATGGGAGGCGTCATGGCACGGCTGGCCGCCCATGCCACTCACACCGGGCCTGTAATATACACAGCTCACGGATTCCATTTTTTCAAAGGCGCAAAACCAGTAAACTGGCTCTGTTATTACCCGATGGAGCAATTTCTTTCCCGCTTCACAGATCAGCAAATCTGCATTAACCATGAGGATTACCAACGGGCAAAGAAACACTTTCATGCAAAATATGTAGACTATCTGCCCGGAGTAGGAATGGATTTTTCCAGGATTCCCCACTTATCAGAAGAGGAAATCTGTCAGAAAAAAAAAGAGCTGGGAATCCCATCAGAAAAACTTCTTCTGCTGTCCTCCGGAGAACTGATTCCCCGTAAAAATCACGAAACCATGCTCCGGGCGCTGGCTCAGCTAAAAGACATGACGCAAATTCATTACCTGCTCTGCGGTCACGGCAAACTGGAAAAAGAGCTTCACCAACTGGCCAAAGAGCTGGGAATCTCCCATATGGTCACCTTTGCCGGATACCGGGAGGATATGCTGGAAATCCTGCAGACAGCAGATATTTTCCTCTTCCCCTCCTATCAGGAAGGCCTTCCCATGGCACTTTTGGAAGCTATGGCCAGCGGACTCCCCGTTATCTGCTCTGATATTCGGGGCAGCCAGGATCTGATGGGAGAAGTTCTCTCCCAGACCGACACCGCCAAAGTCTGCTCCGGCGGAATCATGATCAAAAAAGCAGATGACGTCTCTGCCTACAGTCAGGCCATCCGTCATCTGCTGGATACGCCGAATCATCTGCCCGCCCGTCTCCGAGAGCTGGGCCAGAACAACCGGCGTCTCAGCGAAGCATTCAGCTCCGATTCCGTTGTAAAAAAAATGAAAGCCATTTACGAAAGGCTGTGCAGGGGATAATCCGATTCCCCTGTACAGCCTTTTCCTTCATCTATCTGGCACATGTGTGCACGTTCCGTCCCCTGTCTATACATCCTTCTGCGCAAGCCACTCTTTCACAGCTTCCACACTAAAACCAACCGCCTGGGCAATCTGTTCCACAGATAAGCCCTGAACTGAAAGGTTCCTGGCAGTCATCTGGGCCTGTTTTTTCCGGCCCTCTGCAAAGCTCTCTTCCCGCAAGTCTTCCATCACCTTACACATTTCTCTCACTCCTTTCGGGTTCTCCTTCAAATAACGCGTCTTCTCCGCAAGAATCTCGAAATTCATATCATCTGCATCAGTACAATTAAAATCATGCATCAGCTTGCCAAGATCTGAATCATCCCGGTACTCTCCATTTACATACAGAATGTGCGCTCCATCATCAAAAGGCTGATTCAGCGTAAGATTCCTGTTTTCAATCACATAGAGCGGCTCTCCTGCCTTATAGTAATCATTTTCCGTAATAAATATAACATATGTGTCCGGAAGCTCTCTGTAATCCTGCTTCTCATCCAGATTCTCCACATCCATCATACTGGAATGATATCTTGCTCGATGTGGGTCTGCCCCATTATCTGAGCGCTGCACCTCAATGTCATATTTCTTTCCGGTACTGTCTGTTGCATAAGCATCCAAACAAATCGACCGCGCCCCGGTAACACGCTTGAAATCCGCCTGTGTTTCGCACTTTATCAAAATCAGATCCTGCTTTCCTGTAATAATGCGAAGCACAAACTCTGCCAGCGGAATATTTTCCTTAAACAGACCACGCATAAATGTGTCATCAATCGGACGGAAGCCCTGCAGCCGCTGAAGATCCTCCTGATGTCGCTGTTCCTGTCTCTGCCAACCAGTTACCCCCATGTACCACCATCTCCTGTTCTATGAATCGTTTCTATTGCTCTCTGTTTTTTCATCCTATCATAAAACAAGTGGCTCAGCAATCTACTGCTACTATAATCTCTGGAAGCGGCTTATTGGATATACGCTCCGCTCTTTCTCTTTTATTGTACTAAAATCTTCTCCTCCATTTCATTTCTGCCACCCCTTCTGCCCAAGGATTTCCCAGGCAAACGCAGATTCCTGCTGATAATATTGCGGCTATAAGAAGATTGACATTTTCTGACCAGTGAAAAAAGCCACTTTTCTCCATCCATTTTATTAAAAAACCATGTAAAAGAAAAACTGGCATAGTATAGCGCCCCAACATACTAATCAGCCATATCCTGCGATTCGGCACAAGAACATTCCATACCAAAATCCAGAAAACCGCAGTCAAAAGAAGACCTGTGCGAATCCATACAGAATACCCTCCTGCCTCATAAGACATAGAATGATACATCCAGCCTGCCTGCAAAACGCCAGACATACTTTTGATTCCTAATACACACAACACACCCCCAAAAAGGCACAGGTACTTTCCCGCTCCCTTTTTCATCCTGTCTGTTAATCCATCAAAATACTGAAAATATCCAGCTGTAAAAAAAGGAAGCAAAACCAGCGTTCTTGATAAGCTCAAATAATATCCCACTGTATTATCAAATCCTGCTGCCAGAGATAAAATGAACGTAGCGGTCAAAACCTTCCCTTGTGTAAATCCTTTCCAACTAATCAGAGGTAGAAGCATCTGCCAGCATAACAACGAAATCAGATACCATAAAAGCCAATACGGCGTTGTAAATTGCAAGATATTTTCCTGTTCCAGAAAAAATCGCTGAAACATTAAATATAACGTTTGATATAAAAAGTACGGATATAAAATTCCCTTTACCGTTCTTTCTGGATTTATCCTGGAAAAATATCCTGTAATATAAGCAAAAACAGGCATATGAAAGCTATAAATTGCAAGATATATCCACCACCTCACAGTGCCGTGAAAACATTCCAGCATATGTCCAAACACAACCAGATACATCATCAGCGCTTTCATGTTATCCATTTTATAATTTCGTTCTGTTATCACTACTTTATCTCTCCAGCTCTTCCTTCGCCATCACAAGTGCAGACTCAATCACCTTATCCATATCATAATACTTATACTCACCCAAACGACCGCCAAAAATCACATTCTCCTCCTGAGCCGCCAACTCACGATATGCCTGATATACAGCTCCGTTCTTCTCGTCATTCACCGGATAATAAGGCTCATCTCCCGGCTTCCATTCTGAACTGTACTCCCGGCTGATAACCGTTTTTGGCTGTGTTCCAAACTCAAACCACTTATGCTCAATGATTCTGGTCCACGGTGTCTCCGCATCTGTATAATTCACCGCCGCATTTCCCTGGAAATTCGGCTTGTCCAGCACCTCTGTCTCAAAACGAACAGAACGGTACTCCAGAGCACCCAACCGGAAATCAAAATATGCATCAATAGCACCTGTGTAAATCACCTTTTCCGCCAGACTGTCGTACTCCTCCTTATGCTCCAGATAATCCACACCAAGGCGAACCTCAATTCCCTCCAGCATATTAGCAACCATTTTTGTATAACCGCCTACCGGGATTCCCTGATACAGAGCATTAAAATAATTATTATCAAAGGTAAATCGAACCGGAAGCCGCTTGATAATAAAAGATGGAAGCTGATCGCAGGGCCGTCCCCACTGCTTCTCCGTATATCCCTTAATCAGCTTTTCATAAATATCCGTTCCCACCAGGCTGATAGCCTGTTCCTCCAGATTCTTCGGCTCTGTAATTCCTGCTGCCTTCTTCTGCTCCTCAATCTTGGCTTCCGCCTCCTCCGGAGTCACTACACCCCACATCTTGTTAAAGGTATACATATTAAAGGGCAAAGAATACAGTTCTCCATGATAATTCGCTACCGGGGAATTGGTAAACCGGTTAAACTCTGCAAACTGATTTACATATTCCCAGACCTCTTTATTGTTCGTATGGAAAATGTGGGCGCCATACTTGTGCACATTGATGCCCTCAATCTCTTCTGTATACACATTTCCCGCAATGTTCGGTCTGCGATCAATCACTAAGACACTCTTTCCGTGCTTCTTTGCCTCATGAGCAAATACTGCGCCATAAAGGCCAGCTCCTACAATAAGATAGTCGTACATAATAGTTTTCTCCTTCCCCTTAAAATCACCTAGAATGATCGAACATTTGATAATATTGTAAAATACGATAATCCTGAATCCATGTTCTATATGGCGACGTATCATCATCATAGGAATACCAAATACCATTATCTCCCAAATATCCAAATCTATTTGATGCCAGTATATGTTTGTGCATATCATTTATAAAAAGTTGGTATGGAGTTTGTTTCACTCCTGCATATGTCAATAAACTCGTGGACAGAAAATTGGGACTTGATTTCATTCCATCTAATTGAGTTGTTTCTGTTGCCTCAATACTATAATTGGCCCAAATTAAATACGGCGTTTTATAACGAAATTGAATCTGTTCTATTTCCGATTCCGCTGTTGAAAGTTTATAAAACTGTTCAATAGCTTGATCTAAAGCACCTGGTTGATGATCTCCAAACATACAAATAATAACTTTTTTATCAATCATTTTCAACTCTTCTAGAAAAAACTTCAATGCCTGATCTGACTCTTTCATCAATGTAGAAAATAATTTTAAATCATCAAAAGCATCAAATTTTTTGTCAAGTTTAACAAAAGGAACTTCTTTTTTTAGTTCTTCTACTATATATGGACCATGATTTTGCATAGTAACATTAAAAATAAACAAAGGTTCTTCTGCCCGTTCTATTATTTCCAATATTTTTTCGTAGTCCGCTTGATCTGATGTCTGATCATATATCATTTTTTCACTATTCTCATAATCATCATAACTATAAAACTGATCAAACCCCAATGCAGAATATACTCTATCTCGTTTATAATTTTTGGGGCTTGCTGGATGCATTGCTATTGTCTTATACCCCTGTTCTTTTAAGGATGTAACTACTGACTCTACTTTCCCAAAATCAAAAGTTGTATAGGGATACACCGCACTAAACATTTCCATGGAACTTCCCGTCAGAAATTCAAACTCTGAATTGCAAGTACCTCCGCCTAAAACAGATACATAAGTATCACCCTTTTCTAGAAAACTCTCCAACTCCTTATAAAAAGTTAGACATTCTTCTGAATTCCCCATTTCCAGCCAATCTTGAAGATCACTAAAGGATTCATTCATAATTCCGATAATAATAGGTTTTTCTTCTTCAACTCTATTCATATCGCTTTGACTATATCTACTTAAAATTGATTCTGCATAAGACACGGAATATTCTTCTGGCTTGTTTATTTTCATATCTTGCCAATACTTGATAAACGAAGCAACAAAACCATTTTGGCTATAATAATCCATATTTTGCCAATTATCATCTCTATCCTCTCTTATTACGTTAATTTCTTTAAAATCAATAGTATAAAAGCCTGTTATCAAAGTGACCATAAATACCGTTGCCACTATTTCTCTTTTTATTATTACACTCTTTTCTATTGCTGTTGAGTGATTATTTGATGAAAATGTTAAATATGCAAACAATACAGCTAAAAATACACCAATTAAGATCTTCTCATCTACTTGATATTGATAATTTCCTGCTACTGCTGCTGCAGTTTCAATTTGAAAAATATCCGCTGGAATCAATGCATACTGTTTAAACTGTATTACAAAATGATTAACTGTTGATAAAACAAATGCTAATATTAATAAAAAATATACGCCTATATTTTTTAAACAAAGTGCATTTACAATAATTGCAGAAATCACTGATAATATCAATAAATTCCAAAAAACTGCGCTTTTTGCTAACTGTGTACAGTCAATATTACTTATACTTTCAAATATCAAAAATAAAGCCATTGGCAAACTAATATTTATGAGTATTGCATGACTTCTTTTTGCTAATATACAGTATGATAATACTGACACAAAAAGAAACACTAGCCAATATAATAATAGCGAAATATCAAAAACAAACATACTAAACAGATAATACATCACAAAACATAAGATATATTTTAATGGTTCAAAAACTCTATTTAATAGTTTGCTTTTAAATCTAAATACATAACAAATCCAAATAACGATAATAAGTAAAATGCCTCCCCAAATGACACTGCTTAAAGAAACAATTCCATCTGGATTATATATATATCTATCCCCCTCTACAGAATATAAATCCACCGTTTTCGTTGAGAAGCCATTATGAATTTTAAGCCTGCCGCTCCATCCATGCATTCCAAATACAATTTCTGGTTTTTTATTTTGCAATGAGATCGTTATTGATTTGCCGCTATCACCAATATAGGCAATATTTCCTGACTTTATTTGCCAGCCCTCTTCAAGATGTACATTTTCTGCTACTTCTACACTTTGTCCATCTATTTCTAAAATCCATATTTCATTTCCTTTAGATTCTATTGCCTTACTATCCAATGGTTCTATAACAACATTTACCTTCCTCATTGGCATAAAAAGGCTTGCCACTATCATACATAACAAAAAAAATTCTTTTTCTGATAAATCAGGTCTGATTTTTTTAATCAAAACTGCTGCAAATCCCTCAAGTAACAAGCATAACACAAAAAACCCTGATATCATTACAGCATACATCCCATTTTGATACATACTCCCATAAGGCTGTAAAATTGCTCTTACAGAATCCGGATTTTTTGAATATAAATTATATGTATATACTCTATTTTCAAAATTTAGATTAACAATACCAGACCAACCATGTTTCCCAAACACGATATCTATCTTTTCATGTTTCTTTAATGGCAATATAAGCAATGAATCCTTATTTTTTCCACTACCATACAATAATCCATTGCTATATGTCCAGCCGGTATTCGATAAATCTAACTGTTCCAGATCTACTAATTTATCTCCTAAGGAAACTTGTTGTATCCATACTTCCTTTCCAAGAGAGTCCGCATCTGCTTCATCAGAAATGCTTATCGTAACTTGCTGTTCACAATAAATCTTTGGCATACAACTATCAGCAAATATTATTGTCAAAAATATAGCCATGCCTATAATTACATTTCTTATAAGTATATTATTTTGATTAAAAGCCTTTCCGAATCCTTTAGCTATCATATAAATTAGTAATATAAATATGACATCTAAATAACAGAAAACAAGGAGCTTCTGTATTCCGGTTTTCAATGTAATTTCATTAATCCACCCAAAACAAAAAGCGGCTGGAAATATACTCAAAATAAATAACAAAAAAGCCTTATTTTTATTCATTTGCAAAATCCTAATTATTTCAAAATTTTCTTTAGATAATCAGCCAGCAATCTGACTGGTTTGGTAATCTTCCATGATGTTGAATTTTCAATTTCATGAAGTTTCCATTGCAAAAATGATACATCTTCTGAAGAATTTTCTCCCCCCTGAAAATAATCCTTCAATACTTCATATTTATAAGATGTATTTCCTGTTTTTACATCCCACCAAGATGCCTCATAATGATGTTGTGCAATACATTTTCCATCATACATATCTAATGTTAATTCATTTGGTTGATAAAGAATAATATCATCTTTCAGTTTCTGTTTTTTTCCATCAAGAACCACTTTATATTTATCTTCCAACAAGCTTGTTAGACGTTTTACTATTGTATTTGAGGTATTTAATGTTCCATCTTTATTTAAAAAATGATCTCCATTATATGTATCTAACCATTCTTTTATAATTCGTGCTTTCGGCACAGCTCCAAAAATACCAGCATGAATCTGTTTCTTTGTTTCAAAAGCAAAAAATATTTTATTTACTATTAGTGGTAATATAGTATTAACAAATTCCATATCTGTATCCACATAGATTCCACCATGTTCATAAATTTTTTTAATGCGAAAATAATCCGAAACAAAAGCCCATTTCTTTGCATTATATGCTTCTCTTACATATTCACACTCATTTACATCACAATTTGATTCATTCCATTCAATTATCTCAAATCCAGGTGCATATTTTTCCCACGACTTTAAACATCTATAAAATAATTCGTTTTTTTCTCCATCACCAAACCAAAAATAATGTATCTTTTTAGGAATCAATTCCTTCTCCATTAATTTTTGTTGCTTTCCAGTTTTTATCCATTCTTGAATAAATTTATTATTTACAAATAAATGACTTTTCTCCTTTGCATAATTTAAAAATTCTTCTGCAAATTCCGGTTTAAAGTAAATAAATGCTTCAATACTCTGGTATACTGCCGCTATTACTTCCTCTCTATATATTTGATTTGCTTTTTCTATTATGTTCTCCCAAGCTTGAATAACCTGTAATGTTCTAGTATCATTTACTTTTTGTGTAATAGAACCTTCTCTTTGGCGATAAAAATAAAGAGGAATCTGTAAATAACCGATGCTCTCTGCATAAGATAAAAGAACCGGAATACATCCCATGTCCTCATACCATATTTTCGGAAATTTTTCAATTTCCAATAATTGATAATGATATAATTTTCCCCAAGCATGTGCTGGATTTAAACAATTTAGCATAAAATCTTGAACGGATGGATTTTTTTCATCTCCTCTATATCCTTTTGATGGGGTTCCCAATGTCCATCCATCATTGATATTATACATATCAGCAATTACAATCTGATGTCGATTACTTTCTGCAAAATTGTACATTAATTCAAACATTTTTTCGTCAACCCAGTCATCTGAATCCACAAATGCTATATACTCGCCCTCAGCGTATTGCATCCCATAATTTCTGGCATCACCTAAGCCACCATTTTCTTTTATATAACCAAATACCTTATTAGGATATTTCTTAATAAATCCATCAATAATATCCTGCGAATTATCTGGTGACCCATCATTCACCACGATGATCTGTAATGATTCTAGCGTTTGGTTTACTAACGATTTCAAACATTGTTCTAAATATTGTTCTACATTATAAACCGGTACAATAACCGATACTTTATATTTTTTTTTCATCACTCTAGTCCTCTCTGCATTTTTGCAACTCGGTTCTAAAATACTGTCTGAACTTTTCACTCATTACAACCCAATCCCATTGTTTTATTTTCTCTTGGTTCTCATTAGATAATTCATTTAAGTTTTCAAGATGTTCTAATAAATTTTTTAATTTATTCTTCAAACAATCTTTGCTTCTTTCTGATAATATATATTCTTTTTGTTTTTCCCCCAATACTTCTTTTACAATTCCTACATCTGTGGAAATCACAGGAACTCCACAAGCCATTGCCTCCAATACAGGATTTGGAGTACCTTCACACAATGATGCACATACATATATATCAATGGAAGCATAAAATTCAGGCATTTCTGAATGCGGTATCATTTTATCATTTCTGTCAGATGTGATGAGTTCAACATCATATCCCTCGTCTTTTAATTCTTGTATTACCGGTTTAATAATTGTATGTATCCCCTTTAAATCTGTAAGTTCAGACTGTCCTATAATCCATTTACTATTTCCAACCCATCCAATTTTTATGGTGCGATTTTTATAATTTTCAAACCTTTCTAGATTCATTGGGATAAAGAGGCTACAATCAACACCGTCTTGAACTATAGCTGCTGGTTTCCTAATAATTTCAGAATCATTATTATAAATCTGATATAATAATTTCGAAGAAACTGTATAGCAATTTACGATTGATGTCTCGTCTGAAAAAAGCTTCAATGTAACTTTTTTATCTTCACCATCTAAGAAGAAATGATCATATACCCCCACTGATATGACTTTATTTGTTAAATATCTATTTTGAAATTCTTTATCATCTATACGTAAATTACGAATAAAATTTCTTGTATAATCATCATTAATAGCTGTTGGCAAAGGTCGCCATAGAAAATGTATCATATCACAATCTTGTGCAAGCAAAAGAACCGCGGCTAAACAGTCAACTGCGTCCTGATAGATCTTTTTAAATTCAAATTCATCTGAAAGTTTTTCTTCAATTTGTGTCGCAATATTATCTAATGCCCAGCCTGGACGATCAATTATTAATGCTATCTTCCGTTTTGGATGAACCATCCCTAAAGTTTTTTCTTTATCATCTTCAAGTGTTAATTCACTTAATCTCTTATTTACCCATTCTTCACTCGTAAAATTCCAAACACTAAATCCATGTTTCTTCTCAAAATATTGCCCGGATTCTCTTAATTTGTCTGTTGAAAAACGTTTTTTTTCATAATGTATGTCTGCGCTTATTTCTGGCTTAGGATGATCGTGAATGATACTTACAATTCCACATCCTCCTATTTTCATTCCCTTCTGAAATAATCTTAAAGAAAATTCAACATCTTCAAAACCAACAAACATATTGTCATCAAAACCTCCAGCCATAAAAAAACTGGATTTATTCATAACAGCTGCACCGCCAGGCACAAATGTACATAAAAAAGGAGGATTTTCAATATTCAAAGGCACAGAATCCCCATAATACAAAGAGCTTCCACCGATTCCTATCTCATTCAACAAATTTTCAACATAAAGATGACCTCCATAAATACCTGTTCCATGATCTTCTTTATTAACAATTGGAACCGCAAGAAAATGACATCCCAAAATTGCAATGTCATTTTGAATTTTTTTTAAAGGATTGCCTACAAAATATAAATCATTATCCGCTGATAAAATCCAATCTGTTCTTACTTCATAAAAAAGACGATTTCGGCCACCTGCCACTCCAAAATTTCGGCCAAATTCAATTAATCGACACTGATATGGCATTTGCTTCATTACCTCTCGTAATTTGCAAATTTCACTTTCTTTAGAACCATTATCACCGATTAAAAATTCTCCGGCAAACTCAGGCATATATTTTCTTATCGACTCCATTAGACGTATTGTTAATGATGCACGATTCATAGATAAAACTGCTATTGTTAAGTTAATACCATTTTTTCCAATATTTTCTGTTGTTATACCATGACTACATTCACTTCCCAGCATACTATGTTCTGGACTGTAATAATAAGACAATTCTTCTACATGGTATCCTTTATTCAACTTTTCATCCCACGCCATTGCTGTTACTCCTTACTATCTACGAAATATGCCTTCTATTTTATACAGCATCTGCAGGATTTTCCATCCTTTAGAACGCTTGATTCCTTCCAACTCTCCATTTATTAAAGAAAACTCCTTAATAAGATCATCATTCTTTTCACTACAAGCCATATCGTACTGCTGCCTTAAAACCTCATTTTCCTTGTTTAAGAGTTCGATCATTGCAGAAAATCTTTCATTTTTTAAAATTTCTGTATGATATTTTTGCTCTAGTTCTGCATCTCGAAAATTCTGTTTATTCTTCCAGTTACAAATTTGTTTCAATAATTCTTTATCTTCATCGTGAAGTTCTCTAAAAGTCTCTCTTGGATAAATAACAGCATTAATATTCTTTCGAACCTCATTGCCCCCCCAAATGCCCACATAATAATTGCTGTTCCAATGATTTAAATATCTTTCCTGTTTTACACATAGTGCATCACTACACTCTACATAATTCAACATTTCTAACATATTAGGTTCACTTGCATCAGACGGCTCTGTTGATCTAGAAATTGGCATATTTAAAAATCCGTCAACGGCAAATGCCAGAAAGTAATCCACATTGTTTCCTAAATATTTTTCAGCTAGCTCTTTAAACTCAAAATAGCTATATTTCTTTTTATGAAATGGATTTGATTCATTCTCGTCTGGATAATAATAAGGATCATTAGGGCACGAAATGATAATAATTCCGCCTGGTTTTAAAGTTCTCTTGACTTCTTTCAGAAAATTTTCCGGATGTTCTAAATGTTCGATTGTTTCAAAAGAAACTATCATATCAAAATAATAGTCAGGAAATGGTAATTTTTCGGCTGTATGACATTGAAACTCGACACCTTCCGAAGTAAAAATAGAATCAGCCGTTTTTACTGTTTCTTCATCTACATCAATGCCTATAACCTTTTTCGCACCCCATTTTTTTAATAAATAGCTTCCATATCCTTCTCCACTTGCCACATCAAGTATTCTCTTATTTTCGCAAAATGGTTTTGCAATCATATAACGATTTAAATGGATACAAGCCTCAACAGCACTATATTTTGTCATTTCTTTAAAATCCAATCTTTCCATATCCTTCTTCCTCTCAAACACAGCATTATTTTAAATAATTGTCTCTATAGCATTCAATTGAACATTATTCCACTCGTGATAATCAAATATTGAAGACACATTCATAGTCTCAAAAAGTCCTCGTTCCAAATCCTTATCATTATCAAACAAACAAACATTATTATAAAATTTTGTCTGTTCCTCTATTCCACCAATTCTAGGAGCAACCACGCCAATGCCCAAAACCATTGCCTCATCGATAGTAACAGGGGTTCCTTCATATTGGGATAACAGTACTAGTTTATCACATTTTTTCATTACTGGATAAGGATTTTCCAAGTGTCCCAAAAAGGAAATAGAATCTGTTAAATCCATCTCCTTATTCTTCTTTTCTATTTCTTCTCTCTCTGGCCCATCTCCTACCACATACCAATGGAATTTCATTCCCTGCTTTTTCATATGGTTAGCTATTAATAAAATTTTATCAATTCGTTTTTCATGATCAATTCTAGCTACCGTTACAAAATTTAGAATTTGTGTATCAATATTAATAAAACAATCCTCTTCTGATAACCTTGTAATTTTCTCTCCATCTATTAAATTCGAAATCACTACTATTTTATCAGAAAGCGATGGTATTTTTCTTATCATTCCCATTTTACAATTTGGAGATAATACAACAATTTTGTCAAATCTAGGATATATCTGAGCATCATGGCTAGTAACAGCCCTACTCCACTCAGAAAAATCGCTCCATCGTGCATAATCTGTATGAATCCACTGGATTTTTTTCGGATGTTTCAATTCTGAAACCAAATTACGTAATTTAGATGCTTCACTAACAACCACTATAGTGTCAAACGTTTCAAGTATTGGCACTAATCTTTTTTTTATTAAATTTTCAAAATATACGTTTCCTAATCCGCATCTGAGACTTATAGCATACAATATCCTTGATATCTTCTGTGATAATAAATATTGCTTACTTTTTAATGCTATTTTAAATGACTCAGCATAAATTTCCGTTACTTTCCAAATATACGGCTCTAAGAGATGCGTTTCTTCTAAAAGTTCAAATGCTCCTTTTGGTTCAGCCAAGGATAGAAGATAAAGATCATATTTTTTCTTTAATTGTTGCATTTGTAATAGCGTAACTGCTTTTGCACCGCTATTATAATTTATATCATCTACAATATATAATACCTTTTTCATATAATCATTTCCTCAGCAACTCTTCGAATTCCTGCATTCCTAGTTTCATTGCTTCATCTGTCAACAAATTTTTACGAATTTTATCCTGTAAATCAAGATTTTTTAAAAACTCCTCAATCTCCTCTGCAATTTCCTCAACTTGAAATGATGTAATAATTCCTGTTTCTCCATTAACAATCTGCTCCTGTGCCCCAGAAGTATTCGTTGCAATCACCGGAACTCCCAGTAATTTAGCCTCAGATATAACAAGTGACCACGACTCATGATCAGACAATACCATAACAGCCTTTGCCCGTTTCATATATTTATATGGATTATCATCTGCACCGCACAAAATAAAATCATCCTTTAATTGATACTTCTCTAAAAGCTCAGATACTTCTCCATATACATTTTTATCTACCGTAGAGCCAATACAAATCCATTTAATCGGAATTTTTTTCTTCTTCAAAATCCTCATAACTTCGATTTGTCTCGGATAATTCTTCTCTATTCTCAGATTTCCAACACTTAATAAAAAAGAACCGTTCGCCTGAGGTAAAATAACCTCTTCTGCAGCTCGAGATAAAATATTTTGCCTATTTAGAATATTATGTACAACTATAGATTTTTCTGTCATCTGAGGACAACGATGAATGGAACTCTGCCGCGATTTCTCAGAAGCGAAAATATATCCCGTAATTCTTGAATCATATTTCACCAGTTCTTCTTTGTTTACAAAATCCGCTTTGTCTAAATCAATATGAATCCACACATATTTTTTCACAGCATTTACTTTTTTTACTAAAAAGGCCGGTGACAGCCATTCTCCAAAAGAAATCGCCACATCATATTTCTGATGTTTTACAAAGCTGGCTGCTGATTTCACATAAGTTTCTGTATGAAAAATACGGCGATATACCTTTCCAGCCAGCTGTTCCAGCTTTAATCCATGTCTCTGATGTTTTACTGCATCAAAAACATGGATCCACTCCGGCACTTCCCCCATAAGAGAAGTTGCATCTTGGTATTCTATTTGATTTAGTACCAAAAAATCCACTTCATATTTCTGTGAATCCAGACAATGGAACAGATTCAGCAAAGATGTTTCTGCTCCACCTTTATAAAACTGTGTAATTACAAATAAAATTTTTTTCTTCATCTATACTCTCTTATATTTTTTCATACGCAGAACATACTGTCTCAGTATCTCCAAACATCACTACCTCACCATGATCCAACCACAATACCTTATTACAGATATCTCTCACCTGGTTGACAGAATGGGAAACAAACAGTACTGTCGTTCCCGAATTGATAATCTCTTTCGTTCTGGCAAAGCTCTTTTCCTGAAACTTAAAATCACCTACCGCTAATACCTCATCTAGTATAAGAATATCCGGAATATTCATAGTAGCAATTGCAAACCCCAGACGCGCCTTCATTCCTGATGAAAAATTCTTTAAAGCTGTGTTTGTAAATCCTTCCAATTCTGCAAATTTAATAATATCATCATATCTGGACATCATATATTCTTTTGAATATCCTAAAATAGAACCATTTAATAAAATATTTTCTTCTGCTGATAAATCATCATCAAAACCAGCGCCAAGCTCAATTAATGGGGCTATACTTCCCATGGTTGCTACGTGACCTTTTGTTGGCTTTAGTACTCCTGCAATTACTTTTAAGAGAGTACTCTTACCTGAGCCATTTAATCCGACAATTCCTAATGAGTCTCCTTTTTTTAATTCAAAAGATACATTTTTCAAAGCCCAAAATTCATGAAACATCAGTTCATGTTTTAACATTTTTATGATGTATTCTTTAATATTGTCAACTTTTTCCTGACTCATATTAAACATCATCGATACATCTTCTACTTTTACAACCGTGTTCTCCATCTCAGTTCCTCTTAGATATATAAAATAAAGTTATCCTGTTTTTTATAAAAAACAAACATTCCGATTATTACCATTATAACTCCCATCATTAAACAAACCAAATTTTCCTTTAAACTCGGAAAAGTTCCATGTAAAATCAAATTTCTCATATAGTCAATATAATGATATAATGGATTTAGCTGCATTAATTTTCTTGCAAAATCTGGCAAAATCTCAATGGGATAAAATACAGGAGTAAAATAGTTCCATGCAATTAACAATACAGAATAAAAATATGCGATATCTCTAAAATAAACGGTTACTGCAGACAGCAATAATCCCAAACCCACAGAAAACAAAAATGCATAGGCAATTGGAATCGGCAGCAATAACAGTGTCGGCAAAAATGGTACTCTTAATATAATCATGACCAAAAACATTGCTATCAATGAGAATATTAAATTCACTAATGCTGATCCCGCCTTAGATAATGGAAATAAGTATTTGGGAATATATACTTTCTTTAACAACGGTGCATTACCAATAATTGCATAGGTACAGTTATTAGTAATCTCAGAGTTCAACGTGAAAATAAGGTTTCCAGCCAAAAAATAAATGGGAAAATTCTCAATTGTTGATTTAAACAGCGTAGAAAATACGATTGTCATAACAATCATCATTAATAACGGATTCAATACCGTCCACAGCATTCCTAGAAAAGACTTTCTGTATCTCACTTTTATATCTCTGGATACCAGATTATACAGTAAATCTTTATATTGAAAAAACACATCCAATCTTACTTTTAAACCTTTTAATGTATTCATATGCTTTCTATTTCCTCTTGATAAATTACTCGTAGTTGCCTAATATATTCTTCTGGATTTATAAATCCCTCAGCTCTTTCCAAAGCTCTTTCCTGCCACCTTTGATATTCCTGCCCATCATTCAGAAGAAACAAAATTTTCTTAACAAAATCTGTTTCATCCGCACATAATTCTATTGCATTTTCTCCAAATATTTCTGTAACACCTCCTGTCCTTGTTGAGAGAACTGGAACGCCCAAAATATTGGCTTCTGCTGCAACCAATCCATATCCTTCCCATAAAGATGTAACACATAAAAGCTTTGATTTTTTCATAAACTGGTAGGGGTTTTTCTGAAATCCAAGAAGTTCTATATTATCCTGCAGATTGTTCATCTTAATCAGAGCCTTACATTCTTCCTCTAACTCCCCTGCTCCCACCATAGCACATCGAACAGGTTTTCCTGTCTCCGTTAGTCTCCGCACAATTTCAATAAATGTCTGTGGAGACTTTTGCTCTGCAAATCTCCCCACAAACAAAATATCATATTGCTTTCTTTTCTCATTTTCTCCCATAGACAAGATATACTCCTTATCAATAGGATTTCCTATCATCTGCATTTTATTTTTTAAAATGTCAGAAAACACAAGATTTTGATAGGCCCGCTGAGATACTGCTAAAATCTTTTCAATTCTTTTTCCTAAAACAGCAAAAATAATTGTTTTTAAATCCCATTTTCTGGCCCATGGTGGATCGTAGTGTAAGTGAGAAATCACACGATAATTTCCACATAATAAACTCATCACTGTCGCTGAAAAATCGTGAGCATGTATTATATCAGGTTGAATTCTATTTAACGCGTTCTTTAAATTTCGTCTGTTAAATTTTTCCAATAATATAAAGGGAATTTTTTCTTCCTCTAGCTTTTCCCTAATTGGTCCCTCTGTAGCAATATATACAAATTCATATTCCTCTTGAAGTCCCTTTATAATAGTCAAAGCTACGTTTTCAGCACCAGAATAAATTGATGATTTCAATACATGTGCAATTCTTCTTTTCTTTTTTCTATCCATCTTTTCTTCTATCATACTGATTCCTATCTGAAATTTCTGATTCTATACTTACGCCTTCTGTACTTTCTTTCAAAAACATAATTTTTGGTGTCATAAGAATCAGCTTCAAATCCAGCATTAATGAATATTTTCTAATATACATCAAATCCAATTTCAGTTTATCATAAGAATTCGTGTTATATTTTCCATAAACCTGAGCAAATCCCGTAAGTCCTGCTTTCACTTTTAATCGATATCGAAATTCAGGAATCTCTCGTTCTATTTCAGCTGCTAACTCTGGACGTTCCGGGCGTGGACCTACTAATGACATTTCACCCTTCAAAATATTTAGTATTTGAGGTAATTCATCCATACGAGTTGCCCGTAATATTTTTCCTATTGGCAAGATCCTCGGATCCCGTTCTGACGCTAAGACTGGTCCTGACATTTTCTCTGCATCTACAACCATAGTACGAAACTTATAAATCATAAAATGCTTTCCATCTTTTGTCAGCCGTTCTTGCTTATAAAAAACAGGTCCCCTATCGGTACATTTAATTCCAACAGCTGCCAGCACAAATATAGGAGAAAACACAAGAAGCATCAATGTAGCAATAAGCAAATCCTCTGCCCGCTTCATCCATTCCTGCTCCACACTAAGCCCCATATTTCTCGACAACAAAAGTGGTGTATCAAAAAGATTCAGCTCATCCGAACTGCGCAGCAGTACATCGGATATTTTCGGAACACTGTAACTGCGGATTCCTGAAATATAACAGTATTTCAGCAGAAGATTTCTCTCATGTGAAGGCATATCGCCAATCACCACTGCATCATACAGTTCCATTTTCTTTTTAATTGTTTCCAGATTCTTTTTATAGGAAACAACCTCGCAGATCTGATATTTATCTTCCCGTGCATTGATTTTATCCATCAAATGATAATCCTTCCGATCTCCCTCAATAAAAAGCATTCTCCGGGGCGGAAACATATTCCGGTAAACCATCTGAAATATCATTGTCCAGACTACAATAAATATAAGCTCAAGGCCTGTCATAGGAAGCAGATATGCCGGATTTACCAGTCTTCGGTCAATGACTGCCACCTGAAGATAGGTCACAAGATTCGTAAACAATACCGCCATAATCTGTGAATAGATCAGGTTTCCATTTTTCAGATATCCAATTTTAAATCCACCGTATGTATTCATGAAAAAGACCAGAAGAATTCCATATATCAGAATCATCATCCAGTTTCCACGGCGATAAAACGGCATCTGCAAAATTGCCTTATTATAATAACCGCTCCAGGCTACAGCATACAGCATACAAAGTCCCAGCAGCATCACAGCAGCAAAACTCAGCTTAATCAGTCGCTTATACCGCTCTCTTGTTTTTCTGTCTCTCTTCATTTATATTCACTCAATTCCTTATATCTCTGTAACGATTCAGCTGTCTTTCTCTTAAACGGACTATCCGGCAGGGAAATTCGTCATTCAAAACAGCCATCCTTCTCTATAGAAAAGAATCCTGCAGCTGCAGGATTCTGCGCATATTTCCTACATAAAAAGCATATAAAATCTCAGTACAGTATAACATTTAATGCCTTTTTTCGCAACTTTACAATGGACGAAAACATTTGGAAATCCTTTAATTATTTATTAATAAAGGAGAATTTTACCATTTTCTCTGGCGTACAGCGCGCATCTTTTCAGATCGTTTTTATATCACAGGTTGAATTTTCCTATGATATGAAAAAAGCCCTGGGGCTCTCTCTGGCTGACCGCCAAAAATCCCCCAAAGCCTTTTCTTATGTTTTTATAGCTTACTGTCTAAACGCCAGGATTCCTCCATCTGATTTTCCACGCTTCTTCCGTCTAAAGCTGCTCTGCTTCTTTCTAACACTCTCTATTTCTTCTGACCAGGCCAATCCCCACACTCAGCCAGAACCACAGCATCGGTGTAACAATTGGAAGATTCAGGTTTACAATCGCCTGTACTCCGTAGCAAAGCACTCCTGTCATGCAGGCCAGGATATAGGGATTCTTCCGATAAGCCTTCACCATCGTCCGGCAGGAACCAACCAGGAACACCAGGTATCCCAGCAAAGCAATCGGCCCTATGGTCAGCAGATATTGAATGTATTCATTGTGCGCAGTATCAAAAACAAGGCCTGTCTTTTCCAGCATGTCCCCCATAAATCCTCTGGTTGCCAGAATTCCAAAGGTATCCGGCCCGTAGCCAAACAGCTTATGGAGAATCGGGAAATCCTGGTATACTTCTATAGACTTTCTCCAGATATATCCCCGATCTGTTCCCCAGCTGTCGCTGAACACAAGATATTTTTCCAGAGCCCCATATCGTGCGCCATTTCCGTTGAAATTAGCATCAAATACCATTCCAATCACAGCCAGAACTGCAGCAGCTGTCATAATTCCCCAGGCCTTTACCAGATACCCGCAGATTCTCTCCTCCTGCTCTGTTCCCCTGCGGCACCAGATATACACAGCCGCCACAATCAACCAAAGTCCACAAACTGCAACCGGCAGCCCGGAAAATCCAGCAAGAATTCCAAACAGGCTGTCCAGACCTATTACCATATCTGCAAACGCCTGATTCATCCAGTCAATGCACTGAATCACGGTGGCAAATGTGGCCGCCATGATTCCATACCGCAGAATCCCCTTTTTGGTAGAAAACATAATAAACGGCAGAAAAGCAAACATAGCGCCCAACGCCAGATACGCATTATCGCTGCAGCCCATAATAATTGCACAAAAAGCCACGGTCATGCAGACATAATACCAAATCGTCTGAAGCCTCCCTTTTGCCGCTGCAAATCCTCCAGCTGCAACACTCATCACAATCGCCACATATGCTGTGTAAGTATTAATATTTCCAATTGTTGAGGTAAAAATGGTGGACTGCTCCGGTCTCATATTTCCTCGAAAATTCAGTACGTCAAGCTGAAAATAATCCGTAATTCCAATCAGGCACAGAATCATTCCACTTGCCAGAAAAGCTTCCAGAATCCACGTTTTTACATTCCAGTACCGGCTGACTATAAAATAAAACACCACATAAATCGTTATCAGGAAAAACCCGGAGTATCTTCCTTCATTTCCCCAGAATGCTTCATACAGCCACTCAGACTGGAGTGTGGAAATTCCTGCAAATGCCCAGAAGGCTATAACACCTGCATCTGCCAAAGTGAAGGTTTTCTTCCAGTTCCGGGGCTTTAATGCAGAAAAAAGCTCACCGGAATAAATACCGCTGTTTTCTTTTTTATCAATCAGCAGCATAATCAGCGCCAATATTCCCACAATCACTGCCATACCAATTGCAATCACACAATAGGTCCAATATTTTGTCTCCAGAATATCGGCATAGCCTCTGTGGTAAATCAACGGAAATACCGTCACCAGCATAAAAAGAAAGAAGGTGATTGTACCGCTGATAATAGATGAGCAGGTGGTCACAAAGCTGTCCTCCACTCTCCTGTTCTCTGTTTTTGCCATCGCAAATGCCTCCATTTTACTATTTCTGTCTTGTATTTGATTTTGAATCACTTTTTACAGTATATCATTTTCCCCTTCATCCTGCAATGACGGATTCATGCGGCCGGAGGCATCTTCCTGGTTTCTGTCTTTCCCTTCTGAATCCCGTATTATCTACTTCCGATAATTTACCTTATAGGAAGTATAATTACCTCGTAATGCAATTTAGGAATTTCGAAAGAATTTCAAAAA
>OFMJ01000625.1_pt1 | contig 35037 bp, 29 predicted proteins | sample 1541801 | NCBI WGS metagenome assembly OFMJ01 (sample SAMN04209234, study PRJEB22552) | human gut metagenome | biome: gut; material: feces | host: Homo sapiens | place: USA: Oklahoma
CCTCTCCGGAGGCGAGCGGGTGCGCTGCATGCTGTCCAAAATGATGATCTCCGGGGCCAACGTGCTGATGTTCGACGAGCCCACGGACCATCTGGATATGGAGTCCATCACGGCCCTCAACAACGGAATGAAGAAATTCCCGGGCGTTATGATCTTCTCCTCCCGTGACCACCAGGTAGTAGAGACCACGGCTAACCGGATCATGGAGATCATCAACGGCCAGCTGGTGGATAAGATCACCACCTATGACGAATATCTGGCAAGCGACGAGATGGCGAGAAAGAGATTCACTTTCACAGTCACCGAGAGCCAGGAGGACGACGACTAATAAAAAGAGCTGCAATAAAAAACACTGCCAAAACTCCCGGAAAGGGGGAATGGCAGTGTTTTTTTGTATATATGGGGCCGGGATCTGCGTCGGCATGACCAGGGGTGCCTGGCCTGCGGGGCGTCTCCCGGATGCGGCCCGGGAGTGCAGGCGATCATCCGGCGGTCCTTAGAAGTTGGGGATCACCGGCTTTTTTAAGATCCGCTTCATGGCCACGGCGTATACGAAGATGGATACCACAGGGGCGATGATGTCGGAAATGGGCTCCGCGTAAAAGGTAGCTCTGGCGCCGAAGAACCGGGGCAGCAGAAAGAGCGGAAGGAAGTAGACCAGCTTCCGGAAAAAGGACAGAGGCAGGGAAAGCTGGACCTTTCCAAGGCCAGTGAAGCCGTCTACGATCACATACTGGATGCTTAAGGGGATCACTGCCAGGGTGTAGATCTTTATGGTCTTTGCAGCCTCGGCGATCAGGGCCGGGTCTGAGGTGAACAGGCGCACGAAGATGTGTCCCGCGGTCTGGGCCAGGATAAACAGGATCGTGGTGTATCCGGCGCTTAAAAGGAAGATGAAGCGCTGGGCCTTTTTCACCCGGTCTGGCTGTCCGGCTCCATAGTTGAAGGCCAGGATGGTCTGGGTACCGCCGGTGATGCCGCCCAGAGGCATGGTGATCACCAGCATGAAGCTCTGGACGATGGTGGCGCAGGTGATCAGCATATCGCCCTCACCGGGACCTCCGTAGGTCTGGAGCACCGAGTTCATGGAAATGATCATCACATTGTCCACGGCGATGATGATAAAGGGCGTAAAGCCCACAAGCAGGATCCTCTGGATCAGTTTCCGGTCATAGCCGCCGAAGCTGATCTTCACAGGAACCTTTTTTCCGAAGAGGAAGGACAGGACAAAGGCACAGCTGGCCATCTGGGAGAGGACTGTGGCCACAGCCGCTCCGGCCACGCCCATGTGTAAGGCGAAGATGAACACGGGATCCAGGACGATATTTAAAACAGCGCCGATGATCACCGAATACATGCCGGTCTTTGCAAAGCCCTGGGAGATGATGAACTGGTTCATCCCCGTGGCCATAAGGGCGAAAAAGGTACCCGTCAGATAGATGCTGAAGTAGATGTTGGCGTAGGGATAGGTGGTGTCGCTGGCGCCGAAATACCGCAGCATGGGCTCGCGAAAGGGATAAATGAGGGCCACGAGAAGGACCGACGCCACCGCCAGCAGAAGAAAGCTGTTGGCCAGGATCTTTTTGGCGGTCTTCATATCTCCCTGGCCCATCTTCATGCTCATCAGGGGAGATCCGCCGATGCCTACCCAGAAGGCAACGCTGCCTACCATGGTCACCACAGGGCCGCAGACGCCGGCTCCCGCCAGGGCGACGCTTCCCACGTCGGGGATGTTTCCTATATACATACGGTCCACAATGCTGTAAAGGACGCTGACGAACTGGGCCAGCATACTGGGGATGGCAATGCGCCATACAAGCTTTTTTATATCGTCACGACCGAGATCATTTTCCAGGGCCATTTTCTATTCCTCCGTAAATTCTGTTATAATACGCTCCGGACGCAGCGCGCCGGGAAGGGGGTCTGCCGCGGTCGTCTCCGGCGGCACCACTCAATATATTACACAGATTCTGTGGAATGTCAACCGGGGGAGAAAGAAGCCCTGTGAAAAGCACGGTTAAAATTTACAAACAAGGCGGGATATGATATAATGGTGAACATATAAGGAATTTTGCGTTGTTGTTCTGCCATGGTCCGCAGGGGCCTGGAAATAGGAGAAAAGCATGAAAGAGAATAAAAAGGTCAGGAATGTGCTGCAGAAATACATGCAGTGGCCCGTGGTACTTTCGGCCCTGGTCCTCTGCGCCAATGGGGCAGTGGGCCTGGTTTCCGGCAAAGCCGGTATGGTCATGGCCGTGTTTACGGTCCTGTATGCATTCTGCGCGGGGGTCCTCTTCTGGTATGGAAAAAAGCGGATCCTGACAGGGCTTGTGGGCTTTGCCGCGGATTTTGACCAGAGCCAGAAGAACCTGATGGCTTCCATGGAGCTGCCTTACGGCATCGCCGATGAAGCGGGACGCCTTTTGTGGACCAACCGGGCGTTTTCTGCGGTGATCAAGGACGAGAAGAGCGCCAGGCGGAGCCTTACGGCCCTGTTCCCGGAGATCACAGAGGAAGGTCTGGAAAAAATGGACCATGCCCTGGAGGTCCAGTGCGCGTATGGGGGAGCCATTTACAGGGCCTCTATAAAGCGTGTGACGATCCAGTCGGACAGCGGCCTGCTTTCCGCTGCACCGGGCCAGAAGACGGAGCAGCAGGTGTTGGCCGTATACCTTTATGACGAGACAGAGGTCCATGAATATATGCAGGCCATCACGGACCAGAAAATGGTGGCGGGCCTTATTTATCTGGATAACTATGACGAAGCGCTGGAGAGCGTGGAGGAGGTGCGCCGGTCGCTTTTGGTGGCCCTCATCGACCGGAAGGTCAGCAAATATATTTCCGGAGTCAACGGCATCGTGAAAAAGATGGAAAAGGACAAATATTTCTTTGCCATCGAGCAGAAATATATGCCGTCCCTGGAGGCGGAGCGGTTCAGTCTCCTGGAGGATGTAAAGACCGTTAATATCGGAAATGAGATGGCCGTTACCTTGAGTATCGGGATCGGCATCAACGGCGATACGTATATCCGCAACTATGAGTACGCCCGGACCGCCATCGACATGGCCCTGGGCCGCGGCGGCGACCAGGCTGTGGTGAAGAACGGGGAAAAGATCCAGTATTACGGAGGAAAATCCCAGCAGCTGGAGAAGACCACCCGTGTTAAGGCCAGAGTAAAGGCCCATGCCCTCCGGGAGCTTTTGGAGACCAAGGACCGGCTTCTGATCATGGGACATAAGATCGGGGACATCGACTCCTTCGGTTCTGCCGTCGGCGTGTACCGGATCGCCGCAGCCCTTGGGAAAAAGGCCCATATCGTCATCAATGAGGTCACCTCATCGGTACGGCCCATGATGGACCGGTTTATCAACAACAGCGATTATCCCCAGGACCTGTTCCTGATGGGAGACGATGCGGCGGAGCTGGCAGACCCGTCCACAGCCCTTGTGGTGGTGGACGTGAACCGTCCCAGTTATACGGAAGAGCCCCAGCTTTTAAATCTGGTAAAGACCATTGTGGTCATCGACCATCACCGCCAGTCCAGCGAGATCATCAGCAACGCTACCTTATCCTATGTGGAGCCCTATGCCTCCTCAGCCTGTGAGCTGGTGGCGGAGATCCTGCAGTATGTGACGGACAGCATCCGGATCAAATCCCTGGAGGCCGACGCCATGTACGCCGGTATCGTCATCGATACCAACAATTTCACAAACCAGGCCGGAGTCAGGACCTTCGAGGCCGCGGCGTTCTTAAGGAGGAACGGTGCCGATGTGACCAGGGTAAGGAAGCTGTTCCGGGATAAAATGGAGGACTACAAGGCCAGAGCCGAGGCAGTCCGCCAGGCGGAGGTCTTTGAGGGAGCCTTTGCCATCAGCGTATGTCCGGCTGAGAACGTGGAGAGTCCCACGGTGGTGGGAGCCCAGGCGGCCAACGAGCTTCTGGATATCATCGGCATCAAGGCCTCTGTGGTCTTGACCCCCTATAACGGAAAGATCTATGTCAGCGCCCGCTCCATTGATGAGATCAATGTCCAGGTAATGATGGAAAAGCTGGGCGGAGGCGGACACAGGACCATCGCCGGAGCCCAGCTTCCCGGAGCGACTGTGGAAGAGGCAAAGGAAAAGATCAAAAATGTGATCCTGGCGATGAAACAGAAAGGAGAATTTTAACGTGGAAGTTGTATTATTAGAGGATGTAAAGGCACTTGGAAAAAAAGGACAGATCGTAAAGGTCAACGACGGATATGCAAGAAACTTTATCCTGCCGAAGAAGTTAGGAGTGGAGGCCAACACAAAGAATCTGAACGATCTGAAGCTCCAGAAGGCCAACGAAGCCAAGGTGGCTGCAGAGCAGCTGGCAGAGGCAAAGGCCCTGGCTGCAAAGATCGACGAGCTTTCTGTGACAGTCTCCATCAAGGCCGGAGAGGGCGGAAGGACCTTTGGCTCCGTTTCCACAAAGGAGATCGCCAAGGCGGCGGCCGACCAGTTACATCTGGATATTGATAAGAAAAAAATGGTCTTGACGGATCCCATCCGCAGCCTTGGAACCTTTGAGGTGCCCATTAAGCTCCACAAGGACGTAACTGCAAAGCTGAGAGTCAAGGTGACAGAGGCGTAAGGATATGGAAGAAGCGTTAGTAAAGCGGGTGCTCCCCCACAGCGTGGAGGCGGAGCAGTCGGTCATCGGCGCCATGCTGATGGACCGGGATGCGATCATCGCCGCGTCAGAGACCGTCGTGGCCGATGAGTTTTACCAGCGCCAGTACGGCGTCATGTTCGAGACCATGGTGGAGCTGTTCAACGAAGGCCAGCCGGTGGATCTGGTGACCCTCCAGAACCGGCTGAAGGAAAAGGACGTGCCGCCGGAGGTATGCAGCCTGGACGCCGTCCGGGACATCATGGCCACGGTGCCCACGTCGGCCAATGTGCGGTCCTATGCCGCCATTGTCCACGAAAAGGCGGTCCTTCGCCGCCTGATCAAGATCAACGAAGAGATCGCCAATTCCTGCTATGCGGGAAAGGAGCCGCTGGATACGATCCTGGCAGACACGGAAAAACAGATCTTCCATCTGCTCCAGAGCCGGACCGGCGGCGATTTTGTCCCCATCCGCCAGGTGGCCCTGAATGTTCTGGATAAGATCGAGCAGGCCACCCGTTCCAAATCCACAGTGACGGGACTGGCTACCGGCTTTATCGATCTGGACTACCGGATGTCCGGCCTCCAGCCGTCGGACCTGATCCTCATCGCGGCCCGTCCGTCCATGGGAAAGACGGCCTTTGTACTGAATATAGCGGATTATATCGCGGTGCGCCGCCAGAAAACGTGTCTGATCTTCAGTCTGGAGATGTCCAAGGAGCAGCTGGTGAACCGAATGCTTGCTATGGAGTCCAATGTGGATTCCCAGAAGCTGCGGACGGGAACGCTGACAGACGCCGACTGGGACGCAGTGGTAGAGGGCATCGGCACCATCGGGAATTCAAAGCTGATCATCGACGATACCCCGGGTATCTCCGTTATGGAGCTGCGGTCCAAATGCCGGAAGGTGAAGCTGGAATACGGCCTGGATCTGGTGATGATCGACTACCTCCAGCTGATGACCGGAAGCGCGAAAAACGGCGACAACCGCCAGCAGGAGATCTCGGAGATCTCCCGTTCCTTAAAGGCCCTGGCCCGTGAGCTCAACGCCCCGGTCATCGCCCTGTCCCAGCTTTCCCGTGCCTGCGAATCCAGGACGGACCACAGGCCCATGCTTTCGGACCTGCGTGAGTCGGGAGCCATCGAGCAGGACGCGGACGTGGTCATGTTCCTGTATAGGGACGATTATTATAATAAAGACACAGATACGCCCAATGTGGCGGAGGTCATTATTGCCAAACAGCGTAACGGCCCTATCGGCACCGTAAACCTGGGCTGGAGGCCGGAGCTCACAAGGTTTGTGAACATGGCCAAGGAGCAGTAAGCCCATTCAGACTGTATCTCAACATTTTTGGAATATTCTGGAACGTCCTCACATATATTATGATATCAGGGTCAAAAGGTCAAACGATCCGGCGCAGGCCTGCTTGCGGGAGGATGTTTGAACTTGAGCCTCCAACATCATATTATGATACCAGGGTCAAAAGGCCGATCGATCCGACACAAGGCTGCCTGCAGGAGGATTTTAAGACCTGAGCCCTGACATCGTATTATGTAATAGGGAAAGGAAGAGGACAACCATGGCAGACGTGCACTATCTGATTTCCGACGCCTCGAGAAAGGTGGATGTTGAATCCCACGTTCTCAGGTACTGGGAAGAGGAGCTGGAAATGAACATACCAAGGAATGAAATGGGACACAGATATTATACGGATCTTCACATCCGGCTTTTTAAGCAGATCAAGGAGCTGAAGGAGAAGGGATATCAGCTCAAGGCTATTAAAGCGGCGCTTGCCAGATCCCTGGAGTCAGACGGGGAGGTGGTTGTCCCCAATGATATTCTGGAGGAGGATGTTGTGGCTGCTTTAAAGGATCATACGGAAAATGAAGATGAGATGGTAAAGACCATGGATGATCGTACGCTGACGACCTTGATGGCGGAAGAGCGGGCAGAGCAGTTCCGCGCCATGCTGGGCCGGATGATCGGACAGGCCATCGAGGAAAATAACGAGAAGCTGAGTCAGGATATCAGCCGCATGGTCAACGACAAGGTCTTAAAAGAGGTGGACTACCTGATGCGGGTGGCCGACGAGAGAGATGAGGAGCGGTTCCGCCAGCTGGATGAGACGATCCGCCTGTACCAGCGGGAAAACAGAGGAAAGGCGGAGGCCGCCGCATCCCGGATCCCGTTTTTTTCCGGGGGCTTTGGGAAAAAGAAGAAGTTTGGGAGAAATGGGAACAAGCTGTAAAATAAAAACGATCATAACAAAAAAGCTGCTGTCGCAAATAAAGCGCAGCAGCTTTTATGTATTCTTCTAATACGTGAGATATTAGCCCTCGCTGATAGCGCCAGTGGGACATACACCTGCACATGTTCCGCAGCTGATGCATGCATCTGCATCGATCTCGTATTTGCCGTCTCCCTGAGAGATTGCATTTACCGGACATTCGCCAGCGCAGGAACCGCAGCTAACGCAAGTATCGTTAATTACATATGCCATGATGAATTACCTCCTTTTTTTATCATTGTATACATTCTATAATAAACATTGAAAATATTCAAGAGGAATTTTCAAGAAACACAGGTAACCGATGTATTATTTCTCAAACACGACCTCGCCGCCCAGGACGGTCATAGAGCAGTCCAGGATGGCGTGGATATCCTCCAGCGGGCTCTTTTCAAAGACAGCAAAGTTTGCCTTTTTGCCCGGGGTGATGGAGCCGTGGGTGTCCTTTACGTCCATGAGCTCGGCTGCATTGATAGTGCCGCACTGGATGGCCTCCATGGGGGTCATTCCGTTTTCCACCATCAGGATGCACTCAAAGCCAGTCATATCGTATTTATTGAAGGGGGTTCCCGCATCGGTTCCCAGGGCGATCTTAACGCCTGCCTTATGGGCGCGGCGGAAGGTATCCTGGTGGGCGTCGATGGTCTTTTCTACCTTCTTCACCATGTAATCGGGGATCCCGGCGTCAGTGCCGTATTTTTTGATCCAGTAGGGAGCGGCCAGGGTGGGAACGAAGAACACGTTGTGCTCCTTCATAAAGTCGAAGCACCAGTCGTCCATAAAGAAGCCGTGCTCGATGGAGTCTACGCCGGCCCGAAGAGCGTTTTTGATGCCTTCCATGCCCTGGGCATGGGTGAAGGTTTTGGCCCCTGCCTTGTGGGCTTCTTCGATGGCTGCGCGGAGCTCCTCTTCGGTGAGCTGCGGGGAGCCCGGCTCAACGCCCTTGGTCATAACGCCTCCGGTGGCCATGACCTTGATCCAGTTGGCGCCGGCCTTTAACTGCTCTCTGGCTGCTCTTCTGCAGTCGTCGGGACCGTCAGCCTCGCGGCCGGAGTCGTGGCCGTGCCCTCCGGTCATACAGATACAGCGGCATGCGGTCTGCATTTCCGGAGCCAGGATCTCGCCCTTTAACTGGGCGGCGTGGAGATCCACATCAATATATTTGGGCGCGCCTGCGTCACGGATGTAGGTCACGCCGGAATTTAACAGTGTTTTTAAATTCTTAAGGGCCCGGATGGTGACAGCGGCGTCGGAAATGGTTTCCTTTGCGCCGGTCCCGGCATCGGAGCACATATGTACATGGCAGTTGAAAAGCCCGGGGAGCACGGTCCTTCCGCCCAGATCGACAACCTTTGTGCCATCGGGAGCAGCGATACTGGTTCCTACCTCTTTGATCATGCCGTTTTCCACCAGGATGCTGCCGCCGGTGAGGACGGTCTGGCCGATCACATCCACGAGATTTCCGTTGGTAAATAATGTGGTCATAAGATTCCTCCTAAATCAGATATATTTTCCAGAATAAAAAGTCTATCTATATTATATCAGTAATTTGGGATATGACAATAAAATTGTGGAGAAAATTGCGCCAGATCCAAAAAAAACATAAAAGACTCTGCCAGGTCCTTGTAAAAATGGGGAGAAGATGGTACAATGGTATCGTTGGCGCGCGCCGGCTTCTGTGTATACCGCAGAGATCTGAGTGCGCAGAATCCGCCGGAGGGGAAGCATAGCCTTCCGGTGCGGAAAACAGACAAGAAAAAGGATCATGGAGGGGAACGGATCATGGATATGACAGGAATGAAGCATGAGATCGAGGCGCTTGCAGAGGCCCACAGAGAAGAATTTGAGGCGGTGAGCGCATGTATTTTTGAACATCCGGAGCTGGCGTTCCAGGAAAAGAGGGCACAGAATGAATTATGCAGCCTTCTGGAACGTCACGGCTTTTCTGTAAAACGGGGAGCAGGTTCCCTGGATACGGCCTTTGTGGCGGAATATAACAGTGGAAAGCCGGGAATGACCTTTGCATTTTTATGTGAGTACGACGCCCTTCCCGAGCTGGGCCACGCCTGCGGCCATAACCTCATCGGCACCAGCGGAGCCGGAGCCGGAGTGGTTTTAAAGGAGATCATGGAAAAATACGGGATCGGCGGAACGCTGAAGGTATTCGGTACTCCGGCGGAGGAAAACGGAAGCGGAAAGATCACCATGCTGGATGAGGGGATCTTTGAGGGCGTAGATATGTCCCTGATCATGCATCCCAGCGACATGTCCATGGCCGATGATATTTCCTTTGCGGCTGTGAACAAGGTGTATACCTTCAAGGGAAAACCGGCCCATACAGCAGCCTGTCCCTGGGTGGGAGCCAGCGCTTTAAACGGTGTGATGCAGATGTTCCACGCCGTTGATTCCCAGAGGCTCCATTTTAAAGACTACACAAGGGTACACGGCATCGTCCTGGAGGGCGGTACGGCTGTGAACATCGTTCCCGAGCGGGCTGTATGCAAGTTCAATATTCGCGCTCTGGATTCGGAGTATTTAAAGGAAGTGATCGCTGTCATTGACCGGTGCGCCCAGGGTGCGGCCATGTGCGCCGGAGTGGAGGTGGAGATCTCCCAGGACGGCTACCTGATCGAGGATGTGAGAAACGACCGGAGACTGGTGGAGGCTGTGGAGAAGAACATGGACCTCATCGGCGAGCACCACATCCCCAGGGATCTGACCCAGGGGATCGGCTCCACGGACGTGGGCAACGTGACCCACGCCATGCCTGCGGCCCAGTTCTATATCGGCGTCGGCGAGGGGCTGGGGACCCATACGGCTCCCTTTGCAGAGGCCTCCGGCGGACCGGCAGGAAAACGGGCGCTTCTGGCGGCTGTGAAGGTACTGGCTATGACAGGACTGGATATGATGGCAGAATAGACTGGATCCGCGTCCAGCTGTCCGGAAGCCCCATGGATTTTCGGATATTTGTAAGGCAGATGGCTGAAAGGGCAGCAGAGGGCCCCGCCATCTGCCTTTTTCATGCATGGAAGAGGGGCGTTATCCTGCATCGACGGGCGATTCCCCTTCCTCCCGGAATCTCTGCACCTTTTTAAGCCGTTCTGCCTGTTTTTTCTCTTCTCCCGCCTCGCCAGGGATGTAGTACCGGGTTCCCTTTAAGGATTCGGGCAGACATTCCATGCGGGCGATCTTTTCCTTCGTGTCGTGGGCGTAAACGTAGCCTTTCCCGTAATCCAGCTCCTTCATAAGCCCGGTGGACGCGTTGCGGATCACCAGGGGGACCGGCTCGGACAGCATGTTCAGGGCGTCCTTTTTGGCGTTCTCGTAGGCCATGTAAACAGAATTGGACCTGGGCGCCAGGGACAGATAGACCACGGCGTGGGTCAGGTGGATATTGCATTCCGGCATTCCCAGGAAGTGGCAGGCCTGGTAGACGGAGACCGCCAGGGTAAGGGCGTTATTATCTGCCAGTCCGATGTCCTCGGTGGCAAACCGGATCAGCCGCCGGGCGATGTACAGGGGGTCTTCCCCGGCTTCCAGCATCCGGGCCAGCCAGTAGACGGCTGCATCGGGATCGCTGTTTCGCATGGATTTATGGAGGGCGGAGATCAGATTATAATGTTCTTCTCCATTCTTATCATATAGAAGGGACTTTTTGCTGATGCACTGCTCCAGTATATCCCGGGTCACAATGGTCTTTTCCGGCGTGATGGTCCCGTTGGTCACGGCCATCTCCAGCACGTTTAAAGCCGTCCGGGCGTCTCCGCCTGCAAAGGCCGCGATGGCAGAGATGAGCTCCTCACTGATCTCCACATTCAGGTAGCCAAGGCCCCTGGAGCTTTTTAACGCATGGTGGAGAAGCTCCATTAAGTCGTCGGTGGAAAGAGGCTGGAGGACGAAAACGCGGCACCGGGACAAAAGAGCCGCGTTGATCTCAAAGGACGGGTTTTCTGTGGTGGCTCCGATGAGGATGATGCTGCCCTTTTCCACATAAGGAAGGAATGCGTCCTGCTGGGCCTTATTGAAGCGGTGGATCTCGTCTACAAATACCAGGGTCCGCAGCCCGGACCGGCGGCTCAGCTCAGCCCTGGCCATGACCTCCTTGATCTCCTTGATCCCGCTGGTGACGGCGCTGAAATTCACAAAGTCGGCGTGGGTCTTTTTGGCAATGATACTGGCCAGGGTGGTCTTTCCGACGCCGGGAGGCCCCCAGAAGATCATGGAAGGGATCTGGTCCTGGTCGATGAGCTGGCGCAAAAGCTTCCCCTCTCCTAACAGGTGCTTCTGGCCCACAAAGGTTTCCAGGGATTCCGGCCGCAGCCGGCTGGCCAGAGGGGACATGGTCTCTTTGTAATCAAACATGGATAACTGTTCCATCATACTGCTCACCATCCTGTATGTTTTACCGGCTCCTTTCCGGACCCCGGCTGTGCGCCGGTTTCGGATCCTTCCAGAGGCGGCGTAAAAGATTTCTGATATCAGTGTAGCACGATGGGAGGGGCTGTGCAAGCGGTGGTGGGGAAAAGGATGTAAACTATAAATATAAAAAGGTTGACAATAGAAAAAGCTCTGTTATAATGTAAACATGAACATGATTCTGGTTGACAATCTGCCGGGGATGGGATTTTCCCGGCCACAGGATACCGGAGAAAATTGACAGAGGAGAATCTATATTATGGAAAAAACTGCTTCACTGAAAAAGGGAAGGATGACGACGGCCCAGATGACGGTTACGGCGCTGATGACGGCGGTGCTGTGCATTTTTGGCCCCATGGCCTTACCGATTCCCGTCAGCCCGGTACCCATCAGCCTGACCAACCTGGTGCTTTATTTCATGGTCTATATTCTGGGAATGAAGGGCTCCTTAATGAGCTTTGGGCTGTATCTGCTGCTGGGAGCCGCAGGTCTCCCGGTGTTTTCTGGCTTTGCGGGAGGCCTTGGTAAGCTGGCAGGGCCCACGGGCGGATACCTTCTGGGCTTTATTTTCATGACCCTGGCTGCGGGCTTTATGGTGGAGCGGTTCCCGGACCGCATATTTCTCCATGGGATCGGAATGGCCGTGGGTACGGCCATATGTTACCTGTTTGGGACCGTGTGGCTGGCGGAGCAGATGTCGCTTACATTTACAGCGGCCCTTGGGGTGGGCGTGATCCCATATCTTCCCGGAGATGCGGTGAAGATCCTCATGGCTGTGATCCTTGGCCCGAAGCTCAGGAAGGCCGTAAGGCCCACGCTATCCAGATGACCGTTAAAGAACATAAAACAGGAACGTCCAGCGTCCAGGAAAAAGGGCCTGGGCGTTTCTTTTTTATGGCAGAATGGCTTCTTTCCTTGACACAGCCCCCATTTTCGATTATTATAACGCTGTTACCCTTTTAACGACTGACCATACGAGGAGGGAAAAACATGAAAAAAGTACATGAGAAGCTTACAGAGATCCTTCCGCGGATCATAGAGCTGAGCGAAGACATCTACTGCCACCCGGAGCTGGGATTTAAAGAATTCCGCAGCCGGGAGAAGGTGACAGAGGCTTTAAGCCAGGCAGGGATCCCCTATAAAGACGTGGCTTATACAGGTCTTACGGCCACTCTGGACTCCGGAAGACCGGGCCCTGGTATCGGGCTCATCGCTGAATTTGACGCGGTTCCTACCCTGGGCCATCCTTATGCCAATAAGGACGATTACGCGGCCCACACCTGCGGCCACTACGCCCAGACCGGCGTGATGCTGAGCCTGTTTTTAGCCATTAAGGAGTCTGGTATGCTGGAGGACCTTTGCGGAAAGGTCACTCTGCTCTTTACGCCGGGCGAAGAGTTCTGCGACATGGATTACAGAAGATCCCTGATCGCCGACGGAAAGCTGAAATACCCGTCCGGAAAGCAGGAAATGATCTATGAGGGCGTTTTTGACGATATCGATATCATGCTGTCCTGCCACGCCATGGGGCTGGATATGGAAAAATATCACGCAGAGATCGGAGCCAGCTTAAACGGCTTTATCCAGAAGCGGGTCATCTTTAAAGGAAAGGCAGCCCACGCGGGAGCCAACCCCGAGGGCGGCGTCAACGCTTTAAACGCCGCAAACCTGGCCATGACAGCCATCAACTTCCAGAGAGAGACCTTCCGGGCTGAAGACGCCATCCGCGTCCATTTCGTGATGCAGGAGGGCGGACAGACCGTTAATACGATCCCGTCCCGGACCCAGATGGAGATGTATGTACGGGCAAAGACCGTAGACGCCATCTTTGAGACCGAGGAAAAGGTAAACCGTTCCTTAAAGGCCGGGGCCATGGCCATCGGCTGCGACCTGGAGATCCAGGATACGCCGGGCTACTTCCCGCTTCACCAGGACGAAAATCTGACGGAGCTTTTAAAGAAGCATATCCGCAATTATATGGATGATTCCATGATCGCCCAGGGGACCCACGGATTCGCTTCCGGCGATATGGGCGATATCTCCATGATGTGGCCCACGGTGGAGATCGGAACCGCAGGCTTCTCCGGGACCATCCACGGAAAGGACTTTAAGACCGCAGATCCGGTCCAGGCCTTTGAGATCCCGGCCCGGTATTTTGCCGACGCCATTGAGGAACTGCTGTCTGACGGAGGCGCAGCCGCCTGGAAGATCAAGGAGGCGTTCCGCCCCATAATGAGCAAAACAGACTATCTGGAAAAACTGGATAGTTTGAATAAATCAACCAACTTCATTTACAGCAAAGGAGAATGACGTATTATGAAAAAGAAATTTTTATGCGGCGCTGCCGTGATGGCTATGACCGCCAGCATGCTGTTCGGATGCGCAGGAGACAGCGCTGAGGAGACTACTGCAGCCGGGAAGGAAACTTCCGCAGAGGCAGGAGCTGAAAAGGAGACTGAGGCAAAAGAGGATGCAGAAAAGAAAGAGACAGAGGCTGCTTCCGGCGAGAAGGTTAAGGTGACCCTTCTTGTGACAGGTTCCTTCGGCGACAAGGCCTTCAACGATTCCGCCCAGGCCGGAATGAAGAAGATCGAAAGCGAAATGGGAGATCAGGTCGAGGTCGAGATGATCGAGATGGGAAGCGATAAGACAAAATTCGAGGGCTCCATGCTGGACGCTGCCGAGTCTGACGCCGACATCATCATCACCGGTCTCTGGGACATGAAGGAGATCACCGAGCAGGTGGCACCGCAGTACCCAGATAAAAAGTTCATTATCTTTGACACAGACGTGGATTATACCCTTGGCGATCTGAGCAACGTATACTCCATGAGCTACAAGCAGAACGAGGGCGCATTCTTAGCCGGCGTTCTGGCAGCCAGCGTGACCTCCTCCGATATGGAGTTCGCCAACGAGGACGCCGTGATCGGCTTCGTAGGCGCAAAGGATACGGCAGCCGTTATCAACGACTCCGCTGTGGGCTACATCGAGGGCGCCCAGTTTGTAAATCCGGACATCAAGGTCCTGGTTTCCTACGTTGGCTCCTATGTGGACTCTGCAACTGCAAAAGAGCTGGCGCTGACCCAGTATTCCTCTGGCGCTGACTGCGTATTCGTAGCAGCAGGCCCGGCTTCCGTAGGTGTTATCGAGGCTGGCGCTGAGAGCCAGAAATATGTGATCGGCGTGGACTCTGACCAGGCTCTGGCATATGAAGGAAAGGATGAAGCCAACTACATTATCTCCTCTGCTATCAAGGGCGTAGGCGACAGCCTTTTCAGCTCCATCGAGAGAGCCCAGGCTGGAGAGCTTCCTTACGGCGAGCATGAGACCCTTGGACTTGCAGAAGGCGCTGTGGGCCTTGCCGACAACGAGATCTACAACACCGTAGTACCGGAGAACGTAAGGACTGCTGTGGACGGTGCAAAGGAGAAGCTCCTGGCTGGCGAGGTGACGGTGGACACCGCATACGGCATGGATGAAGAGACATTAAAGGGAATCATTAACGGCGCTCAGTAATCCTTCGGGAAGACAGGCGTTTAGGAAGGCGTTGAAAGGGAGATCTCCATTTCAGCGCCTTTTACGCAAAACAGAAAGAAGGTAACGCCCCGGAAAGGCCCGGGACCGTTACGGAGGAAAATCATATGGAGCAGGGGAATATCCTGGAAGCCCGGAATATCACAAAGGTGTATCCGGGAGGAGTTGTGGCCAACCACAACGTCAATCTTAGTGTAAAAAAAGGCGAGATCCATGCGCTGGTGGGGGAAAACGGCGCGGGAAAATCCACGCTGATGAAAATGCTGTTCGGCATGCTGGCGCCCACCGAGGGACAGATCTTTGTGGATGGAAAGGAAGTACATTTTACCTCCTCCGGCGACGCCATTGCCGCCGGACTTGGAATGGTGCACCAACACTTCATGCAGGTTCCGTCCATGACCGTGGCGGAGAATCTGATCCTGGGGGCCGAGACCGGATCGCCTTTTAAGGTAGACCGGAAAAAGGCTGTGGAGATCACAAAGGAACTGTCGGAGAAGTATAACCTGAAGGTGGAGGCTGAGGACAAGGTAGAGGATATTTCCCTGGCCATGCGGCAGAAGCTGGAGATCCTGAAGGCCCTTTACAGAGGGGCCCATATCCTGATCCTGGACGAGCCCACGGCAGTCCTTACGCCCCAGGAGACGGAGGAGCTGTTTGAGCAGCTGATGCTTTTAAGAGAAAGCGGACATACCATCATCTTCATTTCCCATAAATTAAACGAGGTAAAGGCCCTCTGCAACCGCATGACCATCCTGCGGGACGGAAAGACCATGGGGACCTACGAGATCTCCGATCTGGATGAGCATGAGATCTCCCGGCTGATGGTGGGCCGTGAGGTGAGCCTGGATATCGAAAAGGAGGAGGCGGATTTTGGAAAGACCGTTTTCTCTGTAAAGGATCTGGTATACGCCGACCAGTTTGGAAAGACCCGTCTGGATCATGTGTCCTTCTCCATTAAAGAGGGGCAGATCCTGGGGATCGCGGGCATCGACGGAAACGGCCAGTCGGAGCTGGTGGAGGCCATTGTGGGCACCTTAAAGCCTCAGGGCGGCCAGGTGCGGTTAAATGGAGAGGACCTGACGGGGACTTCCGTGCTGAAACGCCAGGAGGCCGGCATTTCCCATGTGTCCGAAGACCGGATGCGGTACGGCTCCGCTCCGAAGCTGAGCCTGGAGGACAACGCCATCTCCAAGGTGTACTATACCGGCCAGTTAAAATCCAGAGGCCTCATCGACAGCAAAAAGGTAAACGGCTTTGCAAACCGGATCTTAAAGGAATTTCTTGTGAAATTCGATAACTCGAAGCAGTCCATATCGGAACTTTCCGGCGGAAACGTCCAGAAGCTGATCGTGGGACGGGAATTTGACTATGATCCGGATCTTCTTATCATGAACCAGCCCACCCGGGGCATCGACGTGGGAGCCATAGAGTTCATCCGGAAGAAGATCGTGGATATGCGGGCCAGAAAAAAGGCCATTTTACTTGTATCTGCCGACCTGAGCGAGATCCTTTCCTTAAGCGATACGATCCTGGTCATGCATGAAGGCCGGATCGTGGGCCATATCAGTGATGTAAAGAACACGTCGGAAAATGACCTGGGACTTTACATGCTGGGAGTAAAGGAAGATTCAAAAGAGCAGATCGGAGGTGCGTACTGTGAGTAAGAAATTTACAGCTGTAAGACTCCTTTGTGCCTTTGGCATCGCCTTCGTTCTGACGGTGGCCATCATCTTCGGAGTCAGTGAGGAGCCGGTGACGGCTATCTATAACCTGTTCCTGGGGCCGCTGCAGTCCAAGCGTCATTTCTTTGACGTTTTTGCCAGCAGCGTACCGCTGATCTTTACAGGTCTGGCTCTGGGACTGGTGTTTAAATCCGGAAACTTTTCCATGATCGCAGACGCCTGCCTTTACACAGGCGCTGTGGTGACCGCAGCCCTGGCCATTAAGACGGCTCTTCCTGCGGGACTTCATCCGGCAGTGATCATGCTGCTGGCTGCTGTGGTGGGCGGCATCATCGGAAGCATCCCGGCTCTTTTAAAGGTGTATTTCCACACCAACGAGCTGGTGACCTCCCTGATGTTCAACTATGTGTTTTTCTACCTGGGGATCTATACGGTCACCAAATTCCTGGCAGACCGGGCGGCCGGAACCTTTGCGTCCTTAAAGTACCAGCCCACAGCCTCCCTGGGAAGCCTCATCAGCGGAACCAAATTCCATGCCGGATATCTGATCGCCATTGCTGTGGTGATCCTGTTATACCTTCTGGTATACAAGACAAAATTTGGATATGAGATCCGTATTTCCGGAAGCAATCCGGAATTTGCCAAATATTCCGGCATCAATACGAGCCGGGTCATCATCCTGACCCAGGTGATCGCCGGTGCCGTTGCCGGTCTTGGCGGCTCTGTGGAGCAGATGGCCATGTACCAGAGATTCAACTGGCAGGATTCTCCGTCCTACGCCTGGGACGGCGTGATCATCGCCATCCTTTCCGGAAATAACCCGAAGAATGTGCCCCTGGCGGCGTTCTTCCTGGCCTATATCCGTGTGGGAGCAGACCTCATGTCCAGGCGGTCCGACGTTCAGAACGAGCTGGTATCCATTATCCAGGCAGTTCTGATCTTGTTTGTAACGGCAGAGCGGTTCATGGCTGGCTGGAAGCAGCGCCAGGAAGCGAAGAAAGCACTGGGAGGGGAGGCATAAATATGATCTTACAGGATATCATCAATACACTGAGTCTTCCGGAGTTTTATTTTGCCGTTTTCAGAAGCGCCACTCCGGTGCTCCTTACGACTCTGGGGGCCATGATCGCCTCCCGGTCCGGAACCAACAACATTGCCCTGGAGGGCACCATGCTGATCTCCGCCTTTGTGGGCGTTGTGGTCAGTGCCTTTACCCAGAGCGCATGGATTGGCTTTTTCGGAGCCGTGCTGGCAGGTTTTCTGATCAGCAACATACTGGCATACTTTATTTTAAAGCTGAATTCCAATTCCGTTATCTCTGGTATCGCCTTAAATACCTTTGCATCCGGAGGAACGATCTTTGCCCTGTATCTTCTGACAGGGGAGAAGGGAGCTTCCACGTCTCTGGCGTCTTTAAAGCTCCCCAGCATCGACATCCCGGTGATCCAGGACATCCCGGTCATCGGAGCCATCCTTTCCGGCCATCATGTGCTGACGTATGCGGCTCTGATCCTGGTGGCTGTGATCTGGTACATGTTTAAATACACAGAGCTGGGCATGCACATCCGGGCTGTGGGCGAGTCTCCGGACGCCGCCGAGTCTGTGGGCATCCATGTAAAGCGGGTCAAATATACTGCCTTAAGCCTCAGCGGGATCCTGACCGGTATGGCCGGAGCCTTCCTTTCCATGGGCTATGTGGGCCTGTTCTCTGCCGGAATGACCGCAGGCCGCGGCTACATCGCCCTGGCCACCCAGGCCATTGCCGCCGGAAACGCGGTGATCGGCATGCTGGCCTCCCTGCTCTTTGGCTTCTGCCAGAGCCTGGCCAACTACTTACAGTCTTCCGGTATCCCGCTGCAGTTCATCCAGATGATGCCGTATCTGATCATCATCATTGCATACACCGTTTACTGCGCCATGGTGGAACGCAATAAGAAAAAGAAGCAGATGAAGGCGGCGGCTGGAAAATAGGAACGAAAGGAGAAATTACCCAATGAGCGAAAAGAAACTGATCGAGCTCCATCTGCATCTGGACGGCTCTCTGCGTCCGGAGACCGTATGGGAGTTATCGAAGGAGCAGGGGATCGCCATTCCGGCTTCCTCTCCCGAGGACGTAAAGTTTAAAATGGAGGTCCCCGAGGACTGCAAGACCCTGGAGGAGTACCTGGAGCGGTTTGCGCTTCCTCTTCTGGTGCTCCAGAGGGCTGACGCCATTGAACGTGTGACCTTTGAGCTGGTGGAGGATCTGGCAAAAGAGGGCGTGACCTATGCAGAGATCCGTTTTGCCCCGCAGCTTTCCGTAAACGGCGGCCTCACCCAGGACCAGGTGGTGGAGGCAGCCATCCGCGGCGCAGAGCGCGGGATGAAGGAATACCCCCAGATCCGTGTGGGGCTGATCCTATGCTGTATGAGAGGGGATACGAACCAGGAGCTCAACATGCAGACTGTGGAGACGGCGAAAAAATACCTGGGCAGCGTGGTCTGCGCCGTGGATATCGCCGGGGCTGAGGGCCTGTTCCCCACAGAAATGTTTGCGCCGGTATTTGCAAAGGTGCGTGAATACGATCTTCCCATGACCATCCATGCGGGTGAGGCAGCGGGACCGGACAGCATGCGTACCGCCCTTTCCTATGGCACAAAGCGCATCGGCCACGGTGTGGCGGCCATTGAGGATCCGGAGCTTGTGAAGCGTCTGGTGGAGGAAGGCATTACCCTGGAGGTCAGCGTTACCAGCAACTACCATACAAAGGTGGTGGACCGTCTGGAGGACCACCCCATTCGCCGTCTTTTTGACGCAGGCGTGCGGGTGACCATCAACTCCGACAACATGACCTGCTCCAGGACGAATGTAAATAAGGAGCTGGATCTGATGCGGACCGTGTTTGGGTTCACAGAAGAAGAGATCGAAAAAATGGAAGAATACGCCTGGGAAGCCAGATTCTTAAAGGATTAACGCTCCCATACAAAAAGCCGGGAAACGCCGTTCAGACGGGCCCCGGCTTTTGTCATAGGAAAATGCGCCCGCCGCAGGCGGGCTTCTTTGTGCGGAAAATTTCTTTTAAATTGCCATGAAAGATGATATACTGGAGCTGTGAAAACTGAGTTAGGCAGATGTACTTAAAAAGCATCTGCAAATTTTATCATATGGATCATACGGGGAGAAAATTTATGAAAAAAATGATTTCCTGGAATGTCAATGGCCTCCGGGCATGCGTGGGCAAGGGATTTTTAGAATATGTAAAGGAATCGGATGCGGACATTTTCTGTATCCAGGAAAGCAAGCTCCAGGAGGGGCAGATCGAACTGGACCTTCCAGGCTACCGCCAGTATTGGAACTACGCAGAGAAAAAGGGCTACTCCGGCACGGCCATGTTCACAAAGGAGGAGCCGGTCTCCGTTTCCTACGGCCTGGGGATCCCGGAGCACGATAAGGAGGGGCGTGTCATCACCGCGGAATTTGACGATTACTATGTAGTCACCTGCTACACGCCCAACTCCCAGGACGGTTTAAAGCGTCTGGATTACCGGATGGAGTGGGAGGACGCGTTCCTTTCTTATCTGAAAAAGCTGGAGGAGAAAAAACCGGTGGTCTTCTGCGGGGACTTAAACGTCGCCCATAAGGAGATCGACCTGAAGAACCCGAAGACCAACCGGAAGAATGCGGGCTTTACGGATGAGGAAAGAGAAAAATTCACAAGACTTCTGGATGCGGGCTTTATTGATACCTGGAGATACTTTAACCCGGATCTGGAGGGCGTTTACTCCTGGTGGTCCTACCGGTTTTCTGCCCGCCAGAAGAACGCCGGGTGGCGCATCGACTATTTCTGCGTATCGGACAGCCTGAAGGACCGGCTGGTGAGCGCGGCCATCCACACGGACGTTCTGGGAAGTGACCACTGTCCGGTGGAAGTGGTGATCGGGGACTAAAGGAAAGGGTATACGAATCATGAATCTTGTAACGGCAGAGCATCTGACCAAATCATATACAGAACGGCTGATCCTCAATGACACGGATTTTTCCATCAACGAGGGAGATAAGATCGGCCTGATCGGCGTCAACGGCACTGGAAAATCCACGCTTTTAAAGCTGGTGGCAGGCCTGGAGGAGCCGGATACGGGGACCGTTGTCCGCGGGAGGAACCTGGATATCCGCTATCTTCCCCAGAATCCGGTATTCGAGGAGGGGGAAACGGTCCTGGAAAGCGTCCTCAGGGAAAACCGGAGCCGGTATCATGACCAGATCTGGGATCTGGAAAGCCAGGCAAAGGCCATGTTAAACCGGCTGGGGATCCCGGATCATGACCAGCAGATCGGACAGCTGTCCGGCGGCCAGAAAAAGCGTGCGGCCCTGGCGTCAGTCCTTTTATCGCCCACGGACCTGCTGATCCTGGACGAGCCCACCAACCATCTGGACAGCGCCATGGCGGACTGGCTGGAGGAGTATTTAAAGCGGTTTAAGGGCGCGCTGCTTATGATCACCCATGACCGGTATTTTCTGGACAGCGTCACCAACCGCATCGTGGAGCTGGATAACGGGAAGCTGTACAGCTACCAGGCCAACTACGAGGGATTCCTGGAGCTGAAGGCCGAGCGTATGGATATGGAGCAGGCGTCGGAGCGGAAACGCCAGTCCATCCTCCGGGTGGAGCTGGAGTGGATGAAGCGTGGAGCCCGGGCCAGATCCACCAAGCAGAAGGGGCGGATCCAGAGGTATGAGGCGCTCCGGGATGCCAAAGGGCCGGAAAAGGAGCAGGCTGTGGAAATGGAATCCATTTCCAGCCGTCTGGGAAGGACGACTGTGGAATTATCGGGGATCTGCAAGGCCTACGGGGACAAGGTGCTCATAAAGGACTATACGTATTTTTTCCTGAAAAATGACAGGATCGGATATATCGGCCCCAACGGCAGCGGAAAGTCCACGCTGATGAAGATCATCGCCGGATGGGAAGAGCCGGATTCCGGTACGGTGGAGATCGGCCAGACGGTGAAGATCGGATATTTTTCCCAGGAAAATGAGGACATGGATACCAGCCTTAAGGTCATCGACTATATCCGGAACGTGGCGGAGTACGTGCAGACAAAGGACGGGAGCATCAGCGCCTCCCAGATGCTGGAACGGTTTTTATTCCCGCCGTCGGTGCAGTATACGGTGATCCAGAAGCTGTCCGGCGGTGAGCGGCGGCGGCTGTATCTGTTAAAGATCCTCATGAGCGCGCCCAATGTGCTGATCCTGGACGAGCCTACCAACGATCTGGACATTAAAACGCTGATGATCCTGGAGGATTACCTGGACAGCTTCCAGGGCATCGTCATCACCGTATCCCATGACCGGTATTTCCTGGACCGGGTGGTGCGGCGGATCTTTGCCTTTGAGGGAGACGGCGTTCTCCGTCAGTATGAAGGCGGGTTTACGGATTATGCAGCCCGTAAGGCCGCGGAGGCTGAAGCGGAAGAGGAGAGCCGGGCGGACGTGAAGCCCGCGGCCCCTCCAAAGGAAAAGGGGCAGAGGACCCGCGGGCCGCAGAAGCTGAAATTTACCTATAAAGAACAGAAAGATTACGAGACCATCGAGGCAGATATGGCGGCCCTGGAGGAGAAGATCGCAGGGCTTGAAGAGGAGATCCAGGCATCGGCTCGGGATTTTGTAAAGCTGAATCAGCTTATGGAGGAAAAAGAAAAGGCAGAGGCAGAGCTGGAAGAAAAGATGGACCGGTGGATGTATCTGGAAGAGCTGGCCGCGAAGATCGCAGAGCAGCAGGGATAGGCTTACAGACGTAGAATAGAACGGAGGACGGGATATGACGGGACGAAAGAACAGACATGAGCTCCTCTATCCATTGGGAGTAACGCCGACAGAAGAAGGGGCAGAGATCCTCGTGCAGGCTGAGGGGAAAAAGGTCAGCCTCCTTTTATTCCGGAGAGGAGAAAAAAAGGCGGCGGAAGTCATTGATTTCCAGGGAAGGGACCGGGTCGGAGACGTCTGGTCCATGACCTTAAAGGGATATGATCTTGAAAATATGGAATACGGCTTCCAGTGCGACGGCCAGTGGATGCCGGACCCCTGTGCCAGGATGGTCACAGGCCGGGAAAAATGGGGAGACCTCTCCCGGGCCGGGAAGCCGGTGCGGGCCAGGCTTCTGACCGGGGAATTTGACTGGGAGGATGATGTGAGGCCGGAGATCCCATATTCTGACAGCATCATCTACCGGCTCCATGTGCGGGGATTCACAAAGCATAGATCCTCCGGCGTGAAAGAACGGGGAACCTTCGGCGGGATCCGGGAAAAGATCCCGTATTTAAAGGAACTGGGCGTAACGGCAGTGGAGCTTCTTCCAGTGACGGAGTTTGACGAGGTCATGGTCACAGAGCCTGCGGCTGGGATCCCGGGACAGAAGCCGGAGGCCACGGGGCGGATCAACTACTGGGGATACGGTCCGTCGTTCCTTTATGCACTGAAGACCTCTTATGGCTCCGGGGAGACCGAGCCTGAGAGAGAATTCAAGGAGCTTGTGAAGGCGCTTCACCGGGAAAATATGGAGTGCATCCTGGAGTTCTATTTTACGGGGAAGGAGTCTCCAGGCGACGTGCTCCACGTCCTCCGTTACTGGCTCCAGGAGTACCATGTGGACGGCTTCCGGCTGACGGGCTTTGCCCCCAGGGAGGCCATTGCCGGGGACCCGTTCTTACGGTGCACCAAGCTGTTTGCTGACAGCTGGGAGGAGGCCCTGGAAAGGCGGCCTAAAGCAGGCTATCCCATGCCGGGAGACGGGAAGGTGACGCTGCGGGACAAGCACCTGGCAGAATACAACGGCCGGTTTGAGGAGGACATGCGGCGGCTCCTGAAGGGCGACGAGGGGATGTTAAACAGCCTGGCGTTCCATTCCAGAAGGAATCCGGCAGAATACGGCGTCATCAATTACATGGCCAATACCAACGGCATGACCATGATGGACATGGTCTCCTATGACCGGAAGCATAATGAGGACAACCATGAGGACAACCGGGACGGAACGGATCACAATTATTCCTGGAACTGCGGCGAGGAGGGCTCCACCAGGAAAAAAAGGATCCGGGACCTGAGAAGGCAGCAGCTCTGCAATGGGTTCCTTCTGCTGTTTTTAAGCCAGGGAACGCCGCTTCTGCTGGCGGGCGACGAATTTGGGAATTCCCAGGAGGGAAATAATAACGCGTACTGCCAGGATAACCGGATCTCCTGGCTGGATTGGAGGCTTTTGGAGACCAACCGTGACATCTTTGAATTTGTGAAGGGGCTCATTGCCTTCCGGAAAAAACATGGTGTATTCCATATGGAGAGGGAGCCCCGGATCATGGATTACAGATCCTGCGGACGCCCGGATGTTTCCTACCACGGCGAATACGTATGGCGTCCGGAGTTTGAGAATTTCCGCCGCCAGTTCGGGATCCTTTACTGGGGGGAATATGGAACGAAGGAGGACGGAAGCCAGGACGATACCATGTATGTACTTTATAACATGCACTGGGAGCCCCATGTATTCGGCCTTCCCCACCTTCCCAAAGGCCAGACCTGGCATATGCTTTACGATACGTCAAAGGGACCGGAAAGGGGCGTGTACGGAGAGGCTGCGGCTCTGGAACTGAAGGATCAGTCCCAGATCGCCATGATGCCGCGGAGCATCGTGGTCTTATGCGGACAGCCAGGAAATGGAGCGCCGGAGGAGGAAGGCAGCAGGGAGCTGCCCGCGCCGGCGGCCCCTTCCAGTCCGTCTGACATTTAGCCTGAAAAGCTCGGCGGTTCCGGGGGAGGTCAGCCCCCGGGAGTCAATGGAGCTGCCAAAAAGAAAAAACGGCCGGGGCACTGAAAAGGCGGCGTTGAACAGTTCTCAGCCTGTTTTTCAGCATCCCAGGCCGGATATGGCTTATTCGGGATAAATGAGGCGGTCCTCCTGGATATCCTCCAGCACCTCGTCGCAGAACTTCCGGGCCAGATACTTGGCCATGGGAAGGTTCATATCCAGGTAGTTGCCGCAGTCCCTGGCGGCTGCGCCGGGGATCTCCCCTTCAAAGTCCCGGATATAGGAAAACATTTCCTGAAGGAGAGGAACGATATCTGCGGATTCATAGTCTCCGGTCAGCAGAAGGTAAAAGCCGGTGCGGCAGCCCATGGGGCCGAAATAAAGGACCCGGTCCTTGTAAACCTTGTGGTTCCTCAGAAACGTGGCGCCCAGGTGTTCAATGGTGTGGATCTCTGCAGTATTCATGACAGGCTCATGGTTGGGGCGGGTCATACGGATGTCGAAGGTGGTGATCCGGGTGTCTCCCGCGGTATCCCGTCTGGATACATAGACGCCGGGCAGGAGTTTCAGGTGGTTGACAGTGAAGCTTGCGATCTTGTCCATAGATGGTTCCTTTCCTTTCTGTAAACAGTTCTGCTTCCATTATAACGGCAAAGCGGGAAGGATACAAGCCCCGATCCACTGCAATGAAGAGTGGACAATGGACGGAAAGTGTATTATAATATAAAAGAATTGTTTGAAAATACAGGGGGGCTGCTGCGAATGGGCGGGTTTTTATCTTCCTCCTTTGCGGCGGCCCCTGGAGAATGAAAACGAAATTTAAGGAGATAGATCAATGTTAGACGGAAAGAAAACTTTATTCAGCGGAATGCAGGCAACCGGTAACCTGACTCTCGGGAACTATCTGGGGGCTTTAAAGAACTGGGTGACGATTTCCGATGATTACCAGACCTTTTTCAGTGTCGTGGATATGCATTCCATCACTGTCCGTCAGGACCCGGCAGAGCTTAGAAAGCGCGCAAGAACACTTCTGACTCTTTATATTGCCGCCGGACTTGACCCGGAGAAAAACTGCATTTATTACCAGTCCCATGTATCGGGACATGCGGAGCTGGCCTGGATCTTAAACTGCTTTACCTATATGGGCGAGCTGAACCGGATGACCCAGTTCAAGGACAAGGCTGCCAAGCATGCCGACAATATCAACGCGGGCCTGTTCACGTACCCGGTGCTCATGGCCGCAGATATCCTGCTGTACCAGGCGGACGTGGTGCCGGTGGGGATCGACCAGATGCAGCACTTAGAACTCACCAGGGACATTGCCATCCGCTTCAATAATATCTACGGAGATGTGTTCACGGTTCCGGAGGCCTATATCGGAAAGGCCGGAGCAAAGATCATGAGCTTACAGGATCCGGCGAAAAAGATGTCCAAGTCCGATGAAAACCCCAATGGCAGCATTTATCTCATGGACGATCCAGATACCATTATCCGCAAGTGCAAGAGAGCTGTGACGGATTCCGAGGGTATCATCCTGTACCGCGACGAGCAGCCGGGCGTTAAGAACCTGATCGACATCTACTGCGCATGTACCGGAAAGACACCGGCAGAGGTAGAGAAGGAATTCGATGGAAAGGGCTACGGCGATTTCAAAATGGCCGTGGGCGAGGCCGTGGGCGATGTATTAAAGCCACTCCAGGACCGGTTTGCAGATCTCAGCAAGAACAAAGAATATCTGGATAAGGTGATCAAGGAGAATGCGGAGAAGGCATCGTATTTCTCCAATAAGACCCTTAGAAAGGTCCAGAAAAAAGTGGGCTTCCCGGAACGCATCCGCTAGGAAACCGGTGAGGAGGGCTTTATGAAGCTTTTGACCTATGCCATAAATAAAAAAGAGCTGACAGGGGTACTGAACCGGGAAGGGACCTTTGTGTATCCCCTTTCTGCGGCGGGAATGGAATACCGGACCATGAAGGAGGTCATACGGGAGATCGGGCCGTCGGAGCTGGAGCTCCTGGATCATATTTCCGGTCTTCCTCCCTATGAGGTATCCAACGCCGCGCCTCTGGAGGACATAAAGATCATGGCCCCGATCCCGGTGCCGGATCAGGACATCATCTGCCTGGGGATCAACTATCTGGCCCATGCCGAAGAGTCCGCCAGGTTTAAAAAGGAAGCGTTTTCCAAGCCGGACCAGGCGGTGTACTTTTCCAAGCGGGTCAACCGGGCTACGGATCCCGGTGATGGGATCCCATCCCACAAAGAGCTTACGAGCCAGCTGGACTATGAGGCAGAGCTGGCGGTGATCTTGAAAAAGGATGCGAAGGACGTGGCTTTGGAGGATGTGGAGGATTATATTTTCGGTTATACCATTATGAACGACGTCAGCGCCAGGGAGGTGCAGACGGCCCACAGACAGTGGTATTTCGGAAAGAGCCTGGACGGATTTACGCCCCTGGGGCCCTGGATCGTCACCGCCGACAGCGTGGAATTTCCGCCGAAGCTCAAGATCCAGTCCTGGGTCAACGGAGAACTGCGCCAGGATTCCAACACGGATCAGTTCATTCACGGGATCGCAGAAGTGGTCAGTGAGCTGAGCCGCGGCATGACCTTGAAGGCCGGTACCATCATCGCCACCGGAACGCCAGCAGGCGTGGGAATGGGCTTTGATCCGCCCAGATTCCTCAAACCGGGAGATGTGGTCGAGTGCATGATCGAGGGGATCGGAACACTGAAAAATCCGGTGGTGGAGTAGGGGGAAGAACATTTCCCTGCTCCCAGCGGCATGGCTGCCTTCGCGGATCTTCTGGACAGACAGGAGCTTTGGGATGCTGAAGGGACCGGGCCGCTCCGGAACAGAACAGAATCATATAGAAGCAGAGTTTGCCATGAAGGGAACGCACCCGCCGCAGGCGGGGCTTTCTTTTCATGGCTTTTTCAAAATAGCGGGACCGGCTGGTGAATTTGGGTCCGCACCGCAGGCTTCTGGGCTTTTGGAGAAGACTTCTGGGCCTGTACCGCAGGCTTCTGAACTTTTGGAGCAGATCTTTGCGCCTGCAACCGCAGGATTGGGCATAGGATGGATCTAGGGGAGCCAGTGCCCAAAATTCCATGGGAATTTCGCGGAAACTGTGTATTTTGAAGTTAAAATTGGGCATAGAATGGCCTTTTTCTAGTGTATGCCCAAAAAATCGGATTTTTTGGGTATTTTCTTTAGAAAATCAAGCCTTATGCCCACCCCCCGGAAATCCGATGGTTAGAATGGGGTAAAGGAGAAGAATGCATATGGAAGATATACGGACCATGCTGAACCGGGTGGCATCTGGGGAGCTTTCTGTGGACCAGGCGGTCCTGGAGCTGAAAAAAGAGCCGTTTTTGGAGGCAGGCTTTGATGAACTGGGGTTTGCCAAGTTAGATACCCACCGGCGTCTGCGTCAGGGGATCGCTGAGGTGATTTACGGAGCGGGAAAAACTGCGGAGCAGATCGCCGGGATCGTGGAGGCGATGAAAAAGCGCGGCCAGGAACTGGTCCTGATCACACGGATGGACCCGGAAAAGGCCCGTTATACGGAAGAACTCCTGAAACAGAAGTTTGAGGATGGAGCCGGCTTCCGGTATTTTGACGGTACCGGGATCGGCATATGCGGAGATTTTCCGGAAAAGGACGGAGTCGGTACGGTCGTGGTCGCCACTGGAGGGACCAGCGATATTCCGGTGGCCGAGGAGGCAGCCCTGACGGCCGAGGCCCTGGGGAACCAGGTAGAACGGCTTTATGATGTGGGGGTTGCGGGCCTGCACCGCCTGGTGGCGCATATGGATACCATCATGAGCGCCCGGGTGATCATCGCCATCGCTGGAATGGAGGGAGCTCTGGCCAGCGTCATTGGCGGCCTGGCGGACTGCCCGGTCATTGCAGTTCCCACCAGCATTGGCTACGGCGCCTCATTTCACGGCGTCTCAGCCCTGCTTTCCATGCTGAATTCCTGCGCCAGCGGGGTCAGCGTGGTAAATATAGACAATGGATTCGGGGCCGGATATCTGGCCAGTATGATCAATCATATGAAGGGATAGAGGAGGAAACAGAATGAGGACGATTTACCTGGACTGCGGCATGGGAGCTGCGGGAGATATGCTCATGGCGGCGCTTTTAGAACTGTGTCCGGAAAAGAAGGAAGAATTCCTTGGAAAAATGAATGGACTGGGTCTGCCTGGCGTGAAGGTGGAGGCGGAACCGGCCGTAAAATGCGGGATCACGGGAACACATATGAATGTGACTGTTTTTGGAGAGGAAGAGGAGAGCGAGGACGTTCATGATCATGGACACGCCCACACCCATTCCCATGAAGCCTGCGAATCCATTGCCGCTGACGGGCTTCACAGCCATGTCCACAGTCACGACGGCCATGGTCACTCCCACCATCACCATCATCATTCCACCATGGCAGGCATCGCCTCCATCATTGACGGCCTGGATATTCCGGCCCCGGTGAAGGAAGACATGAAGGCAGTTTATGCCCTGATCGCCGAGGCCGAGTCCCATGCCCACGGAATGCCGGTGGACCAGATCCATTTCCATGAGGTAGGTACCATGGATGCGGTGGCAGATATTGCAGGCGTATGTCTTCTGTTCCATGAACTGGGAGCGGATCAGATCATCGCCTCTCCGGTCCATGTGGGAAGCGGACATGTTCACTGTGCCCATGGGATCCTTCCAGTCCCGGCTCCGGCCACGGCCCATATTTTACAGGGGATCCCCGTATACAGCACCCAGGTACAGGGAGAGCTCTGCACGCCCACTGGTGCGGCCCTCTTAAAGCATTTTGTCAAAGAATTCCGGGAAATGCCGGTGATGACCACGTCAAAGATTGGATACGGCATGGGTAAAAAGGATTTCGAGCGGGCCAACTGTGTCCGGGCTTTTCTGGGGGATACCGCTGAGACTGGAGACGAGATCGCAGAGCTGTCCTGCAATCTGGACGACATGACTGCCGAGGCCATTGGCTTTGCAGAGGAAGCGCTGTTTGAGGCCGGAGCCCTGGAGGTCTATACGATCCCTGTGGGGATGAAAAAGAGCCGTCCAGGTATCCTTCTGACCTGTATGTGCAGACGGGAGGACGAAGAAAAGATGGTGGAGCTGCTGTTCCGGCACACCACGACGCTGGGAGTCCGGGAGCATATCAGCCGGAGGTTCACCCTGAAGCGCCGGGAGGAAACTGTGGAAACGGCTTATGGACCCGTGCGGAAAAAGATCTCCCAGGGCCATGGCGTTACCAGAGCCAAGCTGGAATATGAAGATCTGGCCGCCATTGCGAAAAAAACAGGCCGGCCTCTGGAGGAGATCCGGAAAGAGATAGAAAAATAGAGAAAAGATTAAATCCACTCCAGACTCCGATCTGGTCAGGGTATAGACTTTTTTCTCCAGCTATGTTAATATATCTATAAAAATACATGTGTACAAACGGAAAGGGCTGTTGCAAAAGAGAGGGTTCTGAGCTTCCTCTTATCGTTGTTCGCTTGCTTTCGCTTACACCAGTCCGCTCAGAGCGGATGATATCCGCCTCGATGTGGACTGGTATTCTCGGACTGCGGATAACTGATAAGGGAAAGCCGTTCCGCTTTCCTTTTGCAACAGCCCCGTTTGTTATAGAAACAGAGGAACGATGGGGGATGGCTCTGGAAATAGCTAATAGAAATAGGAAATATGCCGATAATAGAAAACGAGACTGGACGAAGGGGAGATTCTATGGCAAATATTTTACAGGTAACCAATCCTGCTTTAAATACAGAGACAAGAAATATTGGAAATAATCCGGCGTTAAACAATCCTCTGGCCGGACAGGAGATCAAAAATCCAGTGGATCCATCCAGAGTTACCCGTGCAGACGGCCGGGATAATGGCCAGAACGACGGTATGGCTGGAGACAAGGGGTTTGGAGTTGCCGGTTATGACAGTAATTATGGAGCCTTTATCCAGCGTCTGGCCCAGGGAACCAATCTGACGGAACTTCTGGGAGACTTATTTGGCGGGAGCCGCCTGATGGCAAAGGGGGACGAACAGGTAAGAGAGCTGGTCAGCCAGCTGCTTACCTCTGTCCGTTTCAGCAGTCCGGAGGAACTGGCGGGCTTTCTGAGAGACCAGGCGGCAGGACAGGCGAAGTTTTCGGGACCTTTTTTTGACAAGATGAGATCCCTTTTACTGAACGGTACATCTGCTGGCTTAAAGGATTCGGCCATGGAGTTCCTGCGGGCATATAATGATTTTTCGGCAGGGCAGCACCTGCTGGGTCAGATGAGGTCTCTGTCGGAGACCCTTTCCTCCATGCTGATCCCTTCGGTCAGGGAGGAGTTCGGGAAGCTTCTCCGGGAGATGGACTGGGCGGCAGAAAATGGACAGACCGAAAAGAATGTTTCTGTTTTATATGGAAAACTGATCCCGTTTTTATCCCGTTATGTGGCGCGGACCCATGATTATGGAGGAGTACGCAGCATGGCGATGCTGCTGATCTTCCGGGGGGTCCAATACGAAAATGGTGAGGAAAAGAATCTGACCAGACTGTTTGAACGTATGGCAGTGAACCGGGAATTTGCCCGCTTCTTTCCAGAGGAGCCGACTGCTCTCCTGGAAAGCCTGCTCCGGGGGGACAGATCCCAGAGCAGAGAGTTTGCCGATGCGTTTTCCACCATGCTTTTGCGGGGAATGAACGGTGAGGCAGGGCTGGAGCAGGTTCAGCCTTTTTACCAGCTTTTAAATGGCCTTCTTTTAAATGAAAGCGTTTACCTTCCCTTGATGCATCTGCTGCTCCCGTTTCAGTATGAGGACCGGGAGGTCATGTCTGAAATGTGGATCGATCCGGATGCAGAAAAAAGAGGGGAGGAGGAAGCTGGCGGACGCAAGATCAAATTCCTGCTCCGGTTTGATATTCAGGAGACAGGAAGCTTTGAAATGGCGGTATCCGTCCAGGAACGGAAGGTTAAGATGGGACTTTCCGTACCTCCTGCGCTGATGGATCAGAAACAGGAGATCCAGAAAAAAATGACAGAGATTTTCCGGAACAATGGAATGGAGATCAATCAGCTGTTTGTGAAGGAAAAACGGGGAGAGGCAAGGCTGGAGGAGGTTTTCCCGGAGATCCTTAGAAAGGAGAAGGCCATTAATGTCAGAGTTTGACCGTTTATTGGAAAAAAGAGCTGTGGCACTGCAGTATTCTCCGGACCAGGACCAGGCTCCGGTCGTGGTGGCGTCCGGAATGGGGCATATGGCAGAGCGGATCACAGAGGTGGCCATTCGGGCCGGGGTTCCGGTATATGAGGATAATTCCCTGGCATCCCTGCTGGGACAACTGAAGCTGGGGGCGTCCATACCCGAAGAGCTATACCAGGCAATCGTGGATATTTATATTTATTTTTTAGGCTATGGACAGAATCGTGCAGATGATGGGAAGGAGGCGGACGCAGATGCCTTACAGGAAACCAATGAAAAAGAAAAGTAAGGGAATGCTGGCTGCTGTATGCCTGGCATACGGACTTTGCCAGCTGTCTGTGCCCATGACAGCATGGGGAGCAACGAAACCGATCTCAACTGTGACAATTAAGGTGAAATCAAAACTGGAGCCTGGGATGCATCTTCCCGATATCAACATAGATGGAAGCAGTTCAGACGGGGAGGTTTCGGTCAGCGAAAGTGATAATAAATATGATGTAATAGACGCACAGTGGGTGGACCGCAGCAGCCGGGAACTAAAGATCTCTGATGAACCGCAGATGCGTGTGACACTGGAGCCGACGGACGTGGGAGAAAATTACTTTCCCGCAACGTATAAAAGCTCCAGTGTAAAAATAAGCGGAGGCAGCTTTGTATCTGCCAGACGGGATGGGGATAATCTGGTGGTGACGCTGAGGGTCAAGGGCGTGCAGGGCGAATATGGACAGCCGGAGGACGCTTACTGGAATGAAAACCGCCTTGGGGAAGCCCGCTGGGAGAAGCCGGAGGATACCTCCGGATATTATGAGATACAGCTTTACCGGGAAGGAAAACGAGTACATAAGGTGAATAAGACCAGCTCCCAGCAGTACAATTTTTACCCTTATATGACGGTAAAGGGCGAGTATACCTTCCGGGTCCGTTCGATCCCGGCGACGGACTCCCAGAAAAAATACGGTGAGGAAAGCCAGTGGACAGAATCGGGAGAATTGTCCATTACAGATCGCTACGTTTCGGATGGAAAAGGAAAGGATGACCAGAAGCAGTGGTCAAAGCCTGGGGCATCACATCAGACCGGGTGGTTCAAGGAAAAGGATGTATGGAGACTGCGCCTGCCAGATGGCCGCATCTGCCGCAGCGAGTGGTATATGATGAATGGGCTGTGGTATCATTTTGATGAAAACAGCGTCATGCAGACTGGATGGATCCAGGACGGAGGCAAGTGGTATCATTTGTGGGGAGATGGCCAGATGACAGTAGGATGGGCCAGGATCAATGACAGATGGTATTATTTCTATCCGCTGCCTGAGGAAGGAAAGGTACAGGGGGCGATGGCAGAGCCGGGCTGGAGAGTAATCGGCGGGAACTATTATTATTTCAATGCCGACGGATCTATGTATAAGGGATGGCTGCTTGAGAACGGACGCTGGTACTATCTGAACACATTGGAAAACAGCCTGGAAGGAGCGATGTTTACCGGCTGGCTCGAGCGGGACGGCAAAACATATTTCCTGGATCCCAATGGCGCTATGGTGCAGGGATGGAACCAGATTGCCGGAAGCTGGTATTACTTCTATCCCGGTTCGGGAGAAATGGCAAGAAATACCCATGTTGACGGATTTTACGTGGATGCCGATGGGATATGGAGATAAGGAGGCTGTTTATGCTGCGTGTGAAAAACAGGACGAGCAGTCCGCAGGAGAAAAAGATCAGAGGCTTTATATGCTGTCTGGGATGTACAGCGGCATTGGGGCTGGGATTCTCTTTTTGTCTGCCCTGGGGGCCGGCCAGCCAGGTATGGGCGGCAGAGAGCAGCGTAATCGAGAGTCTCAGTGTGACCCTTGAGCCGGTCTGGGGAGAACCGGAGGAGATCCGCGAGCCGGAGATCCGCGTCAGCGGAAAAGGGATTTCCCTGACTGGAGTGGAATACAGAACAGATCTGGAAGACTGGAGACCTGGAAAAGAGGTACGGATAGAACTGGATATTACGGCGGATGAGGGGAAGCATGTACCTAATTCCCTAAAAGAGTCCGAGTGTAAGGTGAAAGGCGCTGAGTTCGTTTCTGCCAGGGCGCAGGACGACCGCACGCTCCGGGTGAGGGTGGATTATGTTCCTGTCTGTGTGCTTGGAGAAACAGAGGAGGCGGGATGGAGCGACCTGAATCCGGGAAAAGCGGTATGGAAACGGGTCAGATACGCGCCAGGATATTCCCTGACTCTGTATGGCAATGATAAGTCTGTGAAGAAGATGACGGTGACGGACAACAGCGTGGATCTGGGGTCTTACATGAGGAAGAATCCGGATAAATATTATTATTATGAGGTGAAGGCAGTTCCTGTCACAAATCTTCAGAAAAAATATCTGAAAGAGGGAGAGACGATCATTTCCAAAGAAAGGCTCCTGGACGAGGATGCGCTGACGGCTGCTCCAGAATTTTCTTATGGAGAGATGGACAATGGTTCCATAAAAGGAGATCATTACATTTATCCCAATGGATCAAAGGCGGCGAATACCTGGAAACTGGTCGATGGAAAGTGGTATTACTTTGGCCCGGACGGCAGACGTACCAGGGGATGGCTGAATTATGGAGGCCGGTGGTACTATATGAGCGGAGACGGGATCATGCGGACTGGGTGGATCCAGATGGAAAACGGCTCCTGGTATTACTTGAACCCGGACGGAGCCATGGCTACATATTGGATCCAGCTATCTCCTAATGAATGGTATTATCTCAGCGGAGATGGACGGATGCGGACCGGGTGGAGATCTTTTGGAGACGGCTCCTGGTATTATTTTAATTCCAACGGAACAATGGCTGCTGGCTGGATCCAGCCGTCGCCTGGCCAGTGGTACTATATGAACCGGGACGGACGGATGCAGACCGGCTGGCTGTCACCCGGAGACGGCTTCTGGTATTATCTGAACCCCAACGGGGTGATGCATACAGGATGGCTCTGGTATAACGACGCCTGGTATTATTTATATGGAAACGGCAGTATGGCCGTCAATACTATCATCGACGGCTGGCAGATCGGGCCAGACGGCAGAGCAGGAAAGGAGTCATAACATGCATGAGATCACCTCTGCGGTACAGGCGCAGAATCTCTTAAAGGAAAATCCGGCAGGGCAGGCAGCCCAGAGAGCCGGGCAGATCGATTTCCAGACGGTCATGGAACAGCAGAAAACCGGCGGCTCCGTTCCGATGGATGCGATCTTTGAGGCCGCAGGAGAGCGGTACAGCATTTCTCCCAGGCTTTTAAGGGCAGTGGCAAAGGCTGAATCCGGATTCAATCCCAGAGCCAGATCCGGAGCGGGAGCCATGGGCGTTATGCAGCTGATGCCGGCCACAGCCCGTTCTTTGGGTGTAACAGATCCCTATGATCCATGGCAGAACATTATGGGAGGCGCAAAATACCTGAAGGAGAAGCTGGATCAGTTCGGCGACGTGAGCCTTGCCCTGGCGGCTTATAACGCCGGGCCTGGAGCTGTAAGGAAATACGGCGGG
>OFMJ01000628.1_pt1 | contig 34878 bp, 31 predicted proteins | sample 1541801 | NCBI WGS metagenome assembly OFMJ01 (sample SAMN04209234, study PRJEB22552) | human gut metagenome | biome: gut; material: feces | host: Homo sapiens | place: USA: Oklahoma
TCCCCACCGGGGACCAGGACCACAGGCGCGAATTGCCCGGGGTGCAACCCCCCCGCACAAGAAAAACTTGCCTTTTCCAGCATAAACCGCCAATCCCCCGGCGCGGACGTGCGCTAGCCTCTCCCGCAAGCGCGGCGTAAGCCGCCGCTCCAAGGCGCGAAGAAAGGTTCTTTGGCCCTACCTTTCTGCGAAAGAAAGGTAGGCTTGACCTGGTGTGGGGAAACGGCTACAATAGAAACAGAACTCCATTTTCAATCTCCACACTCGAGAAAGGAAGGGAACAACTATGGCAGAAATCCGGCCCTTTCGGGCACTGCGCTACAACCTGGAGCAGGCAGGCTCCATCCAAGAATTGACCTGCCCGCCCTATGACATCATCAGCGAGGAGCAGCGGCGGGAGTACCTCTCCCGCAACGGCTGCAACATCATCCGCCTGGAGCTGCCCAAAGAGGGGGAGAACCCCTATGAGGAGGCCGCCCGCACCCTGCGCGCCTGGCGGGAGGAGGGCATCCTCCAGCTGGATATGGACCCGGGGTTCTACCTCTATGAGGAGGAGTTCCTCTCCCAGGTGGACCACGGCGAACCCAAAAAAGTGCGGGGCCTGGTGTGCCTGGTGCGGCTGGAGGACTTCGCCAACGGCGTGGTGCTCCCCCACGAGGAGACACTCTCCAAGGCCAAGGAGGACCGCTTCCAGCTGCTCTCCGCTACCCGGTGCAATTTCAGCTCCATCTACTCCCTCTACCAGGACGAGAGCCACACCACCGCCCAGCGGCTGGAAAACCTGTCCCGCTCCTGCCCGCCCCGGTACGCGTTCTCCGACGGCCTGGTGACCCACCGGCTGTGGGTCATCAACGACCCCGTGGCCATAGAGGCCTTGCGGGAGGACTTCGCCGGGCGGAAGCTGTACATCGCCGACGGCCACCACCGCTATGAAACCGGCCTGCGCTATCGGGACACCTTGGCCCGGCAGGGCGCCTATTTGCCCGGCAGCCAGTACATCCTCATGACCCTCACCGACATGGCCGACCCGGGCCTTACGGTATTCCCCACCCACCGGCTGGTGCGGGGGCTGGAAAGATTTGACTGCGCCGCCTTGCTGGCCGCCTGCGGGGAGGACTTCACCTTGGAGGCAAAGTCCAGCCGGGAGGAAAGCCAGGCCGCTTTGGATGGCCTCTTCCAGCAGGGGAGGCATGCCTTCGCCCTGTACGACGGCAAGAGCTGGACCGTGCTCGCCTTGAAGGACACCGCCGTTATGGAGAAGCTGCTGCCGGAAAAGAGCCAGGCCTACCGCACCTTGGACGTGTCCATCCTCCACAGCCTGGTGCTGGAGAAGCTGCTGGGCATCGACAAGGAGAACATGGCCAACCAGAAAAACCTGACCTACACCCGCTCGGCAGAGGAAGCCCAGGCCGCGGTGGACAGGGGAGAGAGCCAGTGCTGCTTCCTTCTCAACCCCACCCGGGTGGAGGAGATTGGCCAGGTGGCTGCCAACGGGGAGAAGATGCCCCAGAAATCCACCTATTTCTACCCCAAGCTCATCACCGGCCTGGCGATGAATTCGCTGGAGGAAAACTAAAATTCCCCTTGGAAAACGGGTACGTGTTTTTCCAAAAAAAACGCGGACACTGCGTTTCAAAACTTCATCTTAGCCGAGTAAGCGGAGCGCACGGATTCGCGGCGTAAAGTTCTTTGCCAAGCTTTCTTTCAAGAAAGCGGAAAAGGAGGAATTCCCAATGAACGAAAAAACACTGAAAGACACCACGGTTTTTGACGGGCACCTCATCCGCGTCCACGTGGACGACGTGGAGCTGGACAACGGCATGGTGGCCAAGCGGGAAATCGTCAGCCACCCCGGCGGGGTCAGCGTGGCCATCCTCACCGAGAAAAACGAGCTGCTGTTCGTCAAGCAGTTCCGCTGCCCCTATCAGGAGGAATTGCTGGAGCTGCCCGCCGGCAAGCTGGAGCCCGGCGAGGACCCCTTTGAGGCCATGAAGCGGGAGCAGCTGGAGGAGACCGGCACCACCGGCAAAAACTACATCTCCCTGGGCAACCTGTACCCCACCCCCGGCTATTGCGGGGAAATCATCCGCCTGTGGGCCTGCCGGGTGGACAAGGAGACCGGCGAGCTCTCCCTGGACCCCGACGAGTTCCTGCAGACCCTGCGCATCCCCCTGGACAAGGCCGTGGAGATGGTGCTGCACAACGAGATCCCCGACAGCAAAACCCAGGTGGGCATCTTAAAGACCGCCGCCCTGGTGGAAAAGGGGCTGCTGTAACCCCAGCGCCCCCAGAGAAAGGAGAACCCTTTATGAAAAAACGCATGTTGGCTTTGGCCCTGTGCGCCGCGCTGCTGGTGGGCGCCAGCGCCTGCTCCCAGACGGAGGCGGACAGCTCCTCCCAAGTTTCCACACCTTCTGTCAGCGTTGTGGAAAGCGAGCCCTCTCCCACCCCGGAGCCTACCCCCGCGCCTACGGCCACCCCGGCCCCCACGCCGGAGCCGGAATCCAGCGCCGCCCCGGCCGAGGGCTTTGAGGCGGAGTTCGCCGCCAACCCCATTGACCAGCGGCTGGAAGAGGACCTGATGATGGCCTCCTCCTCCTCCTTGGTGCTGCAAGCCTATGACACCGCCGCGGGCTTTTGGCAGGATGTCATCGACACCGCCTACGCCCAGGCGGGGGAAGCCCTCTCCACCGACGAATACGCGGTGGTGCATCAGGAGCAGGGGGACTGGGAAGCCGCCCTGGAGCCCGCTGTGCAGGAGATACGCGCCCAGCACGGGGAGGACGAGATGGCCGCCGCCAGCGCCGTGGTGGACTTCTACAAGGAGCGTGCCAAGTCCCTGTGCCAGTCCATCTACAACGCCACCGGCGCCCTGCCCCAGTTCCCCAACACCTCCGGGGAGGCCCAGGGCTAAACAGCTGGAAAAACGCCCAAACAAAAAGGAAGGGAAAGCCCTTAACGGCTTCCCTTCCTTTTTTTATAGACAAGAGGGTGAAATCTCCTTGTTTACTCTTCTGTGGTGGGCTCCAGCTCTTCCTCGGGGGATTCGGGCAAGTCCCCGCCCTCGTCGGCGGTGCCGTCGTCCTCGATGTCCACCTGGTCCACCTCGTCCTCCTCGTGGGGCACACGGGCCAGGGTGGCCACCTTGCTGCCCTCTTGGAGCTTCATCACCCGCACGCCCTTGCTGGGCCGGGCGCACACCCGCACGCTGCTTGCGGCAATGCGGATGATGACCCCGTCCTCGCTGATGAGGATGATGTCGTCGTCCATGTCCACCACCTTGATGGCGGCCACATCGCCGAACTTGTCGGTGTGGTAGTTTAAGAGGCCCTTGCCGCCCCGCTTTTGCACACGGTAGTTCTCGGCGGGGGAGAGGCGGCCAAAGCCGGTCTCCGTCACGGTGAGCACCAGGCCGCCCTCCCGCAGGATGGACATGCCCACAATGCAGTCGCCTTCCTCCAGCTTCATGGCGCGCACGCCCCGGGCGGTGCGGCCCAGCTCCCGGATGTCCTCCTCGTGGAAGCGGATGGCCCAGCCCTTCTTGGTGGCCACCACCAGGTCGTCGTGGCCGCTGGTGACGCGCACCCAGCTGAGGGCGTCGCCCTCGTCCAAATCGATGGCGATGAGGCCGCCCTTCCGGGCGGTGTCGTAGGCGGAAAGCTTGGTGCGCTTGATGACGCCGTTTCGGGTCACCATCACCAGGTACTTGTCCTCCTCAAAGCCCGTGACGCGAATCATAGAGCTGATTTTCTCCTCGGGCTGCAGGGGCAGCAGATTTTTGATGTTCATGCCCCGGCTGTTCCGGGAGCCCTCGGGAATCTCATAGCACTTCAGCTTGTACACACGGCCCAAGGTGGAGAAGAACATCACATAGTCGTGGCTGCCGGTGACGAACATCTCCGTGGCCACGTCCTCGTCCCGGCGGTTCATGCCGTTGACGCCCCGGCCGCCCCGCTTCTGCTGGTGGTAGTCATCGGTCTTCTGGCGCTTGACGTAGCCGAAGTTGGTCATGGTGACCACGCACTCCTCCTGGGGAATCAAGTCCTCGATGTCCACCTCGCCGCTGACGGTGGCAATCTCCGTGCGGCGCTCGTCGGAGAACTTGCGCTTCATCTCCAGGGCCTCGTCCTTGACGATGGCCAGCCGCCGGCCCTCGCTGGCCAGGATGGCGTTGAAGTCGGCGATGTGGGCGTGGAGCTCGTCCAGCTCGTTTTCAATCTTCAAAATCTCCAGCCCAGCCAGCTGGCCCAGCTGGAACTTGCAGATGGCGTCGGCCTGCAAATCGTCAAAGCCGAAGCGCTCCATCAGCGCCGCCTTGGCCTCGGGTCGGCCGCCCTTGCAGGCCCGGATGGTGGCGATGATCTCGTCCACAATGTCGATGGCCTTTTTCAAGCCCTCCAAAATGTGGGCGCGGTCCTGGGCCTTTTTCAGGTCGAACTGGGTGCGGCGGGTGATGACCTCCATCTGGAACTGGATGTACTCCTCCAGAATCTGCCGCAGGTTCAACAGCTTGGGCTCGCCCTTTACAATGGCCAGCATAATCACGCCAAAGGTGGTTTGCATCTGGGTGAAGTTGAACAGGTGGTTTAAGACAATCTGGGGGGAGGCGTCCCGCTTCACGTCGATGACGATGTGCATGCCGTTGCGGTCGGAGTGGTCGTCGATGTTGGAGATGCCCTCGATGCGCTTCTCCTTCACCAGGTCGGCGATGCTCTCGATAAGGCGGGCCTTGTTCACCTGGTAGGGCAGCTCGGTGACGATAATCTTGGAGCGGCCGGTCTTTTCGTTCTCCTCGATCTCCGCCCGGGCCCGCACGGTGATGCGCCCCCGGCCGGTGGCGTAGGCAGCGCGGATGCCGCTGCGGCCCATGACAATACCCCCGGTGGGGAAGTCCGGCCCCTTGATGTGCTCCATCAGCTCCTCCAAGGTGGCCTCGGGGTTGTCGATAAGGGCGCACATGCCGTCGATGACCTCGCCCATGTTGTGGGGCGGGATGTTGGTGGCCATGCCCACGGCAATGCCCGTGGAGCCGTTGACCAGAATGTTGGGGAAGTGGCTGGGGAGCACGGCGGGCTCCTTCAGCCGGTCGTCGTAGTTGGGGTTAAAGTCCACCGTGTCCTTGTCGATGTCCTTGAGCATCTCCACAGAGAGCTTGTTCATCCGGGCCTCGGTGTACCGGTAGGCGGCAGGGGGGTCGCCGTCGATGGAGCCGAAGTTGCCGTGGCCGTCCACCAGCATATAGCGCATGGAGAAATCCTGGGCCAGGCGCACCATGGCGTCATAGACGGAGGTGTCGCCGTGGGGGTGATAGCGCCCCAGCACGGAGCCCACGGTGTCGGCGCACTTGCGGTAGGCCTTCTCGGGCCACAGGGTGTTCTCGTACATGGTGTAGAGGATGCGCCGGTGCACAGGCTTTAAGCCGTCCCGCACGTCGGGCAGGGCGCGCTGCACAATGACGGACATGGAGTAATCCAAAAAGGACTGCTCCATCTCGTCCGTCAGGTTCACGTCTATCACGCGGCCTACAGGCTCTTCTGGAATCGGTGTGTTGTTTTGGTCCATAGAAATCGTAACTACCTTTCTTGCCCCGCTAGGCCTCCTCCCCGGTGAGGGTATAGGAAAATTGCATGGATGCCATAGGGTATATCCTTATCGTAACAGAATCAAAGTCAAAGCGCGGTTTTCCACAGGCTTTTCCCTTCCTGTGGAAACGGAAAGTTTTTGCGCAAGCTTTTTTCAAAAAGCTTGCGGAGTGTGGGGCAGCGCCCCACGGTTTTAAAAGCCGCGTCAGCGGCTGAAAAGCAGAATCAGCAGACAGGGGCCATCGGCCCCGCTTCTGCGGCCGTTTTTCCTAGGCGGGCTTTTCCGGCAAGCTGAAACTTTTGCCCCGCAAAAGTTTACACATCCCAGTTGGCCTCTTTGGCGCGCTTCATGATGAAGTCCCGGCGGGGCTCTACCTTATCGCCCATCAGCACGGTGAAGACTTCGTCCGCCTCGATGGCGTCCTCCACCTCCACCCGGCGCATGGTGCGTGTCTCGGGGTTCATGGTGGTCTCCCACAGCTGCTCGCTGTCCATTTCGCCCAAGCCTTTGTACCGCTGGATTTCATAGCCCCCTGCCAGCTCGGCCATAATCTGGTCCCGCTGCTGGTCGGAGAAGGCGTAGTAGTGGCGCTTACCCTTGGTGATGCGGTACAGCGGCGGCTGGGCCAGGTACACGTGGCCCTCCTCCACCAGGGGCCGCATAAAGCGGAAGAAGAAGGTCAGCAGCAGGGTGCGGATGTGGGAGCCGTCCACGTCGGCATCGGCCATGATGATGATTTTGCCATAGCGCAGCTTGGAGAGGTCGAAGTCCTCCCCAATGCCGGTGCCCAGGGCCATTACCACGGGCATCAGCTTCTCGTTGGAGTAGACCTTGTCCAGCCTTGCCTTCTCCACGTTGAGCATCTTGCCCCACAGGGGCAGAATGGCCTGGAACTTCCTATCCCGGCCGCCCTTGGCGGAGCCGCCTGCGGAGTCGCCCTCCACGATGTAGATTTCCGTCTCCTCGGTGTCGCGGCTTTGGCAGTCGGCCAGCTTGCCGGGGAGGGTGGTGTTCTCCAGGGCGGTCTTGCGCCGGGCCAGGTCCCGGGCTTTCCGGGCGGCTTCCCTGGCGCGGGAGGCGGACAGCGCCTTGTCGAAGATGGTCCGCGCCGTGGCGGGGTTTTCCTCCAGGTAGGTCATCAGGTGCTTGTAGAGCATGGAGCTGACCAAAGAGCTCATCTCTGTGTTGCCCAGCTTCGCCTTGGTCTGGCCCTCGAACTGGGCCTCCTTCAGCTTGACGCTGATGACGCAGGTCAAGCCCTCCCGCACGTCCTCGCCGGAGAGGTTCTTGTCGTTCTCCTTGAGGATGTTGTACTTGCGGGCATAGTCGTTCATCACCCGGGTGAGGGCGCGCTTAAAGCCGTCCTCGTGGGTGCCGCCGTCGGTGGTGCGGATGTTGTTGGCAAAGCTGAAAATCTGCTCCTGGTAGGTGTCGGTGTATTGCAGGGCCACCTCCGCAGTGGAATTCTCGTCCTCGGCCACGGCGGAGAAGTGGATGACATCCGGGTGCAGCACGTCCTTGCTGGCGTTGATGTGCTCCACAAAGGAGCTGATGCCGCCCTCGTAGCAGTAGCTGTTCTGGTAGGGGATTTCCCTGTCCCGCTCGCTCTCCGGCCTGTCCCCGGCGGGGCGCTCGTCGGTGAGCTGGATGTGCACCCCGGCGTTTAGGAAGGCCTGCTCCCGCAGCCGCTTTTGCAGCACCTCATATTCGTAGACCGTGGTCTCCTTAAAGATTTCCGGGTCCGCCTGAAAGCGCACCACGGTGCCGCGCTCCCGGCCTTGGGGGGCGGGGCCGCGGTTTTCCAGCTGGGTGACGGCCTTGCCCCGCTCGAACCGCTGGAAATAGAGCTGGCCCTCGCTGACCACCTCCACCTCCAGCCAGGTGGACAGAGCGTTTACCACCGAGGCGCCCACGCCGTGAAGGCCGCCGGACACCTTGTAGCTGCCGCCGCCGAACTTGCCGCCAGCGTGGAGGATGGTGAACACCACCGTCACGGCGGGCAGGCCTGTTTTGTGCTGCACGCCCACGGGGATGCCCCGGCCGTTGTCGGAGACGTACACCACGTTGCCCGGCAGCAGCCGCACGTCAATCTTGTCGCAGAAGCCGGCCAAGGCCTCGTCAATGGCGTTGTCCACAATCTCGTAGACCAGGTGGTGCAGGCCCCGGGGCCCGGTGGAGCCGATGTACATGCCGGGGCGCTTGCGCACGGCCTCCAGGCCTTCCAGCACCTGGATTTGGTCGCCGTCGTAGGCCTTTTCGGCTTTCGTCATATCCGTCATTTCGTTGATTTCCAAGCGAGAACCCTCCTATTTGGAAACGTGCGCCCACAAAAAAGCCGGGCCGCGGCCTGGCTTTTCGGGGGGGTTGAAATTGCCTTCAACAAAAATTTTTTCCTATATATTAGTATAGCAGACTTTCGCCCCGTTGTAAACAGGATTTCCCCCTTCCGCGGAAAGAAATCCTGTTTTTTGGCCCTGTAAAGGCCTGTAAGGCAGGGGCGGCCTGTTTGGCGTTTTGGCTCTCCCCAGGGCCGCGGGCCCTTGCAAGGCGCTGTGGGGCCTGTTTTCCGGAAAAGCCCCGGGAAGAAAAACCCGGAAAACGCCGCTGGGACGCCTTCCGGGCTGGTGTTCTGTTAGCCTTTGTTTTGCTTTTCCTCCAGCTCCTTCAAGCGGCGCTCCACATAGGCGGGGTCGTCGTACTTTTTGAAGAAGTCCTCGGAGAAGTCGGGAATCTCCACGCTGCGCACCACATGGGAGGCACGCCGGGGCGGCTGGGTGTTGGCGGCGGGGCGGGCGGGCTGCTGCCGCGCCGGCTGGGGAGCGGGGGCGCTTTCCGCCGGGCGCGGGGCAGGCCGGGGAGCCTCCCGCTGGGGAGCTGCCGCGGGCCTGGGAGCAGGCGCCTGCCTTTGGGGGGCGGGACGCTGGGCAGCGGCCGGCGCGCTGGGCCGGGGCGCGGAGGAAACCCGGGCCTGGGTCTCCTGGCTGGGCTGGGCAGGCCTGGGCCGCCGGGCCTCCCCTTGGGCGGCCACCTGCTGGGCAGCCTGCCTCCGCTGGGCGGCGGGGGAAGCCTGCCGCGCTGCCGGTGCCGCAGGGGCGGGACGGCTCACCCCAGGCTGGGGAGCCGGGGCCTGCCGGGGCGGCGCGGGGCGCTGGGCTGCGGGCTGGGGCTGCTGGGGCACAGGGCCGGTGCGGTAATCCACCGGGGGGAGGTAGTCCCCCTGGTCGGCGTAAATCCGGCCGGTGGAGGAGCTGACCGCCGCCCGCCTGTCCTCCGCGGTGGGCTGGGGACGGGCTTTCTTCCCCTGCTCCTCCCGGGGCACCCGCTTAATCACCGGCTTTGCCAGGTAGACCAGGAACAGGCTCAGCAGGAAAAACACCGCGAAGGGGAGAATCACCTGAAAAACCGTGGTCAAGTCCACATCATCCAAGATGAACTTGTGGAAGAAGTACACCGCCGCGCCGGAAAACACCGCCAGCAAGGCGAACACATACACCAGCGGCGAGAGGAAGATATTGGAGATGCCGCCGCACCGGGGGCACTGATACTCCCCCTGGCGCTTTAAGGACCAGGTGCGGATAAAGTTCACCCGTTTTTTGCAATAGGGGCATTTGGGAACTCCAAAATACTGCATAGCAAAACCAGCCTTTCCCAGTAATGTAGTGGGTTTGTCACCAGCCTCCCACCAGGGAGGAGGCCCGCCGCAGCAAGGTGGCGGTGGAGATTTGAGAGATATACACCGTGGTGCGGCCATCCCGCCGGCACACCACAAAGGACTTGGGCAACTCCATAGAGACGTTGACCACCCGGCCCTCCTTCTGGGCCTTGGAGAGGAAATCCCGGGTGTGCCGGGAGACGGTGGAGTTGTCCAAATCGAACACGCCCACAATATCCCGTTCGTTCACAATGGTATCTTGTCCCAAGTGCAGGTACATGATGTGCGCTCCTTTCCAGTGGGTGGGGCAGAGGGGGCTATCCGCAGGGCGGCGCTCCAGGGGTTTAGAACAGGAAACGTCCCGGAAATGCCCACCGCTTTTTTGAGAGATAGGCCTTGCCCCTGGCGTCCTCTCCCGCCGGGCCAAGCGCTTACAGGCCCGCGGCCCTTTCTACCTCTTCGGGGAACACCTCCCCGGCCTCCACCCGGAAGCGCATGCCCGTCTCCTGTAGGCTCACCGTCTCCGGGCTGCAGCAGGTGATGAACACCTGCCGGCCATGGAGGTGGTTCAGCAGATAGTCCTGACGGCTTTGGTCCAGCTCGCTCATGACGTCGTCCAGCAAAACAATGGGCGTCTCTCCCGTCAGCTGGGAGAGGGCCTGGGCCTCGGCCAGCTTCAAGGCCAGCACGGCGCTGCGCTGCTGCCCCTGGGAGCCGTACATCCGGGCGGAGAGCCCGCCCAAGGTGATTTCCAAATCATCCCGGTGGGGCCCCACGCTGGTAAAGCCCGAGCGCACGTCTGAGGCCTCGGTGCGGCGCAGCTCGGTTTTAAACAATTCTATCCAATCCTGTTGAGAACTCCCCTCCGGGAGCCTGGGGGAAGGGGCGTAGGAAAGGGAGAGCTCTTCCTTTCCCCGGGAAATGCCCCGGTAAATCTCCTGGGCCTGGGGGGCTATTTTCTCTACGTACCGGTGGCGCTCCTCCATGACGGCGGCCCCCAGCTGGATGAGCCGGGCGTCCCACACCTCCAAGGTGTCCCGCAGCTCGGGGAACCGGCCGATGTCCTTTAACAGAGCATTCCGCTGGGACAGCGCCCGCTGGTACACGTGGAGCATGCCCGCGTAGCTGGGCCGGATTTGGCACAGGGCGCCGTCCAGGAAACCCCGGCGGCGGGCCGGGCCCTCCTTCACCAGCAGCAGGTGCTCCGGGGAGAAAATCACCGCGCAGACCTTTCCCACCAAGGCGGAGCCTGTCTTCTTCTTCACCCCATTGATGACGGAGCTGCGGCGGCCGTTCTCAAACTGGAGCAAAGCCTTCTGCTCCCGGCCCTCGCTGAAAAAGTCCAAGGCCAGGGCGGCGGTGGGGGCGTTCTCGCCGGTGGCGGTATCCAGCCGGGGCAGCTCCACATCCTTGGCCCCCCGGAAGGAGTGCCCGCCGGTGAACAGCCACAGCCCCTCCAGCAGATTTGTCTTTCCCTGGGCGTTGCCGCCGTAAATCACGTTGACCCCGGGGCAGGGGAACAGCTCCCCGTCCCGCAGGTTGCGGAAGTTCTGGCAGCCAAGGCGTGTCACCACCATAGGGTGTCAGCCCTCCGCCCGGGCCACTTGAAACTCCCTGTCCCCCAGGGAAAAGGAGTCCCCGGGGTAGAGCTTCTTCCCCCGCAGGGGGCAGGGCTCGCCGCCCACCAGCACGTGCCCTTCTTGGATGAGCATCTTGGCTTGGCCGCCGGTGTCCACCAGGCCGGAGAGCTTTAATGCCGCGTCCAGCCGGATAAATTCGGTTGTAATGGGGATGATTTCCATAGAAAAATCTCCTTATTCACTCTTAAGCCGCACAGGCAGCACCAGGAACAGGAAGCTGTCCCCTTCCTTGGGCACCACTTTCATGGGGCTCAAGGGGCCGCCCAGCTGGACCTTCACCTCGTCGCACTCGGTGTTGCGCAGTGCCTCCAGCAAGTAGCGGTTGTTAAAGCCAATCTCCACGCTTTGGCCGGTCATCTCTACATCCAGCTGGTCGCTGGCGCGGCCCATGGAGGTGGTGCAGTTCAGCTTTACCTCGTTGTTGTCGAACAGGCAGCGGATGGGGCTTTTCAGCCTGTCAGTAATCAGCAAAGAGACGCGCTCCACGCTGTCGATGGCCTCCCGGGTTTTCAGGACCACTTCTGTCTGGCTCTCCGGGGGGATGGCCGCTTTGTAGTTGAGGAACTCGCCCTCCAGCAGGCTGGAGATGACGGTGTAGTTGTCTATCTTAAAGAGGATATGCCGCCGGCCTGCGGAAATTTCTACAGGCTCCTCGCTGTCCTTGATAAGCTTCAGCAGCTCGCTTAAGGTCTTGCCTGGCACCACGAAGGACAAGTCCTCGCTGAAGTCCACCGGCTCCCGGCGCACTGCCAGGCGGTAGCCGTCCACGCTGACCACGTCTAAGATGCCATTTTCCAAGCTGAACAGGCTGCCCTGATGGATGGGCTTGGCGTCGCTTTCGGCAATGGCGAACAACGTCTGGCGAATCATGCTTTTCAGCAAAGCGCCCGGCAGGGAAATCTGGGTGGAATCGGAGAGCTTGGGCAGCTCGGGGAACTCCTCTGCGGGGATGCCGATGATGGAAAACCGGCTGTAGCCGCTTTCCAAGGTGGCCATGTTCTTTTCATCTACCGAGACAGTGACGGTTTCCGCAGGGGTGCGCCGCACAATGTCGGAGAAAAGCTTGGCGCTGAGCACGGCCTTGCCGGGCTCCATCACAAAGGCGGGAATCACCGTGGTGATGCCCAGCTCCAAATCATAGGCGCACAGCTCCAGCCCTGTTTCGGTGGCGCTGAGCAGGATGCCTTCCAAAGCGGGGATGGAGGTTTTGGTGGAGACAGCGCGCTGGATATTGCTGACAGCTTCGGTAATGTCGCTTTTGTTCACTGTAAATTTCATGGGGTCTCCTTTCCGGGAGGGGAAGAGGCTAAAGGGCTTGCTGCCTTTCCTATCCTTTCTATGATATCTTAAGATTTAGAAGTAGTAATAGGGGCTGTGGATTTGTGGAAAACATTTGCAAAGCCGCGGCCCGCTTGCTTTTTTCACAGAAAAGTTTTTCAAAGGGCTTTGTGGAGAGATGGTGGAGCCAGAGGAAAAACTTTTTCACATTCCACAGGGTGTGAAATCCTGTGGAGGGAATGTTGAGGAAAGTGTGGAAAACTTTTCGGGTAAAAAAAGAGGGAGAGCGTGGGAAAGCCCGCCCCAAAACAGGGGTTTTTGGGACTTTCCGGCGGCCCGCCGTCCTCTTTTTTCTTACCGGTCCCGGATATTCTTGATGATGTCGTCCACCATAGCCTTGGTGTGGGGGTCCTTTTTAATGTCCTTCTCCACCTGGCGCACCGCGTACACCACCGTGGAGTGGTCCCGCCCGCCAAAGGTCTGGCCAATCTCTACCATGGACATCTGGGTGATTTCCCGCACAATGTACATGGAAACCTGCCGCGCCTTGGAGATGTTGGCGTTGCGCTTCTGGGAGCGGATGTCCTCGGGGGTGATGCCGCCATAGGTGCGGGCCACCTCCTCGATAATCTTGTCCACGGTGACAGGGGTGGGCTGGCTGTTATTGATGATATCGCTGATGGCCGCCTGGGCCGTGGCGATGTTGATGGGCTTGTTTTCCAATAAATGGTAGGCGCGCAGCTTTTTCACCGCGCCCTCCAGCTGGCGGATGTTGCTCTTTAATTTGTTGGCGATGTACTCGCACACCGTCTCCGGGATTTCCAAGTGCAGGCTTTCCGCCTTCCGGGTGATGATGGCGATGCGCGTCTCAAAGTCCGGGGCTTGTACGTCGGCAGTCAGGCCCCACTCAAACCGGGTTTTCAAACGGTCCTCCAGCGTGGCGATGTCACGGGGCGGCCGGTCCGAGGTGAGCACTATCTGCTTTTTGGCCTCGTACAGCGTATTAAAGGTATGGAAGAACTCCTCCTGCACGGAGTTTTTGCCGGCGATAAACTGGATATCATCCATCAAAAACAGGTCCGCCTTGCGGTATTTCTCCCGGAAGGCCGGGGTGGTGCCCCGGGCGATGGCCGCGATAATCTCGTTGGTAAAGTCCTCGCTTTTGGCGTAGATGACCGAGCGGTCCGGGAAGTTCTTCTTAAATTCTTTTGCCACGGCGTTGAGCAGGTGGGTCTTGCCCAGCCCGGAGCTGCCGTAGATGAACAGCGGGTTGTACAGCAGCGCGGGCTTGGCCGCCACCGCCTGGCAGGCGGCGTGGGCAAACCGGTTGGACGGCCCCACCACGAAGGTGTCGAAGGTGAGCTCGTAGTCGTCCTGTTCAAAGGGGTCCGGCGCGGCCTGCTGCTGTTTCAGCTCCTCGTGGACGCAGATTTGGAAGGAGATGCCCCCGCCGAACACGTTGTCGAAGGCCTCTTTGAGCAAATCGCTGTAGCAGCGCAGCAGCGTCTGCTTGTGAAACTCGTTGGGCGCCTCGATAACGGCCGTGGCCCGGTCAAAATCCAGGCTGACGGGTTTTAAGCGGCTAAACCAGGTGTTGTAAGCCACCTCTGTGATATTTGATTTGCAGTATTGGCAGATAAGCTCCCAAGCCTGGTCGAATGAATCCAAATTGATTCCCCTCCATGTAAACGCAGTCTCCCGCGGGCTGTCCCACGGCATTTCCCTTTTTTCGGCGCCTTCCGCAAAAGGCCGATACTCAAGAGAAAGTATATCATAGTTCCCGCTCATTTTCAAATTTTTTTCCCCCTTCTTTTCACATTGGTTTTGGGTGAGAAAAAGCACAACACTTAGTGGTGCCCCTCACTATACCCCTTAAATCTGCCATTTGTTGTCCTCCAGAGGACAACTTTTTGAAAAAAAGCCGGAAAAAATTCTCTGCCGCCCGCATAAAACCTTGTAAAAATGGTGTTGACATAGGCGCCGGGTGTAAGGTATAATGAGTTCTCGCAAGGGAAAGAACCTCGAAAGGAGGGTTTTTGTATGCTGAGAACGTATCAGCCCAAGAAGCTCCACAGAAAGAAGGAGCACGGGTTCCGGAAAAGAATGTCTGACAGGAACGGTCGCAAGGTACTTGCACGCCGCAGGGCAAAAGGCAGAGCGCGTCTTACCTATTGATGACGCTTCAAAGGTCACCTTCGCGGTGGCCTTTCTTGTTTTGCGCCCCTTTTGGGGACATGGGATTTTGGAAGGCGGTGGATTGCTCCCATGGAAAAGCTTGTGCCAATCTGCCGCAACAACGATTTCCGCAGGATTTACGCCAGGGGGAAAAGCTATGTCTCCCCCCTGGTGGTGGTCTATGCCCTGAAAAACCGCACGAAAAACGTGCGGGTGGGCATTACCACCAGCAAAAAGGTGGGCAACGCCGTGCAGCGCAACCGGTCCCGCCGGGTTATCCGGGAGGCGTTCCGGGCCCTGGCGCCCCGGGTGCGCCCCGGCTTTGACCTGGTGCTGGTGGCCCGGGGGAAGACACCCTATGTAAAAAGCACCGATGTGCGCCGCCAGCTGGAGCGCCAGCTGCAGGCGGCTGGTTTGTTGCGGGAGGAAACGCCATGAAGCGCGCGCTGCTGTGGCTTATCCGGTTTTACCGCAGCGCCATCTCCCCCAGAAAGCCGGCTATGTGCAAGTATATCCCCACCTGCTCCCAGTACGGTCTGGAGGCCATCGAGAGGTTTGGGGCGTTTAAGGGGGGGCTTTTAACGCTGTGGCGCATTTTGCGCTGCAACCCCTGGAGCCGGGGCGGTTACGACCCGGTCCCCGAAAAAAAAGACAAGAGGAAAAAGCTTGGCTAAAAGAGGAGCGTAACTTTCGTTATGATGGCGATTTTTAATTTCTTTGGAAGCATCTTGGGCTATCTGCTGTGGTTTCTGTACAACATCTTCCACAACTACGGCGTGGCCATCATTTTCTTTACCATCATCATCAAGGCCGTTCTGTTCCCGTTTTCCGTCAAGTCCCAGCGGAGCATGGCTTCCCAGACAAAGCTGGCGGACAAGCAGAAGGAACTGCAGGCAAAGTACGGCAACAACAAGCAGAAGTACAACGAGGAGCTGATGAAGCTCTACGAGAAGGAGGGCGTCAACCCCAGCTCCGGCTGTTTGACCACCCTGCTTCCCCTGCCCATTATGCTGGGCATTTACTACTCGGTGATTATGCCTCTGTCCAACACGCTGCACATCGCTTCGGAGCGCATTGCGGAGGCCACCGATTTCATCAACCGCATCCCGGGCATGGTGGCTTCCGCCACTTCCGGGGGCATCTACTCCGAGATGGAGATTATCCGGAACTTCGACGCCCTAAAGGACCACTTGACCATGTTCACCCCAGAGGACTTGGACAAGATTGAGTCCTTTACCCAGGGCTTCCACTTTTTGGGGCTGGATCTGCTGGCCACCCCTCAGAGCGGCGGTTTTTTGGATTTCCTCTGGATCATCCCGGCGCTGTCCCTTATCAGCAGCTTTGGGTACCAGATGTATATGTCCCATTACCAAAAGGTCCACAACGGGCAGACACAGCCTGGCTGCATGAAGGCCATGATGTATTTCCTCCCCTTAATCAGCGTGTACTGGGCTTGGATCATGCCCAGCGCCGTGGGCCTGTACTGGGTGATTTCTTCCGTCACCAGTTTCTTGCAGAGCCTGATTACCAACAAGTATTTCAGCATTGACCACATGATTGCCAGGGGAGAGGCCCAGCGGGCTGTCACCCTGGAGCTGGCGGAGGCAAAGGCACGTCCCCTGCCTGCCGCCACCCAGAAAGAGATTGCCGAAAAGCTGGCCGCGGCGCCCCAGCAGCAAAAGCTGGAAAAGGGCGGCGGCAAAAAGCAGCAGGGCGGCAAGAAGAAAAAAGGCGGCTCGGGCGGCTCTGGGAACTCCAGCGCGTATATGGGCACAAAGAAGTAAAGCGAAAGGAAGGGTGCGTGTATGTTCAGAGAAGCCATCGCCAAGGGCGATACCGTAGAGCAGGCCTTTGCCAACGCTTGCCGCGAGCTGGGCGTGGATACTACGGACGCGGAATTTGAGATTTTGGAAATGCCCCAGAAGAAGACCTTTGGTTTGTTTGGCGGCGCTCCTGCCAGGGTGCGGGCCTATATTGAGGAGCCGGACCCTGTGGTGGAGCCGGAACCCCAGCCCCAGGCGGCCCAGCCGGAGACAGCCGGCGACCCCGCCCAGAAGGCCGCGGAGTATTTGAAGAACGTGCTGCGGGAGATGGGCCTGGCGGACGCTTCGGTGGACATCCAGAAGGAGGAGGCAGGGGCAGCTTTGACCCTCTCTGGGGATGACATCGGCTTTATCATCGGCCACCGCGGCGAGACATTGGACGCTTTGCAGTACCTGGCCTCTTTGGTGGCCAACCATGTGGACGGCTCCTATTTCCGCATTACCCTGGATGTGGGCAACTACCGGGAGAAGCGCAAGGAGACCTTGGAATCCTTGGGCAAGAAGATGGCGGCCCGCGCTGTGAAGACCGGGCGCAACTCCTCCTTGGAGCCCATGAACCCCTACGAGCGGCGCATCATCCACACGGCGGTGCAGACCGTGCCCGGCGCCAAGAGCTGGAGCGAGGGCGTGGACCAGGGCCGGCATGTGGTCATCGGGCCCGAGGGCGGGGAGCGGCCCCAGCCCCGGCGCAACGACAGGCGCGGCGGCAGGAACGACAGGAACCGCGGCGGCCACGGCAGCTATAACGACCGCAACCGCCGTCCCCGCAACGACCGCAGCCGTTTGAATTCTGCGCCCCGGGCGGAAGGGCCTAAGTCCGACGACCCCAACACCCCCATCTACGGGCGGATCGAAAAGAAATAAACTACAGTGGGGCGGCCAGCAGGCGGCCCCACTTTTCTACATGTTTTGAAATTTCTGTGGAAAAGAGGGTCCACTATGGAAAAGACCATTGCCGCCATCTCCACCGCCCCGGCGCCGGGGGGCATTGGCATTGTGCGCATCTCCGGCGGGGAGGCTTTCGCCGTGGCGGAGAAGGTGTTCCGGGGCGTCAGCGGGAAGAAGCTCTCCCAAATGAAGGGCTACACCGCCCAGCTGGGGGGCGCCTATACCCCCGGCGGGGAGAAGCTGGACGACGTGGTGGCCCTGGTGTACCGGGGGCCAAAAAGCTACACCGGCGAGGACGTGGTGGAGCTCTCCTGCCACGGGGGGCTGTACATGACAAAGCGCCTGCTCCAGCTGGTGCTGGATGCCGGGGCCGCTCCCGCCGGGCCGGGGGAGTTCACCCGCCGGGCCTTCCTCAACGGGAAGATGGACTTGGCCCAGGCCGAGGCTGTGATGGGCCTTATCTCCGCCAGCGGGGAGCAGGCCCGGAAAGCCGCCTTGGCAGGGAGCACCGGGGTGCTGTCCCGGAAAATCGAGTCCATCAAACAGGGGCTGTTGGAGCAGGCTGCCCACCTGGCGGCCTGGGTGGACTTCCCCGAGGAGGATGTGCCCCAGGTGGAGGAAGCCGCGCTTTTGGAGGGCATCCGCCAGGGGGAGAAAGCCTTGGAGGAGCTGCTCCAGGGCTTTGATAGGGGACGCATGTACCGGGAGGGCCTTGTCACAGTGATTGCCGGCCGGCCTAACGCGGGAAAGTCCACTTTGATGAATCTGCTCTCTGGGTGCCAGCGCTCCATCGTCACCCAGTACGCAGGTACCACCCGAGACGTGGTGGAGGAGACCGTCATGGTGGCCGGGGTGCCTCTGCGGCTGGCGGACACGGCGGGCATCCGGGATACCGACGACCCGGTGGAGAGCATCGGCGTCCAGGCGGCCCGGCAGCGGCTGGAGACAGCCCAGCTGGTGCTGGCGGTGTTCGATTCCTCCCAGGCTCTGGAGAAAGAGGACTGGGAATTGATGGACGCCCTGGAAAAGGTGCCGGCCATCGCCATTGTGAATAAGAGCGACTTGCCCACCCGGATGGATGTGGAGGCCATTCAGAGGCGGTTTGAAAAGACCGTGTCCCTGTCCGCCGCCACCGGGGAGGGCTTGGCCGCGCTGGAGCAAGCACTGTCCGAAATTCTGGACACTAAAGACTTCCACCCCCAAGAGGGCGTGCTGTTCACCCAGCGCCAGCGGATGGATGCCCAAACCGCCTTGGACAGCCTGCGGGAAGGGGAGCAGGCCTTGGTTTTGGGCCTGACGCTGGATGCCGTCACCGTCTGCGTGGAGGATGCCCTCCATGCCTTGGCCGCCTTGACAGGGGAGCAGGTCAGCGAGGAAATCGTGGATAGAGTGTTTGAGGAGTTCTGTGTGGGCAAATAAAGAGCAGCGCCGAAGGCGGGTAAGAGTTTTTTGGGGCGCCTTGTTTCAAAAAAGGCGCGGCCTTACTAAAGCGGCGCAGCCGTTCGAAAAGAACCAGGGGTGCGGCCGCACGCGCCCAACGGGCGATAGGCCAAGCCCCGGACGGTTTGCAGAAAGCCTGCGGCGATTTTCTTTTGCAGCTTTTTGCGCTTTTTTGATTTGAGAGAGCGTCCGGTTTGCGCCCTATCCGCTGCGCGGCGTGCGGGCAGCAAACCTGTTTTCCTTTTGATGCAAAGCTGCGCTTTGCTTTAAGACCTTGGGGGCCCTGCCCCCAATCCCCCGCAAACTTTTTGAAAAAAGTTTGAACAAAAACTTTATGTTTGCTTCCCCTTTGATTTTTTCCTTTTGGAGGTTCCTATGACTTACGACGCTGGTTCCTTTGATATTGCCGTCATCGGCGCGGGGCACGCCGGCATTGAGGCCGCCCTGGCCGCCGCACGGCTGGGGTGCTCTACCATTGTCTTTACCATCAACCTGGACGCCGTGGGCAACTGCCCCTGCAACCCCAGCATCGGCGGCACGGCCAAGGGCCACCTTGTCCGGGAAATCGACGCCCTGGGCGGGGAGATGGGCCGCACTGCCGACGCCTGCACCATCCAAAGCCGGATGCTCAACCTGGGCAAGGGCCCGGCGGTACACTCCCTGCGGGCCCAGATTGACAGGAACCACTACGCCCGCCTGATGAAGCACAAGCTGGAGACCTGCCCCAACCTGCTGCTGCGGCAAGGGGAGATTGTCAAGCTGGAGCAGGCGGGGGAGGAGTGGCTGCTCACCTCCCGGCTGGAGGCGGTGTACCGGGCCAAGGCTGTCATCATCGCCACGGGGACTTTCCTGGGGGGCAAGGTGTTTGTGGGGGACGTGTCCTACGAGAGCGGCCCCGACGGCATGTTCCCGGCGGCGTTCCTGCCGGATTCCTTAAAAGAGCTGGGCATCTCCCTGCGGCGGTTTAAGACAGGCACCCCCGCCCGGGTGCTGAAATCCTCCATCGACTTCACCAACTTAGAGGTGCAGCGGGGAGACGAGCCCATTGTGCCCTTCTCCTACGACACCGAGGAGCCCTTGGAGAACAAGGCTGTGTGCCACGTCAGCTGGACCAACGACGAAACCAAGCAGGTGATTTTGGAGAACATCCACCGCTCGCCCCTGTACGGCGGGCAGATTGAGGGCATCGGCCCCCGGTACTGCCCCAGCATCGAGGACAAGGTGGTGCGCTTCCCGGACAAGCCCCGGCACCAGCTGTTCATCGAGCCCTGCGGCCTGGACACCGAGGAAATGTATTTGCAGGGGATGAGCAGCTCCTTGCCCGAGGACGTGCAGGTGGCCTTTTACCACACCATCCCCGGCCTGGAGCACGCCCAGATACTGCGCACGGCCTACGCCATTGAGTACGACTGCTGCGACCCCTTGCAGCTTTCCGCCACCTTGGAGTTCCGGGACTGGCCGGGGCTGTACGGGGCGGGGCAGTTTAACGGCAGCTCCGGCTACGAGGAGGCCGCGGCCCAGGGCTTTGTGGCCGGGGTCAACGCGGCGCGGAAAGTCCAGGGGAAGGAGCCCTTTGTGCTGGATAGGGCCAGCTCTTACATAGGCACCCTCATTGACGATTTGATCACCAAGGGCGCCAGCGACCCCTACCGGATGATGACCTCCCGCTCGGAGTACCGGCTGGTGCTGCGCCAGGACAACGCCGACGAGCGCCTGACCCCCCTGGGCCGGGATCTGGGGCTCATCTCCGACAGGCGGTGGGAGAAGTTCCAGCGGAAGCAGGAGCAGAAGCAGGCCGAGCTGAAACGGGTGCAAAAGACCACGCTGCCCCCCTCCCAGGAGCTCAACCGTATTCTTGTTTCACGTGGAACATCGCCCTTGACCACCGGGGCCAAGCTGGCGGACTTGCTCAAGCGGCCGCAAATCACCTATGAAGATTTGGAGCCGGTGGACAAGGATAGGCCGCAATATTCCACAGCTGTTTTCGAAGCTGTGGAAATCGAGCTGAAATACGAGGGCTACATCAAGCGCCAGCGGGCAGATATTGAGGAGGCCCGCCGCCTGGAACGCAAGCGCCTGCCCCAGGACGTGGATTACTCCGCCATACAAGGCCTGCGGCTGGAGGCGGGGGAGAAGCTGAACAAGGTAAAGCCCGAGAACATCGGCCAGGCAGGGCGCATCAGCGGGGTGAGCCCGGCGGACATCTCCGTGCTGCTGATTTGGCTGGCCTCCAAAGAACGGGAAGGAGAGAGAGCATGACGGACATTCGCCAAGAGTTACAAGAAAAGGCAAAGGCCATGGGCATCAAGCTCACGGCCCAGCAGGCGGACCAGTTCCAAACCTACATGGAGCTGCTGCTGGAGTGGAACGAGAAAATCAACCTCACCGCCATCACCCAGCCGGAAGAGGTGGTGGAGAAGCACTTTCTGGACAGCCTGACGCTGCTCTCCTGGGGCAAGCTGAAGCAGGGGGCCAAGGTCATCGACGTGGGCACCGGCGCGGGTTTTCCAGGTATCCCCCTAAAAATCGCCCGGCCGGACATTGACCTGACGCTGCTGGACGGCACCATGAAACGGCTGAACTTTTTGGGGGAGGTGTGCACTGCGCTGAAACTCAGCGCCCGGCGCATCCATAAGCGGGCTGAGGAGGCCGGCCTGGACAAGACCATGCGGGAGCGCTACGATGTGGCCACCGCGCGGGCTGTGGCCAACCTGCCGGTGCTGGCGGAGTACTGCATGCCCCTCATCAAGATGAAGGGGTACTTCATCGCCATGAAGGGCCCCGGCGCCGAGCAGGAGCTGGAGGCCGCCGGCAACGCTCTGGACATCCTGGGCTCCGGGGAGCCGGAGGTGCTCCCCTTGACGCTGCCCGGGGGAGAGGAGCGCAGCCTGGTGATTTGCCAGAAGCTGCGGTTCACACCCAAAGGCTACCCCCGTCACGGCGGGACCATTTTGAAACATCCCTTATAAGGAGGAAAACATATGGAGCTTGATATGCGCAAGGCCCAGCCCCAGGATTTGGACGGCTTGGACCAGGTGATGCTGGTCATCAGCGACGCCGCCGGGGAGCGGGGCAAGGTATTGCGGTTGCTGGAGCACATCACCGCCGACCCCCAGAAGTACCTGCTGGTGGCCGAGGATATGGACACCGGCACCATCTGCGGCAGCTTGTTCGGCGTGGTGTTTGAGGACATCTGCGACAGTTGCCGGCCCATTTTGCTGGTGGAGAACGTAGCCGTCCTGGAGAGCTACCAGGGCAAAGGCGTGGGCAGGAAGATGTTCCAGGAGATTGAGCGCTGGGCCAAGGAGGAGTGGGACTGCCACTACGAGATTTTGGCCTCTGGCCTCAACCGCACCGGGGCCCACAAGTTCTACCACGCTTTGGGTTTTGAAGAAGTGAAGGGCTTTAAAAAATACCTGTAAAGTTTTCAGGGCCGACAGGAAACAACAAACGCCGCGCCTTCCCCGTGATAGAATACATCACGAAAGGGAGGCGCGGCACATGTTTTTTAAGGACAAGCTCAAGCTGGTGAAACTGCCGGTCAGCCGCATCCTGCCCAATCCAGCCCAGCCCCGCAAGGACTTTGACCAGGCCGCCTTGGAGAACCTGGCCCAAAGCATCAAGGAGAACGGGCTGCTCCAGCCGGTGACCGTGCGGCGGGAGAACGGGGGCTACACCCTCATCGCCGGGGAGCGCAGGCTGCGGGCCTGCAAGCTGGCGGGGCTCAAGGAGATTCCCGCTATCGTCACAGAGTGCGCCCCCGAGGACAGCGCCGTGCTGGCCTTGCTGGAAAATCTCCAGCGGAAGGATTTGCAGATGTTCGAGCAGGCCAACGCCCTGGTAAACCTGCTGCGGGAGTGGCACATCACCCAGGAGGAGGCTGCCAAGCGCCTGGGCATCAGCCAGTCCTACCTGGCCAACAAGCTGCGGCTGCTGAAGCTCTCCCCCGAGGAGCAGAGCGAAATTTTAGAGTACAAGCTCACCGAGCGCCACGCCCGGGCTCTGCTGCGGGTGGACGACGGCAGCCTGCGGCAGAGGCTGTTGCGCCAGGTGGGGGAGAGGGGCCTCACCGTGGCCCAGACAGAGGAGTTGGTCACGGCAGCCATCCAGCCCAAACCCACCCGGGGCAAGCCCAAGCGCACCTTTGTGGCGAAGGACATCCGCCTGTTTATCAACACCATCGACCACGCCGTGGACGCCATGAAAACCGCGGGCATCCAGGCCAAGGCGGAGAAAAAGGAGACCGAGGAGTATATCGAGTGCACGGTGCGCATCCCCAAAAACCACAGAGTACAAGTTTAACCCATTCCCTTATTCATTTCCCACAGGAGAGGCGGCGAGGCGAAAGCTTCGCTGCCTTTTCCGTTTCACGTGAAACAAACCGGCAAACCCAAGGCAGGGCGGAAAAACTCGCCTCCTCCTCTGGGGAAGGTGGCTTGCCCATGGCAAGCCGGAGAGGGCAGGCACTCTTTCACGCTCACGGCTTAGGGCAAGCCGTGCGTGTTTCACGTGAAACAAACCAGCAAACCCGCGGCAGGACGCGAAAACTCGCCTTCCCTTCTGGGGAAGGTGGCTTGCCCATGGCAAGCCGGAGAGGACAAGCGCTCTTTTCCACCCACAGCTTAGGCCAGACCAGGCCGCGTTTCACGTGAAACAAACCGGAAAACCCACGGCAAGGCGCGGAAACTCGCCTCCCCCTCTGGGGGAGGTGGCTTGCCATAGGCAAGCCGGAGAGGGCAAGCGCTCTTTCCCGCCCACAGTTTAGGCCAATCCGGGCCGCGTTTCACGTGAAACAAACCGGTCACCCCACGGCAAGACGCGGAAACTCGCCTCCCCCTTTGGGGGAAGTGGTTTGCCCATGGCAAGCCGGAGAGGGCAGGCATCTTCCCACACGGGATATACAGGCCCATTTGTCGAAAAAGGCAAATCTTTTTTCGCTTTCCCCGGGCAGCACTTCCCTTTCGGCCCGCTTTGTGGTACAATGTCCAGAGAACACAACGCGTGCGCCACTCACTCTGCGGGAGGATTGCTTCTCCCGGCAGTGAGCGGACAAGCTCGCGCGGATGATAGACAGAGACAGAACGCGACATGGACGGGAAGGATGAGGTTATGGGTAAAATCATTGCCATCGCCAACCAGAAGGGCGGTGTGGGCAAGACCACCACGGCGGTGAACTTGGCGGCCGCCTTGGGCGCGAAGAAGAAGCGGGTGCTGCTGGCGGACACCGACCCCCAGGGCAACACCACCTCTGGGGTGGGGGTGGACAGGCGCTCCTGCGAAGTGAGCGCCTATGAGGTGATGATTGGCGGCGCCAAGGCCAAGGAAGCCCTTATCAAAACGGAGTTCCAGAACTTGACGCTGCTGCCCTCCCACATGGATTTGGCCGCGGCGGAGATAGAGCTGGCCGCCCTGGAGAACCGGGAGGCCGTGCTGAAAAACGCCCTGGCGCCCATCCGCGGGGACTATGACTACATCCTCATCGACTGCCCTCCTTCCCTGGGGCTGATTACCACCAACGCCCTCACCGCCGCCGACACCATCCTCATCCCCATCCAGTGCGAATATTACGCCCTAGAGGGCCTCTCCCAGCTGATGAACACCGTCCGCCGGGTGAAGCGCCAGTACAACGAGCTGCTGGACATTGAGGGCGTGCTGCTGACCATGTACGACGGCCGCCTGAACCTGACCCAGCAGGTGGTGGAGGAAGTGAAGAAGTACTTTCCCCGCAAGGTGTTTAAGACGGTCATCCCCCGGACCGTGCGGCTTTCCGAGGCGCCGGGCTTTGGGCAGCCTGTGCTGTACTACGACAAGAGTTCCCGGGGGGCCCAGGCCTATGGGGAGCTGGCGGCGGAAATTCTAAAGAACAACCGGTAAGGGAAGGTGACATGCCATTGAAAAAACGTGGACTAGGCAAAGGCTTAGACGCCATTTTTGCAGAGAATACAGCGGAGAGCACCGAGGGCGCCGTCAACGTGAAAATCAGCGAGATAGAGCCCAACCGGGAGCAGCCCCGCAAGGAGTTTGACAGCGAGGCCCTCTCCGAGCTGGCGGACTCCATCTCCCAGCACGGGGTGCTCCAGCCCCTGCTGCTGCGGCCGCTGCTGACCGGCGGCTATCGCATTGTGGCCGGCGAGCGCCGCTGGCGGGCCGCGCGCATGGCGGGGCTGACCGAGGTGCCCGCGGTTATCCGGGAGATGACCGACGCCGAGGAGATGCTTTTCGCCCTCATTGAGAACCTCCAGCGGGAGGACTTGACACCCTTGGAAGAGGCCCGTGGCTACCGCACCTTGATTGAGACACAGGACTTCACCCAGGAGGAGGTGTCCCAGGCGGTGGGGAAGAGCCGCCCGGCCATCACCAACGCCCTGCGGCTGCTGAACCTGCCCCAGGACATCCAGCAGATGCTGGAAAACGGGGAAATCACCGCGGGCCACGCCCGCACCTTGCTGAGCTTCAAAACCGAGGAGGGCATGCGCCTGGGGGCTAAAAAGGCCAAGGAGGGCGCGTCCGTCCGGGAGCTGGAAGCTTTGGCCAAGCGCCTCAACGAGGAGAAGGAGGGGCCCGTAAAAGTTCCCCGGAAAAACCAGTATTACGAGGAAGCCCAGCTGGCGGTGGGGGAGTACCTCAACCGGAAGGTGAAGGTGGCGGGCTCCAAGAAGAAGGGCACGCTGCAAATAGAATTCTACGGGGAAGAGGACTTGCAGAACCTCCTCCACGATTTGCACATGAACTAAAAGCGCCACATCTTTTACAGCCATTATTTAGAAAACATCCCCCCAGGGGGTTTAGGAGGAACGCATCATGCTAGACATCAAGCTTATCCGCTCCAACCCGGAGCTGGTAAAGGAGAACATCAAGAAGAAATTCCAGGACGAGAAGCTGCCCTTGGTGGACGAGGTTTTGGAGCTGGACGCCCAGTTCCGCGCCTCTAAGGGCCGTGGCGACGAGCTGCGCCAGCAGCGCAACACCATCAGCAAGGAGATAGGCAAGCTGATGAGCCAGGGCAAGAAGGACGAGGCCCAAGAGGTGAAAAAGCAGGTGCAGGCCATCGCCGGCGAGCTGGAGGAGATGGAGCGCAAAGAGGCGGAGATGACCGCCGAAATCCGCAAGCGGATGCTGGTCATCCCCAACCTCATCGACGACTCCGTGCCCATTGGCAAGGACGACAGCGAAAACGTGGAAGTGCAGCGCTTTGGCGAGCCTGTGGTGCCCGAGTTCGAGGTGCCCTACCACACCGAGATTATGGAGCGCTTCGGGGGCATCGACCTGGATAGCGCCCGCAAGACCAGCGGCAACGGCTTCTACTATCTCATGGGCGACATTGCCCGGCTCCAGTCTGCGGTGATTTCCTACGCCCGGGACTTTATGATTGAGAAGGGCTTTACCTACTGCATCCCTCCCTTTATGATTCACGGCAACATTGTGGAGGGCGTCATGTCCCAGACCGACATGGACGCCATGATGTACAAGATCGAGGGCGAGGACCTGTACCTTATCGGCACCAGCGAGCACTCTATGATTGGCAAGTACATCGACACCATTTTGCCCGAGGAGACCTTGCCCCAGACCTTGACCAGCTACTCCCCCTGCTTCCGCAAGGAGAAGGGCGCCCACGGCATTGAGGAGCGTGGCGTGTACCGCATCCACCAGTTTGAGAAGCAGGAGATGATTGTCATCTGCAAGCCCGAGGACTCCATGGCCTGGTACGACAAGATGTGGAGCTACTCCGTGGAGCTGTTTCGCTCCTTGGATATCCCCGTGCGCCAGCTGGAGTGCTGCTCCGGCGATTTGGCCGATTTGAAGGTGAAGTCCTGCGACATTGAGGCTTGGTCCCCCCGGCAGAAGAAGTACTTCGAGGTGTGCTCCTGCTCCAACATGGGCGACGCCCAGGCCCGCCGGCTGAAAATCCGCGTCAAGGGCGAGGACGGCCAGAACTACCTGCCCCACACCTTGAACAACACCGTGGTGGCCCCGCCCCGGATGCTCATCGCCTTCCTGGAGAACAACCTCCAGGCCGACGGCAGCGTGCGCATCCCCGAGGCATTGCGACCCTACATGGGCGGCAAGGACGCCATCCGCTAACAGCAATACAGAGAAGGACAGGCCTGGGCGCCTGTCCTTTTTTGCTGGAAAAAAACGAAAAAAGAAGTTCCTCCGCGGCGGGGGAACTCCTTGGAAAAAGGCTGTGGAAAGTTTTCCGGGTTTGTGCGAAAACCTGTGGAAAACACGTTAGGAGGCTTAAAAAACCCAGGAAATATGCGGGAAAAGTTTTCCACCGATTTTTTAGCCCATGTTGAAAACCTGTTTTGCGGGCCTTGGAACGTCCCTTTAAGCCGGGACGTTTTTCCGCTTCCGCTGGGTCAGGGCGAACACCCCGAAGCTGAGCAGGAACACCCCCGCCACCAGCAGGTAAAACCCCTTGGCGCCCACGGCGTCGTAGACCACGCCGCCCACCAGGTTGCCCAAAATGCCCGCCACCGAGGACACCGCCGAGAAGAACGCCTGGGCGCTGGCCTTCAAATGGGCGGGGGCCAGCTCGTAGACGTAGTTCAGGGAGGAGCCGATGAGCAGCCCGTTGCCCAGGCCGTAGAAGGTGCAGCACAACAGCATGCTCCAGAAGGAATTGGCCCACAGCCCCAGGAACAGGCACTCCAGGCCCATGAGGATGGGCGGGCCCATCACCAGCACCCGCAGGGGGAACCGCCTGCGCAGGCGCACCATCAGTAGCAGGAAGGGGATTTCCAGCAAAGCCCGCCAGCCCATGAAGATGCCGTACCGCTCGGAAGGCACCCCGGCGTCGGCCATAAAGTAGGGGAGGAAGGTGCCCTCGCAGCTGGTGGCGATGTACAGCAGCAGCCCGAAAAACAGCAGGCTGACGTAAGCCTTGTTCTGGAACAGCTCCCCCAGGTTCAGCTTCTGCTTGCCCGCGGGCTTTCCGGCGGCCTGGGCGTTGGGCTCCCGGGCGAAGAAGGTGAGGAACACGGGGATAAGGGTCAGCAGGCCGGCCATCCAGAAGGTGGAGGCCACCCCCACCGTGGGCAGCAAAAAGGAGATGAGGAAGCTGCCAATCATAAAGAGGAAGGAGCCCACGCTGCGCAGCAGGCCGTAGTTGAGCCGCAGCTCGTTGGAGTTGCGCACCAAAATGTTTTCGGCATAGGTGCACATGGAGCCCCGGAAGAAGTACACCACCGGCACCAGGCAGAAGAACAGCCCGGGGGAGATGGGCAGCCCGGTGGGAATCAGGGGGATAAGGGCAAAGAGCAGGCTGCCCCCCAGCAGCACCAAGATGAGCACCTTCCGCAGGGAGCCCATGCGGTCGCTGACCATGCCCCAAAAGGCCACCGAGGCAATGGAGAAGATAGAGGTCAGGGCGTTTAACACGCCCAGCTGCGAGGCGGAGAACCCCGCCTGCTGCAGGTAGATGGTCTGGTAGGAGCCAAAGGCCCAGGCAAACCAGAACACGCTGTTGATGCCTGTGAGCACCAGGGCCTGGCGGCCGCTGTCTGTCAGGCGGGCGAAAAGCTGGTGTATCATATACAAACTCTCCCCAAAAAAGAAATTTCCCCCCTAAAAATAGAGGAAAATCCAATAGTTGTCAATGGGCTGGGGAAAAAATATAGCAAAGGGGAGAATCGCCGGAATCCCTTGCAAAATGGGGCGGGCAATGGTATAATTAGCACTTAAATAGAATGCGGTAAAAAACTTGCGGAGAAAGAGAGTGTGGTTTCATGGAGTACAGAGAAAAGTTTCTGAAGGAAGGCCTCACCTATGACGACGTGCTGCTGATTCCGGCAGAGTCTCACGTGCTGCCCAGCGAGGTGGACTTCTCCACCAACCTGACCAAGACCATCCGGCTGAACACCCCCATTATGACAGCCGCCATGGACACGGTGACCGAGTCGGACATGGCCATTGCCATTGCCCGTGAGGGGGGCATCGGCATCATCCACAAGAACATGTCCATCGAGCGCCAGGCCGACCAGGTGGACCGTGTAAAGCGCTCGGAGAACGGCGTTATCGTCAACCCCTTCTTCCTGGCCCCGGACAACCTGGTGAAGGAAGCCGACGAGATCATGGGCCGGTTTAAGATTTCCGGCGTGCCCATCTGCGAGGACGGCGTGCTGGTGGGCATCATCACCAACCGGGACATGCGCTTTATGGAGGGCAGCGACTTTGACCAGCCCATCAAGAACGTGATGACCAAGGACAACCTGGTCACCGCCCCGGTGGGCACCACACTGAAGGACGCCCAGGAAATCCTGCGGCGCCACCGCATTGAGAAGCTCCCCATTGTGGACGAGCACATGCGCCTGAAGGGCCTTATCACCATTAAGGATATTGAGAAGGCTGTGCAGTATCCCAACTCCGCCCGCGACACGGGCGGCCGCCTGCTGTGCGGCGCTGCCATCGGCGCCACCAAGGACGTGCTGGACCGCGTGGCCGCTTTGATAGAGGCCCAGGTGGACGTGGTGGTGCTGGACTCCGCCCACGGCCACAACAGCGGCATTCTGGACGCTGTCCGCCTGGTGAAGAAGCACTATCCCGATTTGCAGCTTATCGCCGGCAACGTGGCCACCGCCGAGGGCACCAAGGCCCTTATCGACGCGGGCGCCGACTGCGTGAAGGTTGGCATTGGCCCCGGCTCCATCTGCACCACCCGCGTGGTGGCGGGCATTGGCGTGCCCCAGATTACCGCCGTGTTCGACGCCGCCCAGGAGGCCGCCAAGTACGGCATCCCCGTCATCGCCGACGGCGGCATTAAGTACAGCGGCGACATCGTCAAGGCGTTGGCCGCTGGCGCCAACGTGGTGATGCTGGGCAGCATGGTGGCCGGCTGCAAAGAGGCCCCCGGCGAGTACGAGCTGTACCAGGGCCGCCAGTTCAAGGTGTACCGCGGCATGGGCAGCCTGGGCGCCATGGGCAAGGGCAGCAGCGACCGGTACTTCCAGGGCGAGCAGAAGAAGTTCGTGCCCGAAGGCGTAGAGGGCCGTGTGCCCTACAAGGGGCCCCTGGCGGACACCATCTTCCAGATGGTGGGCGGCCTGCGCTCCGGCATGGGCTACACCGGGTGCGCCACCATCCAGGAGCTCCACGACAAGGCCCAGTTTGTGCGCATCACCAACGCCGGCCTGAAGGAGAGCCACCCCCACGATATCCAGATTACCAAAGAGGCCCCCAACTACTCCATGCACTCCTAAGAAAAAAGTTGGAAAGGCCCGCAAAAACCCCTTGACAAACGGGACAAGTTCGGCTATAATTGATAGCGCTCCATCCGTAAAGGTGGGGCGCTGATATGGCGGTATAGCTCAGTTGGCTAGAGCATTCGGTTCATACCCGAAGTGTCACTGGTTCAAGTCCAGTTACCGCTACCATACGGCCCGGTGGTCAAGCGGTTAAGACACCGCCCTTTCACGGCGGTAACACGAGTTCGATTCTCGTCCGGGTCACCAGAGAGCACCGGGTCTTACAAGACCCGGGCTTTTCTTTTATCCAACGATTTCTGGGAGGGATACCCCAATGTTCAAGAAGATTCTGGCCTTGGCCGCGGCGGCTGCGCTGGCCCTCACCTTGGCGGCCTGCGGCGGCACAGGGGAGCAGCTGCCCACCTTGGTGCTGGAGGACCCCTCGGCTTCCAACACGGCCTCGGATGTGTCCGGCGTGGAAAGCGGCGCCCAGCCCACTGTGAAAGAGGTGCCCGACACGGAGTTCCCCGACACCTTAGACGGTCTGTGCGATTTCCTCACCGCCAACAAGGCTGTGGCGGGGGAGCCCACCGAGATGGCCTACGAGACCATAGGCGCCCAGGACGGCTACCGCTTCCGGTTTGTCTTAAACGGCAGCACCGTGCAGGTGGAGGTTTACTCCTACGATGTGAATAACCTCAACGAGCAGGGCCAAACCGTGCTGGACAGTGTGAAGGCCGAAGGCAGCTTCACCATGCTGGATAACGACGTGCCCGCCACCTTGAACAGCGATGGCAAGTACATGCTGCTCTACACCGACGGCAGCACCAGTGCCGAGAACACCGCCCAGCGGGAGCGGGTGCTCCAGCTGTTCGAGGCGTTCAAAGTGGACAACTAAAAGAAAAAGATGATAAAAGGCTTTGCGAAAACGGCTTTTCGGGAGAATTTCCCGGGAGGCCGTTTTTCTTTGCGCCCAACCCTTGATTTTAGCGTAGTAAGGCGGTAGAATATGGTTGTATTTACAACTAGTTTTTAGGGGAGGAGAAACCTATGGATAAGAATTTGGAAGCTGTGCGCCGCGCCCAGGTGGAGCGCACCATAAAAGCCCTGGTCCAAAACAGGATTCCCGCCGTGTACGCGCCCACCCGGGAGGAGGCCGTGGAGGCCGTGCGGGGGATGCTTTCCCCCGGCCAGGTGGTCACCTGCGGCGGGTCTATGACGCTGGCGGAGTGCGGCGTTCAGGATTTGCTGAAAAGCGGCGCCTATGAGTTTTTGGACAGGACCGTCATGGACCCCCAGGAGGTGTACCGCCGCACCTTCTCCGCGGACGTGTTCCTCACCAGCGCCAACGCCATCACCGAGGAGGGCGAGCTGTACAACGTGGACGGCAACGGCAACCGGGTGGCCGCCTTGATTTACGGCCCCCAGCGGGTGATTGTGGTGGCCGGTGTGAACAAGATTGTCCGCAACCTGCAGGAGGCCATTTCCCGGGTGAAGTATGTGGCAGCCCCGGCCAACGGCGTGCGCTTGGGCACCAATACCCCCTGCTCCCACACAGGCCGCTGCGCCCAGTGCGAGGGGGGCATGACCGCCGGCTGCGCCTCGGAAAAGCGGATGTGCTGCCAGTATGTGGTCACAGGCTACCAGCGCACAGACCGCATCCGGGTGGTGCTGGTAGGGGAGGAGCTGGGTTACTAAAGCCCCACCGAACAGGGTCCCTTTGGGCCCGGCGAACACAAAAGTGTGGAGGACGGGCCCAAGGGGGCCTTTGCTCCTTCCCATGTTAAGGGAGTGTAAAATCTGTTTTGAATTTATTAGCGAAATTGAAAGGCGGCCGTGGCTCCTATGAAATTGACATGACCCATGGCCCACTGTTGGGGAAGATCGTCCGGTTCGCCATCCCCTTGGCGATTTCCGGCATTTTGCAGCTGCTGTTCAACGCGGCGGACATCATCGTGGTGGGGCAGTTCGTGGGGCCCCAGGCCCTGGCGGCGGTGGGCTCTACCAGCGCCCTTATCAACTTGATCGTCAACTTGTTCATCGGTCTTTCCGTGGGCGCAAACGTGCTGGTGGCCCAGTATTACGGCGCCAGCGATACCAAGGCCCTGCGGGAGACGGTGCACACCTCGGTGCTGGCTAGCTTGATTTTTGGCTGCATTGTGCTGGTTATCGGCATCACCCTGGCAGCGCCCATGCTGGAGCTGATGGGCACCCCCGAAGAGGTGCTGGACCAGGCCTGCCTGTACATGCGCATCTATTTCATTGGCATGCCCGCCAGCATGCTCTATAACTTTGGCGCGGCTATCCTGCGGGCTGTGGGGGACACCCAGCGGCCCTTGTACTTCCTGTTTATAGCGGGCATCGTCAATGTGCTGTTAAACCTGTTTTGCGTTATCGTGCTGCACATGGGCGTGGAGGGCGTTGCCATCCCCACGGTGATTTCCCAGTGCGTCTCCGCGGGGCTGGTGCTGCTGTGCCTGGTAAAGGCCCACGCGCCCTATCATGTGGACCTGCACGCCCTGCGCTTAAAGAAGGACAAGCTGCTGGGCATGGTGAAGATTGGCCTGCCCGCGGGCATTCAGGGCTGCTCTTTCTCCATCTCCAACGTGCTCATCCAGTCCTCCATCAACTCCTTTGGCGCCTTGGCCATGGCGGGGAACACTGCTGCCTCCAACATCGAGGGCTTTGTCTCCACCGCCCAGGACGCCTTCTCCCAGGCAGCCCTGAGCTTTACCGGCCAGAACGTGGGCGCGGGCCAGACAAAACGGGTCAACCGTATTTTGCCCTTGTGCGCCGCGCTGGTGCTGGGCGTGGGGCTGGCGCTGGGTTCGGGCGCCTATTTGCTGGGCAACCAGCTGCTTGGAATCTATTCCTCCGACCCGGAAGTTATCGCCTTTGGCATGAAGCGCATGGCCATCTGCTGCGTGCTCCAGTGCGTGGGCGGCCTGATGGGCGTGATGGTGGGCACGCTGCGGGGCATGGGCTATTCCTTTGTGCCCATGGCCATCACCATCGGCTTTGTGTGCGGTTTCCGGGTGATATGGATTTTCACCATTTTCGTGCAGTGGCACACTTTGGAATCCCTCTATGTCTCCTATCCCATCACCTGGGGCCTGGCCGCCCTGTGCGACCTGATTTGCTTCTTCTTTGTGCACAAGCATTTGACGAGAAAACAACGTCTTGCCAGGGAGCGGGCAAAGTAATATAATAGGTTCTGGCACCAAGGGGACGCTGGCAGCAGCGCGCCGCGGGCCACCCAGTAAAGCGAAAGTTTGGAGGAGTGACTGTAGTGAAGCTGCCCTTTCGCCCTGGCATGCGCCGGGGCTCCTTCGAGATTGACATGACAAACGGCCCCCTGGTGGGGAAAATCATCCGGTTTGCCATCCCTCTGGCCCTTTCCGGCATTTTGCAGCTGCTGTTCAACGCGGCGGATATCATCGTGGTGGGCCAGTTCGTGGGGCCCCAGGCCCTGGCGGCGGTGGGCTCTACCAGCGCCCTTATCAACTTGATTGTCAACCTGTTTATCGGCTTGTCCATTGGCGTAAACGTGCTGGTGGCGCGGTACTATGGCGGCGGCAATCACAAGGATTTGCGGGAGACCGTCCACACCGCCGTGCTTGTCAGCGTCATCTCCGGGATTATCCTCATCTTTGTGGGCATTGGCCTGTCCCGGCCTTTGCTGGAGCTGATGGGCACCCCCGCCGACGTCATCGACCAGTCGGTGCTGTACATGCGCATTTACTTTGTGGGCATGCCCGTGATGATGCTCTACAACTTCGGCTCGGCCATCCTGCGGGCGGTGGGGGATACCCAGCGGCCCCTGTACTTCTTGCTGATTGCCGGCGTCATCAACGTGCTGCTGAACTTGCTGTTCGTCATCGTGTTCCACATGGGCGTGGAGGGCGTGGCCATCCCCACGGTGATTTCCCAGTGCGTTTCCGCCACCTTGGTGCTGCTGTGCCTGGTGAAGAGTGACGCCGTCTACCGCGTAAACCTGAAAGAGCTTCACATCTACAAAGAGAAGCTGCTGCAAATGATTAAGATTGGCGTGCCTGCGGGCATCCAAAGCGCCACCTTCTCCATCTCCAACGTGCTGATCCAGTCCACCATCAATTCCTTCGGCTCCATTGCCATGGCCGGCTCCACCGCCGGCGGCAATATCGAGGGCTTTGTCTGGACGGCTATGGACGCCTTTACCCAGTCCACCTTGAGCTTTACCGGCCAGAACTACGGCGCCAAGAAGTTCCACCGCATCACCAAGGTGGTGTGGTATAACCTGGGCCTGGTGACGGTGGTGGGCCTGGTGCTGGGCATCGGGGCCTATTTGGTGGGCCCCTGGGTGCTGCAGGTCTATTCCAGCGACCCGGAGGTCATTGCCTACGGCTTGGAGCGTATGCTGCTGGTGTGCACGCCTTACGCCCTGTGCGGCGTTATGAACGTGCTGGTGGGCGCCATGCGGGGCTTGGGCTCCTCTTTGACGCCCATGGTGGTTTCCATCTTTGGCGTGTGCGTGCTGCGCGTGGTGTGGATTTACACCGTGTTCCCCCTGGACCCCTCCTTCGCGATGCTGTTCCTCTCCTACCCGGTGACCTGGGCGGTGACAGCCGCCATAGAAGTGGTGTGCTTCTTTGTTATCCGGAAAAAGGCGATTGCCCGCGCCGGCGGTATGGCTGTGGACGCGGATTAACCATGACAGTGCAGAAAGGCCCCTGGCTTTTGCCAGGGGCCTCGTTTTATACAGGAGAAGGGCCGCCCGCCGCCAGCATCAGGTAGACCAGCACGTTGACCAGGGCCACCACAGCCAGCCGCCACAGCCACAGCAAAGCGGGTTTTGCCCGTTGCAGTTTCATAGGGACACCTCCTTTGTATCATATATAAGAGGGAAAGAGGCATTCTATGCGATACGGTTCCCCAAAAAAGATAGGGTGCATCCACGGGAAAATCTGCCCAAAGCGGGGGAAAACAGAGAAAGCGGCGGGGAAAAGAGGAAAATCTAGTGTAGAAACGCAAGTGTAAACACAAGATATGGTGTCCCGAAAGAAAAATGAAAAAAGTTGGAAAAAAGCGTTGACATTTGCGTACGGTTGCGGTATAATACATGAGCGCTCGAGAGAGAGGGCACGAAAGACGAGTTGAAAAGGCTGAAAATCGGAACCTGACCGGTGAACGAAAAAGGCCGCGAAAAAAACTTGAAAAAAGTGCTTGACAAACGAACT